>ERZ809296.6-NODE-6-length-352370-cov-401.775349_pt1 | contig 352370 bp, 319 predicted proteins | sample MGYA00520511_ERZ809296 | MGnify/ENA primary metagenome ERZ809296 (study PRJEB31576, sample SAMEA3212662) | Homo sapiens | biome: human-gut; feature: human gut; material: fecal | place: Sweden | collected 2012 ... | reverse complement strand
CTTTTAATCAATTGGTCGCAGGTTCGAATCCTGCACGACCCACCAATGTAAAAAAGCGCCCTAAAGGCGCTTTTTTGCTATCTGCGATACTCAAAGATTCGAACCTGCAGCAGGTTTGAGTTGAGCGCAGCGAAACAACGGAGCCGCTCGCGGCGACGGCCCGAAGGGCGAGCGAAGCGAGTCATCCTGCACGACCCACCAATGTAAAAAAGCGCCCTAAAGGCGCTTTTTTGCTATTCAGGCATCCTCAATTTCACTTTGTAAACCTGATGACATCGTCAGAGCTTACTGTGCAAGCAACTCTACGTCGGTGGAATTAGGCGTAATTCGAGTGACTTTTCCCCACCATTCGACTATCTTGTTTAGCATATAAAACAAATTACACCGATAACAGCGAATATTACGCTAATGTCGGTTTTAACGTTAAGCCTGTAAAACGAGATGGTAAGATGAGCGTAATGTTTGATCCAGACACGGCGATTTATCCTTTCCCCCCGAAGCCGACGCCGTTAAGCATTGATGAAAAAGCGTATTACCGCGAGAAGATAAAACGTCTGCTAAAAGAACGTAATGCGGTGATGGTTGCCCACTACTATACCGATCCCGAAATTCAACAACTGGCAGAAGAAACCGGTGGCTGTATTTCTGATTCTCTGGAAATGGCGCGCTTCGGTGCAAAGCATCCCGCTTCTACTTTGTTAGTCGCTGGGGTGAGATTTATGGGAGAAACCGCCAAAATTCTCAGTCCGGAAAAAACAATTCTGATGCCGACACTTCAGGCTGAATGTTCACTGGATCTCGGCTGCCCTGTTGAAGAATTTAACGCATTTTGCGATGCCCATCCCGATCGTACTGTCGTCGTCTACGCCAACACTTCTGCTGCGGTAAAAGCGCGCGCAGATTGGGTGGTAACTTCAAGCATTTCCGTCGAACTTATTGATCATCTTGATAGTTTGGGTGAAAAAATCATCTGGGCACCCGACAAACATCTGGGGCGTTACGTGCAAAAACAGACGGGTGGAGACATTCTATGCTGGCAGGGTGCCTGTATTGTGCATGATGAATTTAAGACTCAGGCGTTAACCCGCTTGCAAGAAGAATACCCGGATGCTGCCATACTGGTGCATCCAGAATCACCACAAGCTATTGTCGATATGGCGGATGCGGTCGGTTCCACCAGTCAACTGATCGCTGCTGCGAAAGCATTGCCACATCAGCGGCTTATCGTGGCAACCGATCGGGGCATTTTCTACAAAATGCAGCAGGCAGTGCCAGATAAAGAGTTACTGGAAGCACCAACCGCAGGTGAGGGTGCAACCTGCCGCAGCTGCGCGCATTGTCCGTGGATGGCCATGAATGGCCTTCAGTCCATCGCAGAGGCATTAGAACAGGAAGGAAGCAATCACGAGGTTCATGTTGATGAAAGGCTGCGAGAGAGGGCGCTGGTGCCGCTCAATCGTATGCTGGATTTTGCGGCTACACTACGTGGATAACGAATAATAAGGCGTAACGTTACGCTTTGGGGGAAAGATGGATTTTTTTAGTGTGCAGAATATCCTGGTACATATACCAATAGGGGCAGGCGGTTATGATCTCTCATGGATCGAAGCGGTAGGCACGATCGCCGGGTTGCTGTGTATTGGCCTTGCCAGTCTGGAGAAGATCAGCAACTACTTCTTTGGCCTGATCAACGTCACCTTGTTTGGCATTATTTTCTTTCAGATTCAGCTGTATGCCAGCCTGCTATTACAGGTGTTTTTCTTTGCCGCGAATATTTACGGTTGGTATGCGTGGTCGCGACAAACCAGTCAGAACGAGGCGGAGTTGAAAATTCGCTGGTTGCCATTGCCGAAGGCACTCAGCTGGTTGGCGGTTTGCGTTGTTTCGATTGGTCTGATGACGGTATTTATCAATCCGGTGTTTGCATTTTTGACCCGCGTGGCAGTCATGATCATGCAAGCATTAGGATTACAGGTTGTGATGCCTGAACTGCAACCGGACGCTTTCCCGTTCTGGGATTCATGCATGATGGTGTTATCTATCGTGGCAATGATTCTGATGACGCGTAAGTATGTGGAAAACTGGCTGTTGTGGGTGATTATTAACGTGATTAGCGTCGTTATTTTTGCACTTCAGGGCGTTTACGCCATGTCTCTGGAGTACATCATCCTGACCTTTATTGCGCTCAACGGCAGCCGGATGTGGATCAACAGCGCACGTGAAAGAGGCTCACGCGCGCTGTCCCATTAATGGTGATGATGTGAATGGCCAGACACCCCTTCATTCAGGTGGCAGTCTGGCCCATGACAAGGTTGATATTCCATCTGAATGGTGGCGTGCTCAATCTGATAGTGATCCATCAGGTAGTGTTGGATCTGATCCAACAAGGCATCGTGATCGTGTGGCGGGATCACCTGCACATGCAACGTCATCACCGGCTTCTCGCCTACCATCCATACATGTACATGGTGCACATTGCGGACTTCCGGGATTTCCCGGCACATACGACGCTTCAGTTCAGCGATATCCAGCGATACCGGTGCACCTTCAAGTAATTCATTCACGCTATCTTTCAACAGTCGCCACGCGCTACGCAGAACCAGAAGCGACACCAGTATCGAGAGAATGGGGTCAGCAGGTGTCCAGCCAGTCCAGATAATAATCAACGCGGCAATAATAGCCCCAACCGAACCCAGCAGGTCCCCGAGCACATGCAGTGCCGCTGCTCGTACGTTGAGGTTTTTCTCTTCGCTGCCGTGATGAAGTAACCAGAAAGAAAGTATATTTGCCAGCAACCCAGCCACGGCAATTGCCATCATCATGCCGCCCTCGACCGGACGCGGCGTGCGGAAGCGTTCTATCGCCTCCCAGACAATCAAAATGGTAATTACCACGAGGGCTATGGCATTCACAAACGCCGCGAGCGTGGTCAGTCTTAGCCAACCGAAAGTGTGGCGAATGGTGGGAGGACGACGTGAAAATTGCACGGCGAGTAGGGCGAAAAGCAGGGCGGCAGTATCGGTCAACATATGACCCGCATCGGCCAGCAATGCCAGAGAACCAGAAAGAAAACCACCAACGACTTCTACCAGCATAAACCCGGCAGTCACGCCGAAAGCATACAACAAGCGACGAGCATTATTATCTTCTGGCAGGTGTGAGGACGTGTGTGAGTGTGAGTGCGCCATGACGAGTCATCCCTTAATTATTCTCACTTAACTTTATGACATCATACTGCTTTTAGAAGTGAAAAATTAAAAGGGAGAGACTCCGCTCTCCATTATTGGCTATTTTGCAGGGTTACTGCGTGGTACCGTCGGTTTTGGTATCGACATCATTATTGATGCCATCACCGGTTTGTACCTTTTTATTGATATCCGGACAGCGACCATCTTTGCACATGGTGTTCTTGTGCTCTTCATCTTTGGTCATTCCGTCATTGTTCATTGAAGAACCATCCGAATGCAGCATTGTGCCACCAGAACCGGTATTTACCCCGTTATTGTCGACGTTATTTGGCGCGACATTTTCACGGGCGTCAGGGGCTACCTGGCCCGCATCAGCTGCGGCGTTTGCCTGGCCGTTATTAGTTTGCGCTCCGCTATCGGCAGCCAGTGCGGCACCGCTGGCAAGGCTTAGAGTGGCAGTCAGAAATAATGTGGCCAGTTTTGTCATTTTCATAGGATGCTCCTGTTATGGTCGTTATGTCGGATAACCTCTTCCAACAGTGCATTTGCAGGTGAATATAAGGCATTGGTTTAAGATTTCAGCCAGGTTATGAAACGCAGCAGAGAATCTTGAAATAATTAACAAACAAAGGAGTTACAGTTAGAAATTGTAGGAGAGATCTCGTTTTTCGCGACAATCTGGCGTTTTTCTTGCTAATTCCAGGATTAATCCGTTCATAGTGTAAAACCCCGTTTACACATTCTGACGGAAGATATAGATTGGAAGTATTGCATTCACTAAGATAAGTATGGCAACACTGGAACAGACATGAATTATCAGAACGACGATTTACGTATCAAAGAAATCAAAGAGTTACTTCCTCCTGTCGCATTGCTGGAAAAATTCCCCGCTACTGAAAATGCCGCGAATACGGTTGCCCATGCCCGAAAAGCGATCCATAAGATCCTGAAAGGTAATGATGATCGCCTGTTGGTGGTGATTGGCCCATGCTCAATTCATGATCCTGTCGCAGCAAAAGAGTATGCCACTCGCTTGCTGGCGCTGCGTGAAGAGCTGAAAGATGAGCTGGAAATCGTAATGCGCGTCTATTTTGAAAAGCCGCGTACCACGGTGGGCTGGAAAGGGCTGATTAACGATCCGCATATGGATAATAGCTTCCAGATCAACGACGGTCTGCGTATAGCCCGTAAATTGCTGCTTGATATTAACGACAGCGGTCTGCCAGCGGCAGGTGAGTTTCTCGATATGATCACCCCACAATATCTCGCTGACCTGATGAGCTGGGGCGCAATTGGTGCACGTACCACCGAATCGCAGGTGCACCGCGAACTGGCGTCTGGTCTTTCTTGTCCGGTAGGTTTTAAAAATGGCACAGACGGTACGATTAAAGTGGCTATCGATGCCATTAATGCCGCCGGTGCGCCGCACTGCTTCCTGTCCGTAACTAAATGGGGGCATTCGGCGATTGTGAATACCAGCGGTAACGGTGATTGCCATATCATTCTGCGCGGCGGTAAAGAGCCTAACTACAGCGCGAAGCACGTTGCTGAAGTGAAAGAAGGGCTGAACAAAGCAGGCCTGCCAGCACAGGTGATGATCGATTTCAGCCATGCTAACTCGTCCAAACAATTCAAAAAGCAGATGGATGTTTGTGCTGACGTTTGCCAGCAGATTGCCGGTGGCGAAAAGGCCATTATTGGCGTGATGGTGGAAAGCCATCTGGTGGAAGGCAATCAGAGCCTCGATAGCGGGGAGCCGCTGGCCTACGGTAAGAGCATCACCGATGCCTGCATTGGCTGGGAAGATACCGATGCTCTGTTACGTCAACTGGCGAATGCAGTAAAAGCGCGTCGCGGGTAAGGTTTAATTGTCGGATGCGCCGTCAGAGTGGCGTATCCGATGAATCACCACAGGCCTGATAAGTCGCGCAGCGTCGCATCAGGCAATGTGCTCCATTGTTAGCAACAAAAAAGCCGACTCACTTGCAGTCGGCTTTCTCATTTTAAACGAATGACGTTTACTTCGCTTTACCCTGGTTTGCAACCGCCGCTGCTTTCGCTGCGATCTCGTCAGCATTACCCAGATAATAGCGTTTCAGCGGTTTGAAATTCTCGTCGAACTCATACACCAGCGGCACGCCAGTCGGGATATTAAGCTCAAGAATCTCTTCTTCGCTCATGTTATCAAGATATTTCACCAGCGCACGTAAAGAGTTACCGTGTGCAGCGATGATCACGCGCTCACCGCTCTTCATACGCGGCAGAATAGTTTCATTCCAGTAAGGGATCACGCGGTCAATGGTCAGCGCCAGGCTTTCCGTCAGCGGCAGTTCTTTTTCGCTCAGTTTCGCGTAACGCGGATCGTGACCCGGATAACGCTCATCATCTTTAGTCAGTTCCGGCGGAGTCACTGCAAAACCACGACGCCACTGTTTCACCTGCTCGTCGCCATACTTTTCAGCAGTTTCCGCTTTGTTCAGACCCTGCAACGCACCGTAGTGACGTTCGTTCAGTTTCCAGGATTTCTCAACGGGCAGCCATGCCTGATCCAGTTCGTCCAGCACATTCCACAGGGTATGGATAGCGCGTTTCAGCACAGAGGTGTAAGCAAAGTCAAAGCTGTAACCTTCCTCTTTCAGCAGCTTACCTGCTGCTTTTGCTTCGCTTACGCCTTTCTCAGACAGATCCACGTCGTACCAACCGGTGAAACGGTTTTCTTTGTTCCACTGACTTTCGCCATGACGAACCAGAACCAGCTTAGTTACAGCCATATACTTACTCCTCAAATCATTTTTTAATGATAATAATTCTCATTATATTGCCGTGACGAAGCAACAGCAATGCTTACGCATAACCATAGCGAAAATAGTGTCGCAGTGTAAGGTTGTTGTGAATATTGAGTTGCAAATATGTCGGTGTTTGCTGGTGATTTGAGCAATATAAGGATAAAGCCCTCATTACGAGGGCTTCAGGTGCTACTCAGCAATAAACTGATATTCCGTCAGGCTGGAATACTCTTCGCCAGGACGCAGGAAGCAGTCCGGTTGCGGCCATTCAGGGTGGTTTGGGCTGTCCGGCAGAAACTCGCTTTCCAGTGCCAGGCCTTGCCAGTCGGCGTAAGGTTCAGTTCCTCTTGATGGCGTGCCGCCGAGGAAGTTGCCGGAGTAGAATTGCAGAGCCGGAGCGGTGGTGTAGACCTTCAGCTGCAATTTTTCATCTGCTGACCAGACATGCGCCGCCACTTTCTTGCCATCGCCTTTGGCCTGTAACAAGAATGCGTGATCGTAACCTTTCACTTTGCGCTGATCGTCGTCGGCAAGAAACTCACTGGCGATGATTTTGGCGCTACGGAAATCAAAAGACGTTCCGGCGACAGATTTCAGGCCGTCGTGCGGAATGCCGCCTTCATCAACCGGCAGATATTCGTCCGCCAGAATCTGCAACTTGTGATTGCGCACGTCAGACTGCTCGCCGTCAAGATTGAAATAGACGTGATTAGTCATATTCACCGGGCAAGGTTTATCAACTGTGGCGCGATAAGTAATAGAGATACGGTTATCGTCGGTCAGACGATATTGCACCGTCGCGCCGAGATTACCCGGGAAGCCCTGATCGCCATCATCTGAACTCAGGGCAAACAGCACCTGACGATCGTTCTGGTTCACAATCTGCCAGCGACGTTTGTCGAACCCTTCCGGGCCGCCGTGCAGCTGGTTAACGCCCTGACTTGGCGAAAGCGTCACGGTTTCACCGTCAAAGGTATAACGGCTATTGGCGATGCGGTTGGCATAACGACCAATAGAGGCCCCCAGAAACGCAGCCTGATCCTGATAGCATTCCGGGCTGGCACAGCCGAGCAGCGCCTCGCGGACGCTGCCATCGGAAAGCGGAATACGAGCTGAAAGTAAAGTCGCACCCCAGTCCATCAGCGTGACTACCATCCCTGCGTTGTTACGCAAAGTTAACAGTCGGTACGGCTGACCATCGGGTGCCAGTGCGGGAGTTTCGTTCAGCACTGTCCTGCTCCTTGTGATGGTTTACAAACGTAAAAAGTCTCTTTAATACCTGTTTTTGCTTCATATTGTTCAGCGACAGCTTGCTGTACGGCAGGCACCAGCTCTTCCGGGATCAGCGCGACGATACAGCCGCCAAATCCGCCGCCGGTCATGCGTACGCCACCTTTGTCGCCAATCACAGCTTTGACGATTTCTACCAGAGTGTCAATTTGCGGCACGGTGATTTCGAAATCATCGCGCATAGAGGCATGAGATTCCGCCATCAACTCGCCCATACGTTTCAGGTCGCCTTGCTCCAGCGCGCTGGCAGCTTCAACGGTGCGGGCGTTTTCAGTCAGGATATGACGCACGCGTTTCGCCACGATTGGGTCCAGCTCATGTGCAACAGCGTTGAACTCTTCAATGGTGACATCGCGCAGAGCTGGCTGCTGGAAGAAACGCGCACCGGTTTCGCACTGTTCACGACGGGTGTTGTATTCGCTGCCAACCAGGGTACGTTTGAAGTTACTGTTGATGATGACGACAGCCACACCTTTCGGCATGGAAACTGCTTTGGTCCCCAGTGAACGGCAGTCAATCAGCAAGGCATGATCTTTCTTGCCGAGCGCGGAAATTAGCTGATCCATGATCCCGCAGTTACAGCCAACAAACTGGTTTTCTGCTTCCTGACCGTTAAGCGCGATTTGTGCGCCGTCCAGCGGCAGATGATAAAGCTGCTGCAATACGGTTCCGACCGCCACTTCGAGTGAGGCGGAAGAACTTAACCCGGCACCCTGCGGCACATTGCCGCTGATCACCATGTCCACGCCGCCGAAGCTGTTGTTACGCAGTTGCAGATGTTTCACCACGCCACGAACGTAGTTAGCCCATTGATAGTTTTCATGTGCGACAATGGGCGCATCGAGGGAAAACTCGTCGAGCTGATTTTCATAATCGGCTGCCATCACGCGAACTTTACGGTCATCGCGTGGTGCACAACTGATCACGGTTTGATAATCAATCGCGCAGGGCAGAACGAAACCGTCGTTGTAGTCGGTGTGTTCACCAATCAAATTCACGCGGCCAGGCGCCTGAATGGTGTGAGTGGCAGGGTAGCCAAATGCGTTGGCAAACAGAGATTGTGTTTTTTCTTTCAGACTCATTTCTTACACTCCGGATTCGCGAAAATGGATATCGCTGACTGCGCGCAAACGCTCTGCTGCCTGTTCTGCGGTCAGGTCTCGCTGGGTCTCTGCCAGCATTTCATAACCAACCATAAATTTACGTACGGTGGCGGAGCGCAACAGAGGCGGATAAAAGTGCGCGTGCAGCTGCCAGTGTTGATTCTCTTCGCCATTAAATGGTGCGCCGTGCCAGCCCATAGAGTAGGGGAAGGAGCACTGGAAGAGGTTGTCATAACGACTGGTCAGCTTTTTCAACGCCAGCGCCAAATCGCTGCGCTGGGCGTCGGTCAAATCGGTGATCCGCAAAACGTGGGCTTTGGGCAGCAGTAGCGTTTCGAACGGCCAGGCAGCCCAGTAAGGCACAACGGCTAACCAGTGTTCGGTTTCGACAACGGTACGGCTACCGTCTGCCAGCTCGCGCTGAACATAATCCACCAGCATTGGTGATTTCTGTTCGGCAAAATATTCTTTTTGCAGGCGGTCTTCGCGCTCAGCTTCGTTAGGCAGGAAGCTATTTGCCCAAATCTGTCCGTGCGGATGCGGGTTAGAGCAGCCCATCGCCGCACCTTTGTTTTCAAAGACCTGCACCCACGGGTACGTTTTTCCCAGCTCTGCGGTTTGCTCCTGCCAGGTTTTGACGATTTCCGTCAATGCCGCAACGCTCAGTTCTGGCAACGTTTTACTGTGATCCGGTGAAAAGCAGATCACCCGGCTGGTACCGCGCGCGCTCTGGCAACGCATCAAAGGATCGTTGCTTTCTGGCGCATCTGGCGTGTCAGACATCAAGGCCACAAAGTCATTAGTGAAAACGTAAGTCCCGGTGTAATCGGGGTTTTTATCGCCTGTCACCCGCACATTACCTGCGCAGAGGAAGCAATCTGGATCGTGCGCAGGTAACACCTGTTTGGCTGGCGTTTCCTGCGCCCCCTGCCAGGGGCGCTTAGCGCGGTGCGGTGAAACCAGAATCCATTGCCCGGTGAGCGGGTTGTAGCGGCGATGTGGATGATCAACGGGATTAAATTGCGTCATGGTCGTTCCTTAATCGGGATATCCCTGTGGATGGCGTGACTGCCAGTGCCAGGTGTCCTGCGCCATTTCATCGAGTGTGCGCGTTACGCGCCAGTTCAGTTCACGGTCGGCTTTGCTGGCGTCCGCCCAGTAGGCCGGAAGGTCGCCCTCGCGACGCGGTGCAAAATGATAATTAACCGGTTTGCCGCAGGCTTTGCTGAAGGCATTAACCACGTCCAGCACGCTGTTGCCTACGCCAGCGCCGAGGTTGTAGATGTGTACGCCTGGCTTGTTCGCCAGTTTTTCCATCGCCACGACGTGACCGTCCGCCAGATCCATTACGTGGATGTAATCGCGTACGCCAGTACCATCTTCGGTCGGATAATCGTTACCAAAAATCGCCAGCGAGTCGCGACGGCCTACAGCAACCTGGGCGATGTATGGCATCAGGTTATTCGGAATGCCTTGCGGATCTTCGCCCATATCGCCCGACGGATGCGCGCCAACCGGGTTGAAGTAGCGCAGCAGGGCAATGCTCCAGTCCGGCTGGGCTTTTTGCAGATCGGTGAGGATCTGTTCCACCATCAGCTTGCTTTTGCCGTAAGGGCTTTGTGGTGTGCCGGTCGGGAAGCTTTCAACGTATGGAATTTTGGGCTGATCGCCATAAACGGTGGCGGAGGAGCTAAAAATAAAGTTTTTGACGTTAGCGGCGCGCATGGCGCTAATCAGGCGCAGAGTGCCGTTGACATTGTTGTCGTAATATTCCAGCGGTTTTTGTACCGATTCGCCAACGGCTTTCAGCCCGGCGAAGTGGATCACGGTGTCGATAGCGTGATCGTGCAGTATCTCGGTCATCAACGCTTCGTTACGAATATCGCCTTCAACAAACGTTGGATGTTTGCCGCCTAAACGCTCGATAACAGGCAGTACGCTGCGCTTACTGTTACAGAGGTTATCAAGAATGATGACATCATGACCGTTTTGCAGTAATTGCACACAGGTATGACTTCCAATGTAACCGCTACCACCGGTAACCAGAACTCTCATAATTCGCTCCATTAGGCTTATGGTATGAAATAACCATAGCATAACAAAGATGCGAAAAGTGTGACATGGAATAAATTAGTGGAATCGTTTACACAAGAATTTAGCCGTTTTTTATGCGCGATTAAGTGATTATAAAACAGAGGGTTTATGAATGATTGCGCTTTTTATCTGAAAAAAGAAGCGGTTTCATGCCTGCATGCGTCGAACCGTTGGCCGGAGAGGGCGCTTAGGCCGCCTCCGGCAAGGTCAGCACTACCGACTCAATATATTTTTGTCAGCACATAGCGATAGAGTCCACCGTCCGGCACGAACTCAAGGCGATGGGTAATACAGGCAGGCGCATCTTCAGCGTGGTGCGAAACAAACAACAATTGCGTTTCACCTTCGCTAATCAGCACATCAACAAAACGGCGGATAAGCTGGCGATTGAGCGGATCAAGCCCCTGTAGTGGTTCATCGAGAATAAGCAACGTCGGATGTTTCACCAGTGCGCGGACGATCAGCGCCAGACGCTGCTGTCCCCAGGAAAGACTATGGAACGGAGCGTCAGCCGTACGTTTATCAATGCCGAGAATATCCAGCCACTGCTGCACCAGTTTTTGCTGGCGATCCGAAACGGCCTGATAAATGCCAATCGAATCAAAATAGCCAGAAAGAATCACATTACGCACAGTAGTACTGACCCGGTAATCCAGATGCAAACTACTGCTGACGTAACCGATATGCTTTTTGATATCCCAGATGGTTTCGCCGCTGCCGCGACGTCGTCCGAAAAGCGTCAAATCGTTGCTGTAACCTTGCGGATGATCGCCAGTAACCAGGCTTAATAACGTCGATTTTCCTGCACCATTTGGCCCGACAATTTGCCAGTGTTCGCCTGGATTCACCTGCCAGCTAAGGTTATTAAGAATGGGGCGATCGTTATAAGAAACCACGCCATTGTTCAGCACAATGCGCGGTTCGTTGGCGGGTAAGGCGTGACGTGCTGAAGGTTCATCCGGCTCCGGCAGTTGCACACCTTCAAGCTGTTCACTATGCGCCAGTTGCGCGACGAGTGCTTGTTGGAGCAGTTCCTCTTTAGCGCCAGTTTCCGCTAACGTGCAATCCGCCAGCACGCCAGCAAACTGGACAAACTCCGGGATCTCATCGAAGCGATTGAGCACCAGTACCAGAGTAATACCGGACTGATGTAACGAGGCGAGTCGCTCAGCCAGCTGCTGACGTGAGGCAACATCCAGGCCATCGAACGGCTCATCAAGAATCAACAAGTCAGGCTCCGACATCAGCGCCTGACACAGCAGGGTTTTTCGCGTCTCGCCAGTGGAAAGGTATTTAAAGCGTCGGTCGAGGAGGGCGGTAATACCGAACTGCTGCGCCAGTTGCATGCAACGCGGTGCATCCTTTACTTCATCCTGAATGATCTCAGCCGTAGTGCGTCCGGTGTCATCTTCGCCAGGGCCGAGCATATCGGTGTTATTCCGCTGCCATTCGTCGCTGACGAGTTTTTGCAATTGCTCGAAGGAGAGACGAGTGATGTGGGAAAACTGGCTTTGCCGTTCACCTTTCAAAAGCGGAAGTTCCCCCGCCAGCGCGCGGGCCAGCGCCGATTTCCCGCTTCCATTCGAACCGACAAACGCCCAACTATCACCCGCGTTTAACGTTAGCTGAGGCAATTGCAGCGTTTTTGTGTCGCTAAGACGAAACGCGCCTTGCAAAATTTGCAACGATGACATTTTATATCCCACTTTGTGCAGCGATTACTGACAGGGATACGTGTTTCATAACAAATTGTCAACACGCTTAGCACAGCGTGGCGATAATCACGCTGTCGGCATTAAAGTAGGCCGTGACATTCTGTCCTTGCTGAAGAGAAGTCGCTTCATTTACCGGCACTGTGGCGCACAGTGTTTGCCCGTCCGGTAGCGACATTATTACTTCGCACTGCTCTGCGCCGCGCTCAATATGGCTAATAATACCCGGTAATTGGTTGTCAGCGTTTTGCGCGACCGCTTCGTCCTGAGTAATGCCTACCCACGGCGCTTTTAGCAATATCAACACTTCTTTGCCTTCATCCAGCCCCAGACGCGCGCCGCTTTGTGCGGTAATTGCGACTTTCAGGCGTGTTTTTCCGTCAGCCAGTAAGACATCAACATGCTGTTGAACGTCATCATGATCGCGGGCGGTGATGGTACCGAACCACTGGTTACGGGCGCTGGTTTGCAGTGAAAAACGTGAGATCGCGGCCAACAGGCTGTTCAGCGGCAGGGCGTCATCGTCACTTAACACATCAAAGGCTTTTTGCTGGATTTGCGCCAGTAAGTCATAGAGCTGAATCAGTCGCTGACCATAGCGGGTCAGTACTGCGCCGCCGCCACCTTTACCGCCTGTTGCGCGCTCGACCAGAATATGCTCACTTAACTGATTCATCTCGTTAATGGCATCCCAGGCGCTTTTATAGCTGATACCGGCATCTTTCGCTCCCTGGCTAATGGAACCGGAAAGCGCAATGTGTTTTAGTAGCGAAATGCGGCGCGGGTCGGCGAATAATTTTTGTTGGAGCTTAAGGGTGAGAAGGATTTCGGCCTGCATAACAATGTCCTGGCAAAAGTCTTATTGTGACGGAAAACGAACGCCACGCAAAGCTGACCGCACAAAAGGGGAGTGCTTTTCTGTGCTTAGCGGTTAGAATAGTCTCATGACTATATCTGGAGTTGACCATGTTAGAGTTATTAAAAAGTCTGGTATTCGCCGTAATTATGGTACCTGTCGTGATGGCCATCATCCTGGGTCTGATTTACGGTCTTGGTGAAGTATTCAACATCTTTTCTGGTGTTGGTAAAAAAGACCAGCCCGGACAAAATCATTGATTCCCTGAATGCCCGCTTAGTCGGGCATTTTCTTTTTCTCAACTTCCTGCTTTTCCTGCCGATATTTTTTCTTATCTACCTCACAAAGGTTAGCAATAACTGCTGGGAAAATTCCGAGTTAGTCGTTATATTGTCGCCTACATAACGTTACATTAAGGGGTTACCAATGGCTCGTAAATGGTTGAACTTGTTTGCCGGGGCGGCACTCTCTTTCGCTGTTGCTGGCAATGCACTGGCAGATGAAGGGAAAATCACGGTGTTCGCCGCCGCATCACTGACTAACGCAATGCAGGACATTGCTACGCAGTATAAAAAAGAGAAAGGCGTGGATGTGGTTTCTTCTTTCGCTTCGTCATCTACTCTCGCCCGTCAGATTGAAGCGGGTGCCCCTGCGGATCTGTTTATTTCTGCCGATCAGAAATGGATGGATTATGCGGTTGATAAAAAAGCGATCGATACTGCTACGCGTCAGACACTGCTCGGCAATAGCCTGGTCGTTGTAGCACCGAAAGCCAGCGAGCAGAAAGATTTCACCATCGACAGCAAAACTAACTGGACTTCGCTGCTGAATGGCGGTCGCCTCGCGGTTGGCGATCCGGAACATGTCCCTGCTGGCATTTATGCAAAAGAAGCACTGCAAAAACTGGGCGCATGGGATACGCTCTCCCCGAAACTGGCTCCGGCGGAAGATGTTCGTGGCGCGCTGGCGTTGGTCGAACGCAATGAAGCGCCGTTGGGCATTGTTTACGGTTCTGACGCAGTTGCCAGCAAAGGGGTAAAAGTGGTTGCCATCTTCCCGGAAGATTCACATAAAAAAGTGGAATATCCGGTTGCTGTTGTGGAAGGGCATAACAATGCGACAGTGAAAGCATTTTATGATTATCTGAAGGGACCGCAGGCTGCGGAAATCTTTAAACGTTACGGATTTACAACCAAGTAATGATACTGACCGATCCAGAATGGCAGGCAGTTTTATTAAGCCTGAAAGTTTCTTCCCTGGCTGTGCTGTTTAGCCTGCCGTTTGGGATCTTTTTTGCCTGGTTACTGGTGCGTTGCACGTTTCCGGGCAAAGCTCTGCTCGACAGCGTACTGCATCTACCGCTGGTGTTACCGCCCGTGGTCGTCGGTTACTTATTATTAGTTTCGATGGGACGGCGCGGATTTATCGGTGAACGTCTGTATGACTGGTTTGGTATTACCTTCGCCTTTAGCTGGCGCGGCGCGGTTCTCGCTGCCGCCGTCATGTCGTTTCCGCTGATGGTGCGGGCAATTCGTCTGGCGCTGGAAGGGGTTGATGTCAAACTGGAACAGGCCGCAAGAACACTGGGGGCCGGGCGCTGGCGCGTTTTCTTTACTATCACGTTACCGCTGACCTTACCGGGAATTATTGTTGGTACGGTACTGGCTTTTGCTCGTTCTCTCGGTGAGTTTGGTGCAACCATCACCTTTGTGTCGAACATTCCTGGTGAAACGCGAACCATTCCTTCTGCCATGTATACCCTGATCCAGACCCCCGGCGGGGAAAGTGGAGCGGCGAGACTGTGCATTATTTCTATTGCGCTGGCGATGATCTCCCTGTTGATTTCAGAATGGCTGGCCAGAATCAGCCGTGAACGGGCGGGGCGCTAATCATGCTGGAACTGAATTTTTCCCAGACGTTGGGCAACCATTGCCTGACTATTAATGAAACGCTGCCCGCCAATGGCATCACTGCTATCTTTGGCGTCTCCGGTGCCGGAAAAACTTCGCTGATTAACGCCATCAGTGGACTGACGCGCCCGCAAAAAGGGCGGATTGTCCTCAATGGGCGGGTACTAAATGATGCCGAAAAAGGTATCTGCCTGACGCCGGAAAAGCGTCGCGTTGGCTATGTTTTTCAGGATGCGCGGCTGTTCCCGCATTACAAAGTGCGTGGCAATCTGCGCTACGGCATGTCGAAAAGTATGGTCGATCAGTTCGATAAGCTGGTGGCGCTTTTAGGCATTGAACCGTTGCTTGACCGTTTACCAGGCAGCCTGTCCGGAGGCGAAAAACAGCGCGTGGCGATTGGTCGGGCTTTGCTGACAGCACCGGAATTGCTGTTGCTGGATGAACCGCTGGCGTCACTGGATATTCCGCGTAAACGCGAACTGTTGCCTTATCTGCAACGGCTGACACGGGAAATCAACATTCCGATGTTGTATGTCAGCCATTCGCTGGATGAGATCCTCCATCTGGCAGACAGAGTGATGGTACTGGAAAACGGTCAGGTGAAAGCCTTTGGCGCGCTGGAGGAAGTGTGGGGCAGTAGCGTGATGAATCCGTGGCTGCCGAAAGAGCAACAAAGTAGCATTCTGAAAGTGACGGTGCTTGAGCATCATCCGCATTACGCGATGACCGCGCTGGCGCTGGGCGATCAGCATTTGTGGGTCAATAAGCTGGACGAACCGCTGCAAGCTGCGCTACGTATCCGCATTCAGGCTTCCGATGTTTCTCTGGTTTTACAACCGCCGCAGCAAACCAGCATTCGTAACGTATTGCGGGCAAAAGTTGTTAATAGTTATGACGACAACGGCCAGGTGGAAGTGGAACTGGAAGTCGGCGGTAAAACGCTGTGGGCGCGTATCAGCCCGTGGGCCAGGGATGAACTGGCGATCAAACCTGGCCTGTGGCTGTACGCGCAAATTAAAAGTGTGTCGATAACCGCCTGATTAAATCAGGTGGCTATAAATGAACTGGGCAATGCTGTCGGTGGTGTTATCACCAATCACAATGTTGGCGCGCGCTTTTACCGCGTCATCGGCGTTGCCCATCGCCACGCCTGTACCAGCGGCTTCCAGCATACTGATATCATTAAAGTTATCGCCGAATGCCACGACGTTTTCCATCGACCAACCTTGCGCCTCAACCCATTTCGTCAAACGTTTACCTTTGCTGTTGCCGCCGCGTGCAATATCAACCTGATCGTGCCAGGACCATTCACACTCCAGTCCCAGTTCATGTTCGACATGCTTACCAAAATGCTGCAATTGCGGCAGGTCATCGTGCGTCAGGGCGAACTTCCATACGGCGTTAACTTGTTGCGCCGTTTCAGCCAGAGAAGCGACTTGTGTGAAAGTCGGACGCTGTTCCGGCGGCAGGGTTTGCGCCCAGTTAGACGTGCGAATGACATGCCCGGTCGGGTGCTCATAGACCATTGCATCATCCACATACATCAGACCGTGAATGTGGTGTTCATTCAGCATCTCAATGAGTTGCAGGGCTTTATTAACGGGCATTGGGTCCGCTTCCAGCACGGTTTTTGCATGATAATCATACAAATAGGTGCCATTACAGCAAATAGCAGGTGTATCCAGCGCCAGCGCCTGATAAAAAGGATGAATAGCGACGTGATGGCGACCTGTGACGATGATTAATTGATAGCCTGCTTCGCGAGCGCGGGCCAGGGCTTCTATCGATGAAGGAAGCAGGGTCTTTTTCGGGGTCAATAAGGTGCCGTCTAAGTCGAGAGCAATCACGCGTGTGGTCATGGCGTATTCCAGATTAAGGTTAAGAATTTTCGTCTGCGCGAATGGTACACCGATACCACTATCGGACAAAATTCTGCGTTTTAATTCAGCATTCACCGCCAAAAGCGACTAATTTTAGCTGTTACAGTCAGTTGCTAAATGCAAAGGAGCATTCATGAAGCAAACAGTTTATATCGCCAGCCCTGAGAGCCAGCAAATTCACGTCTGGAACCTGAATCATGAAGGCGCACTGACGCTGACACAGGTTGTCGATGTGCCGGGGCAGGTGCAGCCGATGGTGGTCAGCCCGGACAAACGTTATCTCTATGTTGGTGTTCGCCCTGAGTTTCGCGTCCTGGCGTATAGTATCGCCCCGGACGATGGCGCACTGACCTTTGCCGCAGAGTCTGCGCTGCCGGGTAGTCCGACGCATATTTCCACCGATCACCAGGGGCAGTTTGTCTTTGTAGGTTCTTACAATGCGGGTAACGTGAGCGTAACGCGTCTGGAAGATGGCCTGCCAGTGGGCGTCGTCGATGTGGTCGAGGGGCTGGACGGTTGCCATTCCGCCAATATCTCACCGGACAACCGTACGCTGTGGGTTCCGGCATTAAAGCAGGATCGCATTTGCCTGTTTACGGTCAGCGATGATGGTCATCTCGTGGCGCAGGACCCTGCGGAAGTGACCACCGTTGAAGGGGCCGGCCCGCGTCATATGGTATTCCATCCAAACGAACAATATGCGTATTGCGTCAATGAGTTAAACAGCTCAGTGGATGTCTGGGAACTGAAAGATCCGCACGGTAATATCGAATGTGTCCAGACGCTGGATATGATGCCGGAAAACTTCTCCGACACCCGTTGGGCGGCTGATATTCATATCACCCCGGATGGTCGCCATTTATACGCCTGCGACCGTACCGCCAGCCTGATTACCGTTTTCAGCGTTTCGGAAGATGGCAGCGTGTTGAGTAAAGAAGGCTTCCAGCCAACGGAAACCCAGCCGCGCGGCTTCAATGTTGATCACAGCGGCAAGTATCTGATTGCCGCCGGGCAAAAATCTCACCACATCTCGGTATACGAAATTGTTGGCGAGCAGGGACTACTGCATGAAAAAGGCCGTTATGCGGTCGGGCAGGGACCAATGTGGGTGGTGGTTAACGCACACTAACCGCTGATTTAACCGGCGCAGTCTCTCCTGCGCCGGTGTATTAACCTATCTCCTGTAACGCATGTCTCTGGCGTTCGACGATATTGGTCCACAAATTGTCTTTATCGTCAGTCCACAAATTAATCAGCAAGGCAAAAAAGCGTTCTGCTGCCGGAGAAAGCACGGCATCTTTGCGGCGAATAATCCCCAATGTCCGACGTATAACGGGTTCCACCAGTGGAATACCAATAATCGAAGAATAGGGCGCATGGGGCATTGCCAGACCAGGAAGCGCCGAAATCCCCAGTCCCGCCTCTACCAGTCCTAATGACGTCGAAAGATGACGCACTTCGTAAAACCAGTCCAGCTTCCAGGGCTTGTCGGCTAGCTGTTGTTCTATCAACAATCGGTTGCCGCTGGAGGAACGTACGCCAATCATTTTGTAACCCACTAACTCCTGCCATTCTACAAGCTGCTTTTTGGCCAATGGATGGTCACGCCGACAGGCCAGCACGAATGGCTCGTTGACCAGTGGGGTAAAATCAATGGATGAATTTGTGACGTTGTTCATGTTTATGCCAAAGTCTGATTCGTTACACAGCACCGATTCCATGCAATTATTCGTGCCTTGTTCCAGAATCCGCACTTTAATATTGGGATACAGCTCATTAAATTTACCGATTGCCAGCGGTAAAAAATAAAATACTGCGGTCGGAATACACGCTAACGTCACCATACCACGATGATAAGCATTCATATCACGAATATTAAAAAGCGTTTCATCGAATTTCTTTATTAATTCCCGCGCCTCCGGGAGCAACCTTTTTCCTGCTTTTGTTAACGTAACCTTGCGAGTTGTACGCTCAAATAGTTGAATATGTAAATCTTCCTCCATCTTTTTTATTCTTCGCGTTAATGCAGGTTGCGTAATATTGAGTAATTTAGCAGCATTGTTAAATGAACTGGACTCTGCCAGTATGACAAATGCCTTCATACTTGATAATTCATGCTTCATTATTACTCCGGAAAATGGAAGCGACGATTTTGGGTGGCTGGTCGTTAAAAATTTTAACTGCATTTAGCCAACTTAAATTAATGAAAAAATGTTATTAATCGTTGAGCTAAAGTCATTAGAGATGCTTTGTCCTTAATGTAACCATATCGCAATAAGTTATGTTTTTAAATTGAGGGCATTATTATGAAAAAAATACCCTGCGTGATGATGCGAGGTGGAACCTCGAGGGGCGCGTTCCTGTTAGCGGAACATTTACCCGAAGATCAAACGCAGCGCGATAAAATATTGATGGCAATTATGGGTTCCGGTAACGATCTGGAAATTGACGGTATTGGCGGCGGTAATCCACTGACCAGTAAAGTCGCCATTATTAGCCGTTCCAGCGATCCGCGTGCTGATGTTGATTATCTGTTTGCTCAAGTTATCGTCCATGAGCAACGTGTCGATACCACGCCTAACTGCGGCAATATGCTTTCTGGCGTTGGGGCATTCGCCATTGAAAATGGTTTGATTGCAGCGACATCACCGGTCACCCGTGTGCGTATCCGCAACGTCAATACGGGTACGTTCATCGAAGCTGATGTGCAAACGCCAAATGGTGTTGTCGAGTACGAGGGTAGTGCCAGAATTGACGGCGTACCGGGTACTGCCGCACCGGTTGCGCTCACTTTCCTGAATGCCGCTGGAACCAAAACCGGAAAAGTTTTCCCGACTGATAATCAGATTGATTATTTTGACGATGTCCCGGTGACCTGTATCGATATGGCGATGCCAGTCGTCATTATTCCGGCTGAATATCTGGGAAAAACAGGTTATGAATTACCGGCGGAACTGGATGCCGACAAAGCATTATTAGCCCGCATTGAATCTATCCGTCTACAAGCGGGTAAAGCAATGGGCTTAGGTGATGTCAGTAATATGGTTATCCCTAAACCTGTGCTTATTTCTCCAGCGCAGAAAGGCGGGGCAATTAATGTGCGTTATTTTATGCCGCATTCTTGCCATCGCGCGCTGGCGATAACCGGTGCTATTGCTATTTCCAGTAGTTGTGCATTGGAAGGCACCGTCACCCGACAAATCGTCCCTTCTGTAGGATACGGCAATATCAATATTGAACACCCCAGTGGTGCGCTCGACGTTCATTTAAGTAATGAAGGTCAGGATGCCACGACGTTACGCGCATCTGTTATTCGGACGACCAGAAAAATATTTTCCGGTGAAGTTTATCTTCCCTGAAAAAATTCGTTGTCAAGATAAGGATAATCAATAAAGGACTTCTGTATGAGTCATACAGAAAGAACAGGATTTTAAATGAATAAGAAATCGTTATGGAAGCTAATTCTGATATTAGCGATCCCATGTATTATTGGTTTTATGCCAGCTCCGGCAGGATTAAGCGAACTGGCGTGGGTGCTTTTTGGTATTTACCTGGCGGCCATTGTGGGGCTGGTTATCAAGCCTTTCCCGGAACCTGTCGTACTGTTAATTGCCGTTGCTGCCTCCATGGTGGTGGTCGGTAACTTATCCGACGGTGCGTTTAAGACCACCGCCGTATTAAGCGGTTACTCTTCAGGTACTACCTGGCTGGTGTTCTCGGCGTTTACCTTAAGCGCCGCATTTGTGACCACCGGTTTAGGTAAACGTATTGCCTATCTGCTGATTGGTAAAATCGGTAACACCACGCTGGGTCTGGGTTACGTTACGGTATTCCTCGATCTGGTACTGGCTCCGGCAACACCGTCTAACACCGCGCGTGCGGGCGGTATTGTGTTACCGATCATCAACAGCGTGGCGGTGGCTTTGGGGTCCGAACCGGAAAAAAGTCCGCGTCGTGTCGGACATTACCTGATGATGTCCATTTACATGGTCACCAAAACCACCAGCTATATGTTCTTTACCGCAATGGCGGGGAACATTCTGGCGCTGAAAATGATCAACGACATTCTGCACCTGCAAATTAGCTGGGGTGGATGGGCACTGGCCGCCGGATTGCCGGGCATCATTATGCTGCTGGTCACCCCACTGGTGATTTATACCATGTATCCGCCAGAAATTAAGAAGGTGGATAATAAAACCATCGCTAAAGCGGGCCTTGCCGAACTGGGACCGATGAAAATCCGCGAAAAAATGCTGCTCGGTGTCTTTGTGCTGGCGCTACTGGGCTGGATTTTCAGTAAGTCTCTGGGGGTTGATGAATCCACTGTGGCAATCGTTGTTATGGCGACCATGCTGCTGCTGGGTATCGTTACCTGGGAAGACGTGGTTAAAAATAAAGGCGGCTGGAATACCTTAATCTGGTACGGCGGTATTATCGGATTAAGCTCCTTATTATCGAAAGTTAAATTCTTCGAATGGTTAGCTGAAGTCTTTAAAAATAACCTGGCATTTGATGGTCACGGTAACGTTGCTTTCTTCGTTATTATTTTCCTCAGCATTATCGTGCGTTATTTCTTCGCTTCCGGTAGTGCCTATATCGTTGCTATGTTACCGGTATTTGCCATGCTGGCGAACGTCTCCGGCGCACCGTTAATGTTAACCGCGCTGGCACTGTTGTTCTCCAACTCCTATGGCGGCATGGTTACTCACTATGGCGGCGCGGCAGGTCCGGTCATCTTTGGCGTGGGTTATAACGATATTAAATCCTGGTGGTTGGTCGGTGCGGTACTGACGATATTAACCTTCCTGGTGCATATCACCCTCGGCGTGTGGTGGTGGAATATGCTGATCGGCTGGAACATGCTGTAAATATTCTCGTCATACTTCAAGTTGCATGTGCTGCGTCTGCGTTCGCTCACCCCAGTCACTTACTTATGTAAGCTCCTGGGGATTCACTCGCTTGTCGCCTTCCTGCAACTCGAATTATTTAGAGTATATCCATTTATTATCTTTCTGCGCACTTCACGGTGCGCAGATATCTGGAGCATTTGATGATCAAGTTATCTGAAAAAGGCGTGTTTCTCGCCAGTAATAACGAAATAATTGCCGAAGAACATTTCACCGGCGAAATTAAAAAAGAAGAAGCCAAAAAAGGCACTATTGCCTGGTCTATTCTCTCTTCGCATAATACGTCCGGAAATATGGATAAACTTAAAATTAAGTTTGATTCATTAGCCTCTCACGATATTACCTTTGTTGGTATTGTACAGACCGCTAAAGCGTCCGGTATGGAACGTTTCCCGCTGCCGTATGTGCTGACCAACTGCCATAACTCACTCTGCGCCGTCGGCGGCACTATTAACGGTGATGACCATGTTTTTGGTTTATCGGCGGCCCAGCGTTATGGCGGTATTTTTGTGCCTCCGCATATTGCGGTCATCCATCAATATATGCGTGAGATGATGGCAGGCGGCGGCAAAATGATCCTCGGGTCAGACAGCCACACCCGTTACGGTGCATTAGGGACAATGGCAGTCGGTGAGGGCGGCGGTGAGTTGGTAAAACAGCTGCTTAATGACACCTGGGATATCGACTATCCGGGCGTGGTTGCGGTGCATCTGACCGGAAAACCTGCGCCGTATGTGGGGCCACAGGATGTGGCGCTGGCTATCATTGGCGCGGTGTTCAAAAACGGTTACGTCAAAAACAAAGTCATGGAGTTCGTTGGACCGGGCGTTAGCGCGCTCTCTACCGATTTCCGTAACAGCGTTGACGTGATGACCACGGAAACCACCTGTTTAAGCTCCGTCTGGCAAACTGATGAAGAAGTGCATAACTGGCTGGCGCTGCACGGTCGCGGCCAGGATTACTGCCAGCTTAACCCTCAACCGATGGCGTACTACGATGGCTGCATCAGCGTTGATTTAAGCGCCATCAAACCAATGATTGCGCTGCCGTTCCACCCGAGCAACGTGTATAAAATCGACACACTGAACCAGAACCTGACCGACATTCTGCGTGAGATTGAAATTGAGTCCGAACGCGTGGCGCACGGTAAAGCCAAACTCTCGCTGCTGGATAAAGTGGAAAATGGTCGCCTGAAAGTGCAGCAGGGGATTATCGCGGGCTGTTCTGGCGGTAACTACGAAAACGTCATCGCGGCGGCGAATGCACTGCGCGGTCAATCCTGTGGCAATGACACCTTCTCGCTGGCAGTTTACCCGTCATCACAGCCGGTGTTTATGGATCTCGCCAAAAAAGGTGTGGTAGCAGATTTGATTGGCGCAGGCGCAATCATCAGAACCGCGTTCTGCGGCCCATGCTTTGGCGCGGGCGATACGCCAATCAACAACGGTTTGAGTATTCGCCACACCACGCGTAACTTCCCGAACCGCGAAGGCTCTAAGCCAGCTAATGGGCAGATGTCAGCGGTGGCGTTGATGGACGCTCGTTCTATCGCTGCGACTGCGGCAAACGGTGGCTATTTAACCTCTGCCAGCGAACTTGATTGCTGGGACAACGTGCCGGAGTACGCCTTCGATGTAACGCCGTATAAAAACCGTGTTTATCAGGGCTTTGTGAAAGGGGCAACTCAGCAACCGCTGATTTACGGACCGAACATTAAAGACTGGCCGGAATTGGGTGCGCTGACTGACAATATCGTCCTGAAAGTGTGCTCGAAGATCCTCGACGAAGTGACCACCACCGACGAACTGATTCCTTCCGGTGAAACCTCTTCTTATCGTTCAAATCCGATTGGTCTGGCGGAGTTTACCCTGTCACGCCGCGATCCCGGTTATGTTGGCAGAAGTAAAGCGACTGCTGAGCTGGAAAATCAGCGTCTGGCGGGGAATGTCAGCGAGCTGACAGAGGTGTTTGCGCGCATTAAGCAGATTGCTGGTCAGGAGCATATTGATCCGCTGCAAACTGAAATTGGCAGCATGGTATATGCGGTGAAACCAGGCGATGGTTCTGCGCGTGAACAGGCGGCGAGCTGCCAGCGTGTGATTGGCGGTCTGGCGAATATTGCCGAAGAGTACGCGACTAAACGCTACCGTTCTAACGTCATCAACTGGGGGATGTTACCGCTGCAGATGGCGGAAGTGCCAACCTTTGAAGTGGGGGATTACATTTACATCCCTGGCATTAAAGCGGCGCTGGATAATCCGGGTACGACGTTTAAAGGTTATGTGATCCATGAAGATGCGCCGGTAACGGAAATTACGCTCTATATGGAAAGTCTCACTGCTGAAGAGCGCGAGATTATCAAGGCGGGTAGTTTGATTAACTTCAATAAAAACCGTCAGATGTAAAAAGCGCCATGTGAATGTAGGTCGCATTCGGCACTTATTGTCGGATGCGATGCTTGCGCATCTTATCCGACCTACGAATCGCATCGAATCTGTAGGCCAGATAAGGCATTTTCGCAGCATCCGGCACTTATTGTCGGATGCGATGCTTGCGCATCTTATCCGACCTACAAATCGCATCGAACCGTAGGCCGGATAAGGCGTTTACGCCGCATCCGGCAAATAGTTAATTGCTCTTACTTCTTCGCCTCTGCAACCACTTTACTACCCACGCCGCGGTTATTGTATTCCCACATGCGGTTGTAGTTAGTGTCATTCAGATTGCGCTGTATTTCGTCGTTATCATCTACGCTGCCGGTATTACCCGCAAACGGACGATTAGAGATCACCGCATCGGCCCACGGTTTAGCCGTGTTAAAACCTTCGTTGATGGCGCTATCACGGATCACCACCTGACCGTTGGTATTGGCATCAACATCCAGCGAGCGGCCCAGTTGCGCCACACCATCACCGAAAGCATTGAAACGGCTGTTTACGGCGAGGAAACCGTAGTAAATGTTGGACAGCGTAGCCGGTGCAAACACATACGCTTCTTGCTGAGTACGTGAGTTCACCACGCGGAATTCGGTGTTATCGAACACCACTGCGCCGCGACCAGAAACGATATCCACATCCCCTTCAATGTAGCTGTTGGTCACCAGCGTACGCGGCTGACGATTCGTTTCCAGACGGTTCTGCACACCGCTGTTGGTGACAAAGAAGGTGTTCTGACGACCGAGAATGTTAACGTTGTTAATCTGTACCTGGTCACCATCAGTACGCAGTGCCACCGCCGGATGGTTACCTGCATCTACGCTATCGCCCAGCGTGTTTTCGATGGTCAGATTTTGCAGTTGCAGGCCATTGTTTTGTGACCAGAAGACCGCAGAGCAGAGAACACCGATACTGTCGCTGCGTTTGCTCTGGCAGCTATCGTACATATACCACGCTGGTTTACCTGGCATATATTTGCCGCGCGGGTTGACGTCGTGACGCCAGTCGGCAGGGCTCATGCCACCATCAAGGGAAAGCCCAATCTTCACATCAATCGGTTTTTCACCTGTACCGTACAGAGTAATTCCACCCGGAGCGGCAGGGACATATACCGTTCCCTGATACTCACCAGGCATCACGGCAATATACTGGCGCTTGTTGGTACGCTTGATAATTGCCGCATCTACCGCCGCCTGAATCGTGGTATGCGTTACACCTTGAGTGCCCGCCGGGCCGACAACAAAGTCAGGTTGCGCAGGCAGGGTAATCGGGGAAGGATTCCACGCTGCTGCACCTGGTGTCAGGGATGCAAAATAGTGTTGAGCATCGAAATTCTGCGCTTCTTTTGCCGACAGAATCGGGCGAGAAGAGGTACCAGGCGCGGTTTGATCAGAAGGACGTTGATCGGGCGGGGTTGAGCTACAGGCGGTCAGCGTCACGCCAAAAGCCAATGCCAGCGCCAGACGGGAAACTGAAAATGTGTTCACAGGTTGCTCCGGGCTATGAAATAGAAAAATGAATCCGTTGAAGCCTGCTTTTTTATACTAAGTTGGCATTATAAAAAAGCATTGCTTATCAATTTGTTGCAACGAACAGGTCATTATCAGTCAAAATAAAATCATTATTTGATTTCAATTTTGTCCCACTCCCTGCCTCTGTCATCACGATACTGTGATGCCATGGTGTCCGACTTATGCCCGAGAAGATGTTGAGCAAACTTATCGCTTATCTGCTTCTCATAGAGTCTTGCAGACAAACTGCGCAACTCGTGAAAGGTAGGCGGATCCCCTTCGAAGGAAAGACCTGATGCTTTTCGTGCGCGCATAAAATACCTTGATACTGTGCCGGATGAAAGCGGTTCACGACGAGTAGATGCAATTATGGTTTCTCCGCCAAGAATCTCTTTGCATTTATCAAGTGTTTCCTTCATTGATATCCCGAGAGCATCAACATGCAATGTTGTTGGGATGGCAATTTTTACGCCTGTTTTGCTTTGCTCGACATAAAGATATCCATCTACGATATCAGACCACTTCATTTCGCATAAATCACCAACTCGCTGCCCGGTAACAACAGCCAGTTCCATTGCAAGTCTTAGCCAACATGGTGATGATTCTGCTGCTTGATAAATTTTTAGGTATTCGTCAGCTGTAAGTCTTGATCTCCTTACCTCTGATTTTGCTGCGCGAGTGGCAGCGACCGGGTTTGTTGTTATATGGCCTTCAGCTATTGCCTCTCGGAATGCATCGCTCAGTGTTGATCTGATTAACTTGGCTGACGCCGCCTTGCCCTCGTCTATGTATCCATTGAGCATTGCCGCAATTTCTTTTGTGGTGATGTCTTCAAGTGGAGCATCAGGCAGACCCCTCCTTATTGCTTTAATTTTGCTCATGTAATTTATGAGTGTCTTCTGCTTGATTCCTCTGCTGGCGAGGATTTTTTCGTAGCGATCAAGCCATGAATGTAACGTAACAGAATTATCACTGTTGATTCTTGCTGTCAGAGGCTTGTGTTTGGGTCCTGAGAATAACTCAATGTTGGCCTGTATAGCTTCAGTGATTGCTATCCTTCTGTCTCTGCCTAATCCGAACTCTTTACCCGTCCTTGGGTCCCTGTAGCAGTAATATCCATTGTTTCTTATATAAAGATTAGGGGGTAAATCCCGGCGCTCATGACTTCGCCTTCTTCCCATTTCTGATCCTCTTCAAAAGGCTACCTGTTACTGGTCGATTTAAGTCAACCTTTACCGCTGATTCGTGGAACAGATACTCTCTTCCGTCCTTAACCGGAGGAGGGAATATCCTGCATTCGCGTACCCATCGACGAACTGTTTCAAGGCTTCTTGGGCGTCGCTGGCGAGCGTTCCACTCCTGAAGTGTCAAGTACATCGCAAAGTCTCCGCAATTACACGCAAGAAAAAACCGCCATCAGGCGGCTTGGTGTTCTTTCAGTTCTTCAATTCGAATATTGGTTACTTCTGCATGTGCTATCTGCGCCCATATCATCCAGTGGTCATAGCAGTCATTGATGTTCTCTGCTTCGATAACTCTGTTGAATGGCTCTCCATTCCATTCACCTGTGACTCGGAAGTGCATTTATCATCTCCATAAAACAAAACTCGCCGTAGCGAGTTCAGATAAAAGAAATCCCCGCGAGTGCGAGGATTGTTAGTTGCGCTCTGCTGCTGATTTAGCCATCAATATTCACCTTTATCGCGTACACCTTTACCGGTTTATCGCCGAAGTGGGGATGTGTGATTGTCTTTATTTCATATCCGTCATACGGAACATCAATTCTGCGGCTGGAATCGTCGCGCTTCGGATATCCCTTTGTGATAATCAGGCGGTCATACTCCCGGAACATAATTCGCTTATTCCAGTAGTCATTACACAGGCGATACTCTTCCGTTTTCTCTCCGCGAATCATGGCATCGAAGTATTCACCTTTAACGGCAAGTTGCAGGTTAGCCATCACTCATCATCCTCATCCCAATCATCATCGTTGTCGTCAACCGCCCATAACAGTGGGTTGGTACCTTTGCTTATCTGGCTTGCATATCCGCTACGTCCAAGGCTTCTCAACACGTTGTATATTTCAAACATCTCAGTGCGTTCATCGCCAATGTCTAGCTGGCAGGCCAGTGCGTGACACTCTGAAGCGAGCGAGGCTAACTTTTGGAGGAATTCTTGTTTACTCACGGATTCACCTCCTGCGGTGGTTCTGGTAGCGGCATCCAGTGAGTTACGTCATCCAAGATATTTCCTGATAAATACGTGAAAGCTCTATATTTTTTGTAATCAACTGGATTTACAACCCAGTTCCAATATGCGGCCACGATTTCACCTTGACTAAATGCCAGTAACATTTTGGTGTCTTCCGGCATTCGCTCACTACAGCTTATCCAACCATCCGGAGTTACCGGAGAGTTGCCAGCCAGCTTGTTCAACTTGTAAGTCTGGCTTACAGGTTCGGCTTCCAGTTCTGCTATGCGCTTCTCTGATGCTTCAAGTAACGCCTGCTTATCGCGTAGCGCTTCTTCCAGTTCAGCAACATGGCATTCACTATCAATAAGGTTGTTCTCTGCGGCTTCAAGATCAACGCGCAGCTTTCCTACCATTAGCGCAATTTCCTCGTTCTCCTGGTCGCGGCGTTTGATGTATTGCTGGTTTCTTTCCCGTTCATCCAGCAGCGCCAAGACGGTAGCCGGATTGGCTGCGGCGATGAATTCAGCATTGGCCTGCTGTTCCATTTGGAAATCTTCATCGAAACCGCCTTCAGGATGCGCTCCTTCAATTCTGCAAATGGGAAGATATCCAACAACTTCACGATGAATTAGTGCATCACCAGCATCAAATCTCTCCTCTCCATATTCGAGCGACCACACCCCACACGTTGCTTTCTCTGCCTTTTCACGCAGTGCCTGATAGTCAATCTTGCTCACTGGCTGCCTCCTTTGCGAAGCTGGTTGGCGAACAAACGTACACTAGACGCTTCACTGCGTAGAAACTTAACGGCATAATCAAAACCACCTCGTTCTGCGTCGTCTGCTCCGTTGTCGAGGTTATCTGCGTACATCTCTACCCCCTGCGCCCGTACTTCAGCCAGGAAAGCATCGGTGGCTGGTGTTTCAACACGGATGCTGTCGCGCAAGATGAAAAATGCATCAAGCATTCCAGTCTCCGGCACTTCATCCTGATGCTTCTCATACGCATCAAGAGCCTTCATCATCTCAGGTCCGAATGGTTGAGGGTGCGCAGCCTTCAGCCCCGCATTCTCCGCCGCCAGCGCCGCGCACTTGGCCTCCGCTTCAGCAAATTTACGCACCAGATATTCAGCGTTTGTTTCGTTAACCTTTAAATCTCGTGGGATGCATTTACCTTTCAGAAAACCATCCATCTCAATTAGTGACATTTGTTTCATTTCTTCCCACTCCGCCACATCGCATTCAGATATTTGTTGTCATTAACAGAACCGAAACTCTTTCTCTTAAGCAATTCCTCTCTCGATGGCATTGGCTTTACGCGTTGGCGAATAATCATTTCTGCCGGAAGAATGCCGGGATTGTATGCAAGTCCTCTCATGGTAAATTCCTCAGTCATTACTGATAGCGCCATAGCGTGAGCGGTAATTACGCAGGCGCGGGTCGATATATTCAGGGAAGTGGGTATATGTTGCTTTGCGGAATGGTCGGATTGATGTCTGGTAAATTCGCTCTCGTTCTTCTTTCTCTGCAAGCCATATGCAGTGGCGAAATTCCTTTTCCTCTTTCGTTTCCTGCGGTAGAGACATTATTCGATCGTAGTTTTTTCTGAATTTATCCAGCACCTCCGATACGGAATTGCCGGAACAGCGGCGCGCGTCATCCGCACCATACAGAGGCGCAGGCATAATGGAATCCTTATGTTGCTAATTTAGAAGGGAATTGAATCGTCGTATTCAGGATGATTTTGATGATTGCTACTTTGTTGCTGTTGGCTGTTTCCTGAAGTTGCAAATCCAATCTTTGCATTCAGTAATTCAAGAGTGATTGATTGACCATTTTGCCCCTGATAAACATCAACCCTGATGTTTTCTCCGGTAATTTCCACAATGCCACCTTCAACAAGAACACTACGGTAGTAATCCGCTTGCGCTCCCGGCTTGGCAAATACAACGGCGCTGTAGTTTGTCCATTCTTTCTTTTTTGTCTGGCGATCGTAATACTGAACGCCAGCACGGATGTTGAATCCGATATTTTCCCCGGCCTGAAACTCTCTTGCGGGTTTGTTTAGTCTTACAGTAATCGAATGTGCCATTAAGCAGCTGCTCCTTCTAATTCGTCTCGTCTGATGTTGTAAACGTCCTGCGCTTTGTGCTGCTCCGGTGTGCCTTCGAGCATCTTCCACGCTTTGGCGAACGCCTGTTTAAGCTCTTCTACGGTGTTTTTCTGCATTGCTGCGTCAGTGAATGCTTTTAGAACCTGTTCAGGTGTAGGTGATGGTTTTGATTGCTTTGCTGCTGCGTTCTGCTGATGTTTATGCTCGTCGGTATCTGCATCTTTCGCATCATCAATGCCGAACAAACCATTGAGGCAATACTTGCGTGCATAAGAGCTTGTGGCTCCCGTAACTTGTGCAGAATCCATTCCTTTCTTGCTTTCTTCCTCTCGTGCAAGAGCGGTTGCCGTATGACTGTTTTCGCCATCGGTAATAGTTGCCGTGGCTTTCACGTAATACCGATCACCAATCAACACAACTTCATCGCTGATTGATAAAAACAGACCATTCAGTAACGGCTTAACGCCTTCAAGAATGTCTTCGCAGCTTCTGTATTTATATTTGCCGAATGAGTTGTACTGATTCTTTGGCGCGTTCAGATTCTCCTGAATAGCTGCCAGTCTTGCGTAAAATTCTTTGCTCATATGATTGTTCTCAGAATGGACACGGCCCAAGGAAATAACGCTGATTTAATACTTCGACTCGGGACAAATTAAGGCATACCCGCATTCCTTCGCGGTCGCCATTATGGCGATACCAGAGAGCTTTCTGCGTGTACATGCGTCTCTGTAACTTGCTCTCCTTCACTGTGGTTGCAAGTGACATGAATATCTCCTTCGTTACCGATTAATTCTTTCATCTGAAGAATGAATTCTTCGTCTGACCAGTTATCTGTAAAACTCATTTCCTGCGATACCACGGAAGGTTGATAGCTGATTTCATCGCTTTATTTGCTTCAAGCCACATTTTGTAATCACCAATAAATCTGGCTATTACTGCTTTGTTTTGTGCTGCACGAAGCATCTGGTGATTGATGGCTATTTCATTGCGCATAATAAGACCTCAACTCTTTTCCATCCGTCACGTAATTTACGGGTGATTCGTTCAAGTAAAGATTCATTTAGTTGGAAGGCACCCATGCGAGCGCCTCCCGCGATTGCGTAAATCATGGGTGGTTCCTTATGTTGGTTTTATTAGTAGATTATTTTTGTTGCGAATACTTCGCCTTTTACGATGGCTGTTATGATATTTTTAGCAACATCTTCTGATGCGCCAACCTTGATAAGGTCAGCAAGTATTTTGTTATTTACTTCTTTCCGGTGAGCTTTGTCCTTTGCTCTACGCTCTTCTTCTTCCTTGATTCTTTTTTCTTCTGCTATTCTGGCTTGCTCTTTTGCTTCAGCCTCGCGCCGGATTCGTTCAGCCTCCTCCTGTGCTTTTCGGCGTTCTGCTTCAATTGCCGCTTGCTTTTCTCTTTCAGCTCGTTCTGCTGCCTCTTTTGCTTCGCGCTGTGCTCGTTGCTCGGCTTCAATGCGTTCACGCTCTGCACGTTCCGCTGCGGCCTTAGCCTCTGCTTCTCGTCTTGCTGCTGCTTCAATTTCGGCTTTTGCCTTTGCTTCGGCTTCAGCTCTGGCTTTCTCTTCAGCTTCTCTTTTTAAGCGTTCTTCATGCTCTCGCTTTTCCTGCTCCGCTTTGAGTCTTGCCTCTTCTCTTTGGCGGTCAAATTCGCGATCCATCAAAATCGCTATTTCATGGTCAGACTCAATTTGCTTTGCGAGAGCTTCAGCTGCTGCCTTAGCTTCTTCTTCGGCTTTAATCCGCGCCTGTTCTTCCTCATAATCAGTAAGAGGCTGGCGCGCCTTGGCTTTCAGTTCATCAAGGCGATCGCGCACTGTCTTGCGGTTAGCATCAATTAGCTTTGGAATTTCCTTCAGTTCAGCAACAAGGTCTTTGCCAAGACCATCGAGATATGTTTTCGTCTGCGCAACTTTATACGCCAGAGAAGCGATCTCCTTTCTGCCCTTTGCCGTTGTGATATCAGGCACAAAGGACATAACTTCACGTTCAACCTTTTGAAGGATTTCTTCAATCTGGTCGGCAGACTGAAATACAGTCATTGCATTTGCTTTTTCAATAACAACTAAATCTGTTACTTCACTCATATATCCTCCGTCAAAAAAATTGCCCTCACATCGGAGGGCAAAGAAGATTTCCAATAATCAGAACAAGTCGACTCCTGTTTAGTTACGAGCGACATTGCTCCGTGTATTCACTCGCTGGAATGAATGCACAGTGCAGTGTTTATTCTGTTGTTTATGCTAAAAATAAAGGCCACCATCAGGCAGCCTTGTTATTCTGTTTACCAAGTTCTCTGGCAATCATTGCCGTCGTTCGTACTGCCCATTTATCGACATATTTCCCATCCTCCATTACAGGAAACATTTCTTCAGGCTTAACCATGCATTCCGATTGCAGCTTGCATCCATTGCATCGCTTGAATTGTCCACACCATTGATTTGTATCAATAGTCGTAGTCATACGGATAGTCCTGGTATTGTTCCATCACATCCTGAGGATGCTCTTCGAACTCTTCAAATTCTTCTTCCATATCTCACCTCAAATAAGTGGTTTGCTGCCTAATTTCATTTTCTGGCGACCAACACAAGTCACACCCATTTCACTGCGTGGTTTGCTGTACCATGTTCGCTGATTCTTGCGCTCAATACGTTGCAGGTTGCTTTCAATCTGTTTGTGGTATTCAGCCAGCACCGTAAGGTCTATCGGATTCAGTGCGCTTTCTACTCGTGATTTCGGTTTGCGATTCAGCGAGAGAATAGGGCGGTTAACTGGTTTTGCGCTTACCCCAACCAACAGGGGATTTGCTGCTTTCCATTGAGCCTGTTTCTCTGCGCGACGTTCGCGGCGGCGTGCTTGTGCATCCATCTGGATTCTCCTGTCAGTTAGCTTTGAGTAACGCGCCGTGATGCTTATCTCCACGGTTGCTGTCTTGCAGCTGCATTTCGCGCTACTCAAAGCCTTCTGCTTTGAATGCTGCCCTTCTTCAGGGCTTAATTTTTAAGAGCGTCACCTTCATGGTGGTCAGTGCGTCCTGCTGATGTGCTCAGTATCACCGCCAGTGGTATTTATGTCAACACCGCCAGAGATAATTTATCACCGCAGATGGTTATCTGTATGTTTTTTATATGAATTTATTTTTTGCAGGGGGGGCATTGTTTGGTAGGTGAGAGATCTGAATTGCTATGTTTAGTGAGTTGTATCTATTTATTTTTCAATAAATACATTTGGTTATGTGTCTTTAGGTGGGGGCGTGAGGCAAAGAAAACCCGGCGCTGAGGCCGGGTTTTAGCTAATGATTTGGAATCCTATATCCTCAAGCGTTGCGTCACCTCTGCATAACGCATGAAAGTGACGAGCTTTCAGTCCAGCTTGCTTAGCCATGGATTTTATTAAATCTCTGGAGAATGGGGCGTGATGCTTATCAACTGTAACCACCCATTTTCCTTTACTGTTCTTGAGAACCCACTGTTCGTGAGAGGTTCCTGTTTTAGGTTTCATTTCAAACCCCATTTTCTTAAGTCCCCTGATTACCTCGTCGTATTTCAAAGGAGTAAGCTTTTTCAAGAACATGTAATGTAACCCTAAGCATGAGCATCACAAGGCTCAGCAAAGAGTTTTGCTTCACCTCGTTTTCTGACAAAAACCTGAAATGCAATTACCCAATACTTAAGCCACATAGATAAAGGTGCTTTCCGACTTAGTAGTTGTTTTGCATATTCCGGCTCTGATAGCGCTTCAGTGAAAAAATCTTTAATCTGCTCATCCAGTTTGTTTACAGCTTCTTTCATAGTATCTGCTTGCGCTGCCAATGACAGGTCTAAACATGCAGCTACGTAAACGCCGTTCTGCTGGTAGGCCATGCAACGTAAGGTTTTCATTTTATCTCTCCTCAGAAGCTCTCATGTAGGAGCTTAAGTGAAGTTTACCCTATAGGTAATTTTAGACAACCCAAAAATACCTATATTTTGTAAATGTCAATACATTAGCAGCGAATACCTTCCAACTTATCCACAAGCCAGAGATTGATAGCTTAAAAAACAAACAGAAAAATTACCCAAACGTCTCTTCTGGCCACTGACTAGCGATAACTTTCCCCACAACGGAACAACTCTCATTGCATGGGATCATTGGGTACTGTGGGTTTAGTGGTTGTAAAAACACCTGACCGCTATCCCTGATCAGTTTCTTGAAGGTAAACTCATCACCCCCAAGTCTGGCTATGCAGAAATCACCTGGCTCAACAGCCTGCTCAGGGTCAACGAGAATTAACATTCCGTCAGGAAAGCTTGGCTTGGAGCCTGTTGGTGCGGTCATGGAATTACCTTCAACCTCAAGCCAGAATGCAGAATCACTGGCTTTTTTGGTTGTGCTTACCCATCTCTCCGCATCACCTTTGGTAAAGGTTCTAAGCTCAGGTGAGAACATCCCTGCCCGAACATGAGAAAAAACAGGGTACTCATACTCACTTCTAAGTGACGGCTGCATACTAACCGCTTCATACATCTCGTAGATTTCTCTGGCGATTGAAGGGCTAAATTCTTCAACGCTAACTTTGAGAATTTTTGCAAGCAATGCGGCGTTATAAGCATTTAATGCATTGATGCCATTAAATAAAGCACCAACGCCTGACTGTCCCATCCCCATCTTGTCTGCGACAGATTCCTGGGATAAGCCAAGTTCATTTTTCTTTTTTTCATAAATTGCTTTAAGGCGACGTGCGTCCTCAAGCTGCTCTTGTGTTAATGGTTTCTTTTTTGTGCTCATACGTTAAATCTATCACCGCAAGGGATAAATATCTAACACCGTGCGTGTTGACTATTTTACCTCTGGCGGTGATAATGGTTGCATGTACTAAGGAGGTTGTATGGAACAACGCATAACCCTGAAAGATTATGCAATGCGCTTTGGGCAAACCAAGACAGCTAAAGATCTCGGCGTATATCAAAGCGCGATCAACAAGGCCATTCATGCAGGCCGAAAGATTTTTTTAACTATAAACGCTGATGGAAGCGTTTATGCGGAAGAGGTAAAGCCCTTCCCGAGTAACAAAAAAACAACAGCATAAATAACCCCGCTCTTACACATTCCAGCCCTGAAAAAGGGCATCAAATTAAACCACACCTATGGTGTATGCATTTATTTGCATACATTCAATCAATTGTTATCTAAGGAAATACTTACATATGCAACTTACAAGTACTCGCAAGAAAGCGAATGCAATTACAAGCAACATCCTGAATCGAATTGCTGTACGTGGTCAGCGAAAGGTTGCCGACGCGTTAGGGATTAATGAATCGCAAATTTCGCGATGGAAAGACAGCTTCATCCCCAAAATGGGAATGCTTCTGGCTGTTCTTGAATGGGGTGTTGAAGACGAGGAGTTGGCGGAACTGGCTAAGCAAGTAGCCAGAATGCTGACAAAAGAAAAAGCCCCGAAGAACGGCGAATTCTTCGAGGCCTGATGTAGAAAGACTGGATCAATCCACAGGAGTCATTATGACAAAACAACTCAGTCCTTACCAGGACAAAATTCACAAACACATACTACGTGATCGCTTCCTGTCCAGCTTCAAGCAGCCTGGTCGATTCCGGGCTGAGTTGGAAAAAGTGAAGCTGATGCAGAAGGAGAAAGGTCATGAGTAATCTTGCAACCGTAACACATTTAAGGCCTTCACAACGGCCTGTGGAGCGTCGTGTGGCAGAAGTTGAAGATGGTTATACCCGTCTTGCAAATGCCCTGTATGAAGAGCTTATCGGCGCAGATTTAACGAAAAATCAGAGCAAGGTTGCCCACGCCATATGCCGTAAAACATACGGCTACGGTAAAAAGATGGATCGCATCTCTGATAGTCAGTTAGCTCAAATTACCAGGCTGCCAAGACAGAAGGTAAACAAGGCCAAGAATGAGCTTATCGCGATGAAGGTTATCCTTCGCGAAGGCCAGCAAATCGGTCCTAACAAGAACATCGAAGAATGGCAAATCGAAGGGTGTCACTACTCTGGTGATAATGTCACTACATTGGTGACAAAAAGTGTCACCAAAACGGTGACAGCGCTGTCACCAAAACAGGGACACACAAAAGAAACTATTACAAAAGAAAAAAGAAATAATAAAAACACTATGTCCGAAAGTGTTCGGACGGAGTGTGAAAAATCACCTGACCGTCACGAAGAAATCGACAAGGCATTCGAGGAAATATTCTGGTGTGCAGGCATGCGGAAAGCCGGGAAGAAAAACGCAGCTTCGGCATTCAGAACACAGTTCAGGGAATGGCGTAAAACTACCAGGGGTACGGCAAGCGAGTTTGCCACGATGCTGGCAGAAGACATCGCATGCAGGAATGGTAAGCAGTTCGGATTCGACAGGTTGTTACCATCGAGCTACCTGAACGGTCAACGCTGGAACGACGAGAAGCCAGAAACTATTCAACCACAATCCAAACCATCATCCGCAATCACCGTATCGAAAACTGGCTACGTGTTTTTCGACAGGTGAACCATGAAATCAAAAATCAAATCGCTACTGGTCGCTGGTTATAACCACGGCTGGTTAAGTATTTCTTTTGTCGATTTCTGGTTTAAAAATCTCAATCTGAGGGAATCATGACGCCAAGTGAACTTAGCGACCTGCTTTGGGCGCAGGTTGACAGGGTGGCTCCGCACCTGTTGCCAAACGGCAAGAAAGAGGGGCATGAGTGGGTTGCCGGTAACGTCAACGGCGACAAGGGAAACAGCCTTAAGGTCAACCTTAGCGGCAAGAAAAAATGGGCTGATTTCGCCGAGGGAGACGGCGGTGACATGCTTGATTTGTGGATGGCATGTCGTGGAATTAACCTGCATCAGGCTATGCAGGAAGCGAAAGCATTTCTCGGTATCAAGGATGACGATCACCATTTCGATGCCAAACGTGAGAAAAAATTCTCCAGACCTGATCGCAAGAAAATCGCCCGCTACGTTACCAGAACAGAATCCCATCTTGAGTACCTGCAATCGCGTGGCATATCGCCAGAAATCGTAAAGCGCTACGAGGTTGTCAGCGGCAAGGTGTGGAATGGAGAGCGGGAACTGGATGCTCTGGTGATTCCGTACAAACGCGATGGTGAGTTGTTGCAGGTCAAGCGAATCAGCACTGAGCGCCCGGACGGGAAGAAAGTCATTATGGCAGAAGGTGATTGCGAACCTTGTCTGTTCGGATGGCAGGCTCTGGACGCTGGCGTGAGGGCGGTTGTGCTTTGCGAAGGCGAAATTGATTGTATGAGCTATGCGCAATACGGCATCTCGGCGTTATCCGTGCCGTTTGGTGGCGGGAAAGGCGCTAAGCAGCAGTGGATTGAGTTTGAGTATCACAACCTCGACAGGTTTGAGGAAATATTCATCTCGATGGACGTTGATGATGTTGGTCGTGAAGCCGCAAGGGAAATCGCAAGCCGACTCGGTGAACATCGTTGCCGTCTTGTTACTCTGCCGTACAAAGACATCAACGAATGCCTGATGAACGGTGTTACCGAGGATGAAATCTGGCAGTACATCGGCACGGCATCCTACTTCGATCCTGAAGAACTCTACAGCGCGCGAGAGTTTTACCAGGACACTATCAACGCTTTCTACGGCAAGCAGCAGTATCTGTTTAATCCACCGTGGGAATCTCTGGCAGATAAATTCCAGTTCCGTGAGGCCGAGTTGACGCTGGTCAATGGTGTGAACGGTCACGGAAAAACGGAGGTTGTCGGGCATATGGCACTTGAGGCAATGCGTCAGGGTGTGAAGACGTGCATCGCGTCACTTGAGCTGAAGCCTGGTATTCTCCTTAAGCGCCTTACCCGTCAGGCGACGTGCTGCAAGATGCCGCCAGTGCTGGAAATTGACTCTGCATTTAAATTTTATGACGAAAGACTTTGGGTGTTTGGCCTGACCGGAACGGCGAAAGCCGACAGGCTGATCGAAATATTCGACTACGCTCGCCGCCGATACGGGATCCAGTTATTCATCATCGACAGCCTGATGAAATGTGGCATAGGCGACGATGACTATAACGGGCAGAAGGCGTTTGTTGACTCGATTTGCGACTTCAAAAACAAAACAAACTCCCACGTCATTCTCGTTACTCACTCGCGAAAAGGAGACAGCGAAGAAAAACCAACCGGGAAAATGGACGTAAAAGGCTCTGGAGCGATAACAGACCTGACAGACAACCTTTTCATCATCTGGCGTAACAAGGCTCGCGAGAGAGCGTTACAGAGAGTTCAGAGTGGTGAAAAGATGTCAGAGAAGGACGAACAGCTACTGGCATCTCCGGCATCTGTTTTGATGCTTGAAAAACAACGTAACGGCGAAGGTTGGGAAGGTGGTGTCGCGTTGTTCCTTGACGAACAATCGCACCAGTTCCTGCAACTTGAATCAGGATCGCCATATAGCTACATCGCCAATATGCCGAAATCGGAATATGACGAGGCGTGGCGACAGGAAAACGTGACGGAGTATTAAATGACCATCTACATCACTGAGCTTGTAACAGGCCTGCTGGTAATCGCAGGCCTTTTTATTTGGGGGAGAGGGAAGTCATGAAAAAACTAACCTTTGAAATTCGATCTCCAGCACATCAGCAAAACGCTATTCACGCAGTACAGCAAATCCTTCCAGACCCAACCAAGCCAATCGTAGTAACCATTCAGGAACGCAACCGCAGCTTAGACCAAAACCGAAAGCTTTGGGCTTGCCTTGGTGACGTCTCTCGTCAGGTTGAATGGCATGGTCGCTGGCTGGATGCAGAAAGCTGGAAGTGTGTGTTTACCGCAGCATTAAAGCAGCAGGACGTTGTTCCTAACCTTGCCGGGAATGGCTTTGTGGTAATAGGTCAGTCAACCAGCAGGATGCGTGTAGGCGAATTTGCGGAGCTATTAGAGCTTATACAGGCATTCGGTACAGAGCGTGGCGTTAAGTGGTCAGACGAAGCGCGACTGGCTCTCGAATGGAAAGCGCGATGGGGAGATCGGGCTGCATGACTATCAAATCAAATACGCCAGCACACGACAAGGACTGCTGGCAAACGCCGCTTTGGCTTTTTGATGCACTGGATATTGAGTTTGGATTCTGGCTGGATTCGGCAGCGAGCGACAAAAATGCTCTGTGCGCTCACTGGTTAACTGAGGCCGACGACGCGCTAAATTCTGAGTGGATAAGCCACGGTGCAATCTGGAATAACCCACCGTACAGCAATATCAGGCCGTGGGTGGAAAAAGCCGCTGAGCAGTGCATACAACAGCGACAGACGGTAGTGATGCTTGTGCCAGAGGATATGTCAGTCGGATGGTTCAGCAAGGCTCTGGAGAGTGTCGACGAAGTTCGCATCATCACTGATGGACGGATTAATTTTATCGAACCATCGACAGGGCTGGAGAAGAAGGGAAACAGCAAAGGCTCCATGCTGCTGATTTGGCGACCGTTCATCAGTCCTCGGCGGATGTTTACTACCGTATCCAAAGCGGCATTGATGGCGATCGGGCAGGGCGTCAGGAGGGCGGAATGAGACGACAGCGACGAAGTATCACCGACATCATCTGCGAAAACTGCAAATACCTTCCAACGAAACGCTCCAGAAATAAACGCAAGCCAATCCCAAAAGAATCTGACGTAAAAACCTTCAATTACACGGCTCACCTGTGGGATATCCGGTGGCTTAGAGAACGTGCGAGGAAAACAAGGTGATTGACCCAAATCGAAGTTACGAACAAGAAAGCGTCGAGCGGGCTTTAACGTGCGCTAACTGCGGTCAGAAGCTGCATGTGCTGGAAGTTCACGTGTGCTCCGATTGCTGCGCAGAACTGATGAGCGATCCGAATAGCTCAATGTACGAGGAAGAAGACGATGAATGAGTTAATAAATGGCAATGCCATCAAAATGACAAGCATTGAAATCGCTGAGTTGGTGGGTAAGCGTCATGACAATGTGAAACGTACCATCGAAACGCTGGCTAAAAATGGTGTTATCCGGCTTCCTCAAATTGAGGTTTCCGAAAGAATCAATAATTTAGGGTTCAATGTTCAGTACGAGCATTACGTCTTCGAAGGCGAACAAGGTAAGCGAGATAGTATTGTTGTTGTTGCCCAGTTGTCGCCGGAATTCACCGCTCGCCTTGTTGACCGCTGGCGAGAGCTTGAAGAAGCTGCGGTTAATATCCCCAAAACGCTACCGGAAGCGTTGCGCCTTGCTGCTGATCTTGCTGAGCAGAAAATGCAACTGGAAAACCAGCTCGCAATTGCCGCACCTAAAGTTGAGTTTGCCGATCGCGTTGGCGAGGCCAGCGGAATTTTGATTGGAAACTTTGCAAAGGTTGTTGGAATTGGTCCAAACAAACTGTTTGCGTGGATGCGCGATCACAAAATCCTTATTGCTTCAGGTTCCCGGCGAAATGTGCCAATGCAGGAATATATGGATCGCGGCTATTTCACCGTAAAAGAAACAGCGGTCAACACAAATCACGGAATACAGATATCGTTCACCACAAAAATCACCGGGCGTGGTCAACAGTGGCTGACCAGAAAGCTGCTCGATAACGGAATGCTGAAAGTAACAGGGGAGGCTGCTTAATGGCTAACCTACGCAAAGAAGCGCGCGGCAGAGAATGCCAGGTACGTATTTACGGCGTATGCAATGGTAATCCTGAAACTACAGTTCTGGCACATTACCGGATGGCTGGAATTTGCGGAACTGGAATGAAGCCTGACGACCTGATCGGCGCATGGGCTTGTAGCGCGTGTCACGATGAAATCGACCGACGCACCCATAATCTCGACAACAAAGACGCCAGACTTTACCACCTCGAAGGCGTGATCAGGACGCAGGCGATACTGCTGAAGGAGGGAAAGATTAAGCCATGAACGAATATCAGTTTGTGCTTCCTTACCCGCCGTCGGTGAATACCTACTGGCGAAGACGGGGAAGACAATACTACATCAGCGATAAAGGCCAGAAATACCGAAAAGACGTTCAGCAAATCATCCGCCAACTCAAGTTAGATATTTTCACCAAATCACGACTCCGCATCAAAGTCATCGCAGACGTTCCAGACTCCCGCCGCCGCGACCTCGACAACATCCTGAAAGGTTTACTCGACTCCCTTATCCACGCCGGATTTGCGGAAGACGACGAGCAATTCGATGACATTCGCGTAATTCGTGGCGTGAAAGTACCAGGCGGAAGGCTTGGAATAAAAATCACCGAACTGGAGAACGCATGAACAAAGCATTCGAACGATATATGCGCCAGCGTTATGGCAATCGCTACGATCTTACCCGCGATGTTAGCGGTTTCTACTGCCGTGAGGTTGTGAAACGAATGTTTGAAGTGTGGTGTCATTGCAAAGGATAGAGGGGAAGACTATGAGCATAAGAGAACTAAACCTCACCAAAGAACAGCACGATTGGCTGAATGGCTGGCTTGAACTGTGGGGAGCATGGGTTTATTCAGGTCGTCTGGAAAAGCGCATGAGCAGCGTAATAGCGAAGTTCATGGAGAGCGTAGAGCCGGGAAGAGTTATGACAAGGCCAATGTGTAATGATGATGATGGAATGTTGATTTCTCAGGTCGTCGATTCCGTCATGTACATTGACAAGAAAGCCTTTGGCATCCTCCTCAGCTACTACGCTCATGGCTCTTCCAAGCACGCCATTGCATCTTACTATCATCGCGTCGCAAGACCTCGCAAGATGTTATGCCGGGGCGGCGGGCGCATTCAAAAACCATCGCTCGCAACCTGTCGCCGGGAAGTTGACGAAATCCTCAATGCCTCGTTGTTTATGATTTATCCGGTTCTGGATAGTGCGTTTAAAAACCGAAAACGTGTAGAGAAAATTAAACATGTAGCATAGAACGTGTTGACATCATTGAGCAAATGAGCAACACTATTCGCATAAGCTGCCGTTAGTGACTCTTAAGTTGCAACGGTGGCTTTTTTTATTTGGGTCAGTCGTATAAAGGTCATTACGGAAGGCTGTTAACCTTCTTATCGTGGTTCGAGCCCACGCTGTCCCGCCAAACACGCTGGTTTAGCTCCAATGGTAGAGCAGTCGCCTTGTAAGCGAATGGGTAGCGGTTCAAGTCCGTTAACCAGCACCATAACTGAGCCGTAGCCACTGGCTATCCTGAACTCATCAGTGATAGTTACGCTGCGGCCTTCTACACATGACCTACGTGAAAGAGGGTGGCAGGAGGTTGCGCTAACAACCTCATGCCGTTTTGCCCGTGCATATCGATCACGAACAAATCTGATTACTAAACACAGTAGCCTGGATTTGTTCTATCAGTAATCGACCTTATTCCTAATTAAATAGAGCAAATCCCCTTATTGGGGCTAAGACATGAAGATGCCAGAAAAACATGACCTGTTAGCCGCCATTCTCGCGGCAAAGGAACAAGGCATCGGGGCAATCCTTGCGTTTGCAATGGCGTACCTTCGCGGCAGATATAATGGCGGTGCGTTTACGAAAACAGTAATCGACGCAACGATGTGCGCCATTATCGCCTGGTTCATTCGTGACCTTCTCGACTTCGCCGGACTAAGTAGCAATCTCGCTTATATAACGAGCGTGTTCATCGGCTACATCGGTACTGACTCGATTGGTTCGCTTATCAAACGCTTCGCTGCTAAAAAAGCCGGAGTAGAAGATGGTGGAAATCAATAATCAACGTAAGGCGTTCCTCGATATGCTGGCGTGGTCAGAGGGAACTGATAACGGACGTCAGAAAACCAGAAATCATGGTTATGACGTCATTGTAGGCGGAGAGCTATTCACTGATTACTCCGATCACCCTCGCAAACTTGTCACGCTAAACCCAAAACTCAAATCAACAGCCGCCGGACGTTACCAGCTTCTTTCCCGTTGGTGGGATGCCTACCGTAAGCAGCTTGGCCTGAAAGATTTCTCTCCGAAAAGCCAGGACGCTGTGGCATTGCAGCAGATTAAGGAACGTGGCGCTTTGCCGATGATTGATCGCGGTGATATCCGTCAGGCTATCGACCGTTGCAGCAATATCTGGGCTTCACTGCCTGGCGCTGGTTATGGTCAGTTCGAGCATAAGGCTGACAGCCTGATTGCAAAATTCAAAGAAGCAGGCGGAACGGTCAGAGAGATTGAGGTATGAGCAGAGTCACCGCGATTATCTCCGCTCTGGTTATCTGCACTATCGTCTGCCTGTCGTGGGCTGTTAATCATTACCGTGATAACGCCACCGCCTACAAAGAGCAGCGCGACAAAGCCACATCCATCATCGCTGATATGCAGAAGCGTCAACGTGATGTAGCAGAACTTGACGCCAGATACACAAAGGAGCTTGCTGATGCTAACGCGACTATCGAAAGTCTCCGTGCTGATGTTTCTGCTGGGCGTAAGCGCCTGCAAGTCGCCGCCACCTGTGCAAAGTCAACGACCGGAGCCAGCGGCATGGGCGATGGAGAAAGCCCAAGACTTACAGCAGATGCTGAACTCAATTATTACCGTCTCCGAAGTGGAATCGACAAGATAACCGCGCAGGTTAACTACCTGCAGGAATACATCAGGACGCAATGCCTTCGATGATAGCGATAATTTTACTCATCATCCTTCACATCTGGCTCTGTAGACAGGGTGGTGATCACTTCTGGAGTAAATCCAGATTAAACATCTCATTGCTGATGCTTGATATTGAGCATCTGGCGCGCGGTAAGGGGCTGCGTTGAGATAAGAGCCAGTCATTACAAATACCAGGATTTAGCCTCGCATTCGCGGGGCTTTTTTATATCTGCAACAAACGCGCTTCACACGCGCGACTTCTGAACACAGAACCTTTCAGGATGACCCTTGAGGATGCCGGTTTGGTGATCGGTGCCTTTCTGTGGGCCGGAATCCTGTGTGACAAGGTTCATCACTAAAAGGTAATCACTGATGAAGTACCCAACAGTTATTGTCAATGGTGTGTCCGTTCGTGTTGATGAGGATGGACGCTACAACTTAAACGATCTCCATGCAGCAGCAGTTGCAAATGGAGAGGCTACAGAGCAACAGCGCCCAAGCCAGTTTTTGCGTAGCGCGCAGATAAAACGCTTCATAAAAGCACTGGAGGCCAAAGTGCAAAAAAGCACTTTGGAACAAATTCAACCACTTAAAATAATCAAAGGTGGTGTAGAACCAGGTGTGTGGGGTGTTGAACTTCTGGCAATCAGATATGCAGCATGGATTAAGCCGGAATTTGAAATCGAAGTTTATGAAGTTTTCAAAACGGTTGTCCGTCTCGGCGTTGGCGCAATGTCCCGTCTGAATAGAATCGATCACATCATCAATACTGAAACCAAAGCGATAAGCCAGTGCGCAAGCCAAATGGCTAAGTGGGGCGTTGGTGGGCGAAAAAGATTGCTTCATGTTGCACGTGAGAGAGTGGCAAATGAAGTGCAAATGTATTTGCCCGGAATGGTGTGATTTCGCAGGTTAATCCAGTTTTTGCATTACATTGAAGGAGTTGTTATGTCAGCAGAAGGTTTCAATAACCCATCAAAATTCCGGGATGAGTGGGATAGCAGCGTAAAGAGTAAGTGATGCCATCACAAAAGTCATTCCCTACAGAGTGGCTTTGATAATGGCTTATACCCTACACGGGATAACTTAACTGATATCCCTTTTAACGGATAAACGGAGCCAACAATGGCAGAGATTATTCCCATGACTGAAGAACAGAAATTCCAGTTAGAGATTTACAAACTGGTCATGAACCAGAACGCAGCCGCAGAGGAAGCATTTCAATTCATCGGCACTGACGAGCTGAAGCTTGAGCTATTCAAAATTCACTTCCAGTCAGGTGGCGCTAATTCAGATATCACGACCCGAACTATCGAAGCGGTGCGTAAATCGAAGGAAGCGTTAGACCTGTTCACTACCGGAGCATGATGCTCAGCCTGAAATAACAACTAAGTGAGATGAATATGGCAGCACCAAAGGGCAACCGATTTTGGGAGGCCCGCAGTAGTCATGGGCGAAATCCTAAATTCGAATCGCCTGAGGCGCTGTGGGCAGCTTGTTGTGAATACTTCGAGTGGGCTGATGATAACCCGCTATGGGAGGGTAAGGTATTTTCATATCAGGGAGAAATAATTAAGGCTAATGTCCCTAAGATGCGAGCCATGACTATTTCAGGATTGTGTACCTTCCTTGATATCACCAGGCAAACATGGGGAACCTTCCGGTCAATGGAAGGTTTTTCTGACGTCACATCACGAGCGGAAGACATCATCTACGACCAGAAATTCTCTGGCGCAGCCGCTGACCTTCTCAACGCTAACATCATCGCCCGTGATTTGGGCCTCAAAGAGCAGTCGCAAGTTGAAGACGTGACACCTGATAAGGGAGATCGCGATAAGCGACGCTCTCGTATCAAGGAGCTATTCAACCGTGGAACTGGACGCGATTCTTGATAACCTGAGCGACGAAGAACAAATCGAATTGCTCGAGCTACTCGAAGAAGAAGAGAACTACCGTAACACACACCTGCTATATGAATTTACGCCATACAGCAAACAGCGTGAGTTCATCGACGCCGGGCATGACTATCCAGAGCGATGTTTTATGGCTGGTAACCAGCTTGGTAAGTCATTTACTGGTGCTGCTGAAGTCGCGTTTCACCTTACTGGGCGTTATCCTGGCACAAAAGGCTATCCTGCTGATGGTAAATATGGCGGTGAGTGGAAAGGTAAGCGTTTTTATGAGCCTGTTGTCTTTTGGATTGGTGGCGAGACAAACGAGACTGTAACCAAAACGACTCAACGCATCCTGTGCGGTCGTATCGAAGAGAATGATGAGCCTGGCTACGGTTCCATACCGAAAGAAGACATCATTAGCTGGAAGAAGTCTCCTTTCTTTCCGAACCTTGTTGATCATCTTCTGGTTAAGCATCACACGGCTGATGGCGTTGAAGATGGCATTTCAATCTGCTACTTCAAACCATACTCGCAAGGCCGCGCTCGCTGGCAGGGTGACACAATCCACGGCGTGTGGTTTGACGAAGAGCCACCATACAGCATTTATGGTGAAGGGCTTACCCGTACCAACAAATACGGGCAATTCTCAATTCTGACGTTTACCCCGCTGATGGGGATGTCTGACGTTGTTACCAAGTTCCTGAAGAATCCCAGCAAGTCTCAGAAAGTGGTCAACATGACCATCTATGACGCTGAGCACTACACCGACGAGCAGAAAGAGCAAATCATCGCATCCTATCCTGAGCATGAGAGAGAGGCGCGTGCTCGCGGTATTCCTACGATGGGTAGCGGTCGAATCTTCCAGATACCGGAAGAGACTATTAAGTGTCAGCCGTTCGAGTGTCCTGATCACTTTTATGTAATTGGCGGTATGGATTTCGGATGGGATCACCCGCAGGCGCAGGTTCAGCTTTGGTGGGATAAGGACGCAGACACAATCTACGTTTCACGCGTGTGGAAGGCGAAAGAAAAGACAGCCGTTCAGGCGTGGGGAGCTGTTAAATCATGGGCGCATAAAGTGCCAACCGCATGGCCTCATGACGGAAACCAGCACGAGAAGGGCGGCGGTGAGCAGCTCAAAGGGCAGTATGCAGATGCTGGTTTTATGATGTTGCAGGAGCATGCGACATGGCCTGATGGCGGTAACGCTGTTGAGCCTGGCATCACTGAATTGCGAGACATGATGCTCGACGGTCGCTTCAAAGTATTCAACACCTGTGAGCCATTCTTTGAGGAGTTCCGCCTCTATCACCGTGATGAAAACGGGAAAATCGTCAAGCTTAACGACGACGTGCTATCCGCCGTTCGCTATGCATACATGATGCGCCGCTTCGCAAAAATGATGCGCGACATCAAAAAACCAAAAGAGAAAAAGATACCAGCCCCAATCAGGCCCATCGCACGGAGAACTTAAATGGCCGACGAAAACAGACTCAATTCCATTCTGTGTAAGTTTGACGCGGACTGGATGGCGAGCGATGAAGCCAGAACCGAGGCGACAAATGACCTGTATTTTAGCCGAGTGTCGCAATGGGATGACTGGCTATCAAACTACACCACCCTGCAATATCGCGGACAATTCGATGTTGTCCGCCCGGTGGTCAGGAAGCTGGTCGCAGAGATGCGCCGGAACCCTATCGACGTTCTATTCAGACCAAAAGACGGAGCTAATCCTGATGCTGCCGATGTGCTGATGGGGATGTATCGTACTGATATGCGCCATAACACGGCAAAAATTGCCGTTAACGTTGGCGTTCGTGAGCAGATAGAGTCCGGCGTTGGTGCATGGCGTCTGGTCACGCAGTACGAAGACAACGGCCCAACAAGCAACAATCAGGTAATCCGACGCCTGCCAATCCATGAAGCCTGCTCACACGTCATATGGGACGCCAACAGCAAGCAGATGGATAAGAGCGACGCCAAGCACTGCACGGTGATTAACGCTTTGTCACGCAATGGCTGGAAAGAGTTCGCAGAGGATTACGGTATTGATCCTGACACCCTGCCATCTTTCCAGAATCCGAACGACACATGGCTGTTTCCGTGGGTATCGAATGATGTCGTCTACGTCGCTGAGTATTACGAGATCGAAGAGAAGAAAGAGAAAGTCTTTATCTACCGCGACCCGCTGACAGGTGAGCCGGTCAGCTATTACCAGCAGGATATCAAAGACGTCATCGACGACCTGGCTAATCGTGGATTCATTAAGGTAGCAGAGCGTAAGGTCAAGCGTCGGCGTGTGTATAAGTCGATCATCACCTGCACGCAGATACTGAAAGACCGCGAGAAGATAGCCGGAGAGCATATCCCAATCGTTCCTGTGTACGGCGAATGGTCATTCGCTGGTGACAAGGAGTGCTACGAGGGCGTGGTAAGGCTGACGAAAGACGGTCAACGCCTTCGTAACATGATCATGTCGTTCAACGCCGATATTGTTGCTCGTTCACCGAAGAAGAAACCGACCTTCTTCCCTGAGCAAATCGAAGGCTACGAATACATGTACGGTGGAAATGATGACTATCCGTACTATCTGCAGAACAGGACCGATGAAAACGGTAACGACCTGCCGATTGGTCCAATCTCCTACATGGAAAACCCTGAAGTGCCGCAAGCCAACGCTTACATGCTTGAGGCTGCCACCAACGCAGTGAAAGAGGTGGCTAGTCTTGGCGTGGATGCGCAGGCGGCAAACTCTCAGGTCGCTTTCGATACCGTCAATCAACTGAACATGCGGGCAGACCTTGAGACATACGTGTTTCAGGATAACCTGGCTACCGCAATGCGACGTGATGGCGAGATTTATGCCTCAATGGTCAATGATATTTATGACGTTCCTCGTCATGTAACGCTGACACTTGAAGATGGAAGCGAGAAAGACGTTCAACTCTATGCGCAAGTTGTCGATTACCAGTCCGGCAATGTGGTTACACTCAACGACATTCGCGGTCGCTATGAGTGCTATACAGACGTCGGACCATCCTTCCAGAGTATGAAGGAACAGAACCGCGCAGAGATTCAGGAGTTGCTCACCAAGGTTCCGCAAGGTACTCCAGAGTTCCAGATGCTGATGCTGCAATACTTCACGCTGCTTGACGGTAAAGGCGTCGAGATGATGCGAGAGTACGCGAACAAGCAACTGGTGATGATGGGGCTGAAGAAACCAGAAACACCTGAAGAGATGGAGATGGTACAGCATGCTCAACAGCAGCCGCAGCAGCCATCAGCAGAGCAAATTCAGGCGCAGGGTATCCTTCTGCAAGGTCAGGCTGAATTGCTCAAGGCAGAGAACCAACAGGCGCAGATTCAGGTTGAAGCCGCCAAGGTTGAAGCCCAAAACCAACTCAACGCCGCGAAGATTGCAGAAATCTTCAACAATATGGACCTCGACAAGCAGGCAGAACTGCGTGAGTACCTCAAGCTCGTAGGTCAATTCCAGCAACAGCGCAGCAAAGATGCTCGTGCTAACGCTGAGCTGCTTCTTAAAGATGCAGACCAGACTCATTCACAACGCATGGATTTCGCGAATCTTATGCGTCAAGTTCAAATCCCCTCCGGCGGAGTAGCCGAGACACCTCAATAAGAGAGAGTTAACCATGGACCAAACCACCGACATTCAGGCTTCTGAAGAATTAACCCTGCCCGGCAATCATGCAGCGGCATCTGCTGATGGCTTAGTTGTCGATAATGCCAACGACATCGCAGGTCAGGAAGAAGGCTTCGAGATTGTCCTGAAAGACGATGAGAAACCAAAACAAGACCCGGCAACTAATGCTGAATTTGCCCGTCGCCGCATCGAACGCAAACGCCAGCGTGAGCTTGAGCAGCAGATGGAAGCGGTTAAGCGTGGAGAGTTGCCGGAGCACCTGCGGGTGAGTCCTGAGTTACCAAAACAACCAGACCCTAACGATTATCTTTCCGAAGACGCACTGGCTAAGTACGACTATGACCAGAGCCGCGCACTGGCTGCCTTCCAGCAGGCAAACAGTGAATGGCAGATCAAGGCTATGGACGCACGAAGCCAGGCTGTCGCCGAGCAGGGGCGAAAAACTCAGGAGTTCACCCAGCAATCAGCGCAATACGTCGAGGCAGCCCGTAAGCACTACGACGCAGCGGAAAAGCTCAACATCCCTGACTATCAGGAGAAAGAGGATGCATTCATGCAACTGGTGCCGCCAGCAGTCGGTGCCGACATCATGCGCCTCTTCCCGGAGAAATCCGCTGCTCTCATGTATCACCTTGGTGCTAATCCTGAGAAAACACGCCAGTTGCTGGCGATGGACGGGCAATCCGCGCTGATTGAACTCACTCGACTGTCAGAACGTTTAACTCTCAAGCCTCGAGCCAAGCCTGTTTCAGAAGCCCCGTTACCTGATGAACCCATTCAGGGACACGCTGTTGCTGCAAATATCTCTGCGATTGAAAAGCAGATGGAAGCGGCAGCAAACAAAGGGGATGTAGAGACATACCGCAAGCTCAAGGCGCAACTGAATAAAGGAATTCGATAATGGCATTAAATGAAGGTCAACTGGTCACGTATGCTCTGGATGAAATCATCGAAACCGTCCAGAACCTGACGCCAATGGCGTCCAAAGTGACAAAATACACCCCTCCGGCAGAATCCATGCAGCGTTCAAGCAACACCGTGTGGATGCCTGTTGAGCAGGAAGCGCCAACTCAGACTGGCTGGGATTTAACTGGCAAAGCAACCGGGATTCTGGAGCTGTCCGTGAAATGCAACATGGGCGATCCGGATAACGATTTCTTCGAGCTTCGTGCAGATGACCTGCGTGATGAGCGTTCTTACCGTCGCCGCATCCAGGCATCTGCCAAAAAACTGGCGAATAACATTGAGTCAGCGATTGCCAAACAGGCAACTGAAATGGGCTCGCTTGTTGTTCACGATACCCGCGCAATTGGTCCATCTACTGGCCTGTCTGGCTGGGATTTTGTGTCTGATGCAGAGCGCCTGATGTTCTCCCGTGAGCTAAACCGCGATATGGGCATCAGTTACTTCCTGAACCCTGACGATTACCGCAAAGCAGGCCGCAACCTGGTAGATGGTGACATTTTCGGGCGCGTTCCTGAAGAAGCGTATCGCAACGGTACTATTCAGCGTCAGATTGCTGGCTTTGATGAAATTCTTCGCTCACCGAAACTTCCGGCAGTTACCAAGTCAATCGCTACTGGTGTAACTGTGTCTGGTGCGCAGAAGTTTAAGCCGCAGGCATACACCCTTGATACCGATGGTAACAAAGAGAACGTCGACAACCGTGTTGCAACGGTGACCGTATCCTCCACCACCGGATTTAAGCGCGGCGACAAAATCAGCTTCACTGGTGTGAAATTCCTGTCTCAGATGGCGAAGAATGTGCTGACTGATGATGCGACTTTCTCAATCACCCGTGTGATCGATGGTACTCACATCGAAATCACGCCGAAGCCGATTGCACTGGATGACGCCTCACTGACAAAAGAAGAGAAGGCTTACGCTAACGTAAACACCTCTCTTGCTAATACCACTCCGGTAAACGTTCTGAACGTGGCAACAACCACCGCTAACGTGTTCTGGGCTGATGACTCAATCCGCCTGCTGTCTCAGCCGATCCCGGTAACCCATGAACTGTTTGCTGGCATGAAAACGTCTTCCTTCAGCATTCCTGGTATTGGTGTTAACGGCATCTTCGCAACGCAGGGTGATATCAACACTCTGTCTGGTAAGTGCCGTATTGCTGTGTGGTATTCAGCATGTGCTGTACGACCAGAGGCAATTGGTGTTGGTCTGCCTAATCAGACCGCGTGATAACCAGAGGGAGCTTCGGCTCCCTTTTTATCTGGAGACAAGCATGACACACATGATCTTTCGTCATGGCGACATGAAGAAATGGAAAGGCGTTGGATACGACTTTGAAATCGTGAAAGCCGAAGAGCTTCAGGAATATCTGGATGCTGGCTGGTTTGCACATCCTGATGATCTTCTGAAGGATGTTGCAGAGCCAGAGCCAGAGCCAGAGCCAGAGCCAGAGCCAGAGCCAGAGCCAGAGCCAGAGCCAGAAGAAAAACAGCGTAAAAAGCCTGGTCGAAAACCTAAGGCGGCAGCAGATGAACCTGACAACGAAGGGTGATTTAGTTCTTGCGGCATTACGTAAGCTCGGTGTGGCATCAAATGCCACGTTAACCGATGTCGAACCTCAGTCCATGGAAGATGGTGTCAACGACCTTGAAATGATGATGGCGGAATGGCTTGGCGGTGATGCGTCACCTGGTATCAACGTTGGCTACATTTTTGCTGATGCAGATGTCGCTCCGGATCCTGGCGATGAGCACGGTTTGTCAAATAACGCTATCAATGCCGTCATTTTCAACCTTGCCTGCCGCATTGCTCCAGATTATGCGCTGGAAGCGTCTGCAAAACTTATAACCACTGCCAGATACGGGAAAGAGCGACTCGTCAAACTGTCTGCAATGGACAGAGCAAAAGCCGCTAAATGTAAGTCCGGTTATCCAAACCGTATGCCTGTTGGTAGCGGTAATCAGTTGGCGAAGTGGAACGGTTGGAATTACTTCCAACGAAAGGAACCTTGCGATAACGGGAGCGAATAAATGCCGATTCAGCAACTTCCGCTTATGAAAGGTGTCGGCAAAGACTTCCGAAATGCCGACTATATCGACTATCTGCCAGTGAATATGATGGCAATTTTGATATAATAAGTACATGAAAAATCGAAACTTTAAGGAGTAGATATGCTTTCTGAGAATGCTAAAGATATACCTGGATTTGAAGGTGTTTATGCCGTAACAGAAGATGGCAGGGTGTATTCTCACTCACGTGTTGTTAAGGCTGCGCATGGCAGCACGCAACTCAGAAAGGGGCGCTGGTTAAAGCCTAAAATAAATCAGGGAAGGGTGCTTTATAATATCGGAGCAAAATGGACTTTTGCCCATCGAATCGTTGCAATGACATTCCTGCCAAATCCTGAAAACAAGCCTCAGGTAAATCATATTGATGGCAATCCACTCAATAATAACGTCAATAATCTTGAGTGGTGCACTCAAAGCGAAAACATCAAACATGCATACGCCACAGGATTAAAGAAACCAATCAAGTTTTTCGGAACCAAGCACCCAAAACACAAGTTGAGTGATGACGATGTTCTTGCAATCAAGTCATCAAAAGAAAGCTTGTCAGTAATTGCGGCTAAGTACGGGATATCTAAGACTTGGGCAAGTAGGCTAAAGCGTGATGCTAACTGGGTTCATATAAAGGTTGATTCCAATGGCAATACAACAACTACCACTAATGAAGGGATTAGGGAAAAGTGCGGTTAATGCTGATTATATAGACCAACTTCCAGTCAATCTTTTAGCTACGCCCAAGGAGGTGTTGAATTCATCGGGATATCTTCGCTCATTCCCGGGCATTGCCAAACGCTCTGATGTAAACGGTGTATCGCGCGGAGTCGAGTACAACATGGCGCAGAATGCTGTATATCGCGTGTGTGGCGGCAAGCTGTATAAGGGCGAAAGCGAGGTCGGTGATGTTGCCGGAAGTGGTCGCGTATCAATGGCACACGGTAGGACATCACAGGCAGTAGGCGTTAACGGTCAACTGGTCGAGTATCGCTATGATGGCACGGTTAAAACCGTCTCAAACTGGCCTACAGACAGCGGATTCACGCAGTATGAGTTAGGCTCAGTCCGTGACATTACGCGTTTACGTGGGCGTTATGCGTGGTCAAAAGACGGCACTGATTCATGGTTTATCACTGACCTTGAAGACGAATCGCATCCTGACCGATACAGCGCACAATATCGTGCCGAGTCTCAGCCTGACGGCATCATCGGAATCGGAACATGGCGAGACTTCATCGTCTGCTTTGGTTCATCGACGATTGAATATTTTTCCCTGACAGGTGCAACCACCGTTGGTGCCGCTTTGTATGTCGCACAGCCATCACTGATGGTGCAGAAAGGCATTGCCGGAACTTACTGCAAAACGCCGTTTGCTGATTCGTATGCGTTTATCAGCAATCCGGCAACGGGTGCGCCATCTGTATACATCATCGGCTCCGGTCAGGTGTCACCAATCGCCAGCGCGAGCATTGAGAAAATACTACGCTCCTACACTGCTGATGAACTGGCTGATGGCGTGATGGAATCGTTGCGGTTTGATGCTCATGAGTTGCTGATTATCCACCTTCCTCGCCATGTTCTCGTGTACGACGCATCTTCAAGCGCCAATGGTCCGCAATGGTGTGTGTTGAAAACTGGCTTGTATGACGATGTGTACCGCGCTATCGACTTCATTTACGAAGGCAATCAGATAACGTGCGGCGATAAGCTGGAATCCGTGACCGGGAAATTGCAGTTCGATATCAGCAGCCAGTACGACAAGCAACAGGAACATCTGCTGTTTACTCCACTGTTCAAAGCGGATAACGCCAGAGTGTTCGACCTTGAGGTTGAATCGTCAACTGGCGTTGCGCAGTACGCCGACCGCCTGTTCCTCTCTGCAACCACTGACGGCATAAATTACGGACGTGAGCAGATGATTGAGCAGAATGAACCGTTCGTTTACGACAAACGCGTTTTGTGGAAGCGAGTTGGGCGCATCAGGAAAAATGTCGGCTTCAAATTGCGCGTTATCACGAAGTCACCTGTCACTCTGTCTGGCTGCCAGATAAGGATTGAGTAATGGCTGATTCTAATCTCAATGAGCCGGTAATCATTCAGGCTACACGGCTCGACACATCAGTCCTTCCACGCAATATCTTCTCGCAGTCGTATCTGCTGTACGTTATCGCACAGGGTACTGATGTTGGTAACGTGGCTAACAAGGCCAACGAAGCAGGGAAGGGGGCTTATGATGCACAGGTGAAGAATGATGAGCAGGATGTCACCCTTGCAGACCATGAATCCAGAATTGAAGCTGCTGAAGCAACTCTCATCAATCATGAACATAGAATTGCAGCAGCGGAAAGCACTCTTGCAGATCATGAAATAAGGATTACGGCTGCTGAAACAGAGCTGGCTGATCACGAGACGCGAATTGCTGCCAATGAATCTGAGTTAGCAAACCATGATGCGCGCATAACTCAGAATACAAACGATATCGACGCACTTGATACTAGGCTCACAGCGGCAGAGGGAAGTATTTCGACGCTACAAAGCACAGTTGGTGATCACTCAACAAGAATATCTGCGCTTGAGTATGCCACTACGCGCAAGAAGTCAGAGGTTGTTTACTCTGGCGTATCAGTAACCATCCCGACAGCGCCGACCAACCTTGTTAGCCTGCTGAAAACGCTCACGCCGTCATCCGGGACGTTGGCACCATTCTTCGACACTGCTAACAACAAGATGGTTGTGTTCAACGAGAACAAAACCTTGTTCTTCAAGTTGTCGATTGTCGGGACGTGGCCCAGTGGAACCGCAAACAGGTCAATGCAGCTAACCTTTTCCGGCTCTGTTCCTGACACACTGGTCAGCAGTCGTAATGCGGCGACAACAACCGACAACATCCTGTTAGCTACGTTCTTCAGCGTGGATAAAGACGGCTTTCTTGCCACAAATGGCAGTACGTTAACCATTCAGTCAAATGGTGCGGCGTTTACTGCCACAACCATCAAGATAATCGCGGAGCAGTGATGATTCAGTTCAAACTAACGCGAAACATCGACCTGATAGAAGCCGTGGGAAATCACCCTGACATTATTGCCGGAAGCAACAACGGTGATGGATACGACTACAAGCCTGAATGCCGTTACTTTGAGGTGAACGTGCACGGGCAGTTCGGCGGAATTGTTTACTATCAGGAGATTCAGCCGCTGACCTTTGATTGCCACGCCATGTACCTGCCAGAGGTTCGTGGATTCAGCAAGGAAATCGGGCTGGCGTTCTGGCGATACATTCTGACTAACACCATCGTTCAGTGCGTCACATCGTTCGCTGCACGCAAATTCCGCCACGGGCAGATGTACTGCGCAATGATTGGCCTTAAGCGTGTAGGAACCATCAAGAAATACTTCAAAGGCGTGGATGACGTGACATTTTACAGTGCTACACGCGAAGAACTAATCGACTTCCTGAATCACAGGAGATAGCCATGTTATATGCATTTAAGCTAGGCAGAAAACTGCGTGGCGAGGAACCTTATTGCCCTGAAAAAGGCGGGAAAGGTGGCAGTTCTGATAAAAGCGCAAAGTATGCAGCAGAAGCTCAGAAGTATGCCGCAGACCTGCAAAATCAGCAGTTCAACACCATCATGAACAACCTGAAGCCGTTTACTCCTCTGGCTGGGAAGTATGTCGGCAGCCTTGAGAACTTATCGTCTCTGGAAGGGCAAGGTCAGGCACTTAATCAGTATTACAACTCTCAGCAGTACAAAGATCTTGCTGGTCAGGCTCGCTATCAGAGTCTGGCGGCAGCGGAAGCAACAGGTGGATTGGGTTCCACCGCAACCAGTAATCAGTTAGCAACAATCGCACCAACGCTTGGTCAGCAATGGCTATCTGGACAAATGAACAATTACAACAACCTGGCAAATATCGGTCTTGGCGCTCTTCAGGGACAGGCAAACGCCGGGCAAACATATGCCAATAACATGAGTCAGATTTCACAGCAAAGCGCGGCGCTGGCGGCGGCAAACGCCAACCGACCGTCAGCATTGCAGCAGGGTGTTAGTGGTGCTGCATCCGGTGCGCTTTTGGGTGGTGGCATAGCCAGTGCTCTCGAGCTATCAACTCCGTGGGGTGCTGGTATTGGTGCTGGTCTTGGTCTGCTTGGCTCGTTGTTTTAAGGGGTAATCAATGGCTACGTGGCAACAGGGTATTAATTCTGGTGGTTTTCTGGCTGGCATCGGTACGCAAAATGAGAATGCGCCAAAGGCAAGTGATATTAACGCAACGCTTGGTCTGATCCGCGAAAACAATGAACTGGCTCGCTCAGGTGCAAATAACGTTGGCCTGACCGCGTTACGTGGTCTGGCTGGAGTTGCTGATATTTATAAGCAGCAGCAACAGCAGGAGCGTAAAGCGGCATTCCAGAAAGGTTATGCAGATGCTTATGCGTCCGGCGACAGGGAGCAGATGCGCAATCTTATTACAGCATTCCCTGAAGAGTTTGAGGAAGTCCGTAAAGGTATGGGGTATGTCGATGACGCCCAGCGGGATGATTTTGGCAATCTGGCGCTTAAGGCTCAGGTCGCTTCGTCGCTTGGTCCGGGTGCATTTGGCAGGTTTATGATGGATAGCGAAAAGGAGATGCGTCGTTTAGGTATCCCTCCAGAAACTATTGCTGAAATGCAGGTTAATGACCCGCAGGGCTTCCAGCATTTCGCAGGTAATCTGGCGCTATTTTCTCTCGGTCATGAGAAGTATTTCGATATCAAAGATCAAATGGAAGGTCGGGATATTGAGCGTGGCAAGTTGGCAGAGACAATCCGCAGCAATCAGGCTGGAGAAGCACTTCAGGCGAGAGGGCAAAACCTTTCCTATCAGTCAGCAATGACAGGACACGGACTTGCAGCAGAAAGACTGGCACTTGATAAGCAGAAATTCGGTTTTGAAGTACAACAGGCACAAAAGAAGGCCGATGAACTTATTAATGCTGCGCCAAAACTATCCGTGAACATGGAAAAGGCTATAGAAAAATCAGCAGGTGATGCGGCAGCTAGTCGTAATGCTGCCGATTCAATGACAACGCTTGCTGACACGCTTGAGAAGGAGAAGCCAACTCCTGGTTTGTTCGGTAACGCTGAAAATATGTTCACTAAGCTTACGGGGCAAGATAACTACCTCCGAGATATGCGGATTAGATTCAACCAACTAGCCAATGCGCAGGCAACCAAGCTTCTCCCTCCCGGCCCTGCATCAGATAAGGATATTGAGTTTGCAAGGAAAGGCATTCCAAGCGAAACGGATAATCCAATGGTCATGGCTCGATGGTTAAGGGGTATGGCAAAAATGGAAAGTAATAACGCGAAGTTCAACGAGTTTAGGTCAGAGTGGATGAGTGCAAATGGCAGCCCAGGACAATCTGATCGCAACCGAAACATCATGGGGATGGATGTTAAGAAGGGTGAATCATTGAACTCTGCGGCAAAACGTTTTCTTTCCTCAAGTTATGGCGATAGCCAACCTCAACAGCAATTGTCCGATGACGAATTAATTAGCAAATATCTCGGAGGGCAGTAATGGCCTATAGTCGTGAACAGTTGATGACGGCGTTAAGGAATGCTGATGCTGCCGGCGATACTGAGGGAGCACGTCGCATTGCTCAGATGCTGTCTTCTGGTGATCAATCCACTCAAAACCAATCGCAGCCAGAAGAACAATCTCTGGTGGGAAAAGCTACTGACTGGCTCACTGGTGGTCAAAGTGCAGGGCAAATTGCAGAACAGGCTGGTCGTGGTCTGGTAAACATACCATTTGACGTATTGCAGGGTGGCGCAAGTCTGATTAATGCAATCAGTCAGGGGCTTGGTGGCCCCAAGGTTTTGGATGATGTCTATCGTCCAGTAGATCGACCGACAGACCCTTACGCGCAAGCCGGTGAAACAATTGGTGGGTATCTCCTGCCAATTGGCACAGCGGCAAAAGTTGCTGGAGCGCCAGCAAAGCTCGCTGGAGATATCGGTTCCGCAGGAAACATGATTGCAGGTTCTCTTGCTGATGCTGCAAATCAGGAGGGCGACTTTGCACAAAATGCTGCCATTAACGGTGGTATCAATATTGGTGCTCAAGGCGTTCTTTCAGGTGTCGGGCGCGTTATTGCGCCAAGGGTTTCACAGGCTCTTGGTGGTGCAGCACTGAATTCTGCTAATGATGTTTCGAAAATGGCAAAGTCTGGTACAGGAAGAGAGATTATTGCCAGACAGTCAGCTAACGTGTCAGACGAAATAGCAAAAGCAGCAGATACTGCTGGAATAGATATCAACGCATTAACTCCTGGCATGAGATCAGGTAGTCGTGGTCTTGCTCAGGCGGAGGGGATTCTGGCGTCAAAGCCCGGAATTACACAGGATGCACACACCAAAGCATTCAGTGAAATAGAGTCGAAATTTAACTCAGCATTGGATGAGTTTGGGGCTGAAGCAGGAACTGCATCAGAAAAAAGTGCAGCCATAAAACAGAGGGTTTTGGCAAGCATTGATAAAATGAAAAATTCAGAAAAGGCCGCATGGGATAGCGTCCGCTCCACGATGCCTGACGCAAAGGCCAGAATGTCAAACCTGAACGCTACAATTCAGGGTGATATTTTGGCTGGCATGCCGCTAACTCCTGAGATGAAACAATTCGCATCTGCTTATGCTAAAACTGGTAAAAAAGGAATCACGTTTGATGCCATGAAGGCATGGCGAAGTAAACTTGCTGACGCAGAGCAGAAGTATATAAGGTCTGGTGAGGCAAATACGGCAAGGCGCATGGCTGAGCTTCGTGATGCAGCAACGGAAGATATGCGCATAATGGCTCAAAATGGCGGTTTTCTTGATGACTGGCAAAAAGCTAATGACCTGTCAAAGGCAAGATTTACAGCACAAGAACAGGCTGAAGCAGCGTTTGGCAGAGACCTTGCAACTGATCAGTTGGTAAATAATGGCTCTAAGGCGTTACAGGGCTCAGCAAAAAGTGGAACAGGTCAGTTCCATAAAATAATAAGCGCCCTACCTGAGTCGGAACGCGCGCCAGCAATTGCATCAATATTACAAGATGCAATGTCGCAAGGGGTACGCGGAGGTAAGTCTGAAGAGGCTGGAATTAAGCATATCGCGACTATTCTTACCCCACAAAACGTGAAGGCAATTAGTCGATATTCTCCAGAACTTGGCAGGATTACAAGTTCATACGGAGAACTTGCAAGAGCAGCAACAAAGCCACTTCGATATGTTGAACAGACAGGGCGATCTATGCCAGCCATTAGCACTCTTGAGAATGGCCTTCATCCAGTTTTAGAGAGCGCATTGTCTGGCGCTTTTAGAACTACTGGCACTATCGCAGGGTTCTCTGGAGGAGGCGTTATTGGAGCAATAGCGGGTGGCGCTGCAGGTGGAGCAATTGATGCAATGGCAAAAGGAGCGATAGCGAAATTATCCGCAACTAGAAGCGGTCGTTACGCTATTGAAAAGGCTGTTCAAGAGGCAACAAAGGCAGTTAAGGTTGGGGCAAGTGATGGTGCATTAGCGGCGGCGGAACGCAGATTTATGGCAAATAAGGCCGCCGTAAAAGCAATACGCGAGGCACTAGGAAACGAAGAGTTCCAGCGTTTAGCAAGGGCTGGAATTGTGGCATCGCTAAGTGGAATGGCACAGGAGTAATTAGTCATCCATGGATGGATTGAGCTTATCTCGTGTTGATGTGGCAATTTTCCCAACATTTTTCAACCAAGATTTTAAGAAGGATATGTCGTCCTTAATATCATGAATATCCTCATTCTTTATACGATCAACCTTATCCTCTAGGCTCTCTATAGAACGCTCAATGCTAGACAGAGAGATTTTTAAGTCTCCTTGATCACGTTCCAGTGAGGATTTGAGAGCACAATATTCGTTTTCTAGAATTCCTATTTTTTTTGTTAGAGAGTGCATTCGATACTCATACACCAAACCAGAAACGACTAATGCAGCCAACAGAAACCATTCAAGCACACTAACCCCCTTAGTTGATATTTTATTTGTATGAAATCAACGAGTTAAGCTCCCTCTCATTTAGAGATTGGAATCTTTTTTCAGTTATATCAATGATGGCTGGCAATAGTTTTTTTACCTTCTCATGACCATCAGGTTTAATGATAGCAATGATCTGGATATGAATTGGATATGTGTTGTGTACCGCAAATATCAAAAAGTTATCGCTAACTCTACGATGTATTGGTGTTGTTTTTAACCAAGGATCATCTACTCCAGGGATCCTGATGTGCGACTTGTAAATTCCCGATAAGACGGCGTGATGGTTTCTCTCAAACCCACCAATCTTACCAAGATAAGCTGAAACGGTGCCTCTGTTTTTGTAGTTTGCAAGAGCCTTCGCAAAGTATTGTTCTAATGGTCCAGCCGCTGCATCTACAACAATGCTTATGCGGTTTTCCATTTTGGTGCTTCCATGCCAAATCTTTTATGTGAATCTTCAACTGATTTCTTGAATGAAGCCAACTCTTCTTCAGTGAACTCTTCAGGTTCAGCATATGATAGTGGTATGTGCTGCATTGCTAGCGTCACAAGCCCCATAGTTAGCCTTTTGTATTCTATAAAAGTATTTATTGAGTGGTTTTTCATTGTTGTAAGAGTTGACATATGGGGCTTCCACGCATCGCTGTTCTCAGCGATGAAGAAGGTATACAACAGTTTCGCGATACCATAATCAAGCTTAGATATTTGATCGTTCAACATATCTACATCGTCATGTTGAATATCAAGTGAGGAAATATCTTCTTCCGTACCATTACTTAATATGTCAATGAATGTAATGTACTTTTTGCAAACTTCCTCTACAGGTGACATAACGCAGTAGATCTTGCTAAGAGCTTCAGAAGCCTGTTTTTTAGACAAAGAGCCGCTATGACTGCGATCAAAGTCTGAAATTGAACGCTCGATAGATGTTGATATGTCAGAAAAAACGTTTTCAATTTTTCCTGGCTCTTGATTCAGGATGGCCATAACGCCTATCTCAATCACAATGTATACCTTGTTATTTTATATCAACGAACAAACATTGACCTATCTGGTCTCGTACATTTTTTTCAGGGTTTCAAACACCATCTTCTTAACAATTTCTGCTTGCTGATCAGCCAAGCGTTCAGCTTCGTCTCGATAGCCTGCAATCGGTGATGGCTTTGAGAGAGCATCCTGAACGATTTGTAATAACTCAGAGTTCATTGACCTTCCGTTAGCCTCTGCTCTTAATTTCAATTTTTCTCTTACTTCCAAAGGCATACGGAAGTTAAAGTGCGGATCGTCTCTAGCCATGCCATCACCCCAAGTTAGTGTATTGACATGATAGAAGCACTCTACTATATTCTCAATAGGTCCACGGTGGACCTATATTGTGAGGTGAATATGAAAGGAATGAGCAAAATGCCGCAGTTCAATTTGCGGTGGCCTAAAGAAGTATTGGATTTGGTGCGTAAGGTGGCGGAAGAGAACGGGCGATCTGTTAACTCTGAGATTTACAAGCGAGTGATGGACAGCCTGAAGAGAGAGGGGATAACGGTATGAAGGTATCTTATATAGATTGCGACTTCTGTCATGCATCCACATTGACAGATAAAGAAACTGTTATGTTCACTAATATTGACAGGAAAGCTATTGGTTATCGAGAAGTCCACATCTGTAATAAGTGCATTGTTGATGCTTGGGAAGCACTAAACGGTAAAGATAAGAATTTTTATCTCAGAGCAACTGTAGAAGGTAGGCACTTTAAAGAAGTGAAAAGTTGAAGCCCCAACTGCGGTAACAGTCAGGGCTTCGGTATCAACAAATCGGATTAGGAAATATTGACATGAAAAGTATAGCAAAGGCACAAAACGATTTCACCATCTTCAAATTTGGCGACAGTGAAATTCGCGTCATTAACAAGTGCGGCGAGCCGTGGTTTGTAGCTAAAGATGTTTGTGATGCTTTAGCTTTGACTAACTCACGCAAGGCGCTTACTGCACTTGATGACGATGAAAAGGGAGTAACTTTAAGTTACACCCTTGGTGGTGAGCAGAATATAAGCATTGTGAGCGAATCAGGTATGTATACATTGGTTCTGCGCTGCCGCGATGCAGTCAATAAAGGTTCAGTCCCGCACAAATTCCGCAAGTGGGTAACAGCAGAAGTTCTGCCTTCAATTCGCAAACATGACGAGTATGTAAAAGGAAAGAAAACCACTGTTGAGGAAAGAACACCGCTACGCGATGCAGTAAACATGCTGGTAGGAAAGAAAGGACTTCGCTATGACGATGCATACAATATGGTTCATCAGCGTTTTGGTATTGACAGCATTGATGAACTTTCAATTGAACAAATCCCGCTGGCCGTAGAGTACATCCACAGGGTAGTGCTTGAAGGTGAGTTCATCGGCAAGCAAGAGAAGAAAACCAACGAGCTTTCTGCAAAAGAAGCAAACAGTCTTGTATGGTTATGGGATTATGCCAACCGCTCACAGGCATTATTCCGCGAACTGTATCCGGCATTAAAACAAATTCAATCGAATTATTCCGGCAGATGCTACGACTACGGTCATGAGTTCTCGTATGTTATCGGAATGGCGAGAGATGTTTTAATCAACCATACACGAGATGTTGATATTAATGAGCCAGACGGACCAACGAATCTTTCCGCATGGATGAGACTTAAGAATAAAGAATTACCTCCTTCAGTACATAACTACTGACAGATAACCAACTCAACGACCCAGCTTCGGCTGGGTTTTTTTATGCCCAAAATTCACCGTAGCTACTCAGCGGCTATGGCCTTGAGAGATAGCACTACACAAAAAGTGTAGTGCAAAAAGCAAACAAATACTCACCGTGGCCACGCTGCGGCGATTCATTGTATCTGGAGCAAATTAAATGACAGACATTACAGCCAATGTGATCGTATCGATGCCTTCGCAACTTTTCACTATGGCGCGTTCTTTTAAAGCCGTAGCCAATGGCAAAATTTATATCGGTAAAATTGACACTGACCCGGTAAATCCTGAAAACCAGATTCAGGTTTATGTGGAGAACGAAGACGGCTCTCACGTTCCTGTTCCGCAACCAATCATCATTAACGCCGCTGGGTATCCGGTATATAACGGACAGATTGCCAAATTCGTGACAGTTCAAAGCCATAGCATGGCTGTGTATGATGCATATGGAGCACAGCAATTTTACTTCTCCAATGTCTTAAGATATTCACCAGATCAGCTAAGATATGATCTTTCACAGCCAGATGGCGCGAAATTAGTAGGATTTAAAGACACCAATGTATACGATGCAATAAGCTCAATAAGCGTAGATTTCTCAGCGCTTGGAGAGTCAAATGGAGCCACCTTGGTTGGCTATAGGGACAGCACCGTTTATACAGCTCTTGATAGATTATACAGATCGTTAGGAGGCGTGATTATATCTCCTCAATGGAAACCAGTTGCAGGATCATCAACTATAAGCTTTTCTGGCGGTCTTTATTCTTTTAATGGCGTTAGTGTTATTGGTCAAAATCAGAATGTCACAACAACATCAAGCACAATATGTATTGTTGTTAAATCAGACGGAACATATGAAGCGCGTGACAGATATCCATTTGACGGCTCGCTACTTATTGCTCATATTAAATCAGGGACTCTTATAGAATTAATTGGCAATGCAAATAAAAGTGCTTTTGGAATTGCCGGATGCCCATCATCAATACCATGGTTTCCAGGTGAGCTGAGAAGAATAGAAGAGCAGATTCCAATTTACTGCGCACTTCGTTCTGATGGCACGCTTAGATATTGGACTGATTATGATGTGGCTGTGAAGAAGGCATCCAGCGGGACAACATATTATGTGGACTGCACTAACGGTAGTGATACGACTGGAGACGGCACGCAGGCTAAACCATTCCAGCGTATAAAATATGCCATTGAGAAAACCCCGGCAGCAAGGACAATCATGATAAAAGGCGGGATGGAATATACCCGTGATTTTACATGGAATGTTAGCGTAGTTGACCGCGAGCTCGATTTCATCGGATACGATGGAACACCAATTCTGAGCACTGTTGAACCGGCTGCAACGTGGGCGGCACAGGGAAGCGCTGGCGTATACCAGTACACAGGTAATCTTGTTCTAAACGTTGTTGACTATGCCAATCTTGATAGTTATGGACATGCTCAGGTTCTAACTCCCGTAGCCAGCCTTGCCGACTGCGTTTCAACACCTGGCTCATCCTATAAAACAGGGAATACGCTGTATATTCATCTTTTTGACGGGCGAGCTCCTGATTCTAATTCACGGCTTGTTCTTCAATTGACTAATGGAAGAATTCAGGATAATAGCAAAGTTTATATTGAAAATATTCACTTTAAGGACAGCTTTAGGGGGTTTCAGGCTGAGGTTCAAACGGCGGGTAAAAAAGGATACTTATATGCAAAAAATTGTATATTTGATTTATCTGTGACAAGGAATGCCTTTAACTCTTTAGGTGTAAACTGTATTATGCAGAATTGCACTGCTCAATACGGGATGCAGGACGCATTTAACTATCATGCCGATCAGAATGGTCTTGGGATAAAGCCGTGGTTTATCGAAATTGGTTGTACTGGCCGTTGGAGTGGTTTTGATAATTTACCAAATAATAACGGCTCTACCGCTCATGACGGAACTGTAGGGATACGTTTGAACGGTGAATACTACGGAACGTTTGGCCGTGTAGTTCACGATGTTCATGATGGCACGGTTACAGCTAACTTTGGGTGTTACTCGCATGATAGTTCAAGGGCAGACTTTATCGGTGGCGCCTGCTTTACTGCTGGGCAAGGATCCGACTTAACTGGTAAAGCAAAGTTATATCTTTATGGATGCAGCCATGGGGGACCTAACGCGTCAATTACAAAAGATGGTTTGAGTGAGGTGTGGATTTTCGATACTCCCATAGGGGCTAATGCACAATATACCATCGCTTCTCCTTACACTTTTATTCAATAAAATGATTGACTGTTGATTAACGCAAACAATACTGTATATAAATACAGTTTTGTTTGGTAAGAGACATGATCAGACGTAACGCCATCGCGGAGGCTTTCAGAGCCTCCATTTCTATAAATCCTAAAGGTTATCAATACCTTTACACTGATTCTTTCATCTCCGAACTACAGCGGAGGGGTATCCATTTTTCAGAAGAGGAGGCTAACAACTGGATATCAAGAGAGCAGACGTACTTTGTCGACAAAACGGCAGAGCATAGCGAAAACAGGCTGTGGATGATGGCCAACATGGGGAGGGTCATCTGATGGCGTTCCCGTCTCCGGCGTCTGACTACGTTGAGCAGCGTCTGTCTGTTAACGCGATCTGCAATGTAGGCCCAAACACGCTAGTTTTCGAGCGGTCTGGCGGTTACGTTGTGTTGGATATCTCCCTGAAACCAAGGCAGGGTAGTCAGGTTCTGATCCAGCACGGCGGCGGGACGGAACTTGCCACGTTGAGAGGGCGGTCGCTGATAACCGAAGACGGCGAAGCGATTGAAGGCGAGGCCCTGGATGATATCACTGTCGCCGGCGTGGTGACACACACCATCATCGATGTGAGAAGTGACAGCGTAGCGGTATAAGGCAGGCTTTTTATGTGGCCTGCCGCTTTTGATTACTGTGTCTTTTCGTCCAGCCAGTCCGCCCACCACTGCATCATTTCTCTGCGTTTATCGAGATACTGAGCATGGTTGTAAATTCAACTAACCCAGTGCGTTGACAAAAAATTAGCGCAAGAGGACAAAAATCACCTTGCGCTAATGCTCTGTTACAGGTCACTAATACCATCTAAGTGGTTGATTCATAGTGACTGGATATGTTGTGTTTTGTAGTATTATGCAGTCTATTATTTAGACTAAATCTTTCATAACATATTGATATTTACAGTGTTTTCTGTTTATCGTTCAGCTTTTTTATACTAACTTGAGCGAAACGGGAAGGTAAAAAGACAAAAAGTTGTTTTTAATACCTTTAAGTGATACCAGATGGCATTGCGCCATCTGGCAGAGTGATTAACTAAACATCGCAGTAATCGAGGCGCTTGCCAGAGAGTGGAAATGAACGTTAAACCCGACCATCGCGCCGCTGGCACCTTCATCGACATCAATACGTTCTATATCCAGCGCGTGAACGGTAAAAATGTAGCGATGAGTTTCGCCTTTCGGCGGTGCTGCGCCATCGTACCCGGTTTTACCAAAGTCGGTACGCGTCTGCAAAACGCCGTCTGGCATTGCTACCAGACCAGAGCCAAACCCTTGCGGTAATACGCGGGTATCAGCGGGTAAGTTAACAACTACCCAGTGCCACCAGCCGGAGCCGGTTGGCGCATCCGGGTCGTAGCAGGTGACAACAAAACTTTTCGTTCCCGCAGGAACATCATCCCACGCCAGATGCGGTGAAATATTATCGCCATCGTAACCCATGCCGTTAAAGACATGACGATGCGGCAATTTATCGCCATCGCGCAGATCGTTACTGATGAGTTTCATGAACCCTCCTTTCTTGTTTGCAGAAAGTGTAGCCAGAAACCCTCACGCGGACTTCCCGTTATTGGCAAAAAAATGTTTCATCCTGTACCGCGCGGTTAACCGCTGCGGTCAGACGCTGCAACTGTTGCGGGAGAATAATATAGGGCGGCATCAGGTAAATCAGTTTGCCAAAAGGCCGGATCCAGACACCCTGTTCGACAAAGAATTTTTGCAGCGCCGCCATATTCACCGGACGAGTGGTTTCGACCACACCGATTGCCCCCAGTACGCGCACATCGGCAACCATTTCGGCATCACGGGCTGGTGCCAGTTGCTCGCGCAGCTGCACTTCAATAGCCGCCACCTGCTGCTGCCATTCGCCGGATTCGATAATCGCCAGGCTGGCGTTTGCTGCCGCGCAGGCCAGCGGATTGCCCATAAAAGTTGGCCCATGCATAAAGCAGCCGGCTTCGCCGTTACTGATGGTTTCTGCAACCTCGCGCGTGGTAAGTGTGGCGGAAAGGGTCATTGTGCCGCCGGTTAAGGCTTTACCGAGGCACAAAATGTCCGGCGCGATTTCTGCATATTCACAGGCAAACAGTTTGCCGGTACGACCAAATCCGGTGGCGATCTCGTCGGCAATCAGCAAGATACCTTCGCGATCGCACATTTTGCGGATTCGTTTTAACCATTCCGGATGGTACATGCGCATCCCGCCTGCGCCCTGGACAATCGGCTCAATGATCACCGCCGCGATTTCATGACGATGCGCCGCCATCAGGCGGGCAAAGCCCACCATATCGCGCTCATCCCATTCGCCATCCATGCGGCTTTGCGGGGCGGGAGCAAACAGGTTTTCTGGCAGGTAGCCTTTCCACAGACTGTGCATTGAGTTATCCGGATCGCACACCGACATCGCGCCAAAGGTATCGCCATGATAACCATTGCGGAAGGTCAGAAAACGCTGGCGCGCTTCGCCTTTGGCTTGCCAGTACTGCAACGCCATTTTCATCGCCACTTCCACCGCTACGGAACCGGAGTCCGCGAGAAAAACGCACTCCAGCGGTTGCGGCGTCATCGCCACCAGTTTGCGGCACAGCTCAATGGCTGGCGCATGGGTGATACCGCCAAACATCACATGCGACATGGCATCAATTTGCGACTTCATCGCCGCATTAAGCTGCGGGTGATTGTAGCCGTGGATCGCCGCCCACCAGGACGACATACCGTCAACCAGGCGTTTGCCGTCAGACAAAATCAGCTCGCAACCTTCGGCGCTCACCACCGGATAAACCGGCAGAGGGGAGGTCATGGATGTGTATGGGTGCCAGATATGGCGTTGGTCAAAGGCAAGATCGTCCGTTGTCATAATCGACTTGTAAACCAAATTGAAAAGATTTAGGTTTACAAGTCTACACCGAATTAACAACAAAAAACACGTTTTGGAGAAGCCCCATGGCTCACCGCCCACGCTGGACATTGTCGCAAGTCACAGAATTATTTGAAAAACCGTTGCTGGATCTGCTGTTTGAAGCGCAGCAGGTGCATCGCCAGCATTTCGATCCTCGTCAGGTGCAGGTCAGCACGTTGCTGTCGATTAAGACCGGAGCTTGTCCGGAAGATTGCAAATACTGCCCGCAAAGCTCGCGCTACAAAACCGGGCTGGAAGCCGAGCGGTTGATGGAAGTTGAACAGGTGCTGGAGTCGGCGCGCAAAGCGAAAGCGGCAGGATCGACGCGCTTCTGTATGGGCGCGGCGTGGAAGAATCCCCACGAACGCGATATGCCGTACCTGGAACAAATGGTGCAGGGGGTAAAAGCGATGGGGCTGGAGGCGTGTATGACGCTGGGCACGTTGAGTGAATCTCAGGCGCAGCGCCTCGCGAACGCCGGGCTGGATTACTACAACCACAACCTGGACACCTCGCCGGAGTTTTACGGCAATATCATCACCACACGCACTTATCAGGAACGCCTCGATACGCTGGAAAAAGTGCGCGATGCCGGGATCAAGGTCTGTTCTGGCGGCATTGTGGGCTTAGGCGAAACGGTAAAAGATCGCGCCGGATTATTGCTGCAACTGGCAAACCTGCCGACGCCGCCGGAAAGCGTGCCAATCAACATGCTGGTGAAGGTGAAAGGCACGCCGCTTGCCGATAACGATGATGTCGATGCCTTTGATTTTATTCGCACCATTGCGGTCGCGCGGATCATGATGCCAACCTCTTACGTGCGCCTTTCTGCCGGACGCGAGCAGATGAACGAACAGACTCAGGCGATGTGCTTTATGGCAGGCGCAAACTCGATTTTCTACGGTTGCAAACTGCTGACCACGCCGAATCCGGAAGAAGATAAAGACCTGCAACTGTTCCGCAAACTGGGGCTAAATCCGCAGCAAACTGCCGTGCTGGCAGGGGATAACGAACAACAGCAACGTCTTGAACAGGCGCTGATGACCCCGGACACCGACGAATATTACAACGCGGCAGCATTATGAGCTGGCAGGAGAAAATCAACGCGGCGCTCGATGCGCGGCGTGCTGCCGATGCCCTGCGTCGCCGTTATCCGGTGGCGCAAGGAGCCGGACGCTGGCTGGTGGCGGATGATCGCCAGTATCTGAACTTTTCCAGTAACGATTATTTAGGTTTAAGCCATCATCCGCAAATTATCCGTGCCTGGCAGCAGGGGGCGGAGCAATTTGGCATCGGTAGCGGCGGCTCCGGTCACGTCAGCGGTTATAGCGTGGTGCATCAGGCACTGGAAGAAGAGCTGGCCGAGTGGCTTGGCTATTCGCGGGCACTGCTGTTTATCTCTGGTTTCGCCGCTAATCAGGCAGTTATTGCCGCGATGATGGCGAAAGAGGACCGTATTGCTGCCGACCGGCTTAGCCATGCCTCATTGCTGGAAGCTGCCAGTTTAAGCCCGTCGCAGCTTCGCCGTTTTGCTCATAACGATGTCACTCATTTGGCGCGATTGCTTGCTTCCCCCTGTCCGGGGCAGCAAATGGTGGTGACAGAAGGCGTGTTCAGCATGGACGGCGATAGTGCGCCACTGGCGGAAATCCAGCAGGTAACGCAACAGCACAATGGCTGGTTGATGGTCGATGATGCCCACGGCACGGGCGTTATCGGGGAGCAGGGGCGCGGCAGCTGCTGGCTGCAAAAGGTAAAACCAGAATTGCTGGTAGTGACTTTTGGCAAAGGATTTGGCGTCAGCGGGGCAGCGGTGCTTTGCTCCAGTACGGTGGCGGATTATCTGCTGCAATTCGCCCGCCACCTTATCTACAGCACCAGTATGCCGCCCGCTCAGGCGCAGGCATTACGTGCGTCGCTGGCGGTCATTCGCAGTGATGAGGGTGATGCACGGCGCGAAAAACTGGCGGCACTCATTACGCGTTTTCGTGCCGGAGTACAGGATTTGCCGTTTACGCTTGCTGATTCATGCAGCGCCATCCAGCCATTGATTGTCGGTGATAACAGCCGTGCGTTACAACTGGCAGAAAAACTGCGCCAGCAAGGCTGCTGGGTCACGGCGATTCGCCCGCCAACCGTACCCGCTGGTACTGCGCGACTGCGCTTAACGCTAACCGCTGCGCATGAAATGCAGGATATCGACCGTCTGCTGGAGGTGCTGCATGGCAACGGTTAATAAACAAGCCATTGCAGCGGCATTTGGTCGGGCAGCCGCACACTATGAGCAACATGCAGATCTACAGCGCCAGAGTGCTGACGCCTTACTGGCAATGCTTCCACAGCGTAAATACACCCACGTACTGGACGCGGGTTGTGGACCTGGCTGGATGAGCCGCCACTGGCGGGAACGTCACGCGCAGGTGACGGCCTTAGATCTCTCGCCGCCAATGCTTGTTCAGGCACGCCAGAAGGATGCCGCAGACCATTATCTGGCGGGAGATATCGAATCCCTGCCGTTAGCGACTGCGACGTTCGATCTTGCATGGAGCAATCTCGCAGTGCAGTGGTGCGGTAATTTATCCACGGCACTCCGCGAGCTGTATCGGGTGGTGCGCCCCAAAGGCGTGGTCGCGTTTACCACGCTGGTGCAGGGATCGTTACCCGAACTGCATCAGGCGTGGCAGGCGGTGGACGAGCGTCCGCATGCTAATCGCTTTTTACCGCCAGATGAAATCGAACAGTCGCTGAACGGCGTGCATTATCAACATCATATTCAGCCCATCACGCTGTGGTTTGATGATGCGCTCAGTGCCATGCGTTCGCTGAAAGGCATCGGTGCTACGCATCTTCATGAAGGGCGCGACCCGCGAATATTAACGCGTTCGCAATTGCAGCGATTGCAACTGGCCTGGCCGCAACAACAGGGGCGATATCCTCTGACGTATCATCTTTTTTTGGGAGTGATTGCTCGTGAGTAAACGTTATTTTGTCACCGGAACGGATACCGAAGTGGGGAAAACCGTCGCCAGTTGTGCACTTTTACAAGCCGCGAAGGCAGTAGGTTATCGGACGGCAGGTTATAAACCGGTCGCCTCTGGCAGCGAAAAGACCCCGGAAGGCTTACGTAATAGTGACGCGCTGGCGTTACAGCACAACAGCAGCCTGCAGCTGGATTACGCAACGGTAAATCCTTACACCTTCGCAGAACCCACCTCGCCGCACATCATCAGCGCGCAAGAGGGCAGGCCGATAGAATCATTGGTAATGAGCGCCGGATTACGCGCGCTTGAACAACAGGCTGACTGGGTGTTAGTGGAAGGTGCTGGCGGCTGGTTTACGCCGCTTTCTGACACTTTCACTTTTGCAGATTGGGTAACACAGGAACAACTGCCGGTGATACTGGTAGTTGGTGTGAAACTCGGCTGTATTAATCACGCGATGTTGACTGCGCAGGCAATACAACACGCCGGACTGACTCTGGCGGGTTGGGTGGCGAACGATGTTACGCCTCCGGGAAAACGTCACGCTGAATATATGACCACGCTCACCCGCATGATTCCCGCGCCGCTGCTGGGAGAGATCCCCTGGCTTGCAGAAAATCCAGAAAATGCGGCAACCGGAAAGTACATAAACCTTGCCTTGTTGTAGCTATCCTGTATTTGGTTAAATTGCGAGCGAGATCGCGTCTTCGATTGACTGCAATTTAACCAATTAAATTCTAAAATAATCACGAAAAAAATTTTACTTCCGCCTCATGCGGCGAATGTGGGAATTGCCCAGGCGGCGGGGGATAGGGGCTGGAGACAGTTATCCACTATTCCTGTGGATAACCATGTGTATTAGAGTTAGAAAACACGAGGCAAGCGAGAGAATACGCGGCTTGCACGCGAATTGGCGTTAAAGACGGCTCAAAGAAATATCTTTTATTTTTTAACTGGTTAGATAAATGCAATGGCAGTCACTGAACAGGCATCTCTTGCCATAAAACTGTCATCACTCATCTTGACAAATGTTAAAAAAGCCGTTGCTTTGGGGATAACCCGGTAAGGCCGGAGTTTTATCTCGCCACAGAGTAAATTTTGCTCATGATTGACAGCGGAGTTTACGCTGTAACAGAAATATTATGGTGATGAACTGTTTTTTTATCCAGTATAATTTGTTGGCATAATTAAGTACGACGAGTAAAATTACATACCTGCCCGCCCAACTCCTTCAGGTAGCGACTCATGAGTAAACCGTTCAAACTGAATTCCGCTTTTAAACCTTCTGGCGATCAGCCAGAGGCGATTCGACGTCTCGAAGAGGGGCTGGAAGATGGCCTGGCGCACCAGACGTTACTTGGCGTGACTGGCTCCGGGAAAACCTTCACCATTGCCAATGTCATTGCTGACCTTCAGCGCCCAACCATGGTACTTGCGCCCAACAAAACGCTGGCGGCCCAGCTGTATGGCGAAATGAAAGAGTTCTTCCCGGAAAACGCGGTGGAATATTTCGTTTCCTACTACGACTACTATCAGCCGGAAGCCTATGTACCGAGTTCCGACACTTTCATTGAGAAAGATGCCTCGGTTAACGAACATATTGAGCAGATGCGTTTGTCCGCCACCAAAGCGATGCTGGAGCGGCGTGATGTGGTTGTGGTGGCGTCTGTTTCCGCGATTTATGGTCTGGGCGATCCTGATTTATATCTCAAGATGATGCTCCATCTCACGGTCGGTATGATTATCGATCAGCGCGCGATTCTGCGCCGACTGGCGGAGCTGCAATACGCTCGTAATGATCAAGCATTCCAGCGTGGTACTTTCCGCGTTCGTGGCGAGGTGATAGATATCTTCCCGGCAGAATCGGATGACATTGCACTTCGCGTGGAACTGTTTGACGAGGAAGTGGAACGATTGTCGTTATTTGACCCGCTGACCGGGCAGATTGTTTCCACTATTCCACGTTTTACCATCTACCCGAAAACGCACTACGTCACACCGCGCGAGCGCATCGTACAGGCGATGGAGGAGATCAAAGAAGAGCTGGCCGCCAGACGCAAAGTGCTGTTGGAAAACAACAAACTGCTGGAAGAGCAGCGGCTGACCCAGCGTACCCAGTTTGATCTGGAGATGATGAACGAGCTGGGCTACTGTTCGGGGATTGAAAACTACTCGCGCTTCCTCTCCGGTCGTGGACCGGGTGAGCCACCGCCGACGCTGTTTGATTACCTCCCTGCTGATGGGCTGCTGGTGGTCGATGAATCTCACGTCACCATTCCACAAATTGGCGGCATGTATCGCGGTGACCGGGCGCGTAAAGAGACACTGGTGGAGTACGGCTTCCGCCTGCCATCAGCGCTGGATAACCGTCCGCTTAAGTTTGAAGAGTTCGAAGCATTAGCGCCGCAAACCATCTATGTTTCGGCGACGCCGGGTAATTACGAGCTGGAAAAATCCGGCGGCGATGTGGTGGATCAGGTGGTGCGTCCAACCGGATTGCTTGACCCGATTATCGAAGTGCGGCCGGTGGCGACACAGGTTGATGATCTTCTTTCGGAGATTCGTCAGCGAGCGGCAATTAACGAACGCGTACTGGTCACCACACTGACCAAGCGAATGGCGGAAGATCTTACCGAATATCTCGAAGAACACGGTGAGCGCGTGCGTTATCTTCACTCAGATATCGACACCGTCGAGCGTATGGAGATTATCCGCGACTTGCGTCTGGGTGAGTTCGACGTATTGGTAGGGATCAACTTACTGCGTGAAGGTCTGGATATGCCGGAAGTTTCGCTGGTGGCGATCCTCGACGCTGACAAAGAAGGCTTCCTGCGTTCCGAACGTTCGTTGATCCAGACCATTGGTCGTGCGGCACGTAACGTTAACGGTAAAGCGATTCTCTACGGCGATAAGATCACCCCATCAATGGCGAAAGCGATTGGCGAAACCGAACGTCGCCGCGAGAAACAGCAGAAGTACAACGAGGAACACGGCATTACGCCGCAAGGCTTGAACAAGAAAGTGGTCGATATCCTGGCGTTGGGGCAGAACATTGCTAAAACCAAAGCGAAGGGCAGAGGAAAATCGCGACCGATTGTTGAGCCGGATAATGTGCCGATGGATATGTCGCCTAAAGCGTTGCAGCAGAAAATCCATGAGCTGGAAGGGTTGATGATGCAACACGCGCAGAATCTGGAGTTCGAAGAAGCGGCGCAAATTCGTGACCAGTTGCATCAGCTGCGTGAGCTGTTTATCGCGGCATCGTAACAGGATAGCGAAGAAGACTGATGACAAACGGAAAACAGCCTGATGCGCTACGCTTATCAGGCCTACATTTTCTCCGCAATATATTGAATTTGCGCGGTTTGTAGGCCGGATAAGGCGTTCACGCCGCATCCGGCATAAACAACGCGCACTTTGTCTTCAATAGGAAGCCGGAATTTTCCTTCGGATTTCCGTTAACCTAAAGCCTGTAACGCCTTTTCCAGCGCGTTATGTAACAACTGGCGGTCATGACGATACGGAATATCGCTGGCCTCCAGTACCTCCTGGATCACAATCCGCTCTTTCACCGCCGAGACATCCACTTTTGGCCCGACGATGACCGCATCAATGACCTTTTTACCAACATACTGCTCCATAATTGCCAGCTTGCTTTCCAGCTTCAAATTAGCCGCAGGTAAACTCAACTCACGCCCCAGATTGCCGATATAAACCATCGGCGCTGGCGTGCGGCGTAATGCCTGGGCGATTTCCTTCAGCAGCAGAATTGGCATCAGGCTGGTATAAAAACTGCCAGGCCCAATAATGATGAGATCCGCTTCATTGATAGCGTGAACCGCCTCACGCGTTGCGGGTACATTAGGCGTTAACAATAACTCTTGAATCGGCGTAGTTAACTGGTCGATATTGACCTCGCCGTAAACTTCATGCCCCTGATCGTCAATCGCCATCAGATCAACAGGATGCTCTGACATTGGAATCAAATGCGTATCCACTTTCAGCAGATTACGAATTAAATTGATGGCTTCCAGAGGCCGCACGCTAAGGTGATCCAGCGCCTTTAACATCAAGTTTCCGAGATTATGACCGGAAAGTTCGCCATTGCCACCAAAACGGTATTCAAACATCGCGGAGGCGACGCTCGGTTCCGTTATCAGCTGGTTGAGGCAGTTGCGCATATCGCCCCAGGCAATGCCGCCTTCTGAACGGCGAATACGCCCCGTCGAGCCACCATTATCGGTGGTGGTGACGATACCCGTTAAACGAGAACCCAAAGACGAAAGTGATGAGAGAACGCGTCCCAGTCCATGCCCTCCGCCGAGAGCAACGACACGATCAAGATCAGCCAGCGTACGATTGCGCATATAGTTTCCTGGAGTCAGATTATCCGCGCTACAGTAGCGCAAATTGCGGGGAAACAGCAATTAACCTGCCAATATTGAGGATACAAACTATTTTCTTCTACCTCTAAAGGACGATGCACGCTATGCCTCCCTGATGATGTATATCAAAGTAAAGCCGCCATTTTCCCTTATTCTGTAGCGAAATAGCACGATCATGACGCTATATACATGATTACATAGCGAAAGTGTGGATGGTAAAAATCTCATTTACACGCTAGTATCGGCATAACCACTAAACACTCTAGCCTCTGCACCTGGGTCAACTGATACGGTGCTTTGGCCGTGACAATGCTCGTAAAGATTGCCACCAGGGCGAAGGAAGAAATGACTTCGCCTCCCGTATCTGGAAAGGTGTACATGGCTTCACAACTGACTGATGCATTTGCGCGTAAGTTTTACTACTTGCGCCTGTCGATTACCGATGTGTGTAACTTTCGTTGCACCTACTGCCTGCCGGATGGCTACAAACCGAGCGGCGTCACCAATAAAGGCTTTCTTACCGTCGATGAAATTCGCCGGGTTACGCGCGCCTTCGCCAGTCTGGGCACCGAAAAAGTGCGCCTGACAGGCGGTGAGCCGTCTTTACGCCGCGACTTTACCGATATCATCGCCGCTGTGCGGGAAAACGACGCTATCCGCCAGATTGCGGTCACCACCAATGGTTACCGTCTGGAACGCGATGTGGCGAACTGGCGCGATGCGGGACTTACTGGCATTAACGTCAGTGTCGACAGTCTGGACGCCCGCCAGTTTCACGCTATTACCGGGCAGGATAAATTCAACCAGGTCATGGCGGGGATTGATGCTGCATTTGAGGCCGGTTTTGAGAAGGTCAAAGTCAATACCGTGCTGATGCGTGATGTTAATCATCACCAGCTCGACACCTTTCTGAACTGGATCCAGCATCGCCCTATCCAGCTGCGTTTCATCGAACTGATGGAAACGGGCGAGGGCAGCGAGCTCTTCCGTAAGCATCACATCTCTGGTCAGGTTCTGCGTGACGAGCTACTGCGTCGCGGCTGGATCCACCAATTACGTCAACGCAGCGACGGTCCCGCGCAAGTCTTTTGCCATCCAGATTACGCCGGAGAGATTGGCCTTATCATGCCGTATGAAAAAGACTTCTGCGCCACTTGCAACCGCCTGCGCGTTTCCTCCATTGGTAAACTCCATCTCTGCCTGTTTGGTGAAGGCGGCGTTAACCTGCGCGATCTGCTGGAAGACGATACCCAGCAACAGGCGCTGGAAGCGCGTATTTCAGCGGCGCTGCGGGAGAAGAAACAGACCCATTTCCTGCATCAAAACAACACCGGTATTACGCAAAACTTATCGTACATTGGCGGCTAAAACGTCAAAAGGAGAGATCAGATGAGTCAGGTAAGCACTGAATTTATCCCGACCCGTATTGCTATTCTTACGGTTTCTAATCGTCGCGGTGAAGAAGACGATACCTCCGGTCACTATCTGCGCGATTCGGCGCAAGAAGCGGGCCATCACGTTGTCGATAAAGCCATTGTGAAAGAAAACCGCTACGCTATTCGCGCTCAGGTATCTGCGTGGATCGCCAGCGACGATGTACAAGTGGTATTGATTACGGGTGGTACTGGCCTGACGGAAGGTGATCAGGCTCCCGAAGCATTGCTGCCGTTGTTCGACCGTGAAATTGAAGGTTTTGGTGAAGTGTTCCGTATGTTGTCGTTTGAAGAGATTGGCACTTCCACGTTGCAATCTCGTGCGGTAGCGGGCGTCGCCAACAAAACGCTGATTTTCGCCATGCCGGGTTCGACCAAAGCGTGCCGTACCGCATGGGAAAATATCATCGCGCCGCAGCTGGATGCCCGTACGCGTCCGTGTAATTTCCATCCACATTTGAAGAAATAAGTATGTCGCAACTGACCCATATCAACGCCGCTGGCGAAGCGCACATGGTGGATGTCTCCGCCAAAGCGGAAACCGTGCGTGAAGCGCGGGCGGAAGCCTTTGTCACCATGCGCAGCGAGACGCTGGCGATGATTATTGATGGTCGCCACCACAAAGGCGACGTATTTGCCACTGCGCGTATTGCCGGTATTCAGGCGGCAAAACGCACCTGGGATCTGATCCCGCTCTGTCATCCGCTGATGCTCAGCAAAGTTGAAGTCAATTTACAGGCCGAGCCGGAGCACAATCGGGTGCGTATAGAAACCTTATGCCGCCTGACCGGGAAAACCGGTGTCGAAATGGAAGCATTAACCGCGGCCTCCGTGGCGGCGCTGACCATTTATGACATGTGCAAAGCGGTGCAAAAAGATATGGTGATTGGTCCGGTACGTTTGCTGGCGAAGAGCGGCGGCAAGTCGGGTGACTTTAAGGTGGAAGCGGATGATTAAAGTTCTTTTTTTCGCCCAGGTGCGCGAGTTGGTGGGAACAGATGCAACCGAAGTGGCTGCGGATTTCCCAACTGTTGAAGCGTTACGCCAGCACATGGCTGCGCAGAGCGATCGCTGGGCGCTGGCGCTGGAAGATGGCAAATTACTGGCTGCCGTCAACCAGACGCTGGTGAGTTTTGACCATCCGCTGACTGACGGCGACGAAGTAGCTTTCTTCCCGCCGGTAACCGGAGGTTAAGATGGCAGAAACCAAAATTGTTGTTGGTCCGCAGCCGTTCAGCGTAGGAGAAGAGTACCCGTGGCTGGCGGAGCGTGACGAAGACGGTGCGGTAGTCACCTTTACTGGTAAGGTGCGCAACCATAACCTGGGCGACAGCGTCAAAGCATTAACCCTCGAACACTATCCGGGGATGACTGAAAAAGCACTGGCAGAAATTGTTGATGAAGCGCGTAACCGCTGGCCGCTGGGGCGCGTCACTGTGATTCACCGCATCGGGGAATTATGGCCGGGCGATGAAATCGTTTTTGTCGGTGTCACCAGTGCGCATCGCAGCAGTGCGTTTGAAGCCGGGCAGTTTATTATGGATTATCTCAAAACCCGCGCACCGTTCTGGAAGCGCGAAGCCACGCCGGAAGGCGACCGCTGGGTTGAAGCTCGGGAGAGCGATCAGCAGGCGGCAAAACGCTGGTAGTTTTTTGTTAGCCGGATAAGGCACCGCTGCGTCCGGCAATTTCACCGCTCAGTACATGCGTTTACGCTGCGTCGATGCACAGCCTCATCATTTTGCAGTATCCTTAAGATATTCCTTATATCTTCAGGAGATCGTCATGGACAGATTCCCACGTTCTGATTCAATCGTACAACCCCGGGCTGGCTTGCAAACTTATATGGCGCAAGTCTATGGCTGGATGACCGTTGGCTTGTTGCTGACCGCATTTGTTGCCTGGTATGCGGCTAATTCCGCGGCCGTGATGGAGCTGTTGTTTACTAACCGTGTCTTTTTAATCGGTCTGATCATCGCGCAATTAGCATTGGTTATTGTGTTATCAGCGATGATTCAAAAGCTGAGCGCAGGTGTAACGACGATGCTCTTTATGCTTTATTCGGCGCTGACGGGTCTTACGCTTTCCAGTATATTCATTGTCTATACCGCTGCTTCTATCGCCAGTACTTTCGTCGTTACTGCCGGGATGTTCGGCGCAATGAGCCTGTACGGTTACACCACGAAGCGCGATTTAAGTGGCTTTGGCAATATGCTGTTTATGGCGTTAATCGGCATTGTGCTGGCATCGCTGGTCAACTTCTGGCTGAAAAGCGAAGCATTGATGTGGACAGTTACCTACATCGGCGTGATTGTCTTTGTCGGATTGACGGCGTATGACACTCAGAAATTGAAAAATATGGGTGAGCAGATTGATACCCGCGACACGTCGAACCTGCGCAAATATTCCATTCTTGGCGCGTTAACCTTGTATCTGGACTTCATCAACCTGTTCCTGATGTTGCTGCGAATTTTTGGCAACCGCCGTTAATTCTTTTTCACCATCAATATCCCGGCCATGTGTCGGGATTTTTTTTCTTACTAAAAACGACACTTAACAAGTACCAGGTATAAAATACGCCTTATGGCGAGCGGAAGCGTTTTCCGTATCCATAAATACAAAAGTATTTTGTATGCGTGGTTTTAAATTTATTGATGGTGAATATTAATATTTTTTCTAAGGACAACTAAAAGAATGGAATCATACTCACAAAACAGCAATAAATTAGATTTTCAGCACGAGACCAGGATATTAAACGGTATATGGCTCATTACCGCTTTAGGTTTGGTGACAACCGCAGGACTGGCCTGGGTAGCGAAGTATCTCGAAATTACGGCAACAAAATATGATTCACCGCAAATGTATGTCGCCATAGGATTATTATTACTTTGTATGTATGGCTTAAGTAAGGATATCAACAAGATAAATGCCGTCATCGCAGGCGTAATGTATCTATTTTTACTCTCTTTGGTGGCGATTGTCGTTGCTAGTTTAGCTCCTGTACCTGCCATTATCGTCGTGTTCAGCACTGCGGGCGCGATGTTTTTAATCAGTATGCTGGCCGGTTTATTATTTAATGTTGATCCTGGTTCTCACCGTTTTATCATTATGATGACGTTGACAGGGTTGGCCCTGGTGATCATCATGAATGCCGCATTAATGAGTGAACGACCCGTTTGGGTAATAAGTTGCTTAATGATTGTGTTATGGTCAGGCATTATCTCGCATGGACGAAATAAGCTCCTTGAATTGGCGGGGAAATGCCATAGTGAAGAGTTGTGGAGTCCGGTTCGTTGCGCTGTTACAGGTGCATTAACACTCTATTACTATTTTATCGGCTTCTTTGGGATACTTGCCGCGATAGCTATAACGCTTGTCTGGCAAAGGCATACGCGTTTTTTTCATTAGTCGTAAATGCAGATACTAAAGAACTTAACTAAACTTCACATCGCCGCTTCATTTTTCGCCCGTAGCTTCTTCGCCTGGCTTTCCAGTAGCAGGTAACAGATCAGCGCCAGCAGCAGCGGGATAAAGTAATACAGGACGCGATAAGCGAGTAGGGCGGCAATAATTGTGCCTTTGGATGTATGCTCCCCAGCCAGTAGCGCGATAAACACCGCTTCCAGCACACCAATTCCCGCCGGAATATGCACGATGACACCAGCAATACTACTAACCAGCAACACGCCCAGTACAAAGAAATAGTTCACGCTTTGACCAAGTAACAGCCAGATAATCGCCCCCATTACCATCCAGTTAACGCTGGAAATCAGCATCTGAGCGAGGGCGAATTTCCATGAAGGCAGCACCAGCTTTTGCCCTTTGATGGTCATATGGCGGTGCTTCGCGAAAGCGCAAAACCACAAATAAACCGCGATAATCATCAGTAAGCCAATGCCGAGAATACGCAGCGTAGTTTGATCGACATACCAGTGATCCGGCAACTCCACCACGCCTGCGGTAAAGATAATCCCTGCCAGTAAAATATAGCCCAGCCAGTTGGTGGTAATACTGAGCGAGAAAATCCGCGTAATAGTGCTGCCCGGTAACCCTAGTCGGGAGTACAAACGATAGCGCATACCAATGCCGCCGACCCAGGTACTGAGCGTCAGGTTGAAGGCGTAGCAGATAAACGACACCAGCATCACCTGGCGCTTCGCCAGTTTGTGACCGCAGTAAAAGCGGGCGAGCAGGTCATAGCAGCCGTAAATCAGATAGCTGACGACCACCAGCCCGACCGCACTAAGCAGCGCAACGCGATTGTAGTCGCGGATGACCTTCCAGACCTCTTCCCAGTCCACTTTTTTGGCGTAGACCACCAGCAACACAATCACCGCGATAAAAAACAGCCAGGTGAGGATCTTCTTTGCTAAGCGCCAACGCGGGTGTGATTTACTCATCAGGGTTTTACCCCCGTGTTTTCAGTTTCTACCCGATCCTGCGTTTCCATTGTCGGTTGTGCGGGCGGATCAACCTGCGCCAGACGTGGTGTGTGTGCCGGAAGCCAGCCAACCAGCGCCGGGAAGTGGCGTAAAAAGTGGAACGCCAGCACGCTTTTGGTCAGGTTCCACCAGGTGCGTTTCGGCAGCATGGTCTCATCGACCTGCTGACAATCTGCGGCAATAATGCCGTTCAGATTATCGCGCAGCGTCTGGTTAAAATGACGATCGTGGATGATGACATTTGCTTCGAGATTCAGTGACAAACTGAGCGGATCGAGATTACTGGACCCTACTGTCGCCCAGTGATCGTCCATCAATGCCACTTTGCCGTGGAGCGGGCGGCGGCGGTACTCAAATACCTGAACGCCGCCTTTAACCAGATAGTTATACAGCAAGCGCGCACCGACTCTGACAATCGGCATATCCGGTTCGCCCTGAATGATCAGTTTGATCCGCACCCCGCGCCGTGCCGCTTTACGCAAGGCGTGTAAAAATCGATAGCCGGGGAAGAAGTAGGCGTTGGCGATAATGACTTCTCGCCGCGCCTGAGTGAGCATTTTCAGATAGTGACGTTCAATATCATCGCGATGTTCTTCGTTATCGCGCCAGACCAGCAATACCTGCGCTTCTCCCGGCTGGCGGTTCTCTTCCGCTTTGTGATGACGTCGCCACCAGCGTCGTGCCGCGCTCTGTCCAGGCAGGTTTTCCAGCTCAAACTGGAGAATATCTTCGACAATCGGCCCTTCAAGGCGTACCGCGTAATCCTGTTTAGCCTCTGGACCGTAGCTGGACATATGCTCGGCGGAGTAATTCAGCCCGCCAATAAAGGCGATACGCGCGTCGATCACCACAATTTTGCGATGCATCCGGCGAAACACATTGGTGCGCATACCAAAAAGGCGAGGGCGGGGATCGTAGTAGCGAAATACCACGCCAGCTGCCGTCAGTTCATTGACAAACTCATCGCTGAGATCCGGCGAACCGTAGCCATCCAGCAAGACTTCCGCTTTAACCCCGCGTTGCGCTGCTGCCAGTAGTGCCGCATGCAGCTGTTTGCCGACGTCATCCTCAAACCAGATAAACGTTTCAAGAATGATGCGTTCTTGTGCCTCGCCAATCGCCTTAAACACCGCGGGATAATATTGCTCGCCGTTTTCCAGCAACTGGATCTTATTGCCTTCGCGCCAGCTACATTTCATAAATGAATCTCCGCACTTAAAGGGGCATGATCAGAAAGGTGTCGCCATGTCCGCAGCGGCAACGCGGTTGGCGCGCTGGCGCTGGCATTTTTGACGTAGATCCTGTCCAGTCGTAGTAGAGGAAATTGCACCGGAAACGTGCGCGCCGGGCGTCCGTGGGCGCGGGTAAAAATCTCATCCAGTCCGGCCTGCACTTTTAACGGATGATTAGCTTTTTGCCGCCAGTCATTGAAATCACCCGCCACCAATACCGGTTCGCCGTCCGGTAGCTCATTCACCCATTCGGCGAGCATCGCAAGCTGCGCCTGACGGTGCGCCTCACGCAGGCCCAGATGTACGCACATCACATGAATCGCTTTTCCGGTCATCGGTGGCACAATGCGGCAGTAGAGCACGCCGCGCTTTTCCGCACCATCGACCGAAACATCGCGATTCTCATAATGTTCAATGGGATAACGCGACAGTACGGCGTTGCCGTGATGCCCTTCCGGGTATACGGCATTGCGACCGTAGGCAAAATCGCTCCACATCGTGTCGGCGAGAAACTCGTAGTGCGAGGTATCGGGCCAGTTTTCCACATGCAGCGGATGAACTTCGTGCGCGCCCATCACTTCCTGCAGGCAAACAATATCGGCGCTGACGGTACGCACCGCGTCGCGAAGTTCCGGCAAAATGAAGCGTCGGTTAAACGCGGTAAAACCTTTGTGAATGTTGATGGTGAGCACCTTGAACGAAAATTGTTGTGTTTGATCGGGCATAATTTTCCTGTCTTTGCCTCTTATCTCATTGAAATAGTGTAGTCGGCGTCACAAAAAGGTGCGGTCTTACGGAATTTTCCGTAAAGTTCGGTACTCTGAGTAAGTAGAGATAAATTCTTCAGGAGAGAAGCCATGAAGTGGCAACAACGTGTTCGTGTCGCAACTGGTCTAAGTTGCTGGCAGATTATGTTGCATTTACTGGTAGTGGCGCTGCTGGTGGTGGGCTGGATGAGTAAGACTCTGGTTCACGTCGGCGTGGGATTATGCGCACTGTATTGTGTCACGGTAGTGATGATGTTGGTGTTTCAGCGCCACCCCGAGCAACGCTGGCGTGAGGTGGCAGACGTGCTGGAAGAGCTGACCACGACCTGGTATTTTGGCGCAGCGCTGATTGTGCTGTGGCTGTTGTCCCGTGTACTGGAAAACAACTTTTTGCTGGCAATTGCAGGGCTGGCAATCCTTGCCGGCCCGGCGGTAGTGTCTTTGCTGGCGAAAGATAAGAAGTTACATCACCTTACGTCTAAACATCGCGTACGCCGCTGACCCTGTCGTGGCCGTTATCACCAGTAGCGGCCACAAACTATTCCACACAATATCCAGACTCGCATCCTTCAAATAAATCTGCTTGGTAATGTCCGTAAAGTGGCGAATAGGGTTAATCCACGTCAGGTTTTGCAGCCATACTGGCATGTTTTCCACCGGAGAAACGTAACCGGAAAGGAGAATGGCGGGCATCATAAAAACAAACACGCCGATAAACGCCTGCTGTTGTGTCGAGCAGAGTGATGAAATCAACAGACCGAATCCCACCAGCGATAAACCGTAAATCACCATCGTAAAGTAGAACAGCGCCAGCGATCCGGCGAAGGGGATTTGATACGCCCAGATACCAATCGCCAGCACAATGGTGGCCTGGAAGGTGGCGACAATTAACGCCGGTACGGCTTTGCCGATGAAGATCTGCCAGGTGGTGAGCGGCGAAACCAGTAGCTGATCGAGCGTACCTTGTTCACGTTCGCGGGCGACGGAAAGTGAAGTGACGATCATTACGCCGATAGTGGTGATCATGGCGATCAGCGACGGCACCACAAACCATTTGTAGTCAAGATTCGGGTTATACCAGTTGCGTACCACCAGCTCGCTGTTGTTAGGTTTCGGTTTTCCTTCCAGCAGCTCCTGCTGATAATTTTTGACGATCTGTTGCAGGTAGTTGGCGGCAATTTGCGCACTGTTGGAGTTACGCCCGTCGAGGATCAACTGCAACGGCGCGGTCTGGAAGGTATCCAGTTTGCGCGAGAAGTCAGCCGGGAAACGCACCAGTAGTAACGCCTTTTGTGTGTCGATGGTTGGGCGGATCTCCTGTGGGCTTTTCAGCAGCAGCACATGAGTAAAGGCGCTGGCGCGGGCAAAACGTTGGGTCAGCTCCACCGAATGCTCGCCGTTATCTTCATCGTAGATGGCGATGGTGGCGTTAGTCACTTCCAGCGTGGCGGCGAACGGGAACAGAATCACCTGAATAAGCACAGGTAAAATCAGAATCGCGCGGGTTTGCGGTTCGCGCAGCAGCGACTGCAACTCTTTGCGGATTAACGTCCATAAGCGATGAAACATGCTCTTCTCCCTAATCCAGCCGACGTTTGGTTTTCAGCCACGTCAGGCCGATAAACATCACCGCCGAAGCGATCAAAAACAGCACGTTTACCACCAGCACCACTGGAATATTCCCGGCGAGGAACAGGCTTTGCAGGGTGCTGACGAAATAACGAGCGGGAATAATGTACGTCACCGCGCGGATCACCGCGGGCATACTGTCGATCTGAAAAATAAAGCCGGAAAGCATAATCGACGGCAGAAAAGCGGCGTTCAGGGCGACCTGAGCGGCATTGAACTGGTTGCGGGTAATCGTGGAAATCAGCAGCCCCATCCCCAGGGTACTGAGTAAAAACAGGCTGGAGATAAAAAACAGAATCAGCAGCGACCCGCGATACGGCACGCCGAGAATAAACACTGACACCAGCATACACAGCAACATCGCCAGCATCCCGAGAAAGTAATAAGGGATCAGCTTACACAGCAGCAGTTCCGTGCGGGTAATCTCCGTAGAGAGCAGAGCCTCCATGGTGCCGCGTTCCCATTCTCGCGCCACCACCAGCGAGGTGAGAATCGCGCCGATGACCGTCATGATAATGGTCACCGCACCGGGGATAATGAAGTGCTGGCTAATCGCCGCCGGGTTAAACCAGTAGCGGGTTTGTACATCAATAAGCGGTTCAAAAGTCTGCCCGTTGTCCTCCGCTCGCTGCATTTGCCAGATCTGCCAGATCCCTTCGACATACCCCTGTACAAAGTTAGCGGTATTCGGCTCACTGCCGTCGGTGATCACCTGAATCGGTGCGGTGGCGTTGGCGCGCTCCATCTGTTCCGCAAAATCCACCGGAATAACCACCAGACCGCGAATTTTCCCCGCCTGCATTTTGGCGATCAGTTCCTGACGGTTATCGCTGATGGTGGCGTCGATGTAGGGCGAACCGGTCATGGTGTGGGTGAAATCCAGCGCCGCTTCGCTACGCTGTTCCAGTAAAATCCCGACCCGCAGCTTGCTGGAGTCGAGGTTAATGCCGTAACCAAAAATAAACAGCAGTAGCAGCGGGATCACTACCGCAATCAGCCAGCTACTCGGATCGCGAACGATCTGCCGCGTCTCTTTAACGCACAGCGCCCGTACGCGACGCCAGGACAGGATCGGGTTACTCATTGCTATGCTCCTTATCCCAGTCGTGGATCAACTGAATAAAGGCTTGCTCCATGGTGGGATCGGGTTGCTCGTCGTTGGCCGACTGCGCTTTCAAATCATCCGGCGTGCCGCTGGCAATTAATTTCCCACGGTACACCAGGCCGATGCGGTCGCAATATTCCGCTTCATCCATAAAGTGGGTGGTGACCATCACCGTGACGCCTTTCTCTACCATGCTGTTGATGTGCAGCCAAAATTCACGGCGGGTGAGGGGATCAACGCCGGACGTCGGTTCGTCGAGAAACAGAATGTCCGGTTCATGCATCAGCGAACAGGCCAGCGCCAGCCGCTGTTTAAAACCTAATGGCAGTTCATCGGTGGCGTGGGAGGCGATACTTTTCAGGCCGAATGCCTCGCTCATGCGGGAGATTTTTTCGTTCTGCGCCCGACCGCGTAAGCCATACACACCAGAGAAAAAGCGTAAATTCTGTTCGACCGTCAGGTTGCCGTAGAGCGAAAATTTTTGCGCCATATAGCCGAGATGCTGGCGTGCTTTACCGGAACTCTCTTTCAGATCCATCCCCAGCACCAGCGCCTGACCAGAGGTCGGCACCAGCAAACCGCACATCATCTTAAAGGTGGTCGATTTACCCGCGCCGTTTGGCCCCAGCAAACCAAAAATCTCCCCACGTTTAACGGCAAAGTTGACGTGATCGGTGGCGGCAAAATCACCAAATTTCTTGGTCAGTTCTTTCGCTTCGATCACCGTCTCGCCGGGTGTGCCGTCTACCGTATGCAATATTGCACCCAGCGGCGATTCTGAGGTTCCGGCACCGCCCAGCAAATCAATAAACGCATCTTCAAAGCGCGGTGTAGTTTCGTTGATATTGATTTCCGGCATCCCGTCGGCATGGCGAATATCGTCTGGTGTGGCCTCTTTTTTGAGGATCAGACGTACCGATTTCCCCTGAATCATGCCGTCGCTGACCTGTGGCAGTTTCAAGGCGCGTTGCAATAGTTTGCGGTTGCCCTCGTGTGGACTGGTCATCAGAAAGCTGCGTCCGGCCATGGTTTGTGTCAGGGCTTTTGGTTCCCCCTGATACAGCAACTCGCCTTCGTTCATCAGCAGCACGTCACGGCACTGCTCGGCTTCGTCGAGATACGAGGTACTCCAGAGGATTAACATCCCTTCGCCTGCCAGCTCATGCACCATCTGCCACAGTTCGCGCCGTGAGATAGGGTCAACGCCGACGCCGGGTTCATCGAGCAGCAACACTTTCGGTTCGCCCACCAGGGTACAGGCCAGACCGAGTTTTTGTTTCATCCCACCGGAGAGCTTGCCCGCCAGGCGTCCGGTAAACGGCCCAAGAGACGTAAACTCCAGCAGGCGAGCAAAAGTTTGCTTACGTGCCTCGCCGGTGACGCTGCGCAAATCCGCGTACAGATTGAGGTTCTCCATCACCGTGAGATCTTCATACAGACCAAATTTCTGCGGCATATAGCCGAGCACGGCGTGCAGCGCGCCGTCGTTTTTGATTGGATCAAAGCCAATCACCGTGGCATTGCCGCTGTCGGGTTTCAGTAATCCCGCCAGCATCCGCATTAGCGTGGTTTTACCTGCACCATCCGGCCCCACCAGCCCCGTCACATAACCGGCGTGAATGGTACAATCGAGCGGCGCGACGGCGGGCTTGTCCATGCCCGGAAAGCGTTTTTCCAGGCCGTTCAGCGTGATAACGGCATCATTCATGTCCTGCCTCGTTACCGAATTGCACCGTCACCGGCATTCCCTGGCGTAACGCATCATCGGCGTCGGTCACCACAATACGCAGGCGATAGACGAGGTCGGTACGCAGATCCGGTGTTTCGACGGTTTTCGGGGTAAATTCAGCAGTCGGCGAAACGAAACCAATCTGCCCGTGATACGGCTTGTCCGGGCGACCATCGGTATAAAGCAGCACTTTGCGCCCCGGCTGGGCCTGGTCAAGATTCCGTTCATCAACATAAGCGCGCACCCACACCGGACGCGTTAGTGAAACGGTAAACACCGTGCCACCTTCATTGAGGACCGTGCCTGGCTCCACCGCGCGCGTTAACAGCGTGCCATCAGACGGGGCTATCAACGTTGAGTCCTGCAAATTCAACTCCGCCTGCGCCAGTTGCGCCTGCGCCTGTTCGAGGCTGGCTTTCGCCTGGGCGATGTCCTGTTCACGGTTACCGGAACGGTACTGACGCAATTTATCCTGTGCTGATTTCAGCGTTGCCTGCGCCTGGTCGCGCGAGGAGCGGGCATTTTCCAGGTCATTTGCCGAAATGGTGCGGCTTTTCCACAACCCTTGCTGGCGGTTGTAGAAGTTCTGCGCATAGTCATAGGCGGCCTGCGCCTGTTTTACGGCTGCGGCGGCCTGAGCGATTTCTTCATCGCGATACCCGGCAAGTATCAGGTCATACTGCGCCTGCGCCACCGAAACACCCGCTTTCGCCTGCATCAGGGCAATCTCATACGGCTTGTGATCCAGTTCGCCCAGCACCTGGCCCGCTTTGATAGCATCACCTTCGTCCACCGCCAGCGATTCAACGCGCCCCCCAACACGGAAACTAAGATTCACCGTACGAATATCCACGTTGCCATACAGCGTCAGGCCGTTATCCTGGCGGCTTTGATACCACCAGTAGCCTCCGGCAACCACGGCGGCAAGTACCACTACCGCCAGTCCGATCACGACAGGTTTTTTCATCACTACAAACTCCTTTGCGATAATCCTTGCAAAATCAGGTCGATATGACAGGTCACCGTCTGGTTGATCAGTTCGGTCTTTTCTTCATCGAACGCGGTCCAGCCGGTACGTAACAGAATTGTTTCTTTGCCAAGACGGAACGCCAGAATCTCACCAATCAACGCATGGGTATGAAGGATCATGCGGGTGTCATTGGCGTCGCTGCCGGTCCAGGCGGCAATCAGGCGTGTCAGGTGGCTGTGTAGCGGACTAATCACCTGTTCGTGCACCAGGTGGTAGGCTGCCGTGGGAGAGAGCTGCTCACGGGAGATAAACTTGCTGAGGTTGACGGTGTCATCCTGGGTGAGCAGCTTAATCATGTTCCTGCAGGCGCGAAGGATCAGTTCACGGATGGCAGCCCGATCAGGCTGTGGTTGGGCGAACAAGCGTTCGGCTTCCTCGGCATGCGGACGGAACTGCTCGCCAATAAAATCGGCAATCCACTGGGCGCAGGCGAGGTACAAATCTTCTTTCGAACCGAAGTAGTAGGTGATGGCAGCGATATTCTGCCCGGCCTGGGCGGCTATCTCGCGGGTGGTGGCGTTCATTCCATATTCACCAAACTGCGCCAGTGCGGCAGCAATCAGCTGTTTTTTCGCCTGTTCACCCTTGATTGTCATGGCAGGATTATTCATCGCACAGTCCATTCTTAATCAAATGATTGATTAAGATTATGACTCCATATGGGAGTTGTCCAGTATGGCTAAGAATTTTAGCTACGCCAGTCACAGGGATAATTTATGCGCTGCGTCACAAAAACTGCTACACTCCGCTCCCTCATGACATTGTGGTTTTTGTCATTTTCCTTTTCAGTATCTCCCTGAAAACTACACCGGTAACGGTCGGGGCGGTTCGGAGTAGTTATGTCTTTCGATTCTTTGGGTTTAAGCCCTGATATCCTGCGCGCCGTTGCCGAGCAGGGTTACCGTGAACCCACCCCTATTCAGCAGCAGGCGATCCCTGCGGTGCTGGAAGGCCGCGACCTGATGGCTAGCGCCCAGACCGGTACCGGTAAAACAGCGGGCTTTACGCTGCCGCTGTTGCAACACCTGATCACTCGCCAGCCGCACGCCAAAGGGCGTCGTCCGGTACGTGCGCTCATTCTTACCCCGACCCGTGAACTGGCTGCGCAGATTGGCGAAAACGTCCGTGATTACAGCAAATATTTGAACATTCGTTCGCTGGTGGTGTTTGGCGGTGTCAGCATTAACCCGCAAATGATGAAGCTGCGCGGCGGCGTTGATGTTCTGGTGGCAACACCGGGACGTTTGCTGGACCTGGAACATCAAAATGCAGTGAAGCTGGATCAGGTTGAAATCCTCGTCCTCGATGAAGCTGACCGCATGCTCGACATGGGCTTTATCCACGATATCCGTCGCGTGTTAACAAAACTGCCAGCGAAACGCCAGAACCTGCTGTTCTCTGCGACCTTCTCTGACGATATTAAAGCCCTGGCGGAAAAACTGTTGCACAACCCGCTGGAAATCGAAGTGGCACGCCGCAATACCGCGTCTGATCAGGTGACCCAGCACGTTCACTTTGTCGATAAGAAACGCAAACGCGAATTGCTGTCGCACATGATTGGTAAAGGGAACTGGCAGCAGGTGCTGGTGTTTACCCGTACCAAACACGGCGCTAACCATCTGGCTGAGCAGCTCAATAAAGATGGCATCCGTAGTGCGGCGATCCACGGGAATAAATCGCAAGGTGCGCGTACCCGTGCGCTGGCTGATTTTAAATCGGGTGACATTCGCGTACTGGTGGCGACCGATATCGCTGCGCGCGGTCTGGATATCGAAGAGTTGCCGCACGTCGTCAACTATGAACTGCCAAACGTACCGGAAGATTATGTCCACCGTATCGGGCGTACCGGTCGTGCGGCTGCTACCGGTGAAGCGTTGTCGCTGGTGTGTGTTGATGAACACAAACTGCTGCGTGATATCGAAAAACTGCTGAAAAAAGAGATCCCGCGCATTGCGATTCCGGGCTATGAGCCGGACCCGTCAATCAAAGCCGAACCGATCCAGAACGGTCGCCAGCAACGTGGCGGCGGCGGTCGTGGGCAAGGTGGTGGTCGCGGTCAACAGCAACCACGCCGTGGGGAAGGTGGCGCAAAATCTGCAAGCGCGAAACCTGCAGAAAAACCGTCTCGCCGCCTCGGCGATGCCAAACCGGCAGGCGAACAACAACGTCGCCGCCGTCCGCGTAAACCTGCCGCTGCGCAGTAATCTTTTATGCCGGGCTATGCCCGGCATCAGGCTGATGAACAAACGCAAAACTGTCTGATGCGCTACGCTTATCAGGCCTACGTGAACTCTGCAATATATTGAATTTGCATGCTTTTGTAGGCCGGATAAGGCGTTTACGCCGCATCCGGCATTTCACAACAAGCACTTGTCAGCAATTTGAGAACACGGGAAAAAATTTATCTGTTTTACCGCCCATAAGCCACCGAGACGTTACTTCTCTATAGCCAATTGTTCGCGCAACTCCATTAAAAGGTAGCCCAGTCGATTCTTGCCCTTACCATTACCACCGTCTCCCCAGTAAGCATCGTTTTCCGTATGCTCAACCAGTTTTGCGGGCGCGGTTGCCAGCAAGAGCGCACGCAGTTCTGCATGCTGTTCGAATTTAGCGCGAAGTGCTTTTCGCATCACCTGTTCTTTGACCGACTCCCAGTTTTTACGCAGAGGCTTAGAACGATCGCGCCCCATGCGTGCGGCGACCATAGGGGAAGAAACCCGACGGATCTCTTCGCGGTATTTTTCATCAAGGAATTTTTGTGCCTGAAAATAGTGTTCTGAGGTGGGCCAGGTTTTCCCGTCAACCTTGATGGGCCAGGCGGCAAAGTTAGAAAAATCACCGTAGTCATCGCTGGTGCTGTAGAAATTTATGATGGTGTCTTGCATGACGTGTTGGATCCTTTGTGCTCGAACGGGCATTAAACCGCATTATGTTGGTGGTTATTGCGAGCCGCTTTCCAGAAACAGAAAAACCATTACCCCTGAAAACCGAAAAATGCCACAATATTGGCTGTTTATACAGTATTTCAGGTTTTCTCATGGCATTAACCGCCGCGCTTAAAGCGCAAATTGCCGCCTGGTATAAGGCGCTTCAGGAACAGATCCCCGACTTTATTCCCCGTGCGCCGCAGCGGCAGATGATTGCGGACGTCACCAAAACGCTGGCCGGAGAAGAAGGGCGGCATCTGGCGATTGAAGCCCCCACCGGCGTTGGGAAAACGCTCTCCTATTTGATCCCCGGCATCGCCATTGCCCGCGAAGAGCAAAAAACGCTGGTGGTGAGTACCGCCAACGTGGCGTTGCAGGATCAGATTTACAGCAAAGATTTACCGCTGCTGAAAAAGATCATTCCCGATCTTAAATTCACTGCCGCTTTTGGTCGTGGGCGCTACGTTTGCCCGCGTAATCTGACGGCGCTTGCCAGCACTGAGCCCACGCAACAGGATCTGCTGGCGTTTCTTGACGACGAACTGACGCCGAACAATCAGGAAGAGCAAAAACGTTGTGCGAAGCTGAAGGGCGATCTCGACACTTATAAATGGGATGGTCTGCGCGATCATACTGATATCGCTATAGATGACGATCTCTGGCGTCGTTTAAGTACCGACAAAGCCAGCTGCCTCAACCGCAATTGTTACTACTATCGTGAATGCCCGTTTTTTGTCGCTCGTCGGGAGATTCAGGAAGCGGAAGTGGTGGTGGCAAACCATGCGCTGGTGATGGCGGCGATGGAAAGCGAAGCGGTATTGCCTGACCCGAAAAATTTACTGCTGGTGCTGGACGAAGGTCATCACCTGCCAGATGTGGCCCGGGATGCGCTGGAGATGAGCGCTGAAATCACCGCGCCCTGGTATCGACTACAGCTGGACTTGTTCACGAAACTGGTCGCTACCTGCATGGAGCAGTTTCGCCCGAAGACCATCCCACCGCTGGCGATCCCTGAACGTTTGAATGCGCATTGTGAAGAGTTGTATGAGCTTATCGCCTCGTTAAACAACATTCTCAATCTCTACATGCCTGCCGGGCAGGAGGCAGAGCACCGTTTTGCGATGGGCGAACTGCCAGATGAAGTGCTGGAGATCTGCCAGCGGCTGGCAAAACTCACCGAGATGCTGCGTGGCCTGGCGGAGTTATTTCTTAACGATTTAAGTGAGAAAACCGGCAGCCATGACATTGTACGTCTGCATCGGTTGATTTTGCAGATGAACCGCGCGTTGGGGATGTTCGAGGCGCAAAGCAAACTCTGGCGGCTGGCTTCGCTGGCGCAATCTTCCGGTGCACCGGTGACCAAATGGGCGACGCGGGAAGAGCGCGAAGGGCAGCTACACCTCTGGTTTCACTGCGTGGGAATACGTGTCAGCGATCAGCTGGAAAGGCTGCTGTGGCGCAGTATTCCGCACATTATTGTCACCTCCGCAACCTTGCGTTCGCTGAACAGTTTTTCGCGTTTGCAGGAGATGAGTGGTCTGAAAGAGAAAGCGGGCGACCGTTTTGTGGCGCTGGATTCCCCCTTTAACCACTGCGAACAGGGCAAAATTGTTATTCCCCGGATGCGCGTTGAGCCTTCCATCGACAACGAAGAGCAGCATATTGCCGAAATGGCGGCCTTTTTCCGTAAGCAGGTGGAGAGCAAAAAACATCTCGGTATGTTGGTACTGTTTGCCAGCGGACGGGCGATGCAGCGCTTTCTCGACTATGTGACGGATTTACGTCTGATGTTGCTGGTTCAGGGCGATCAGCCGCGTTACCGTTTAGTTGAACTGCACCGCAAACGCGTCGCCAACGGTGAGCGCAGCGTGCTGGTGGGCTTACAGTCATTTGCCGAAGGGCTTGATTTGAAAGGTGATCTGCTCAGCCAGGTGCATATCCACAAAATCGCTTTTCCGCCCATCGACAGCCCGGTGGTGATCACCGAAGGGGAATGGCTGAAAAGCCTCAACCGCTATCCGTTTGAGGTGCAAAGCCTGCCGAGCGCCTCGTTTAACCTGATTCAGCAGGTTGGGCGACTGATTCGAAGCCACGGTTGCTGGGGCGAAGTGGTTATCTACGACAAACGCTTGCTGACCAAAAATTATGGCAAGCGACTACTGGATGCATTACCGGTATTTCCGATAGAGCAACCGGAAGTCCCTGAAGGTATAGTTAAAAAGAAAGAAAAAACGAAATCCCCACGCCGTCGGCGGCGTTAATGATGTGAGTCAGGTAAGGAGTCGTAAATGGACTATCGCAAAATCATTAAAGAGATCGGGCGCGGGAAAAACCACGCGCGCGATTTAGACCGGGATACTGCGCGCGGTCTGTATGCTCATATGCTCAATGGTGAAGTCCCTGACCTTGAGTTGGGCGGCGTATTGATTGCGCTGCGTATCAAAGGAGAAGGGGAAGCAGAGATGCTCGGCTTTTACGAAGCCATGCAAAATCACACCATCAAGCTGACGCCGCCAGCAGGCAAGCCGATGCCGATTGTCATCCCCAGTTACAACGGCGCGCGTAAACAGGCCAACCTGACGCCGTTGTTGGCGATTCTCCTGCACAAACTCGGTTTTCCTGTGGTGGTTCACGGGGTTAGCGAAGATCCAACCCGCGTGCTGACTGAAACCATTTTTGAATTGATGGGTATTACGCCAACGTTGCACGGCGGGCAGGCGCAGGCGAAGCTCGACGAACATCAACCGGTGTTTATGCCAGTCGGCGCGTTTTGCCCGCCGCTGGAAAAACAACTGGCGATGCGCTGGCGGATGGGCGTGCGTAACAGTGCACATACCCTGGCGAAACTGGCGACGCCATTTGCCGAAGGTGAGGCGCTGCGTCTTTCCAGCGTTTCGCATCCGGAATACATTGGACGCGTCGCGAAGTTCTTTAGCGATATCGGCGGGCGGGCGCTACTAATGCATGGTACTGAAGGTGAAGTGTATGCTAATCCGCAGCGCTGCCCGCAGATCAATCTCATTGACCGTGAAGGGATGCGGGTGCTGTATGAAAAACAGGACACTGCTGGTAGCGAGTTACTGCCACAAGCAAAAGATCCGGAAACCACGGCGCAGTGGATTGAGCGTTGCCTTGCTGGCAGCGAACCGATTCCCGAATCGCTGAAAATCCAGATGGCTTGCTGCCTGGTGGCTACGGGTGAAGCGGCAACTATCAGCGACGGCCTGGCGCGCGTTAATCAGGCATTTTAATTCTTTTCTCAGCCGGATGAGCCATGTCATCCGGCTTTTACCCCACCGCAATATGAAATTCCTGCATCTTTATTGACCTTCCCACGCCCGGCGTGCAGCATAAAAATACAACAAACACATAACATAAACAGGAGTTAACCATGGAAAGTGGTCATCGCTTTGATGCTCAGACGCTGCACAGTTTTATTCAGGCTGTATTTCGTCAGATGGGTAGCGAGGAACAAGAAGCGAAATTAGTTGCCGATCATTTAATCGCGGCAAACCTGGCAGGGCATGATTCACATGGTATTGGCATGATCCCAAGCTATGTACGCTCCTGGAGTCAGGGGCACCTGCAAATTAACCATCATGCCAAAACCGTTAAAGAGGCGGGGGCGGCGGTCACGCTCGATGGCGATCGCGCATTTGGTCAGGTCGCGGCACATGAAGCGATGGCGCTGGGGATTGAGAAAGCGCATCAGCACGGTATTGCCGCCGTGGCGCTACATAACTCGCATCATATCGGCCGTATCGGTTACTGGGCGGAGCAGTGTGCAGCGGCGGGGTTTGTCTCTATCCACTTTGTTAGCGTGGTCGGTATTCCAATGGTCGCGCCGTTCCACGGTCGCGACAGCCGCTTTGGCACCAATCCGTTCTGTGTGGTTTTCCCTCGTAAAGATAATTTCCCGCTGTTGCTTGATTACGCCACCAGCGCCATTGCATTTGGCAAAACCCGCGTCGCCTGGCATAAAGGCGTCCCCGTGCCGCCAGGTTGCCTGATTGACGTTAACGGCGTGCCGACGACCAATCCGGCGGTAATGCAGGAGTCGCCGTTGGGTTCGCTGTTGACCTTTGCCGAACATAAAGGCTACGCCCTTGCAGCGATGTGTGAAATTCTTGGCGGGGCGCTTTCTGGCGGTAAAACGACGCATCAGGAAACGTTACAAACCAGTCCCGATGCCATTCTTAACTGCATGACCACTATCATCATCAACCCGGAACTCTTCGGCGCGCCGGATTGTAACGCGCAGACCGAAGCCTTTGCCGAGTGGGTGAAAGCCTCGCCGCATGATGATGATAAGCCGATTTTGCTACCGGGCGAGTGGGAAGTGAACACGCGTCGCGAACGGCAGAAGCAGGGGATTCCACTGGATGCGGGAAGCTGGCAGGCCATTTGTGATGCAGCGCGGCAGATTGGTATGCCGGAAGAGACGTTGCAGGCTTTCTGTCAGCAGTTAGCCAGCTAAAAAAAAGCCCGTCCAGTGGCGGACGGGCAAACAAGGGTAACATAGGATCAATGAGGGTTAGAGCATATGCGTCTGTCGGCAAACAGACAGGGAAATACTTGTGCTGGACGTAGCGTAAACGCCTGATCCGTCCAACGGTTCGGATTTTGTAGGCCTGATAAGACGCGGTAGCGTCGCATCAGGCATCTGTTGCCGGATGCGGCGTAAACGCCTTATCCGTCCTACGAATTACTTATAAATTACCGCAGTACCGCTTAATTTATTGTTGTTGGTGGCGGAAGTGATGCTGTATCCACTGGCACCGGCTGCCGCGGCTTTCTCAGCCAGTTTCGCTTCCAGGGCATCGAGGGTGGATGCGCCATCGGCAGAAACCACGCCGATTTTATTCATGTTCTGTGCCTGGGATGCCGTTACCGGTTCCGCCGCGAACACGCCAAATGACAGAGTTGAAAGAGCCATAGCAGCAACAACAGTATTGATAGTTTTCATAATTAATCTCTCGCAGGTGATTTTTGTATAAGTGACGTTGTTTCGTCGATGTGATGAGTATCACGTTTTTTTACGAGAGATAAAATCGAAGAGAATTGACCGCCTTGTTCAAATAAATTGATTGATATCTAACCTACTGATAAACCATTTATTTGTTGTACTTATGAACTTGTTTTATACCGCGTGGCAGTCACAGCAGCGTTAAAGGCACGGAATGCCACGCAAAATACAAATTATACTCGCTATGCATCTCGCCAGTTGTAGTTAACGTAACTGGCTGTCTTTCGAACCTCTGCGATTATATCCTGTATAAGCTGGTTTTTGTAAATCTTTCTCCTGCTGACAATGAATACATAAGCGCACGCCAGGAATGGCTTCCCGACGGGCCTGCGGGATGGGGGCACCGCACTCTTCACATTCATCCAGGCTTTCGCCGCGCGGAATTTCACCCCGAGCGCGGGCAATCGCATCTTCAATTGTACTGTTGATCTGTTCGTTGACGGCGTCATCGTTAGCCCAACCGGATGCCATATCGACCTCCCCATATCAATACTTGTACAGTTAAGTGTAGCTAATCCAGGGACGAACTCGGGCAGTTCAAGCATCAGATCTCCGACCATTCCCGCAGCAGATTATGATAAAGATTAAGCAGCGACAGGATCTCTTCACTTTCGCCGTAGCGGCTTTTCAGCGACTGAATATTGTTGTCCAGTTCAAACAGCATGGCGCGCTTTTTATCATCGCGGATCATCGACTGGATCCACATAAATGATGCCACTCGTACGCCGCGGGTTACGGGTGTCACGCAATGCAGGCTGCTGGAGGGATACAACACGAGATCGCCTGCCGGGAGTTTTACCCGATGTTGTCCGAAGGTGTCATTAACGACCAGTTCGCCGCCGTCGTAGCTTTGTGGATCGCTTAAAAACAGCGTGGCAGAAAGGTCAGTACGCATCCAGCCGTTTTGTGGATGGCTGCGTACTGCGCCATCCACATGGAAACCATAGGTTTCATTGTTCTGATAGCGATTAAACAGCGGCGTGGAAAGGGTACGCGGCAAGGCCGCGGCAAAGAATAAAGCATGTTGGTTAACCGCGTTCAGCACCTCATTTTGCAGGGCGGCGTATAACGTGCTGCGGGTGTCGACCTGTTGATTGTTCTTAACTTGCGCACCTTGTGCGCCGGTGGTGACGCGTCCATCCACCCATTCGGCTTGTTCCAGTTGTTCGCGAAAACGAGCGACGTCCTGTGGCGATAACACGCCGGGAATGTGGTACATCATACAATTTCTCCAAAAAGTGGGGCCTGCGCCCCACATCTGAATCAGAAATGCATATTGGCTGTGAGCAAGAAGGTTCTTGGCTCGCCCGGGTGATAACGGTAGCCGCTCTTGTTGATTGAGGCGACGTAATCGGTATCAAACAGGTTGTAAACGTTTAGCTGGAAGTCGAGATTGCGATTAACTCGATACCCCAGTTTGGCATCGGCGACCCAGTAACCTTCGGTAAACGCTGGCGTTCCCACCGCGCCGTCTGAACCTTTATGCATACTGCCGATATAGCGTGCGCCCGCGCCAACAGAGATATCGTCGGTTGCCTGATATTGGCTCCATAAGGTGAAGGCGTGCTCCGGGGTATACGGCAGCGATGAGGAACCATCCTGGGCAACATCTTTGCCGTTTTTGATGGTTGCTTTTTGCTGGGTATAGCCGCCAATCACCTGCCACGCGGGAGTGATATTCCCGGCCACGGATATCTCATAGCCTTCGACGCGTTTCTTACCGTATTGCGAGTAAGTTCCGTCATCATTTTGCTCAACTTCATTTTCGATATCAGTACGGAACAGCGCGGCGGTGAGCAACAGACGTTTATCCAGAACCTGCCATTTGGTGCCAATCTCGCTGGTGTTGGCTTTTTGCGGTTTAAAATCGGTGCGGTTGGCACTGTTACCGCTGCCAGACTGCGCAAGGGCGAAGTTGTTGCCGCCCGGAGGCTGCTGGGAAACGGCATAGTTAATATAGACATTGCCGTTTTCCGTCAGGTGATACAGCGCCCCGGCTTTCCAGTTCATCAGATTGCCCGACTTGGCGGTGTCGACGGTGGTGACCGGAGAACCTTTTGCCACACCAGTTGGGCAGGTGATGGCACCGCGTCCGCTGCCGCCGCAGGCGGTGGCACTGTCATATTCAGTATGATAATTATCCAGACGGATCCCGCCGTTCAGCTCAAAATCACGGGTGATTTGCAGCGTATCAAAGGCGTAAATTGCGAAGGTATCCGTCTGACCATTGGCGTTTGCGCCGTTGCGCGTCAGGCCGCCGGGATGAATGCTGCTGTCAGGATGATAAATATTTACCGCGGGTAACGTCACCGGATTAACGCCGTAGTTAGTCTGCGTTTCACGGGTAAATTCCACGCCGGTACTGACATCATGACCGATAGAACCGGTATAGAACGTCGAGGTCAGGTTGGTCTGGTTGGTGAGAATTTTATTACTCACATCTTTGGTATTCGCCGTGCGTGACCAGGTCCAGCTATTCACATCGCTGGTGGGCTGAGTAATATTCGACGCCCCGCCCATAATCGCCGTCATCAGGTAATCCTGCTTTACGCGCGACCAACGGGTAGTATTGCGAATGGTGGTGTTATCGTTGATGTCGTGCTCAAAACGCATGGTGGCGGTGTCGGTGGTCGAATCGTCGTAATCGGAATCCGTGCCGTAAAAGTTATGAGTATCAACTTTTCCGGAATGATTCAGAGCCGCTGTTCCCGCAGATGGGGCAGAATAACCCGGCAAACCGATGGTCGGAATGCCGCCGTCTGGCGTGTTGTGCTGGGTGACATGCAGATAATTAAGATACAAACGATTCGCTGTACCAAGGCCAAAAGCGATAGAAGGGGCGACGCCGTAACGCTCATTTTTGACTTTGTCGCGTCCGGCATCGTGCGTTTTTTCGCCCATCACATTCAGGCGCACCGCAGTGGTATCACCAATGACCTGATTGACGTCCAGCGTGCCGCGGCGGAACCAGGCGCTGCCAATACTGGCGGAGGCGTCAATGCCGGAATCATTGCGCGGCTGCTTGCTGATCATATTGATCGAGCCCGTCGGCGCGCTGCGCCCGTAGTCGGTGCCGGAAGGCCCTTTAATCACTTCGACCTGCTCAGTATTGAAGGTGTCGCGCGAGACGCTGCCGATATCGCGAATGCCATCAATATAAATACTGTTAGAGGTATCAGCACCGCGCATATAAATGGCGTCGCCAGTGGTGGAGTTACCGTTCTCACCCGCAAAAAACGCACCCACGCCGGGGACGTTTTTGAGCGCGTCGGTAAGGTTGGTTGCGCCCTGATCTTTAATCACTTGTTCAGAAATCACCGTCATCGTGCGGGTAGTATCCGCTACCGGACGCGAGAATTTCGGATCGGCAGATTGTTGTGGCGCATAAAGCGAAGGCGTTGATGCTTCGACAACCAGCGTGTCATCCGCGTTAGTTTGCCCTTCGGCGGCGAGTGCCTGAGCCACAGGCGTGATGCCAATACAAAGACCGGCAAAGAACGTGAGCGAATGAAATTGTCTGGCAGGGAAATTGCGATTGTTTTCCATTTTGCAGGTGACTTTTTTTTATATGTTGAAATTTTCACTGCCACGAGAAAGCCTCTCTGCGGATGCGATGCCACTGTTAATCTCGTGATAGTGTTCGTGCAAGTGATAATAATTTTGATAAGCATTATCACTTGGCGCGATTTTCTATCACCCATTGCGCGAAAAAGAAATACATTTATTTACATTGCGTTCATATTTGATGTTTTTTGATTACAAAACAGGCGAAAACTGCATCCAGAGGCGAATGCAGTTACGTTGGTGGGGTTATTTGTAGATGGTTGCAGTACCGAACATCTGGTCATTTCCGCCTGCGGAATTAATGACATAACCTTTCGCGCCTTGCTCGCGCGCTTTTTCTGCCAGTTTATCCTCCAGATCGCTTAGGTTTGATGCGCCAGTTGCCGAAACGGTACCGGCGGGCCGTAGCTGACCGCTGTCCAGGTTACTCATCGGTTGCGCGGCATAAGCCGTGAGAGAGATTCCGCTCAGGACGGTGGCAATCAGTAGTGTGAGGCACTTTTTCATAATGACATCCTCATAAATACAACGGGTAGTGCCTGATAAGTGTAGGTCGCCTGGGCGATGAAAATGACGCAAAAAATTGACAGAGATGTGCTTATTTTTTGAACGATATATTTTTACAAAATAAGACAAATCAATGACATGCATAATGCTGATTTTTATGATGAATTGCCATAAACCATAGCCATGTTAAGGTTTTGGGGAATGATAAACGCAGCCAGATATTTACCCTGTCGCGTTATGCGGGTATCTTACGCCGCAGCTTAAAGGAGAATGCTATGTCCGCCCAGAAACCGGGGTTGCATCCGCGCAACCGTCATCACAGCCGCTACGATCTCGCCACGCTTTGTCAGGTCAATCCTGAACTCAGGCAATTCCTCACGCTTACACCCGCCGGGGAGCAAAGCGTAGACTTTGCCAATCCGCTGGCGGTGAAGGCGCTCAATAAGGCGTTGCTGGCCCATTTTTACGCCGTAGCGAACTGGGATATCCCCGACGGTTTTCTCTGCCCACCAGTACCGGGCCGGGCGGATTATATTCATCACCTTGCCGATTTACTGGCAGAAGCAAGCGGAACAATTCCAGCGAATGCCAGCATTCTGGATATCGGCGTTGGTGCGAACTGTATTTATCCGCTGATTGGCGTACATGAATATGGCTGGCGTTTTACCGGTAGTGAAACCAGCAGCCAGGCGTTAAGCAGTGCGCAGGCGATTATCAGTTCTAATCCGGGGCTTAACCGCGCCATTCGTCTGCGTCGGCAAAAAGAGAGTGGGGCGATTTTTAACGGCATCATCCATAAAAACGAGCAATACGACGCGACCTTGTGTAACCCGCCATTCCACGATTCCGCTGCTGCGGCACGGGCAGGTAGTGAGCGTAAACGCCGTAACCTGGGGCTGAACAAAGACGATGCACTGAACTTTGGCGGCCAGCAACAGGAGTTGTGGTGTGAAGGCGGTGAAGTCACCTTTATCAAAAAGATGATTGAAGAGAGCAAAGGCTTCGCGAAGCAGGTGATGTGGTTTACATCACTGGTATCTCGTGGTGAAAACTTACCGCCGTTGTATCGTGCCCTGACGGACGTGGGCGCGGTGAAGGTGGTTAAAAAAGAGATGGCCCAGGGGCAAAAGCAGAGTCGCTTTATTGCCTGGACCTTTATGAACGACGAGCAGCGCCGCCGTTTTGTCAATCGCCAGCGTTAAAGCGTTGGTTCCCCCGGCGGTAACGGTTCAGCCGGGGTCGCGCCCGGAGCAGGCAGCACCTGATAAGTCTGCACTGGCGCGCGAACGCCCGCCAGGTCGAAATGTTTTTTCACCTGGCTGTCGAGGGCAAAGCGTACCGTCCACTGTTTGAGTGGCAGCGTGGTGAACGAAACACGCAGTGTAAACGCGGTATTGCTTAAGCCGACAATCCCGGCAAAATTCGGTTCACCAATAATCAGCCCGCGAATTTCTTCGTTTTCCATTAATTCCGCTACCGCATCTTTCAGTGCCTGATTGGCTTTATCAGCATCTTCATGGCGATCAACATCATAATTTGCCACCACCGAACCAATGCCGCGGACAAAGTTAGCAAAGGTGGTTATCGAAGACCACGGAATGATGTGATACGCCCCGGTATCCTGGCGTACGCCCACGGAGCGAATCGACATCCGTTCCACTGTGCCGGTCAACGGCCCGATAGTCACCAAATCTCCAGTGTTCATGCCGTTTTCAAACTGAATAAATACCCCGGTGATAATATCTTTCACCAGCGTTTGCGAACCAAACGAGATAGCCAGACCTAATGCCCCGGCACCTGCCAGCAATGGCGCGATATTGACGCCGATTTCCGACAACACAATCATGATGGTGATGGTACTGATAATCACCGCCAGCGCGTTACGAAACAGCGTAAGCAGGGTACGCGTGCGGGCGCTGGGTAGCGGGCGGCCATGAATATCCGAAGCCAGCCGGTTTTCGATCAAACTGGCGAGCACCGTCCAGCCAACCGCCGAGAAGAAAAGAATGAGTGCGATACGGATCAGGATATCTACGGTTTTCTGCCCCGCGCCGTTTTGCAGCCAGTTCCAGAAATCGAACAATCCCCATGCGCTCAACAGCAACATTACCGCCACGCAGACTGTCAGAATACGCGCCGTTTTCAGCGCCGCCGACAGCCAGCCATTCAACCGTTTTTGCAGCTCCGGATAGTTACGCTGAGTATGTGGCGAGAGAGTGATGGTTTTCGCCAGCCAGCGGGAAAACATACCGGAAACAAACGCTGCGATACCAATAATCGCCAGGCTGCGCACCGTTGCACCCATCATAAATTTCAGGCTGTTGCCCGGATCGAACAACGAAAAGAAAAACAGCACGATAAAATAGGCGCTTGCCAGCCAGTGCCACACCAGCGCAAAGGCGCGGATAAACAGGCTGAAAAAGGCCAGCGAATGCTCCGCGAAGTTGAGCAAATGCTGGGTAATCTCTTTTTTATTACGAAAGATCAGGTACAACGCCCAGACGGTCATGCACAGCATAATGATGACGTTCGCCAGCGCACCTATCTGTACATTCACCTGATTAGAGATAATCGGCACGGCCACAATCAGGCCATAACCTATCAAACTGCTTAACCAGCTCAGGCGACGACTCCAGTAACGGGCGCTCTCGTCCTGAATCGTGAACGGGCGCAGCTCCGCCACGTTTGGGCAAAAAATCAGGCGTAGTACGGCTTTGAAAAATTCAATGAGGGCAAAGGCGTTGAGAAACAAACTTTGTTGGAAAGCGATGGTGCGACTGCCTGCATTCAGGTTGTCGCTTAATACCTGGCCGACAAATAATGTCAGGGCCAGTAACAGCAGGTCGATAATAAACGCCCCGATAATCATCGCCGGAAGCTGCAACCAGTTGCTGCGCTCACGATTTTTTTGCCGCGCCCACTGACCCATTTTGCGATACAGCGGCAGTGCGCACAGGCGAATCAGCCAGTAAAAACCAAACACTAATACCGCTAACATTGAAAAATGGGTCAGCGCATTGCTGAAGGTTTGTGGATTAAACGGCTTATGCGGGGAGCCGGTGATATTGCGATAAAGTTGCCCGAAGCGGGCGGAAAGGGCTTCACCATAATGGCGGCTGACTTCGGTGACCTTTTGCAGCACGGTTTGCTCTTCGACCAGCGTCGGCGGCACTATTTTTGGTACCGGTTCAGCAGGGGGCGTAGCGGCAACGGTGCGCAACTGGTCGATCAACTCTTTACGCGAGGTGTCATTATCCAGCACATCCGCCAGTGCGCCATAGGCCGCTTTTTTTTGTTCGATATCCGGTTCCGGGGCCGGTTCAGTCGTTGAGTCCGTTGTCGTTGTGGTTGTAACGCCGGGTATGGATACCGCGTGGGCAGGTGCGCCCAGCAGGCAGAAGAGGATGAACAGGATCCACCGCATGACTCCTCCAGTGAGAAAATAGAGCAAAAAGATAAGTATAGATGCTGGAGGAGGGGCGATTTTAAATGAGAGGAATCTGGTGTGCCTCCCTTTCGGGTGAAAGGGAGGAAGGGATATTAAGCAGGTTGCTGACAACGTGCGGGCTTTTTTGCCGGATGCGGCGTGAACGCCTTATCCGTCCTACAAGTTCATGCAATTTTAATAAGTTGCCAGATATCCTGTAGGCCTGATAAGCGTAGCGCATCAGGCAATGTGTCTTATTAAGAGACGTGCTGCAAAAATTCCTGCAAGCGCTGGCTCGGCGGGTTCTTGATCAACACCTGCGGATTGCCATCTTCCGCAATCCGGCCTTTGTCGATAAAGATCAGCCGCGAAGCTACTTTCTCGGCAAAACCGATTTCGTGGGTCACGATCACCATCGTCATCCCTTCTTCAGCCAGATCCTGCATAACCTTCAGCACTTCATGGCGCAGTTCCGGGTCAAGAGCGGAAGTCGGTTCATCAAACAGCATCATTTTCGGCTTCACCGCCAGCGCGCGGGCAATCGCCACACGCTGCTGTTGACCACCAGAAAGTTCGGAAGGGTAGTGATGTGCACGTTCTGCCAGACCGACTTTCGCCAGCAGCTCACGTGCCAGTTTTTCCGCCTCTTCTTTGTTCGCGCCACGCACGCGTAGCGGACCAAACATGACGTTTTCCAGCGCCGTCAGATGCGGGAAGAGGTAAAACTGCTGGAACACCATACCCGCTTCCTGGCGAATCAGGCGCTCGTCAACTTTCGGATCGTTAACCTTCAGGCCATCGACAATCAGATCGCCGGAGGTGATTTCTTCCAGTTTGTTGATGCAGCGCAGCAGGGTCGATTTACCGGAACCGGACGGCCCGATAATCACCACGACTTCGCCCTGAGCAATGTTCAAATCGATATTGTGCAGCACCTGGGTTGGACCAAAATGCTTGGAGACGTTTTTAAATTCAATCACAGGATTTTCATCCTTCTTTCCAGACGACGCAGAATAAAGCTCAGCACCAGGGTAATAATCAGATAGAACACCGCCACGGCGCTCCAGATCTCAAGGGCGCGGAAGTTACCGGCAATAATTTCTTGCCCCTGACGGGTCAGTTCCGCCACGCCGATAACAATAAACAGCGAGGTGTCTTTAATGCTGATGATCCACTGGTTACCCAGCGGCGGCAGCATACGACGCAGTGCCAGCGGTAAAATGACGTAGCGAATGGTTTCCCAACGTGAAAGACCGAGCGCCAGTCCTGCTTCACGAAAACCTTTGTGAATAGACAGCACCGCACCACGCGTGATTTCCGCAATGTACGCGCCGGAGTTGATCATGATGGTGACCACCGCCGCAGTAAATGGGTCGATGCGTAAGTCGTTAAACGCCATCGGCAGGGCGAAATAGATAAACATCACCTGGACGACGATAGGTGTGCCGCGGATCACTTCAATAAAGACCAGCGCGACGTGGTTGGCTATCCAACCACCGAAGGTGCGTGCAAAACCTGCCAGCAATCCGATTACCAGACCGCCTGCCAGACCGAGGACCGAAATCCACAGGGTCATTTTGGCACCTTCAATCAGAAGCGGAATGGCAGGCCAGATGGCACTCCAGTCAAACTGCATATGTTGTTCCTGTTACCGTGGTGTAAATAATCAAATTCAGGGTAATTAATGGCCCCGGAGCGGGTTTGCGCCCCTCACCCTAATCCTCTCCCCATAGGGGAGAGGGAACTGCCAGTGCGTTTTACAGGTGTAGCGTTATTATTTCGGTTCAGTACCGAACCATTTTTTGTAGATTTCGTTGTAAGTTCCGTTCTCGCGCAGGGTTTTCAACGCGCCGTTGACTTTGTCACGCAGCTCGTCGCTACCTTTCGGGAACGCAATACCGTATTGCTGCGCTTCCAGAGAGTCACCTACCGCTTTGAACTGACCGTTACCGGCGGTTTTGATGAAGTACAGAATGTTTGGCGTATCGTGCAGAACGGCGTCTGCGCGGTTGGTGCCCAGTTCCATATAGGCGTTATCGATGTTCGGGAACTGACGCAGATCTTTAGTTTTGATGTTTGCTTTCGCGTAATCAACGGAGCCAGTACCGCTCTTCACAGCAACCACTTTCCCGTCGAGATCTTTCACGCTTTTCACATCGTTATTGTTAGCTTTCACCATCACTAACAGGCCGCTTTTGTAGTAGCCGTCAGAGAAATCGATCGCTTTTTTACGCTCGTCGGTGATGGTAATGCCCGCCAGCGCCAGATCGACGTTTTTGGTTTGCAGTGCCGGAATGATCCCACTGAAATCCATCGGCTTCAGTTCGTAATCCAGCTTCAGCTCTTTAGCGATGGCAGCCCACAGATCAACGTCAAAGCCCACATATTTATCGCCCTGTTTAAATTCAAACGGAACGAAGGCGGTATCCGTCGCGACAACTAATTTTTTATCCGCGGCATGAGAAGAAACCGCAAAAGCCAGGGTCAGTGCAGCCAGTGAAACTTTTAATACAGACTTCATAGCATTTCCTTTTTTCTATCCACGGGACGATCCCCTGCGTGACATTCACATATATGAAAAAATCGTGCCAGTTTTGCAACTCATTGATTTTTCGAGATGCGGCAAAAACGTGATGCACGATTTATAGGGCAATACCCTGAAGATGCACCATTCTGGGGCACCAATCTGGTGCGCTAAAATTGTGCACTCAACACAGTGATTATTTAGCGTAAAACCTGATGAAAAAACAATCTTTATGTAACGATTGTGTGATGATGTGGATACAAAAAATTTACTTAATCAGCTGGAGATAGCAGATGGATGCACTAAATAAGTGCGTTGAGGTGGGCTGCAAAACAAAACGGCCTCCTGTCAGGAAGCCGCTTTTATCGGGTACTAAAGTTCTGCACCATCAGCGATGGATTTATTCGATGTTAGACTCGATAAACCACAGGAATTTATCCAGGTCGCGAGACGCGGCGGTCAGGATATCTGCGGTGTCGTCATCTTTCGCTTCGCCAATCGCTTTGCGTACGTCATTAGCGACGATTGCGTAACGGTCAGCCAGTTCTTTCAGGTGATCCTGAACGTTGTGGATGTCCAGCGGGTAACTTTTCAGCGGGGTTTTGCTGTTGATAACTTGAGTGGTCCCCAGAGCTACACCGCCCAGCTGCACTGCACGTTCTGCCATGGTATCCAGATGATCGATCAGTGCGGTGCGGAAGCCATCCAGCATTTCATGTACGGCAATGAAGTTAGCGCCGCGCATGTTCCAGTGCGCTTGTTTGGTAATCAAAGAAAGATCAATAAACTGGATAACCTGGCGATTCAGCAACTCTACTGTTGCTTTTTTCTCGCTGTCGGAGACATCGTTGCGGGTATAAAGCAGATTGGTCGCTTTTGATTTAACTAATTTAGCGGTACTCATAATTTCATATCCTCTTGATGTTATGTCCCAGTAATTAACGAGACTAAGTATAGCACCGGCTATGTGTTCCGCTATTCTGGCTGTTCCTATCACACTAATAGTGGTAACAAGCGTGAAAAACAAAACTAATAAAGATTCAATGAGTTAGATATATTGATAAGAACAATTCTTATTTATCTGCTCGCCAGGAATTTTCGGAATAAATATGCTTTTGCATAATTCGATATATAAAGACGGTGTAGAGGAAAAGTAGCGAGAAATTCTGCATGGTTATGCATAACCATGCAGAAATGTAAATTTAATTAATGTCTAATTCTTTTATTTTGCTCTCTTTGCGTACTGTCAGCGTAGAACCCATTGAAGCGGCGATAATTGCGCCGAGCGCCAGCAGCTGTATGGGTGTCAGTGTTTCTCCGAGGAAAATCATCCCGGAAACGGCAGCCAGCGCCGGTTCCATGCTCATCAGCGTACCAAATGTCCGTGTTGGCAAACGGGTGAGGGCAATCATTTCCAGCGAATAAGGCAGAGCGGTCGAGAGAATAGCGACCGCCAGACCCAATGGAATAACCGACCAGTGCCAGAGTGCTTCACCAGCCTGAAGCGCTCCAATTGGCACGAAAATTAACGCTGCAATCAACGAACCAATTGCCACCGTCGCAGGGCCATGTTCCGCTCCTGCGCGTTGCCCACTTAAAATGTAAATAGCCCAACAAGCCCCGGCCCCCAGAGCCAGCGCACAGCCGGTTAAATCGACATGGGAAACGTCTTGCCCCAGCGGTAGCAGGAACCACAGACCAAGAACCGCCAGCACAACCCAGACGAAATCTACCGGGCGACGAGAAGAGAACAGCGCCACCGCCAGTGGTCCGGTGAACTCTAGCGCCACCGCAATACCCAGCGGTACTGTCTGAATAGAAAGATAAAAAAGATAATTCATCCCACCCAGCGAAACGCCGTAAAACAACAGCGGTAACCGTTGCTCTTTGGCAAAGCGCAGTCGCCATGGCTTAAAGAACGCGATGAGGATCAGCGTTCCTAATGCCAGACGCAGCGCAGTGACACCCGGTGCGCCCACCAGAGGAAAAAGTGACTTAGCTAACGAGGCTCCACCCTGAATAGACGCCATGGCAACGAGCAATATGACTATTGGTAACCAGACCGGCATTTTACGCAATGAACCAGGCATCCTTTCTCCCACAAATATCTAGACTTAAGTAAAGCGTGGAGTGTACTGGATATACCCAATGCTGGTTGAGCATTTGTTGAAAAAATTTTCCCCCGTTTTGACTAAAATGCGCCAGGATTGATGGAATCATTAGTCTGGTGATTAGGAATAATCTGGATGAATGACAGGGAAAACATGCGTAATACTTACGCAGTTCTCTGAAAAAGTGATTTAAATTTAGATGGATAGCGGTGTATGGAAACGTTCTGTTACATGAAATGGCCCGTTAGACATCACAAATCGCGAAGAGTTTCCCATTAATTTTTGATATATTTAAAACTTAGGACTTATTTGAATCACATTTGAGGTGGTTATGAAAAAAATTGCATGTCTTTCAGCACTGGCCGCAGTTCTGGCTTTCACCGCAGGTACTTCCGTAGCTGCGACTTCTACCGTAACTGGCGGTTACGCACAGAGCGACGCTCAGGGCCAAATGAACAAAATGGGCGGTTTCAACCTGAAATACCGCTATGAAGAAGACAACAGCCCGCTGGGTGTGATCGGTTCTTTCACTTACACCGAGAAAAGCCGTACTGCAAGCTCTGGTGACTACAACAAAAACCAGTACTACGGCATCACTGCTGGTCCGGCTTACCGCATTAACGACTGGGCAAGCATCTACGGTGTAGTGGGTGTGGGTTATGGTAAATTCCAGACCACTGAATACCCGACCTACAAACACGACACCAGCGACTACGGTTTCTCCTACGGTGCTGGTCTGCAGTTCAACCCGATGGAAAACGTTGCTCTGGACTTCTCTTACGAGCAGAGCCGTATTCGTAGCGTTGACGTAGGCACCTGGATTGCCGGTGTTGGTTACCGCTTCTAATCACTTTGGTGATATAAAAAATCCGCCTCTCGGGGCGGATTTTTGTTTTTAAGGTTTCGGGTCGAAAATATCGGTTCCGAGATGGTTGTAATCCACCTTCTGTAACTGGAAGTTGGTGATGTATATCGGCCCGGCTTTCTTCTCAGATATAAACGGGTATTTGATATTTATTTCCTTCGCTTTAATTCCCGTCCACTGCGAGAAAAAGCCTAAGAAGTCATTGGCTGAGCGGCGGGCTTTAATCACCCGATGCGCTTTATCGTCGCTGGAAATGACCATAAAAGGCACCTGGAAATTTTGCTGATATTTATCATCATGGGCAAGGTATTGCACGTCTTTGCCGCGCTCTTTAAAGGCCAGACCGTGGTCAGAAAAGTAAACCAGAGAGAAGCTGCTGCCGCTGTTGCGTAACTGATCGTACAGCTTGCGCAGTAAATCGTCCGTTTGCGTCATGGTATAGAGATAGCACGACGTTTCTTTCGATTGCACAAAGGTTTCGTATTTGCCTTGTGTCCTGTCGCAGGCCTGCGGATGCGAGCCCATCAGATGCAGAACAATCAGCTGCGGTTGCGAGTGCTCTTGCGCCAGCACTTGAGCGGTCATATCCAGTAACGCTTCGTCTTTCGTGTTTTTATCTGCTTCAAAATTACCTTCTTTCAGGAAGTACACTTCATCTGCACGTTTGGCGATGCTGGCGATAGCAGTATCGTATTCGCCGATTTGGCCCTGGTTGGAAAACCACCAGGTCTGGAAGCCCGCGCGATTTGCCAGGGTGACAAAGTTATCCTGAAACTGTGGTTTGCCATCGACTACGCGATTGAGCGTTAAGCCAAGCGATTTCTGCGTGGAGCCACTGGCGGCAATGTAGTCAGCAAATATCAAACCGTTAACGCTGCTGGCAAACGGGGTATTGTCCCAGTGACCGCCAAAGGCACCGAGGGCATCGCGACGCGCGCTTTCACCGATCACCACCACATAGGTCTGATACTTCGGCTTAACGGCAGTGACCGTCCAGGTATCTTTCATTCCGGAAAGTTTTGCCATCCGTTCTTGCTCTTCAATCACCTCGTTATTATTGACGATGACATCCTTAGCAAAACGAAATACCGGATAGCCAGTATCTTTCAGTTTAAATACGCCACCCCAGGCCAGGTTTTGCACGGGAGCAACAAAAAATGTCGCCACACTGAATACCAGACACAGGCTGTCGAAGGTATTCCAGCGCGCTTTTTCATTCTCTTTTTTTCGCCTGATTGCTATTACGCCGAGCGCAAAAATAAATAAGCCGACCAGGTAGCTGTACCACGGAAAAATCGTCAGGATTTCGGTCGACTCTTCCATATTGGTGGAGTGCAATGCCAGCAATGTATTGAAATTAGGCGCGCCGTAGGCCTGAGCAAAAGGGAAATAACAAGCCGCCACCAGCGAACTGACACCGACCAGAACTTTTTGTACGCGAGGCAATGTTCGCCATAGCAAAAGCAAAATAGCCGTAAACGCAGCGGTGTAGAGCAAACTGAAGGGGTAACCTAAGCCGAGGTTAATTAATAGCGACTGTAAAAAGTAGAACGCAGTCCACGGGCTAAATACCCGGCTACGGGTAACAAGCGATTCTTTGAGGGTTAAATTCATATGCCACTATCGTAACAAACGCCATGTGCTTACCCTGGCGTCAAGGGTCAATACCTGCAAGAGTGCGTGAAGAGTGGAAAGGGGTCCGCATCCGCGAGCCGCAATATACGCAGGGCTGCAAGAAGATAGAGCGAGCCGCCGTTCAGGTCAACTACTGACGAACAAATCTTTTGCGAAGGGGATTGCAAATCCGACAAAAAGTGGGGTTTTTCAGACCAAAACGCGTTATGCCTGCATGAAAGCAGGAGTGAAGCGGCGTACCGCGACGCCGCTATTTATCGGAAGGTTTATCTTGCTGCGGTTTGTTGTTGACCATATCGCACAACATAGAGAGCAGCATTAACCGTACTTTAAAGGGAGAATGACTAAACACGCGCATACACCTCTTGAACTCATTCATAAGACCTCCTGACTTGCTAATCCCGTCGATCCTTGAGGGATGATTGCATTACATACAGATATAGCACAGGCTATATTATATAGCTATTGCTAAAACGTTAATTTTTTGTACCTTCGCAACTCTGGTTTACAATGTGCGCACGAAATGAGAACGCTATGTATGCGTCACCATAATGAGGAAGCACAATGAGTCGTCGCGCAGGTACGCCAACAGCAAAAAAAGTGACGCAGTTAGTGAACGTGGAAGAGCACGTTGAAGGGTTCCGCCAGGTCAGAGAGGCGCATCGGCGCGAGCTTATTGATGATTACGTTGAGCTGATTTCTGACTTGATCAGGGAAGTGGGGGAAGCTCGTCAGGTGGACATGGCTGCTCGTCTGGGAGTTTCGCAACCGACGGTGGCTAAAATGCTTAAGCGGCTGGCAACCATGGGGCTGATTGAAATGATCCCCTGGCGTGGCGTGTTTTTAACGGCAGAAGGAGAGAAGCTGGCGCAGGAAAGCCGCGAGCGACATCAGATAGTCGAAAATTTCTTGTTGGTGTTGGGCGTCAGTCCGGAAATCGCCCGTCGCGACGCGGAAGGCATGGAGCACCATGTTAGTGAAGAGACGCTCGACGCTTTTCGTTTGTTTACCCAGAAACACGGTGCCAAATGAGCCTGCCTTTTTTACGCACGCTGCAAGGCGATCGTTTTTTTCAGTTATTAATTCTTGTTGGTATCGGATTAAGCTTTTTCGTGCCCTTTGCACCGAAATCCTGGCCTGCTGCTATCGACTGGCACACCATCATCACCTTAAGCGGCCTGATGCTGCTGACCAAAGGTGTGGAGTTAAGCGGTTATTTTGATGTGCTGGGGCGCAAAATGGTGCGCCGCTTTGCTACGGAGCGTCGGCTGGCGATGTTTATGGTGCTGGCGGCGGCGCTGCTTTCTACCTTTCTGACCAACGATGTCGCGCTGTTTATTGTTGTTCCGCTGACTATCACGCTAAAAAGACTGTGTGAGATCCCGGTTAATCGGCTGATTATTTTTGAGGCGCTGGCAGTCAACGCTGGTTCGCTACTGACGCCAATTGGCAACCCGCAAAATATTCTTATCTGGGGACGTTCTGGTCTTTCGTTTGCCGGATTTATTGCCCAAATGGCACCGCTGGCTGGCGCAATGATGCTGACGCTCCTGCTCCTGTGCTGGTGTTGTTTCCCTGGAAAGGCGCTGCAATACCATACGGGGGTGCAAACACCGGAGTGGAAACCGCGGCTGGTGTGGAGTTGTCTGGGGCTGTATATCGTCTTTCTGACGGCGCTGGAGTTCAAACAAGAGCTGTGGGGACTGGTGATTGTGGCGGCAGGCTTTGCGCTGCTGGCACGTCGCGTGGTGCTCAGTGTGGACTGGACGCTGCTGCTGGTGTTTATGGCGATGTTTATCGACGTCCATTTACTGACCCAGCTTCCAGCGTTGCAAGGCGTGTTGGGTAACGTGAGTCATCTATCTGAACCCGGGTTATGGTTAACGGCAATCGGTTTATCGCAGGTGATCAGTAACGTGCCGAGTACCATATTGTTGCTGAACTATGTGCCGCCGTCTTTATTACTGGTATGGGCGGTAAACGTAGGTGGCTTTGGGTTATTACCCGGATCGCTGGCAAATTTGATTGCGCTACGTATGGCGAACGATCGCCGCATCTGGTGGCGTTTCCATCTCTATTCAATACCGATGCTGTTGTGGGCGGCGTTGGTGGGATATGTTTTGTTAGTTATACTCCCGGCCAACTAGGGTCTGGCAAATAAAAAAGGCGGATTATGAGTCCGCCTTTTGCTTTAAGTTTTGAAGATTAATTCAGACGAACCGGCATCCCGGAGCGGTTTTTAATCGCTTCATCAAGAACAACCTGGTCAACATCTGGCTGACCGGTCACTGTTTGCACGCTCTTCGTCAGGGTAATTGGCACAATTTCCTGACCTTCAAACTGGGCTTCGGTGGTAGACAGCGGGTTATGGACTTCAATATAACGGCTGCCGTCTGGCTCGGTGGTCGCTTTTACCGGCTCATCAATAAACTGTACGCGGGTACCGACCGGTACTTTCTCGAACAGGAATTTGATGTCTTCGTTACGCAGACGCACACAACCATGACTTACACGCAGGCCGATACCGAAGTTGGCGTTGGTGCCATGGATAGCGTACAGGCGACCGATGTAGAGTGCATACAGCCCCATCGGGTTATCCGGACCTGCCGGAACGACAGCCGGAAGCGGTTCGCCCGCAGCGCGGTACTCTGCGTGCATTTTGGCGGTCGGCGTCCAGGTCGGGCCTGCTTTCTTACGCTCAACTTTGGTGGTCCAGTTGATAGGCGTATCTTTGCCTAACTGACCAATGCCGATCGGCAGCACGATAACGGTGTTGGTCCCTTTCGGATAGTAATACAGACGCATCTCTGCACTGTTAATGACGATGCCTTCATGAACGGTATCCGGCAGGATCAGCTGCTGCGGAATGTTCAGTACAGTACCGCCTTTCGGCAGGAAGGTATCCACACCCGGGTTCGCTTCCATCATATTGGAAAACCCCATCTGGTACTCCGCGGCAAAATACTCCAGCGGCTGAGTGTTACCTTCAGGAATGGTGATCACCTGATTCTGACCAACCAGGCGACTCCCGTCGGTTGGCAGAGGATAAGTTACCGCAGAGGCGGTACTGCAAAAGCCGACAACAGCGAAGGCCGCTGCGAATAATGTTTTCAATTTCATATTCATGTTAAGCGAGATTTTGTGCCTGGCAGGCCATTGGATTGAGAATATTAGAGTATTGGAAGCGCATTATAAGTTCATTCCAGCTCACAGTGAAATCAGATGTGTACGAAATCACATTTTTTGCCTTTGGCTTGAGTGTAGACCTTAAGCGAGGAGCAGGATCTTCTTTCAGACTTATGGCATAATGCGCGGTTTGTCATATCTCTTTTCAGGATACGCCTGTGTTAGTTTCCAGTAACGTCACCATGCAGTTCGGCAGTAAGCCGTTGTTTGAAAACATTTCCGTCAAATTTGGCGGCGGCAACCGTTACGGCCTGATTGGCGCGAACGGTAGTGGTAAATCCACCTTTATGAAGATCCTCGGCGGCGACTTAGAGCCGACTTTGGGTAACGTTTCCCTCGATCCCAACGAGCGCATTGGTAAGCTGCGTCAGGATCAGTTTGCCTTTGAAGAGTTCACTGTGCTGGATACGGTGATCATGGGGCATAAAGAGTTGTGGGAAGTGAAGCAGGAGCGTGACCGCATCTATGCTTTGCCGGAAATGAGTGAGGAAGACGGCTATAAAGTGGCCGATCTGGAAGTTAAATACGGCGAAATGGACGGTTACTCTGCGGAAGCTCGCGCCGGTGAATTGTTGCTTGGCGTGGGAATTCCAGTGGAACAGCACTACGGCCCGATGAGTGAAGTTGCTCCTGGCTGGAAGCTGCGTGTGCTTCTGGCGCAGGCGCTGTTTGCTGATCCGGATATTCTCCTGCTCGACGAACCGACCAACAACCTCGACATCGACACCATTCGCTGGCTGGAACAGGTGCTGAACGAGCGTGACAGCACCATGATCATCATCTCGCACGACCGTCACTTCCTTAACATGGTCTGTACGCACATGGCGGATCTGGATTACGGCGAGCTGCGCGTTTATCCGGGTAACTACGATGAGTACATGACGGCGGCGACCCAGGCGCGTGAACGTCTGCTGGCCGATAACGCCAAGAAGAAAGCGCAGATTGCTGAGTTGCAATCTTTCGTTAGCCGCTTTAGCGCCAACGCCTCGAAATCTCGCCAGGCAACTTCGCGCGCGCGCCAGATTGATAAAATCAAACTGGAAGAGGTGAAAGCCTCCAGCCGTCAGAACCCGTTCATCCGTTTTGAACAGGATAAGAAACTGTTCCGTAACGCGCTGGAAGTGGAAGGTCTGACCAAAGGGTTTGATAACGGTCCACTGTTTAAAAATCTCAACCTGCTGCTGGAGGTCGGTGAAAAACTTGCGGTACTGGGTACCAACGGCGTCGGTAAATCAACGCTGCTGAAAACGCTGGTGGGCGATCTGCAACCGGACAGCGGCACCGTAAAATGGTCTGAAAACGCGCGCATTGGTTACTACGCCCAGGACCACGAATATGAGTTTGAAAATGATCTGACCGTGTTCGAATGGATGAGTCAGTGGAAGCAGGAAGGCGATGACGAGCAGGCGGTACGCAGCATTCTCGGTCGTTTGCTGTTCAGCCAGGACGACATCAAAAAGCCAGCTAAAGTGCTTTCCGGTGGGGAAAAAGGGCGGATGCTGTTTGGTAAGTTAATGATGCAGAAGCCGAACATTCTGATCATGGACGAACCGACCAACCACCTGGATATGGAATCCATCGAGTCACTGAACATGGCGCTGGAACTGTATCAGGGCACGCTGATCTTTGTTTCACACGACCGTGAGTTCGTAAGCTCCCTGGCGACCCGCATTCTGGAAATCACCCCGGAACGCGTGATCGACTTTAGCGGTAATTACGAAGATTACCTGCGTAGTAAAGGGATCGAGTAAGTGATTATCCGTCACCCCGATACTGTCGGGGTGACGGCGGCTGATGACAAATGCAAAATAGCCTGATGCGCTACGCTTATCAGGCCTACGCAGTACCTGTAATATATTGAATCTGCAGGACTTTGTAGGCCAGATAAGGCGTTAACGCCGCATCAGGCATTAAGAAAGCGCACTTGTCAGCAATCTGAGTAACGTCGAATCGATTTTCTTAATCCCACATCAATTCACTTCCATTAACTCTCAAACATCCATGCCCAACGCTCGCTTACCGTGAATGTTGAGGTCGGCAAGCGTAAAGCGTCCTTCCCAGTTTGTTTCATAGTCCTCGCGCGGGAAGTCGCCCGGCGATGCGCCTTTTTCCAGTGCGGCCTTCACCTTGTGCGCGTAGGCAAGATTTTTCTCGCACATCGGTGCCGCAGGAATGTACATCACGTTGCCCCAACCCTGTTGATTTTCAACGGGGGCAACGGAATGGATGACGTCGCAGTGCCACCAGACGGAGTCTCCGGCCTCGAGTTTTGGAATGCTGGTTAACGCCTCAATTAACAGTGGATGCCATTGCTCTGATACCGGCAACACTCTTCCGGGCGCTACGCCGCACAGTTCATCCTCCGGCACATCATCAAGCAGCGGACGTAACAGTACGTACGCCATGGCTTCAGGAATGGGCACAACGTGCAGCAGCCCCTGACCAGGCAGCATATCAGAGAGCGCTGTCCAGCCCTGGAATGTCCGAAACACGGAACATTTGGTGGTGTTGTCCACCGTGTACTCTTCAACTTCCGTACGATGTGCCGCATGCCAGGGATCATATTGCGCCAGATTGCCATTAAAGACGTTGGCGAAAACGCGCTGATACGCTGGAAGCAGCCAGCGTTCCAGCGCCCCGGAGTCGGTATGCGCTCCAAGACCTTTGGAGGTCGTTCCGGGCGGACGGCGGCGGATACGGTCAGGGTAGATGACGCTCACATCCGGGTTAAACCATTGCTTTCCATCACTTTCAAATGTCCACAGACGATTGAGAAACGACTGCGCATTCGCCATTTCTTCACTCTGGCGGGCCTGCATTTGCGCCTGCGACCAGTAGATGGGGTAAATCTCGGGACGTGAAGCGCTGAGCGTCCCGAAGAAATTATCGCCGGGGCCTTTGTAGACCTCGTCAAAGCGGTTGCGGTCCAGATAGTCCAGCATCGACTGATCCCAGCCTAGCGCTTGTTCGCGGGGGAAATGGCCTTTTATCACCGCACAACCGCGACGTTTAATCTGTTCGCGCTGCTCTGCAGTAACATGACCTGCTTTGATATCGGCATAAGACAGCACCGGCCAGACGGCATCGCCCTGTGCTTTGAGTGCGTTGATTTCAGCCACTCGCGTGGCAATGTCATCGCTTAGCTGATTAAAGATCTGCTGGACGTCGCCAAGCTGCGCCCGCAGCGCGTGCTTCATCTGACGGATAGCTGCTTTGTGATCGGCAGGCAATGTGTCGCTGGTAAAAGTAGAAGCCATAACCACCTCTCATTAACTTTCATTCGAAACCATTCTGATTTGCATGTGACAATATAAGTTATAAATAAGTTAATGCAAGTTTAATGATTTGATGTGATGTACAGGATGTAAAAAGAAGGGAAAACCGGAGCGCACGGCTCCGGTAGAGAGGTCAGCTGTTAAAAGGGGATGTGTTATCCAGCACCGCCTGAATCACATTCAGCGCGCCTTCATGATTATTATCATCGGTAGCGTAACGGGCGATTTGTTTAATGTTTTCCGCAGCATTGCCCATCGCAAAGGAATAACGCGCCATTTTCAGCATCTCCGCATCGTTACCGCTGTCGCCAATCGCTACCACATTTTGCGGTGACAGATCCCAGCGTTTCAGTAACCGCGAAATACCGTTTGCTTTATGTAGACCGGGAATAATCAGGTCGATAAAGCCAAAACCACTGGTGACGGGTTTCATAATGCCATCGAGCGCTATGTGCAGTTTGTCGATCACTAACGGGATTTGTTCGTCTGGCAGGTTGAGCGAAAACTTGAACAGTACGTCGTCAATCTCCTGATAATCTTTTACAGCTTTCAGGCGATGGTAGTGTTTTGCCATCAGTGCGACAAATGCTTCGGGGGCATTTTCGCTGACATATGCACTTTGCAGACCGCAGGCGACAAAATTGAGTTGCTTATCTTTTAGCAACTCGCCAATAACAATCCGCGATTCATGTCGGGTCAGTTCGCCGTGGAACAGTTGCTTGCCATGTTCGTAAACCAGTGCGCCGTTTTCCGCGACAAAAGAGATCTCATCCTTTAGCTCAGGAAAGAACGAAATAAGCTGGTAATACTGATTACCGCTGGCGACAACGAACTTAATGCCGCGCTTTTTCAGTTCCTGATATTGCGCCATAAAATGTGGTTGGTTGTACGTTTTGGCGTCGTTAAGAAAAGTACCGTCCATGTCTGTGACGATAACTTTTACGCTCATAGGTGTGCTCCTGGCTCGAAAATGAAACCGTAACAGTGTAATAACAATGTGACGCAGAGCACAAATTATATTTCGAATGAAAGTAAGGATGAAATTGATGATGTGAATGATTTAGCCCGGCGACGACGCCGCCGGGCCGAGGAGATTACAGCATATGTTCAGTACGGGCGATGATATCGTCCTGTGCGTCTGGAGAGAGCGCGGTGAAGAAGGCGGAATAGCCCGCGACACGCACTACCAGATCGCGGTACTGATCCGGATGTTTTTTCGCCTCCAGCAGCGTTTCGCGGGAAACGATGTTGTACTGAATATGCCAGCCTTTATGCACTTCAAAGAAGGTGCGCAGCAGGATCATCAGTTTCTGCTTGTCAGATTCGTTCTCCAGCGTTGCCGGATTCAGTTTCTGGTTGAGCAACACGCCGCCGAGAATCGCTGCCGTAGGCAGTTTACCCACCGAGCCAATGACCGCAGTAGGGCCGAGATGGTCAGTACCAGAGGCCGGACTAGCGCCTTCTGCCAGCGGGGTGTGGGCTTTACGCCCGTCCGGTGTTGCCATAGTTTGCGCGCCAAACGGTACGTTAGCGGAGATAGACGAGGTACCCGCGTAATAGTTGCCGCCAACCGGACCACGACCGTAGCGCGGGTTATGGTACTGTTTCAGTTCGTCGATATAGGTCTGATAAGCGCGAGCCAGCAGCGTATCGACGGTATCATCGTCGTTGCCGTACTTCGGCGCACCGTTAATCAGCCGCTGACGCAGTTGCTCATGAGTCAGGCCATCGAAGTCATCCGCCAGTGCGGCAGCCAGCTGTTGCTGACCAATCGCGCCCTGTTCAAATACCAGTTTCTTCACTGCCGCCAGGCTGTTGCCGAGGTTGGCAATGCCAACCTGCAGGCCAGAAACCCAGTCATATTTCGCGCCGCCTTGCTTGATACTTTTCGCTCGCTCAATACAGTCATCCACCAGCGCCGAGCAGAGAATATCGTGTACGTTCTCTTCCAGCATGGTGTCGACGACATATTCGATTTCGATTGATTTACGCGTGTAATAACGGATTTGCGTATCCCACGCGTCCATTACTTCATCGAAATTGTTAAAGTTGCCTGCCGACAACGCTTTTTCTTGTGGCAGGAACACTTTGCCGCTGGTGGCATCACGTCCGCCTTCCAGCGCCGCCAGCATCACGCGGGCGAAGTTGATAAAGCTCATGCCGGTACAGCGATAGCCCCATTTGCCACCGACGGCGGTTTCGATACAACCAATCGCTGCGTAGTCGTAAGCGTCCTGCGGTTCAATACCGAGTTTAATAAATTCCGGGATCACGATTTCGTCGTTGTTGAACGCCGGCATCCCGAAGCCGCAACGGATCACCTGTACGCAGGCGTCGAGGAAATCATTACTCATTCCTGCATGGTAACGCACGCTGAGGTTAGGCTGAGTGGAACGCAGGCGACCGCAGGATTCGAGGATCGCGTAAGAGAGGGGATTCACTGCATCCATTGGTTGACCATCAACCAGATTTTGTCCGCCAATGGTAACGTTCTGATACAGCGGACTTCCCGCAGAGGCTTTTGAGTGTGAGCCGGAGCGGATCTTGTTCACTTCCAGCAGTTTCAGCCAGCAGCTATGCAGCATCTCGATGGCGTGTTCGCGATCCAGCGTCTGGTTGAGTTCAACGTCGCGGCGATAGTACGGGTAGAGATACTGGTCCATACGACCAAACGATACCGAGTGACCGTTAGATTCGATCTGCAAAATCAATTGGATGAAGTAACACAGTTGCAGCGCCTGCCAGAAAGTCTGCGGCGGCTGGTGGGCGATAAGATCGCAGTTTTCTGCCATCGTCAGCAGTTCATCGCGACGGCTTTCGCGAGTTTCGGTAGCAGCCATTTCACGCGCCAGGGCAGCGAAACGTTCAATGTGTTCACTGACTGCCACCAGCACGATATCAATCGCTTTCAGGAATTGTTCGCCATGTAAATCTTCCAGCACCGTCAGATTGATGCGCGAGCGACGTTCCGCTACTTTCTCACGCAGACCATCAAGACCTTTTTCCAGCAGCAGCGGGAAATTCACCGCCAGGTGCGCATCGCCGGAGGTCATATTGCCTTCCGCTTTAATGATTCCGGTCGCCAGCAGACCTTTTTGCTCATCGGTAAACATGCCGTAGCAGCGATCCTGTACGGTCTGACCGCGCCACCACGGGCACACTTCATGCAGAACGCGTTTGTTCTCTTCGCTCACCGCAAAGCCAGCACCGGGACGATCTGCCAGATCATCAATCTCTTTTTCGATCCACGAGACAGTATATTCCGGGAAGATCGGCGCGGCGCGAACTTCGCTTGCCTGGTTGCCAATGATCAACTCATCGTGTTTGATCCAGATGGTGCGATTCGCCAGGTGATGCGCCAGTGCCAGCGCGCGACGTACCGGGATCGGCTTATCGAGATGTTGTTGATACATCTCGGTATAGTGCTGCGCGCGCTCGGTACAGACTGGCGGTTTCACAATATGCACCAGCGCATTTTTGTGCGCTTTAATGCGGTCGCTGAGCGTGTCCAGTTTCAGTGTGGTCATGGTTGTTATCCTCGTAAGGTCGCGGTTAACCCTTTCTGGCAGGCATACTGCTGGGCAAAGTCGAGCAGTTCTGGCGCATCAAGCGGTTTTTCCGGGGCGTCATAGGGCAGATTAAGTAAGTGATATTTGTTGATGCCCAGCGTGTGGTAGGGCAGAAAATGAATTTCGCCAACGTGCAGCTCGTCGGCGGCAAAATCGGTAATGGCTTTTACAGAGGTTTCGTCGGCATTAAAGCCCTGAATCAGCGGCACGCGGATAATGATTTTTTTGCCCGCTGCGGCGAGTTTTTTCAGGTTATCCAGCACTCTGGCGGCGTTACCGTCGGTCCACTGTTTAAACGGCGCGTCGGCAACGTGTTTTAAATCGGCAAGAAACAGATCGATATAGGGCAGAGAAGGGGCGATATATTTCCACGGCACATGCAGACAGGTTTCTACCGCAGTATGAATGCCTGCCTCGTGGCTGGCTTGCAGTAGCGCCATCGCCATTTCCGGCTGCATAAAGGGCTCACCACCCGAAAGCGTTAAACCGCCGCCGCTGCGATCGTAAAACGGTTTATCGCGCAGAACGGTCGTCATGATCTCCTCAACGCTTTTCACTTCACCACACACGGTTAATGCCTGTGTCGGACAGCAGTCGGTTAACGCCGTCAGATGCTCCGGGGTTAACTTTTCCCGATGAATAAGCAAACCATTCAGCGCGCGCTCAATCACTTCCGGCGCGGCCTTAGCGCACAGCTCGCAGCCTTCCAGACACAGTCGTGCGTCATACAGCAGATCCTGCGTGCGGGCGCGGCTTTCCGGGTTCTGACACCAGCGGCAGCCCAGCGAACAGCCTTTAAGAAATACGACCGTGCGGATACCGGGGCCATCATGGGTCGAGTAGCGCTGAATATTGAAAATCATAGTTGCCTCTCTGTTTCGTTCAAACATTAAAATACTTTCGAATGAAAGTTAGATTGATGTGCGTCAACTGTTCAGAGAGTTTTCCCGTGATAGTCTACATTCAGACAAAAAGTACATTTTGAGGATGGTTATGGAACTGTATCTGGATACTTCAGACGTTGTTGCGGTGAAGGCGCTGTCACGTATTTTTCCGCTGGCGGGTGTGACCACTAACCCAAGCATTATCGCCGCGGGTAAAAAACCGCTGGATGTTGTGCTTCCGCAACTTCATGAAGCGATGGGCGGTCAGGGGCGTCTGTTTGCCCAGGTAATGGCTACCACTGCTGAAGGGATGGTGAATGACGCACGTAAATTGCGTTCTATTATTGCGGATATCGTGGTGAAAGTTCCGGTGACCGCCGAGGGGCTGGCAGCTATTAAGATGTTAAAAGCGGAAGGGATTCCAACGCTGGGAACCGCGGTATATGGCGCAGCACAAGGGCTGCTGTCGGCGCTGGCAGGTGCGGAATATGTTGCGCCTTACGTTAATCGTATTGATGCTCAGGGCGGTAGCGGCATTCAGACTGTGACCGACTTACACCAGTTATTGAAAATGCATGCGCCGCAGGCGAAAGTGCTGGCAGCGAGTTTCAAAACCCCGCGTCAGGCGCTGGACTGCTTACTGGCAGGATGTGAATCAATTACGCTGCCACTGGATGTGGCACAACAGATGATTAGCTATCCGGCGGTGGAAGCCGCTGTGGCGAAGTTTGAACAGGACTGGCTGGGAGCGTTTGGCAGAACGTCGATTTAACCGGACGTTCTGCATCCTCATAAATTGCTGATGACGTGGCGGAGTGCCGCGTCTTATCTGGCCTGGAGGTGGCAATTACTGCCCGCACACCTCACACCCCGGATTGCGCATCAGTTTCATTTCGCGAAACTGACAGGTCATCGCATCGTACATGACGATTTTCCCGCTGGCCGGTTTGCCATAACCTGCCAGCAGTTTGATCGCTTCCATTGCCTGCAACGAACCAATTACGCCGATCAACGGTGCCATCACGCCTGCTTCTACGCAGGTTAATGCGTTCTCGCCAAACAAACGGCTAAGGCAGCGATAGCACGGTTCGCCGTCCTGATAAGTGAAGACCGTGATTTGCCCTTCCATACGAATTGCCGCGCCGGAAACCAGCGGCACCTTCGCGGCAAAACAGCCAGCGTTCAGTTGATTACGCACCGCAACGTTATCCGTACAGTCGAGTACCAGATCGTGTTTTGCAATCATCGCAGCAAGTTCAGCGTCATCAAGCAGTGCATTGACTGGCGTAATCGCGATATGTGGGTTGATCCGCGTCATGGCGTCACGGGCGGATTCTACCTTCGGTTGCCCGACCGTAGCATCACTGTGCAGCGTCTGGCGTTGCAGATTCGAGAGCGAAACCGTGTCGAAGTCGAGCAGCGTCAGGTTGCCGACACCGGCGCTTGCCAGATACTGCGAAGCTGCGCAGCCGAGTCCACCGAGGCCGACTACCAGCACACGAGAATCTTTTAGCGCCTCCTGACCGTCAAAATCAAAACCGCGCAGAATGATTTGCCGGTTGTAGCGCAGCATCTCCTGATCGCTGAGTTCCGCCATTACAGGCCTCCGAACAACGCGTTAAACGGTTCTACTTCCACCCATTCGCCCACGTCCACATTGCCGCGATCGCGTTCCAGCACGATAAAGCAGTTGCCGAGACTAAAGGAGCTAAATATATGTGAACCCTGATGTCCGGTGGTCGTCACTTCAAGTTCACCGTCGGCGTTGCGTTGCAGCACGCCGCGCTGGAAATCAAGACGTCCTGGCGTTTTTTTCAGGCGGGACGCTGTGCGTACGCGCTGGCGCGCGGGCAGGCCGCTGGCGGTGTTGCCGCTTAGTTTTGCCAGCAAAGGCTGTACCAGTTGATAGAAGGTCAGCGTCGCTGAAACCGGGTTGCCCGGCAGGCCGCAGAACCAGCTATTGCTGAGTTTACCGAACGCGAACGGTTTACCTGGTTTAATCGCCAGCTTCCAGAAGGCGATCTCCCCCAGCTCTTCAAGAATCGTTTTGGTGTAATCCGCTTCACCCACTGAAACACCGCCGGAACTGATCACCACATCCGCCTGGCTGTCGGCTTCAATAAATGCGGCGCGCAGGGCATGTGGATCGTCGCGGATAATCCCTAAGTTGATTACCTCGCATCCCAACTGTTCTAACATCAGGTGTACGGCGAGACGGTTGGTATCGTAGATTTGGCCATCGCCCAGTGGCTGACCGGGCAACTGGAGTTCATCACCGGTAGAAAAAAGCGCTACACGCACTTTACGAATCACCGGAACTTCGGCAATCCCCAGTGAAGCAATCACTGGCAGTTCAGCGGTAGTCAGGCGAGTTCCCGCCGGGAAAACAACCGCACCTGCAGAGATATCTTCACCGCGACGGCGAATATTTTGCCCGCTACGCACTTCAGCAGTAAAACGCACGCCATTGTCCGTTTGTTCAGTCTGCTCCTGCATCACCACCGCTTCGCAGCCTTCCGGCACCGGCGCACCGGTCATAATACGAATGCAGGTACCCGCAGGCCATTCACCATGGTACGGCTGACCGGCAAAGGATTTACCGGCAACGGGCAGCGGTTGCCTGGAGGCAATATCGGCTAAACGCACCGCGTAGCCGTCCATTGCGGAGTTATCAAACCCCGGAACATCAAGCGGCGAAACGACATCGCTCGCCAGAATACGACCAAAACACTGTACCAGTGGCAGCGTTTCCTGGGCGGTCAGTGGGGTGACGCGAGAAAGCATCTCATTAAGCGCGGTGTCGAGCGACATCAATCCGGTGGTAAATTCCATGAAAACACTCCTGCGGAGGCAAAATCGAATTTGCCTATTATGTCAGAAAAACGCCACAGACTGTATGCCACCTCGGGCGTAGCGTTGGCTCCTGCCTTTACATGCCATATCCATCTTTCTATATTCAAAAATTGAATGAGTAATTCATAAAAATTCTGATATTTATAGCAAAAGTGGCGAGCCACCCTTAATGGACGAATACTATGGGCAAAGCAGTCATTGCAATTCATGGTGGCGCAGGTGCAATTAGCCGCGCGCAGATGAGTCTGCAACAGGAATTACGCTACATTGAGGCGTTGTCTGCCATTGTTGAAACCGGGCAGAAAATGCTGGAAGCGGGCGAAAGTGCGCTGGATGTGGTGACGGAAGCGGTGCGTCTGCTGGAAGAGTGTCCACTGTTTAACGCCGGAATTGGCGCTGTCTTTACGCGTGATGAAACCCATGAACTGGACGCCTGTGTGATGGATGGTAACACCCTGAAAGCCGGTGCGGTGGCGGGCGTTAGTCATCTGCGTAATCCGGTTCTTGCCGCCCGGCTGGTGATGGAGCAAAGCCCGCATGTGATGATGATTGGCGAAGGGGCAGAAAATTTTGCGTTTGCTCGTGGCATGGAGCGCGTCTCGCCGGAGATTTTCTCCACGCCTTTGCGTTATGAACAACTACTGGCAGCGCGCAAGGAAGGGGCAACCGTCCTCGACCATAGCGGTGCGCCACTGGATGAAAAACAGAAAATGGGCACCGTGGGGGCCGTGGCGTTGGATTTAGACGGCAATTTGGCGGCAGCCACGTCCACAGGCGGAATGACCAATAAATTACCCGGACGAGTTGGCGATAGTCCCTTAGTGGGTGCCGGATGCTACGCCAATAACGCCAGTGTGGCGGTTTCTTGTACCGGCACGGGCGAAGTCTTCATCCGCGCGCTGGCGGCATATGACATCGCCGCGTTAATGGATTACGGCGGATTAAGTCTCGCGGAAGCCTGCGAGCGGGTAGTAATGGAAAAACTCCCTGCGCTTGGCGGTAGCGGTGGCTTAATCGCTATCGACCATGAAGGGAATGTCGCGCTACCGTTTAACACCGAAGGAATGTATCGCGCCTGGGGCTACGCAGGCGATACGCCAACCACCGGTATCTACCGTGAAAAAGGGGACACCGTTGCCACACAGTGATGAACTTGATGCCGGTAATGTGCTGGCGGTTGAAAATCTGAATATTGCCTTTATGCAGGACCAGCAGAAAATAGCTGCGGTCCGCAATCTCTCTTTTAGTCTGCAACGCGGTGAGACGCTGGCAATTGTTGGCGAATCCGGCTCCTGTAAGTCAGTGACTGCGTTGGCATTGATGCGCCTGTTGGAACAGGCGGGCGGTTTAGTACAGTGCGATAAAATGCTGTTGCAGCGGCGCAGTCGCGAAGTGATTGAACTTAGCGAGCAGAGCGCTGCACAAATGCGCCATGTTCGCGGTGCGGATATGGCGATGATATTTCAGGAGCCGATGACATCGCTGAACCCGGTATTTACTGTGGGTGAACAGATTGCCGAATCAATTCGTCTGCATCAGAACGCCAGTCGTGAAGAAGCGATGGTCGAGGCGAAGCGGATGCTGGATCAGGTACGCATTCCTGAGGCACAAACCATTCTTTCACGTTATCCGCATCAACTCTCTGGCGGGATGCGCCAGCGAGTGATGATTGCGATGGCGCTGTCATGCCGCCCGGCGGTGCTGATTGCCGATGAGCCAACCACCGCGCTGGATGTCACTATTCAGGCGCAGATCCTGCAATTAATCAAAGTATTGCAAAAAGAGATGTCGATGGGCGTTATCTTTATCACTCACGATATGGGCGTGGTGGCAGAGATTGCCGATCGGGTACTGGTGATGTATCAGGGCGAGGCGGTGGAAACGGGTACCGTCGAACAGATTTTTCATGCACCGCAACATCCTTACACCCGTGCGCTGTTAGCTGCTGTTCCGCAACTTGGTGCGATGAAAGGGTTAGATTATCCCCGACGTTTCCCATTGATATCGCTTGAACATCCAGCGAAACAGGCCCCCCCCATCGAGCAGAAAACGGTGGTGGATGGTGAACCTGTTTTACGGGTGCGTAATCTGGTCACCCGTTTCCCTTTGCGCAGCGGTTTGTTGAATCGCGTAACGCGGGAAGTGCATGCCGTTGAGAAAGTCAGTTTTGATCTCTGGCCTGGCGAAACGCTATCGCTGGTGGGCGAGTCTGGCAGCGGTAAATCCACTACCGGGCGGGCGTTGCTGCGCCTGGTCGAATCGCAGGGCGGCGAAATTATCTTTAACGGTCAGCGAATCGATACCTTGTCACCCGGCAAACTTCAGGCATTGCGCCGGGATATTCAGTTTATTTTTCAGGACCCTTACGCTTCGCTGGACCCACGTCAGACCATCGGTGATTCGATTATCGAACCGCTGCGTGTACACGGTTTATTGCCAGGTAAAGAAGCGGCTGCACGCGTTGCGTGGTTGCTGGAGCGCGTGGGCCTGTTACCTGAACATGCCTGGCGTTACCCGCATGAGTTTTCCGGCGGTCAGCGCCAGCGCATCTGCATTGCTCGCGCGTTGGCATTGAATCCAAAAGTGATCATTGCCGACGAAGCCGTTTCGGCGCTGGATGTTTCTATTCGCGGGCAGATTATCAACTTGTTGCTCGATCTCCAGCGTGATTTCGGCATTGCGTATCTGTTTATCTCCCACGATATGGCTGTGGTAGAGCGGATTAGTCATCGTGTGGCGGTGATGTATCTCGGGCAAATTGTTGAAATTGGTCCACGGCGCGCGGTCTTCGAAAACCCGCAGCATCCTTATACGCGTAAATTACTGGCGGCAGTTCCGGTCGCTGAACCGTCCCGACAACGACCGCAGCGTGTACTGCTGTCGGACGATCTTCCCAGCAATATTCATCTGCGTGGCGAAGAGGTGGCAGCCGTCTCGTTGCAATGCGTCGGGCCGGGGCATTACGTCGCACAACCACAATCAGAATACGCATTCATGCGTAGATAACATTCAGGCGGAGAATAAAATGGCAAGAGCTGTACACCGTAGTGGGTTAGTGGCGCTGGGCATTGCGACAGCGTTGATGGCATCTTGTGCATTCGCTGCCAAAGATGTGGTGGTGGCGGTAGGATCGAATTTCACCACGCTCGATCCGTATGACGCGAATGACACGTTATCTCAGGCCGTAGCGAAATCGTTTTACCAGGGGCTGTTCGGTCTGGATAAAGAGATGAAACTGAAAAACGTGCTGGCGGAGAGTTATACCGTTTCCGATGACGGCATTACTTACACCGTGAAATTGCGGGAAGGCATTAAATTCCAGGATGGCACCGATTTCAACGCCGCGGCGGTGAAAGCGAATCTGGACCGGGCCAGCGATCCGGCGAATCATCTTAAACGCTATAACCTGTATAAGAATATTGCCAAAACGGAGGCGATCGATCCAACAACAGTAAAGATTACCCTCAAACAGCCGTTCTCAGCGTTTATTAATATTCTTGCCCATCCGGCGACCGCGATGATTTCACCGGCAGCGCTGGAAAAATATGGCAAGGAGATTGGTTTTCATCCGGTGGGAACCGGACCGTATGAACTGGATACCTGGAATCAGACCGATTTTGTGAAGGTGAAAAAATTCGCGGGTTACTGGCAGCCAGGATTGCCCAAACTGGACAGCATAACCTGGCGTCCGGTGGCGGATAACAACACCCGCGCGGCAATGCTGCAAACCGGTGAAGCGCAGTTTGCTTTCCCCATTCCCTACGAGCAGGCCACACTGCTGGAGAAAAACAAAAATATCGAGTTGATGGCCAGTCCGTCAATTATGCAGCGTTATATCAGTATGAACGTGACGCAAAAGCCGTTCGATAACCCGAAGGTCCGTGAGGCGCTGAATTACGCCATTAACCGTCCGGCGCTGGTGAAAGTTGCCTTTGCGGGCTATGCAACGCCAGCTACTGGTGTGGTACCGCCAAGTATCGCCTACGCGCAAAGTTATAAACCGTGGCCTTACGATCCAGTGAAAGCGCGCGAATTACTGAAAGAGGCGGGATATCCCAACGGTTTCAGTACCACGCTGTGGTCGTCACATAACCACAGCACCGCGCAGAAAGTGCTGCAATTTACCCAGCAGCAGTTAGCGCAGGTCGGGATTAAAGTCCAGGTGACTGCGATGGATGCCGGACAGCGGGCGGCAGAAGTTGAAGGTAAAGGGCAAAAAGAGAGCGGCGTGCGGATGTTCTACACTGGCTGGTCGGCTTCAACCGGCGAAGCGGACTGGGCGCTATCGCCACTGTTCGCCTCGCAAAACTGGCCACCGACGCTGTTTAATACCGCATTTTACAGCAATAAACAGGTGGACGACTTCCTGGCTCAGGCACTGAAAACTAATGATCCGGCGGAAAAGACCCGCTTGTATAAGGCGGCGCAGGATATCATCTGGCAAGAGTCGCCGTGGATCCCGCTGGTGGTAGAAAAACTGGTGTCGGCACACAGTAAAAACCTGACCGGTTTTTGGATCATGCCAGACACCGGCTTCAGCTTTGAAGACGCGGATTTGCAATAAGCAACGCAGGGAGTGGAATGCTTAATTACGTTATCAAACGCTTACTGGGGTTGATTCCGACGCTGTTTATCGTCTCGGTGCTGGTGTTTTTATTTGTGCATATGCTGCCCGGCGATCCGGCGCGATTGATTGCCGGGCCCGAAGCTGATGCGCAGGTTATAGAACTGGTGCGTCAGCAGCTGGGGTTGGATCAGCCGCTGTATCACCAGTTCTGGCACTATATCAGCAATGCTGTGCAGGGGGATTTTGGCCTGTCGATGGTGTCGCGTCGTCCGGTTGCCGATGAGATTGCCAGCCGCTTTATGCCAACGCTGTGGCTGACCATAACCAGTATGGTCTGGGCGGTGATATTTGGTATGGCGGCGGGAATTATCGCCGCCGTCTGGCGTAATCGTTGGCCGGATCGATTGAGTATGACCATTGCGGTGTCGGGGATCTCGTTTCCGGCATTTGCGCTGGGGATGCTTTTAATTCAGGTATTCTCCGTTGAACTGGGCTGGCTGCCTACCGTGGGAGCAGACAGTTGGCAGCACTACATTTTACCCTCCCTGACGCTCGGCGCGGCAGTGGCAGCCGTGATGGCGCGCTTTACCCGCGCGTCGTTTGTCGATGTTTTAAGCGAAGATTATATGCGTACCGCGAGGGCGAAAGGGGTGAGCGAAACCTGGGTTGTCCTCAAACACGGGCTACGTAACGCGATGATCCCGGTAGTGACCATGATGGGCTTACAGTTTGGCTTTTTGCTCGGTGGTTCTATCGTGGTGGAGAAAGTTTTCAACTGGCCCGGACTTGGACGCTTACTCGTTGACTCCGTAGAAATGCGCGATTACCCGGTGATTCAGGCGGAAATTCTGCTTTTCTCGCTGGAATTTATTCTTATCAACTTAGTGGTGGATGTGCTTTACGCCGCCATTAACCCGGCTATCAGGTACAAGTAAGGATGCGACTATTTAACTGGCGACGTCAGGCGGTGTTAAACGCCATGCCACTGGTCAAACCTGACCAGGTGCGTACACCGTGGCATGAATTCTGGCGACGATTTCGCCGTCAGCATATGGCGATGACCGCCGCATTATTCGTTATTTTATTGATTGTGGTGGCCATTTTTGCACGCTGGATCGCTCCCTATGACGCCGAAAATTATTTTGATTATGACAATCTGAATAACGGACCTTCTTTGCAGCACTGGTTTGGCGTCGATTCACTGGGGCGCGACATTTTCAGCCGTGTCCTGGTTGGTGCGCAAATCTCGCTGGCGGCGGGCGTGTTTGCCGTGTTTATCGGTGCGGCGATAGGGACGTTGCTGGGCTTGCTGGCTGGATATTATGAAGGCTGGTGGGATCGGCTGATCATGCGCATTTGCGATGTGCTGTTTGCCTTCCCGGGTATTTTACTGGCGATCGCTGTTGTTGCGGTGTTGGGAAGCGGCATTGCTAACGTGATTATCGCAGTCGCCATTTTTTCCATCCCCGCGTTTGCCCGCCTGGTGCGCGGCAACACGCTGGTGTTGAAACAGCAAACCTTTATTGAGTCAGCACGCAGTATTGGTGCCAGCGATATGACCATTTTATTGCGTCATATCTTGCCTGGGACCGTCTCGTCTATCGTGGTGTTTTTCACCATGCGCATTGGCACCTCGATTATCTCTGCCGCCAGCCTGTCATTTCTCGGCCTCGGTGCGCAGCCGCCGACACCAGAGTGGGGAGCAATGCTCAATGAGGCACGAGCGGATATGGTTATCGCGCCGCATGTCGCTGTTTTTCCGGCCCTGGCTATTTTTCTGACCGTACTGGCGTTCAATTTGTTGGGCGATGGTTTACGCGATGCGCTGGATCCGAAAATTAAAGGATAGTTACGTTTGAATATTGCTTGAAAGGGTAATCACCTCACAGGCAATTATTGCCCTAAGCAAGTGTTGTAACTTTCTGCTGATTTTGTAGAATCGGGTAATTTGGTTAAAAAGCCGCAGCAAGGGACTATTTTTGCAGCGGCACAGCGTTCAGATAGTTATTTTGTTAAATGTATTAACATGCTGAGTTTATACGAAAAGATAAAGATAAGGCTGATAATTTTATTTTTATTGGCAGCACTGTCATTTATTGGTCTTTTTTTCATCATTAACTATCAACTGGTATCGGAACGCGCGGTAAAACGTGCCGATAGCCGCTTTGAACTTATTCAGAAAAACGTTGGCTATTTCTTTAAAGATATTGAACGTTCGGCCCTGACATTAAAGGACTCACTGTATTTATTAAAAAATACAGAGGAGATTCAACGCGCCGTGATTCTGAAAATGGAAATGATGCCATTTTTAGACTCGGTGGGACTGGTACTTGATGATAATAAATATTATCTCTTTTCGCGGAGGGCGAATGATAAAATCGTTGTTTATCATCAGGAACAAGTAAATGGACCGCTTGTCGACGAGTCAGGGCGGGTTATTTTTGCCGATTTTAACCCATCGAAACGACCGTGGTCGGTGGCTTCAGATGACTCTAACAACAGCTGGAATCCGGCATACAATTGCTTTGATCGTCCGGGTAAAAAATGTATCTCTTTTACGCTACGTATCAACGGCAAAGATCACGATTTGTTAGCGGTAGATAAAATTCATGTCGATTTAAACTGGCGGTATCTGAACGAGTATCTTGATCAAATCAGCGCTAATGATGAAGTTCTATTTTTGAAACAAGGTCATGAGATCATTGCCAAGAATCAACTCGCTCGTGAAAAACTGATTATTTATAATAGCGAAGGTAATTATAATATTATTGATTCTGTCGATACGGAGTATATTGCAAAGACATCAGCAGTGCCAAATAATGCATTGTTCGAAATCTATTTTTATTATCCTGGCGGTAATTTATTGAACGCATCAGATAAACTTTTTTATCTACCGTTTGCTTTCATTATTATCGTGTTGCTGGTGGTATATTTCATGACCACTCGTGTGTTCCGTCGGCAATTTTCTGAAATGACCGAGCTGGTTAATACGCTGGCGTTTTTGCCCGACTCAACGGATCAAATCGAGGCTCTGAAAATTCGCGAAGGCGATGCGAAAGAGATTATCAGCATCAAAAATTCGATCGCGGAAATGAAAGATGCCGAAATTGAACGGTCAAATAAATTGCTCTCACTGATCTCTTACGATCAGGAAAGCGGTTTTATTAAAAATATGGCGATTATTGAGTCCAACAATAATCAGTATCTGGCTGTGGGGATCATCAAACTGTGTGGTCTGGAAGCCGTGGAAGCGGTGTTTGGTGTTGATGAACGCAATAAAATCGTCAGGAAATTGTGTCAGCGAATTGCCGAGAAATATGCGCAATGCTGCGATATCGTGACATTCAATGCCGATCTCTATTTACTTCTGTGTCGGGAAAATGTACAGACATTTACCCGTAAAATAGCGATGGTAAACGATTTTGACAGCAGCTTTGGCTACCGCAATCTGCGCATCCATAAGTCTGCCATTTGTGAACCTTTGCAGGGGGAAAACGCCTGGAGTTACGCAGAAAAACTGAAACTGGCGATTTCCAGTATCCGTGACCATATGTTCTCCGAGTTTATTTTTTGTGATGACGCGAAACTCAACGAAATAGAAGAGAATATCTGGATTGCGCGTAATATTCGCCATGCAATGGAAATTGGCGAACTATTCCTCGTCTATCAACCGATCGTTGATATTAACACCCGCGCCATTCTGGGCGCGGAGGCGTTGTGCCGTTGGGTTTCTGCGGAGCGGGGGATCATTTCACCGCTGAAGTTCATTACCATTGCTGAAGATATCGGGTTTATCAATGAGCTGGGTTATCAGATTATTAAAACGGCAATGGGTGAATTCAGACATTTTAGTCAGCGTGCGTCGCTGAAGGATGATTTCTTACTGCATATTAATGTTTCGCCCTGGCAGTTAAACGAACCGCACTTTCATGAGCGTTTTACCACCATCATGAAAGAAAATGGCCTGAAGGCGAACAGCCTCTGTGTTGAGATCACTGAAACCGTGATCGAGCGAATTAATGAACATTTTTATCTCAATATTGAACAACTGCGTAAACAAGGGGTACGGATATCGATTGATGACTTTGGCACCGGTTTGTCAAACCTGAAACGTTTTTATGAAATTAATCCAGACAGCATAAAGGTGGACTCGCAATTTACCGGCGATATTTTCGGTACTGCGGGAAAAATTGTGCGCATTATTTTCGATCTGGCACGCTATAACCGGATCCCGGTGATTGCGGAAGGCGTAGAGAGCGAAGACGTTGCTCGCGAATTAATTAAATTAGGATGTGTTCAGGCTCAGGGGTATCTGTACCAGAAACCCATGCCATTCTCCGCCTGGGATAAAAGTGGAAAATTAGTAAAAGAGTAGTTTACGTATGTCCAGAATCAATAAGTTCGTACTTACAGTCAGTCTGCTGATTTTTATCATGATTTCAGCAGTTGCCTGCGGGATCTACACTCAAATGGTAAAGGAACGGGTGTATAGCCTGAAACAGTCCGTTATTGATACTGCTTTTGCGGTGGCAAATATTGCTGAATATCGGCGTAGCGTGGCAATTGATCTTATCAACACGCTAAATCCCACGGAGGAACAGCTGTTGGTTGGTTTGCGCACAGCTTACGCCGACTCGGTTTCCCCCTCTTATTTGTACGATGTCGGTCCTTATCTGATTTCCAGTGACGAATGTATTCAGGTAAAGGAGTTCGAGAAAAATTATTGTGCAGATATTATGCAGGTTGTGAAGTATCGACATGTCAAAAATACAGGGTTTATCTCTTTTGACGGTAAAACCTTCGTCTATTACCTCTATCCGGTAACTCACAATCGTAGTCTGATATTTTTGCTTGGTCTGGAGCGTTTTTCTTTACTGTCAAAATCGCTGGCGATGGACAGCGAGAACCTGATGTTCTCTCTATTTAAGAACGGTAAACCGGTGACCGGTGATGAATATAATGCTAAAAACGCCATCTTCACCGTTTCGGAAGCGATGGAGCACTTCGCCTATTTGCCGACCGGATTGTACGTATTTGCGTATAAAAAAGATGTTTATTTGCGGGTCTGTACATTGATTATTTTCTTTGCCGCATTGGTGGCAGTGATATCGGGTACCAGTTGCCTCTATCTGGTACGCAGAGTGATTAATCGTGGTATTGTGGAGAAAGAAGCCATCATTAATAACCATTTTGAACGCGTACTGGATGGCGGGCTTTTCTTTTCGGCTGCCGATGTCAAAAAACTCTACAGTATGTATAACTCGGCGTTCCTGGACGACCTGACCAAAGCAATGGGCAGAAAATCCTTTGACGAAGATTTAAAAGCGCTGCCGGAAAAAGGCGGTTATTTGTGCCTGTTTGACGTCGATAAATTCAAAAACATTAACGACACCTTCGGTCATTTGCTGGGCGATGAAGTGTTGATGAAAGTGGTGAAAATCCTTAAATCACAGATCCCGGTAGATAAAGGTAAAATCTACCGCTTCGGCGGTGACGAATTTGCGGTGATTTATACGGGTGGAACGCTGGAAGAGTTGCTATCGATTCTAAAAGAAATCGTTCATTTCCAGGTGGGAAGCATTAATTTAAGTACCAGTATCGGTGTAGCGCATTCAAATGAATGTACCACCGTCGAACGCTTGAAAATGCTGGCGGATGAGCGGCTGTATAAGAGTAAGAAAAACGGCAGGGCTCAGATTAGCTGGCAGTAATCATTATTCGCAGGCCGGACAAATGATTTTGCCCGGCCTGAATTAATTAAACCCGGCTACCCCACAAATCGTACTCATCGGCGTGCTCGACTTTCACACGCAGGATATCACCCGGCTTAACGTTGGTTTCACCATTGAGATAAACCGCGCCGTCGATTTCCGGTGCATCTGCCATGCTGCGACCAATCGCGCCTTCTTCGTCCACTTCGTCGATAATCACCAGAATTTCACGGCCCACTTTCTCTTGCAGGCGCTCGGCGGAAATCTGCTGCTGCAGCTGCATGAAACGGTTCCAGCGTTCTTCTTTAACTTCTTCCGGAACCTGGTCAGGCAGGGCATTGGCGTCTGCACCTTCAACCGGGCTGTATTTAAAGCAGCCAACGCGATCCAGACGCGCTTCTTTCAGGAAGTCGAGTAGCATCTGGAAATCTTCTTCTGTCTCGCCAGGGAAGCCGACAATAAAGGTTGAGCGTAGGGTCAGTTCCGGGCAGATTTCGCGCCACTGTTTGATGCGCGCCAGTTGGCGATCTACAGAACCCGGACGCTTCATCAGTTTGAGAATGCGCGGGCTGGCGTGCTGCAACGGAATGTCCAGATACGGCAGGATTTTGCCTTCTGCCATCAGTGGGATGACGTCGTCCACATGCGGATAAGGGTAAACGTAGTGCAGACGTGTCCAGATCCCCAGTTTCGATAACTGTTCGCACAGGCTGACCATGCTGGTTTTTACCGGCTCGCCGTTGTGGAAGCCAGTACGATGTTTAACATCAACGCCATAGGCGGAAGTATCCTGCGAGATCACCAGAATCTCTTTAACGCCCGCATCTACCAGACGTTTCGCTTCACTTAACACTTCGCCAATCGGACGGCTCACCAGGTCGCCGCGCATAGACGGAATAATGCAGAAGGTGCAGCGGTGATTACAGCCTTCCGAAATTTTCAGATAGGCATAATGACGCGGCGTCAGTTTCACACCTTGTTCTGGCACCAGGCTCAGGAATGGGTTGTGTTTCGGTTTTGGCACGTAGTGATGAACGTGCTCCAGAACCTGCTCATAGCTATGAGGCCCGGTAATTTCCAGCACTTTCGGGTGGACTTCGCGGATCTGATCTTCTTTTGCCCCCAGACAACCGGTCACAATTACCTTGCCGTTTTCATTCAACGCTTCACCAATGGCTTCCAGTGATTCTTGTACCGCGCTGTCAATAAAGCCGCAGGTGTTGACGATCACCATGTCCGCATCGTCATAGCTCGGTACCACGTCATAACCTTCAGTGCGGAGTTCGGTGAGAATACGCTCTGAATCGACAAGGTTTTTCGGACAGCCAAGGGAAACAAAGCCGATTTTCGGCTGGGGAGTTACTTTGCTCATAGCTTAAAAAATATTCAGTTACAGGAAAGGTCAGGGCAGGGATTCTACAGAGTTCTGGATAAAATTTGTATCGCAATCTCATTCGCTGGCGGAGGCGAAGGAAATGTAAATTTTGTTAATTCGGCGTGAAGAATTGATCCTGGACAGCATTTTGCTCAAAAAATAGCCATACTATTTAATTGCAACAAGGCTGGAAAGAGGAGGATCGAAGTATGTTCGTTGACAGACAGCGAATCGATCTGCTGAACCGGTTGATCGACGCACGCGTTGACCTCGCTGCATACGTGCAACTGAGGAAGGCAAAAGGATACATGTCCGTCAGCGAAAGCAATCATCTACGAGATAACTTTTTTAAACTGAATCGCGAACTGCACGATAAATCGCTGCGGTTGAATCTTCATCTGGATCAGGAAGAGTGGAGTGCTCTTCATCATGCTGAAGAAGCATTAGCGACAGCCGCAGTATGTTTGATGAGTGGGCACCATGATTGCCCGACTGTTATTACCGTCAACGCCGATAAGCTTGAAAATTGTCTGATGAGCTTAACGCTGAGTATCCAGAGCCTGCAGAAGCACGCCATGCTTGAGAAGGCCTGAAAACTAAGGGGGAGAAAGCGTCTCCCCCTTCATGTTTAAGTTTTTGTAAAAATGAATTTGTTATCTCCTCCACTGACTACGCTTTAAGCCAGAGTCAATCCGGAGGCGTTATGCATCGACAATCCTTTTTCCTTGTGCCCCTTATTTGTCTTTCTTCCGCTCTCTGGGCGGCTCCTGCAACGGTAAATGTCGAAGTACTGCAAGACAAACTCGACCATCCCTGGGCACTGGCCTTTTTACCCGATAATCACGGTATGTTAATCACTCTGCGCGGCGGCGAGTTGCGTCACTGGCAAGCAGGAAAAGGATTATCTGCGCCGCTTTCCGGAGTTCCGGACGTTTGGGCGCACGGGCAGGGCGGCCTGCTGGACGTGGTTTTAGCGCCTGATTTTGCTCAGTCTCGCCGCATCTGGTTAAGTTATTCCGAAGTTGGCGATGATGGCAAAGCCGGAACTGCTGTGGGTTATGGCCGCTTAAGTGATGATCTCTCAAAAGTGACCGACTTCCGCACCGTCTTCCGCCAGATGCCAAAACTGTCTACCGGCAACCATTTTGGCGGGCGGCTGGTATTCGACGGTAAAGGTTATCTTTTTATTGCTCTGGGCGAAAACAATCAGCGCCCGACGGCGCAGGATCTGGATAAATTACAGGGCAAACTGGTGCGTCTGACCGACCAGGGCGAAATCCCGGATGATAATCCTTTTATAAAGGAATCCGGTGTGCGCGCCGAGATCTGGTCTTATGGCATTCGTAATCCGCAAGGAATGGCGATGAATCCGTGGAGTAATGCACTGTGGCTGAATGAACATGGCCCGCGCGGTGGTGATGAAATTAATATCCCGCAAAAAGGCAAAAACTACGGCTGGCCGCTGGCAACCTGGGGAATCAACTATTCAGGCTTTAAGATACCGGAAGCGAAAGGGGAGATCGTCGCCGGGACCGAGCAACCTGTTTTTTACTGGAAAGATTCGCCCGCTGTGAGCGGCATGGCCTTCTATAACAGCGATAAATTCCCCCAGTGGCAGCAAAAATTATTTATTGGCGCGCTGAAAGATAAAGATGTCATTGTGATGAGCGTCAACGGCGACAAAGTGACAGAAGATGGCCGTATTTTAACGGACAGAGGGCAGCGAATTCGTGATGTTCGCACTGGACCCGACGGTTATTTATACGTTCTCACCGACGAGTCCAGTGGGGAATTACTTAAAGTTAGCCCACGCAATTAGCTAACGGGAATCATCACCACTTTGCGCACTGCGGGGCGTTCAGTGAGTTGCTGATACCAGCGTTGCAGATTTGGACGCGGTGTCCAGGTCAGGCCAACGTTAAACAAATTGTAGATGAACGGTGCGATAGCGATATCGCCCACACCAAACTCGTCGCCAGAGAACCATTTTACTTTTGCCAGTTCCGCATCGAGCAGGGCAAACAGGGCGTCGCACTCTTTGCAACTGGCATCAATGGCGGCCTGATCGCGCTCTTCCGGTGGTGTTCTGACTAATCCCATCAGGATCCCGCGATGAGCATTACTGAGCGTCTGGTTTGCCCAGTCCATCCATTTTTCCGCTTCCGCACGACGTGCCGGTGAGTCGATCCACAGACGTTTTTGCCCGTACTGTGCCGCCAGATAGCGGACAATGGCGTTTGATTCCCAAAGAATGAGATCACTTTCGTCGTCACGCAACAACGGCACCAGCCCGTTAGGGTTCATCGCCAGAAAATCAGCATCGTGATTTATCCCAAACTCACGGCCCGCGAGAATTTGCTCATAAGGTAGTTCCAGTTCTTCGAGCGTCAGCAATACTTTTTTTACGTTGGTTGAATTATTCCGACCCCACAGCGTAATCATACTCACCCCTTTTCCGACAGGCAGCCACAGGCTGAACAGGACTCCGATGGTGAAGTAAAGTTAACTTTTAAGCAACAGCTGGCAAAAAAATGACACCAGAAGCAGCGAAGCGGCAGGATATTGCATAAACTTTAAAAACTTTACCAACTTACGGTTTCTTTAAGTTTGTGTGTGCGTTATTAATCACCGAACTTATCATACGGCGATATAACGTATTTTTTTTGAATGGATACTCGGGTGGCATTTATGACGCAATACTCCTCTCTCCTTCGTGGTCTTGCAGCGGGTTCTGCATTTTTATTCCTTTTTGCCCCAACGGCATTCGCGGCGGAACAAACCGTTGAAGCGCCGAGCGTGGATGCGCGTGCATGGATTTTAATGGATTACGCCAGCGGTAAAGTGCTGGCAGAAGGCAACGCGGATGAGAAACTGGATCCCGCGAGCCTGACTAAAATCATGACCAGCTATGTGGTTGGGCAGGCGCTTAAGGCCGATAAGATTAAACTCACCGATATGGTGACGGTCGGTAAAGATGCCTGGGCGACGGGAAATCCGGCACTGCGTGGTTCATCGGTAATGTTCCTCAAACCGGGCGATCAGGTTTCGGTGGCAGACTTGAACAAAGGTGTGATTATCCAGTCCGGTAATGACGCCTGTATTGCGCTGGCCGATTACGTTGCCGGGAGCCAGGAGTCATTCATTGGTTTGATGAATGGTTATGCCAAAAAACTGGGTCTGACCAACACTACCTTCCAGACGGTGCACGGTCTGGATGCGCCGGGGCAGTTCAGTACCGCGCGCGATATGGCATTGCTGGGTAAAGCATTGATCCACGATGTGCCGGAAGAGTACGCCATTCATAAAGAGAAAGAGTTCACCTTCAACAAAATTCGTCAGCCTAACCGTAACCGTCTGCTGTGGAGCAGCAATCTGAATGTTGATGGCATGAAGACAGGAACCACGGCAGGCGCGGGATATAATCTGGTTGCTTCGGCTACCCAGGGCGATATGCGTTTAATCTCCGTAGTGCTGGGGGCGAAAACTGACCGTATCCGTTTTAATGAGTCTGAGAAATTATTGACCTGGGGTTTCCGCTTCTTTGAAACCGTGACGCCAATTAAACCTGATGCCACCTTTGTGACTCAGCGCGTCTGGTTTGGTGATAAGAGCGAAGTGAATCTTGGGGCAGGCGAAGCGGGCTCAGTGACCATACCGCGTGGGCAGCTGAAAAACCTGAAGGCGAGCTACACGTTAACGGAACCGCAGCTTACCGCACCGCTGAAAAAAGGTCAGGTTGTCGGGACCATTGATTTCCAGCTTAACGGTAAATCCATTGAGCAGCGTCCGCTGATCGTGATGGAAAATGTGGAAGAGGGCGGATTCTTTGGTCGGATGTGGGATTTCGTGATGATGAAATTCCATCAGTGGTTCGGCAGCTGGTTCTCTTAATCTTCTGATAACCGGATGGCGCGAAACGTCATCCGGTTATACGTCATTAATACATCAACTTAATGCGCTGCGTCTGCGCGTACTTCACATACTCATCTTCCGGGCAACAATCACTCACCACAATATCAAAGCGTTTCAGGTCACCCATGCGCGCCGGACGCACCTTGCCAAATTTACTGTGGTCGACAACCAGCACATGCTTTTGCGCCATCGACATGGCCCAGTGTTTTACCGGCAACTCTTCAAGATTAAAACAGGTAGCGCCTTTACTGACATGCACGCCCGCCGCAGAATAAAAAGCGATATCCGGGCAAAAATTATTCAGCGTTTGCTGAAAATCGATGGGTTTGAAAATGGCGTTGCTGGCGTGAAATTCACCACCGCACAGAAATGCGCGGCAATGGGGTTTCTCTTTCAGCGCCAGAAAGGTATTTAGCGAATAACAAACGGCGGTAAAAGGGATTTCATTATCAATCGCTTCAATAATCCACGGCGTGGTGGTGCCACAGTCAAAAAAGAGGGTCTGATCGGGTTCTACCAGTGTCGCAGCCAGTTTTGCCGCCCGGCGTTTTTCTTCCACCAGGCGGGATTTTTGATCGCTTAACAGGTAATGGCTGGCACTGCGCGGTTCCAGAACAATATAGCCGCCGAGCAAAACGACGGGCGCACTGTGGTTGTTCAGATCGCGACGAATCGTCATCTCCGAAACCCCAAGCAGGGCGGCGGCGTCTTTAAGATGTAACTTATCGCTGCGTTTTAATTCTTGCAGCAGCTGCCCGATACGCTCTTCGCGACGTGTTTCCATAATCCCTCTGAATAGTTATTGAAGCGAGCCGCTCAATACTACACTTTTTAGCAGAGATCAGTCACGCACCCAGCCTTTGCGGATCGGTAATGCAAAACAGAAGCGATACCACGATTGCAGACGTTGATAGAGTTTATGCCCCATCGCTTGCCAGATAATCTGGGCACTAAGGCAGCCAATCATACCTGCCAGCAATCCACCGAGCATATCCAGCGGCCAGTGGACGCCAAGATAAACGCGCGACCAGGCAATGACGACGGCCAGCACCATTAAAAGTGAGCCGGACCACAGGCGATGCCAGCATAAAAATGCCAGTGCAAAGGTGAAAATCACCGTACCGTGATCGCTTGGGAATGAGTCATCCGCCGCATGATGCAGGAAGTTATAGCCGATATTTTCGACAAAGGGTCGGTCGTGCGGAAAAAGATGTCCCATCGTCCAGGACACAAACAGGCTGACCGCCAGCGCGATAGCGATTTTTATCACCAGTTGCCGTTGTGCTGTAAACCCCCACAACCAAAGCACCGCGGCCAGCAGCGGTACCACGGTAATCAAATCTTTAGCAATAAAAATCGCCAACGAGATCATCCACGGAGCCGAGTCTGGCGTCGCGTTAATAAGAGAGAATAGAGAGAGATTCAAATTTTCCAGCATAACTTCCCGACGCAAAGTGATTAAAAGGGAGCCAATACAGGCAAGTCGTTGAGAATAAAGTGCAGGTTAAACTGGGTAAAGCGGCATCGTCTTATTTCCCTCAAGCGGCCTGTTTACGGTGGGTAATTGTAACGGGCATAGGTTAAATAAAACTTAAAGAAAGCGTAGCTATACTCGCAATAATGTAAGAATGTGCTTAACCGTGGTTTCAGCTACAAAATTCGCTTTCTCGTTAGCTGTGCTTTTATTAAACTCTGCGCGATTATTATTGGCGAAGAAATTGCATGCAAAATAAATTAGCTTCCGGTGCCAGGCTTGGACGTCAGGCGTTACTTTTCCCTCTCTGTCTGGTGCTTTACGAATTTTCAACCTATATCGGCAACGATATGATTCAACCCGGTATGTTGGCCGTGGTGGAACAATATCAGGCGGGCATTGATTGGGTTCCTACTTCAATGACCGCATATCTGGCGGGCGGGATGTTTTTACAATGGCTCCTGGGGCCGCTGTCGGATCGTATTGGTCGCCGTCCGGTGATGCTGGCGGGGGTGGTGTGGTTTATCATCACCTGTCTGGCAATATTGCTGGCGCAAAACATTGAACAATTCACCCTGTTGCGCTTCTTGCAGGGCATAAGCCTCTGTTTCATTGGCGCTGTGGGATACGCCGCAATTCAGGAATCCTTCGAAGAGGCGGTTTGTATCAAGATCACCGCGCTGATGGCGAACGTGGCGCTGATTGCTCCGCTACTTGGTCCGCTGGTGGGCGCGGCGTGGATCCATGTGCTGCCCTGGGAGGGGATGTTTGTTTTGTTTGCCGCATTGGCAGCGATCTCCTTTTTCGGTCTGCAACGAGCTATGCCTGAAACCGCCACGCGTATAGGCGAGAAACTGTCACTGAAAGAACTCGGTCGTGACTATAAGCTGGTGCTGAAGAACGGCCGCTTTGTGGCGGGGGCGCTGGCGCTGGGATTCGTTAGCCTGCCATTGCTGGCGTGGATCGCCCAGTCGCCGATTATCATCATTACCGGCGAGCAGTTGAGCAGCTATGAATATGGCTTGCTGCAAGTGCCTATTTTCGGGGCGTTAATTGCGGGTAACTTGTTGTTAGCGCGTTTGACCTCGCGCCGCACCGTACGTTCGCTGATAATTATGGGCGGCTGGCCGATTATGATTGGTCTGTTGGTCGCTGCTGCGGCAACGGTTATCTCATCGCACGCGTATTTATGGATGACTGCCGGGTTAAGTATTTATGCTTTCGGTATTGGTCTGGCGAATGCGGGACTGGTGCGATTAACCCTGTTTGCCAGCGATATGAGTAAAGGTACGGTTTCTGCGGCGATGGGAATGCTGCAAATGCTGATCTTTACCGTTGGTATTGAAATCAGCAAACATGCCTGGCTGAACGGGGGCAACGGACAGTTTAATCTCTTCAACCTTGTCAACGGAATTTTGTGGCTGTCGCTGATGGTTATCTTTTTAAAAGATAAACAGATGGGAAATTCTCACGAAGGGTAAAAAAATGCCTGACTGCTTTGTGCGATCAGGCATTCTCGAATTAATGGTGATGGTCGTCAATCTGGTGTTCGATAACCATCCCTTCACCTACGCTGGCAAGATGGCGAGCATAAGGATGCGGGCGGTAAGCCGGAGCTGGCGCAGGAGCCACATAGACGGTTTGCGGCACAGTCGCGACGCTGACCGCTTGTGGAACGCTGACTGAATCAGGAACTACAACCACTTTGTATCCACTCGGCACATCGACGGTGACACTTTGCGCCATCGCCACACCAGTAAAGCCCATTAAAAGCGCGCCCAACAGTAGACAATTTTTCATAATCATTTCGCCTGAAATAATGCAGCGGGTTAATTTCCGCGAATTATGCAGCCTTCATTCAGGTATTGTGTTGCCGGGCGTGCTGCCGTTTTTATTGGTCAAATGGCGCTTCGTGTTTAAGCACTTTATCGATCACATCCAGTACGCCTTCACGGTTATTGGAGCCTGCCCGGTATTTTGCCGCTGCGACGACCGCGCTGCCGGCATTTTCCATTGCAAAACTAAAGCCTGCCTGACGCAGCATCTCAATATCGTTACCGCCATCGCCAAAGACCACCACTTCGCTGTCGTCTATTCCCCATAATTTCTGCAGTTGGCGAAGGCCATTGGCTTTATGTACGCCGGGGATAATCAGATCGATGCTGCCGTTGCCGGTGTGGACTGGCACCATAATATCGCCGATGGCCTCATGTAATGCTTTTTGTACTTGTGGAATCAGTTCATCGGAAAGATTCAGGCCAAACTTAAAGAAAATATCTTCTAAGTTGTCAAAGTTATCGACGTATTCCAGACGGTGATAATACATTTCCGCCACCGTTTTCATGGCATCGTCATATTTTTTGAGCGTATAGGCGCTATTTTTTCCGCAGGCAATAATTTCCACTTCCGGGCGTGTCAGCAAATGTTCCACGACAGTAGTAAAGGCATCCTTCGACAGCTCGCCATTAAAAACATCTTTGCCTTCACTCACTACCCAGCCGCCGTTTTCAGCCACAAAGGCAATTTCATTCGCAATTTCAGGGAAGAAAGAGATCAACTGATAATATTGATTCCCGCTGGCGACCACAAAGCGAATGCCTTGTGCTTTCATTTGCTGATACTGAGCCATAAACCGCTCACGGTTATAGGTTTTTTGATCGCTTAAGAAAGTACCATCCATGTCTACCGCAATTAATTTAATGCTCATCAACTATTCTCCATCGCCGTCTGCGTTTTGGTATCGGGTTTGGCGACGGCTTTCGCGACAATAGCCGCGAGAATAACCAGCGCCAGTACAACCAGCATTGCACTACGTAATCCATAATGTTCGCCGAGATAGCCCAGCAGCGGCGGCCCGACGAGGAAAGCCAGATAACCGGTCGTTGCTACCACACTGACGCGGGTTGGTGCATCGGGGCCGGTATCGCTGGCGGCAGAAATGGTCAGCGGGAAGCCCAGCGAGGCACCCAGTCCCCAAAGTACAACAGACACTCCTGCGACCCAGGCGCTATCGACAAAAATAATCAGCCCAATACCCAACGCCCCCATTAGTGCACTGGCCCGAACCACGGCAACGCGACTGTAACGGTCGATGAACCAACCACCGGTGAAGCGTCCAACGGTCATCCCCAGGGTAAAACCGGCATAAATCAGCGAGCCGGAAGTAGGGCTAAAACCGTGACCGTCAACCATTAATAAGGGTAACCAGTCGTTGGCAGAACCTTCGGCAAAGGCCATCGCCAGCACTACAACACCAATCAACAGCAACTGGATATCGCGATAAAAAGGAATGCCTTTTTCGCCATGCTGGGTGCCATCGGCAGCATTTTTGCCCGTACCGTCAGGGATTGCCTGAATGGCGATATAAATAGGCGCGATACCTACCAGCGCCGCCAATGAAATGTGCACCGTTGCCGGAACGCCAAAGGCCGTCAGTGCCATCCCGACACCAGCGCCTGCCAGCGTGCCCAGGCTATAAAAACCGTGCATCATCGGCAAAACCGTTTTATTCATTTCTCGCTCAACGGCGGCACCTTCAACGTTTATCGCCACTTCCGCAGAACCAAAACTTGCCCCAAAGACGCCGAGACCAACGGCAAAGAGCAGGGGCGATGTCAGCCAGAGTGCCAGACTTAATATCATCATCCCGATCAATGCGCAGGACATCGTGACCAGGATGACATTACGTGTCCCAAAGCGTTTCACTAACCACGCCGAGCAGAGAATACCGCTCATCGAACCGATCGACAGACCAAAGAGAACACCGCCCATTTCAGCGATCGAGACAGAGAGAATATCGCGGATAGCAGGCGTACGGGTTGCCCAGGACGCCATTAACAGGCCTGGCAAAAAGAAGAACATAAACAGCGCCCAAGTTCGGCGTTTCAATGCATTACGTGAAGAATTTACGGTCATAGATCACGTCAAAATAAGAAGAGGGAAGACAACATTAGCAAGGTTGTGTACATTTGTACACAATTGCAGACAGAGGAAATGACATGCGTCGCGCTAACGATCCGCAACGGCGAGAAAAAATTATCCAGGCCACGCTGGAGGCGGTGAAACTTTACGGAATACATGCTGTTACGCACCGCAAAATTGCTACCCTTGCCGGGGTACCGTTGGGATCGATGACCTACTATTTTTCAGGAATTGATGAGTTGTTGCTGGAGGCGTTCAGCAGTTTTACTGAGATTATGTCCCGGCAATATCAGGCATTTTTTAGCGATGTTAGTGATGCTCAAGGCGCATGCCAGGCTATCACCGATATGATCTACAGCTCACAGGTTGCAACGCCGGATAACATGGAGCTGATGTACCAGCTCTACGCGCTGGCTAGCCGAAAACCGCTATTAAAAACGGTAATGCAAAACTGGATGCAGCGCAGTCAGCAAACGCTCGAACAATGGTTTGAACCCGGAACCGCCCGCGCGCTTGATGCGTTTATTGAGGGGATGACGCTGCATTTTGTCACCGACCGTAAGCCGCTATCGCGCGAGGAGATTTTGAGGATGGTTGAGAGGGTTGCAGGGTAGTAGATAAATTTTAGATAACAAAAAACCCATCAACCTTGAACCGAAATGGCGGGGTTGATGGGCTCCACAAAATGGGGACATCAAAGAAAAGCAGTGGCACTAATTAAGACTGATGCCCTGCGGAAAAGTTCTGCGGTTGTGCAAAAAAATTTCATTTTCAGGGCAACTTCAGTTTTATCCTAATCCTGGCCATACCATGACGATGATTGTCCCTGCCAGCGTCAGCAGGACGTTGGCGATTGCGTAGGTGCCCGCATAGCCCAGCGCAGGGATGTTACTGCGAGCTGTATCACTGATGATCTCCATTGCCGGCGCGCAGGTGCGTGCGCCCATCATTGCGCCGAACAACAGTGCGCGGTTCATTCGCAATACATAAGCACCGAACAAGAAACAGATAACCACGGGCACAAGACTGACAATTAATCCGGCAATCAACATCTGACCGCCAATCGCGCCCAGGCCGTTATTAATACCGCTACCGGCGCTCAGACCAACGCCTGCCATAAACACCATCAAGCCGAACTCTTTCACCATGCTTAATGCACCTTGCGGAATGTAACCGAAGGTCGGGTGGTTAGCACGCATAAAGCCCAGCATAATTCCGGCGAATAACAACCCGGCAGCGTTCCCCATGCCGAAACTGAATGTGCTGAACTGGAAGGTGATCATCCCGATCATCAGCCCAATAACAAAGAAGGCGCAGAATGCCAGCAGGTCAGTGACCTGGCTGTGAATCGAGATAAAGCCGATGCGATCGGCGATGGTTTTTACGCGGCGGGCATCGCCGCTGACTTGTAAAACGTCACCTTTGTTAAGCACGACGTTGTCATCTATCGGCATCTCAATCTGGCTACGAATGACGCGGTTAAGGAAGCAACCGTGATCGGTCAACTTCAGTTGTGCGAGACGTTTACCTACAGCGTTATGGTTTTTAACGACCACTTCTTCAGTGACGATACGCATGTCGAGAAGGTCACGATCGAAAACTTCTTTACCGTTACGGAAGCTGGGATCGAGTCGGGCATGGGCGTCGGGATAGCCTACCAACGCTATTTCATCGCCCATTTGTAGCACGGCATCACCGTCTGGATTTGCCAGAATCCCGTTACGTCGAATACGTTCAATGTAGCAGCCGGTTTGTCGATAAATACCCAGTTCACGCAGATTTTTGCCGTCGGTCCAGGCCACCAGTTCCGGGCCGACGCGATAGGCGCGGATCACCGGTAAATAAACCTTACGGTTGGCATCAGTGTCCAGGCCACGTTCGCGGGCGATTTGCTGGGCGCTGGTCTGTAAGTCCTGATGCTGCAATTTCGGCAAGTAACGCGCACCAACAATCAAACTCACCAGACCGATTAAATAGGTTAAGGCATACCCGAGGCTCAGATTATCCAGTGCCAGTGAGAGCTGCCTGCTTTCCATGCCGGAATGACGCAGTGTATCGCCAGCACCGACCAGAACCGGTGTCGACGTCATAGAGCCTGCTAACATACCGGCCGTCAGGCCAATATCCCAGCCAAACAGCTTACCTAACCCTAAGGCGATCACCAGCGCACTGCCAACCATCACCAGTGCTAACATTAGGTAATTTTTCCCATCGCGAAAAAAAATGGAAAAAAAGTTCGGTCCGGCTTCGACCCCGACGCAGAAAATAAACAGCATAAAGCCAAGATTAAGCGCATCGGTGTTAATGCTGAAATGTTGTTGGCCTAATAACAGCGATACGACTAAAACGCCAATGGAATTACCCAGTTGGATCGAACCAAGTCGTAACTTTCCGAGACATAGCCCAAGCGCGAGGACCACAAATAATAACAGAATGTAATTCCCATTTAACAATTCGGCGACGTTTATATTCACGGAGGCTAACTTCTTGTTTACTAGTAAGCTGTTGAAAGAAATGGTAATTTACGATAATGTTTTTTACCAGAATTCAGGGCGCAGATTCATTCAGCGCACCTAAACGATAGTAAAGTAACAATATATTTTACTAGTGTAATCACATTAGGTATCAACGGCTATATGAATTGCGTTGGCCTATATTAGCATGGAATGCGAAGCGGCTTTATCTTACTGAACGCCACACTGGCGAAAAATGTGTTCGATAGACGCAGTGTCAGGAGGAACGAGTGAAACATAAACAACGTTGGGCGGGGGCAATCTGCTGTTTTGTCCTCTTCATTGTGGTGTGCCTTTTTCTGGCGACGCACATGAAAGGCGCTTTTCGGGCTGCCGGGCATCCTGAAATCGGCTTGCTATTTTTCATTCTTCCTGGAGCAGTCGCCAGCTTCTTTTCACAGCGTAGAGAAGTCCTGAAACCTCTGTTTGGCGCAATGCTGGCGGCACCCTGTTCGATGCTCATTATGCGGCTGTTTTTTTCACCGACGCGCTCATTCTGGCAAGAGCTGGCATGGTTACTAAGCGCGGTGTTCTGGTGTGCGCTGGGGGCACTGTGTTTCTTATTTATCAGTAGTTTGTTTAAACCACAGCACAGAAAAAATCAGTAAAGCCCTCAACGCGAGGGCTTGTCAGACGATCAGGCGTCCAGATTTTCTTTCACCCATGCAGCAAAATCGGTATAGCCGCCGATATGTTGCTGATCGACAAAAATCTGCGGCACGGTTTCTACGGGTTTACCTGCCTTTTGTTGTAGATCTTCTTTAGTGATCCCTTCCGCACGAATATCTACATACTGATACTGAAAATCATCGCGTTCATTGCTCAATTTCTCAGCCAGATCTTTTGCACGCACACAGTAAGGGCAACCCGAACGACCAAAAATAACGGTTTGCATTATTTCTCTCCTCATAGATTTATGCCTGTAATGATCACGCTAAAATGTATTCGCTGAAAGTAGGTTTAACCTGTTGCATTAATTGCTAAAAGCTATAACTGTTAAACACAATACAGTGAAAAGTTTTAGACTGAAGGCTCACTTTGCAGAGGGAAGCGTATGCGCGCGATCGGTAAATTGCCTAAAGGCGTGTTGATACTGGAATTTATCGGAATGATGCTACTGGCGGTGGCGCTGCTGTCGGTAAGCGACTCCCTGTCGCTGCCTGAGCCATTTTCTCGGCCAGAAGTGCAGATTCTGATGATTTTTCTCGGTGTTTTGCTCATGCTTCCCGCTGCGGTGGTGGTTATTCTTCAGGTGGCAAAACGTCTTGCCCCACAGCTGATGAACCGTCCACCGCAATATTCACGTTCAGAAAGAGAAAAAGATAATGACGCCAACCATTGAACTTATTTGTGGCCATCGCTCCATTCGCCATTTCACTGATGAACCCATTTCCGAAGCGCAGCGTGAGGCGATTATTAACAGCGCCCGTGCGACGTCCAGTTCCAGTTTTTTGCAGTGCAGTAGCATTATTCGCATTACCGACAAAGCGTTACGTGAAGAACTGGTGACGCTGACCGGCGGGCAAAAACACGTAGCGCAAGCGGCGGAGTTCTGGGTGTTCTGTGCCGACTTTAACCGCCATTTACAGATCTGTCCGGATGCTCAGCTCGGCCTGGCGGAACAACTGTTGCTCGGTGTCGTTGATACGGCAATGATGGCGCAGAATGCATTAATCGCAGCGGAATCGCTGGGATTGGGCGGGGTATATATCGGCGGCCTGCGCAATAATATTGAAGCGGTGACGAAACTGCTTAAATTACCGCAGCATGTTCTGCCGCTGTTTGGGCTGTGCCTTGGCTGGCCTGCGGATAATCCGGATCTTAAGCCGCGTTTACCGGCCTCCATTTTGGTGCATGAAAACAGCTATCAACCGCTGGATAAAGGCGCACTGGCGCAGTATGACGAGCAACTGGCGGAATATTACCTCACCCGTGGCAGCAATAATCGCCGGGATACCTGGAGCGATCATATCCGCCGAACAATCATTAAAGAAAGCCGCCCATTTATTCTGGATTATTTGCACAAACAGGGTTGGGCGACGCGCTAAAACCGCCACGTCGATGTATGATACGCGGGCTTTTGACCAGGTCTGACAGAGAGGTGCAGGGTGAAAATTGCCATATTGTCCCGGGATGGAACGCTCTATTCGTGTAAGCGGCTGCGTGAAGCCGCTATACAGCGCGGTCACCTGGTTGAAATTCTTGATCCGCTTTCTTGCTACATGAACATAAATCCTGCGGCGTCTTCTATTCACTACAAAGGCCGCAAGTTACCCCATTTTGACGCAGTGATCCCGCGTATTGGCACCGCCATTACCTTTTATGGGACGGCGGCACTGCGCCAGTTCGAGATGCTGGGGAGCTATCCGCTCAATGAGTCGGTCGCCATTGCCCGGGCGCGTGACAAATTGCGTTCCATGCAACTGCTGGCGCGTCAGGGCATCGACCTGCCTGTCACGGGCATTGCGCATTCGCCGGATGATACCAGCGATTTAATCGACATGGTCGGTGGTGCGCCGCTGGTGGTCAAGTTGGTTGAAGGCACGCAGGGAATTGGCGTCGTGCTGGCGGAGACGCGTCAGGCGGCGGAAAGCGTGATAGACGCTTTCCGCGGTCTGAACGCGCATATTCTGGTGCAGGAATATATCAAAGAGGCGCAAGGGTGCGATATCCGCTGTCTGGTTGTTGGCGATGAAGTGGTCGCTGCGATTGAACGGCGGGCGAAAGAGGGCGATTTTCGTTCCAATTTGCATCGTGGCGGCGCGGCAAGCGTCGCCAGTATCACACCACAGGAGCGTGAAATCGCGATAAAAGCCGCGCGAACGATGGCGCTGGACGTTGCTGGTGTGGATATTCTGCGTGCTAATCGCGGGCCGTTGGTGATGGAGGTGAATGCGTCGCCGGGGCTGGAAGGAATAGAAAAAACCACCGGTATCGACATCGCGGGTAAAATGATCCGCTGGATCGAACGCCACGCTACGACCGAATATTGCCTGAAAACGGGTGGTTAGTCGCAATCACATTACTGATCATGGTTTTGCCTGCGCTTTTTGCGTAAGCTGTGCCGGTCTTTTTATCGAAAGAGGTTGTACAAAATTATGACATCGCTGGTCGTTCCTGGTCTGGATACGCTGCGTCAATGGCTCGATGACCTGGGGATGAGTTTTTTTGAATGTGATAACTGTCAGGCTCTGCATCTGCCCCATATGCAGAATTTCGACGGTGTCTTTGATGCCAAAATCGATCTGATCGATAACACGATCCTGTTTTCTGCCATGGCGGAAGTCCGACCTTCAGCCGTATTGCCGCTGGCGGCGGATTTATCTGCCATCAATGCCAGTTCGCTGACCGTGAAAGCATTTCTTGATATGCAGGATGATAATCTGCCAAAGCTGGTGGTTTGCCAGTCTTTATCCGTTATGCAGGGCGTAACCTATGAGCAGTTTGCATGGTTCGTGCGTCAGAGCGAAGAGCAGATTTCGATGGTCATTCTTGAAGCTAATGCCCATCAACTGCTGTTACCGACTGACGATGAAGGGCAAAACAACGTTACCGAAAACTATTTCCTCCACTGATAACTCCTTTCGAGCACGCAGTCGCTGGTGCAGTGGCTGCGCGCTGCAAAATTATCTGCTGTTTTTAACCTTTTCTTAAAGATTATTTCACTTCTCTTGTGTCGATTTGGCTTTATCACATAGAGCAAATACGCATAAAAATTTGTTAAATACCGTTTTTTAATCCGAGCTATAGTCTCAAACCCTGGCTAAAGTTATTCTTGCGATGCTTTTATATAGCGAGCAGTGCTGGCCGGGAGAGAGTTCTCTTTTCTTACACCCCGCCGATAAAAAATATGCACGTTTATTGCATATCTTTTAGTGTGACAACTTTTGTTCGTTTGTTAACGAACTTTCAGAAGGAAAGAGATATGACCGCCTTAAATAAAAAATGGCTTTCGGGTCTGGCTGCGGGTGCTCTGATGGCCGTCTCTGTCGGCACGCTCGCGGCTGAACAAAAAACACTCCACGTTTATAACTGGTCTGATTATATCGCCCCGGACACGGTGGCCAATTTTGAAAAAGAAACCGGTATTAAAGTCGTCTACGATGTTTTCGACTCTAACGAAGTACTGGAAGGCAAATTAATGGCGGGTAGCACCGGCTTTGACTTGGTGGTTCCATCTGCCAGCTTTCTTGAACGCCAGTTGACTGCGGGAGTTTTCCAGCCGCTGGACAAAAGCAAATTGCCGGAGTGGAAGAATCTCGACCCGGAGCTGCTGAAGCTGGTCGCCAAACACGATCCCGACAATAAATTTGCTATGCCCTATATGTGGGCGACGACCGGGATTGGCTATAACGTTGATAAAGTTAAAGCTGTGCTGGGCGAAAACGCGCCCGTCGATAGCTGGGACTTGATCCTCAAACCTGAAAATCTGGAAAAACTGAAAAGCTGCGGTGTCTCTTTCCTGGATGCGCCAGAAGAAGTTTTTGCTACCGTGTTGAATTATCTCGGCAAAGATCCCAACAGCACTAAAGCAGATGATTACACCGGACCGGCTACCGATCTGCTGTTAAAGCTGCGCCCGAACATTCGTTATTTCCATTCATCGCAATATATTAATGACCTGGCGAATGGTGACATCTGCGTAGCGATTGGTTGGGCAGGCGATGTCTGGCAGGCGTCAAACCGCGCGAAGGAAGCGAAGAATGGCGTGAATGTCTCGTTCTCGATTCCGAAAGAGGGGGCGATGGCATTCTTTGATGTATTCGCCATGCCTGCCGATGCCAAAAATAAAGACGAAGCCTATCAGTTCCTGAATTACCTGCTGCGCCCGGATGTGGTGGCGCATATTTCCGACCATGTGTTCTATGCCAACGCCAATAAAGCAGCCACGCCGCTGGTGAGTGCGGAAGTCCGTGAGAACCCGGGTATTTATCCGCCTGCGGATGTTCGTGCGAAGCTGTTCACTCTGAAAGTGCAGGACCCGAAAATCGACCGTGTGCGCACCCGCGCGTGGACCAAAGTGAAGAGCGGAAAATAATCCGCAGCCTTAGATGCCGGGCGGGCGCACCACACCCGCCGGCAATTCGCACCATCATGGTGCGCTTGCACACATTCAATGCCGGAGAGCAGCCGTGAATGACGCTATCCCTCGCCCGCAGGCGAAAACCCGTAAGGCGCTGACGCCGCTATTAGAAATCCGCAACCTCACCAAATCCTACGATGGTCAACATGCGGTGGATGATGTCAGCCTGACCATCTACAAAGGTGAAATCTTCGCGCTGCTGGGCGCATCCGGCTGTGGCAAGTCCACGCTGCTGCGTATGCTGGCAGGTTTCGAACAACCTTCTGCCGGACAGATAATGCTTGATGGCGTCGATTTGTCACAGGTGCCGCCTTACCTGCGCCCCATCAATATGATGTTTCAGTCTTACGCGCTGTTTCCGCATATGACCGTGGAACAGAACATCGCTTTTGGCCTGAAACAGGACAAACTACCGAAAGCGGAAATTGCCAGTCGGGTCCATGAGATGCTCGGCCTGGTGCACATGCAGGAGTTCGCCAAACGCAAACCGCATCAGCTTTCCGGTGGTCAGCGACAGCGTGTGGCCCTGGCCCGAAGCCTTGCCAAACGCCCGAAACTATTACTGCTCGATGAGCCGATGGGCGCGCTGGATAAAAAGCTGCGTGACCGGATGCAGCTTGAAGTGGTGGATATTCTGGAGCGCGTCGGTGTGACTTGTGTGATGGTCACCCACGATCAGGAAGAGGCGATGACCATGGCGGGGCGTATCGCCATTATGAATCGCGGGAAATTTGTCCAGATTGGCGAGCCGGAAGAGATCTACGAGCATCCAACTACCCGCTACAGCGCTGAATTTATCGGTTCGGTTAATGTCTTTGAAGGTGTACTCAAAGAGCGTCAGGAAGATGGCCTGGTGCTTGATTCGCCGGGGCTGGTGCATCCACTGAAAGTCGATGCGGATGCTTCAGTGGTCGATAACGTGCCGGTACACGTAGCGCTGCGCCCGGAAAAAATCATGCTTTGCGAAGAGCCGCCCGCCAATGGTTGTAACTTCGCGGTGGGGGAGGTGATACACATTGCCTATCTCGGCGATCTTTCGGTGTATCACGTTCGTCTGAAAAGTGGGCAGATGATTAGCGCCCAGCTACAAAACGCCCATCGTCATCGTAAAGGGTTACCGACCTGGGGCGACGAAGTGCGTTTGTGCTGGGAAGTGGACAGCTGTGTGGTGCTGACGGTTTAAGGAGCAAAGATGAATACACTTGAACCTGCTGCCCAGTCGAAACCGCCGGGCGGATTTAAGCTGTGGTTGTCGCAGCTGCAAATGAAGCATGGGCGCAAACTGGTCATTGCGTTGCCATATATCTGGTTGATCTTGCTGTTTCTGCTGCCATTTCTGATTGTCTTTAAAATAAGCCTGTCGGAGATGGCGCGCGCTATTCCACCTTATACCGAACTGATGGAGTGGGCTGACGGGCAACTGTCCATCACTCTTAATCTCGGTAATTTTCTGCAACTGACCGACGATCCGCTCTATTTCGATGCTTATCTCCAGTCGCTACAGGTGGCTGCGATTTCGACATTTTGCTGTTTACTGATCGGCTATCCGCTGGCGTGGGCGGTGGCGCACAGTAAGCCTTCGACCCGTAATATTTTATTACTACTGGTGATCCTGCCGTCGTGGACCTCGTTTCTGATCCGCGTTTATGCCTGGATGGGAATATTAAAAAACAACGGTGTGCTGAATAATTTTCTGCTGTGGCTGGGGGTTATCGATCAACCGCTGACCATTCTTCATACCAATCTGGCAGTTTATATTGGCATTGTTTACGCCTACGTGCCGTTTATGGTACTGCCGATTTATACCGCGTTGATTCGTATTGATTATTCGCTGGTGGAAGCAGCGCTGGATCTCGGTGCACGACCGCTGAAAACGTTCTTTACTGTGATCGTGCCGCTGACTAAAGGTGGGATTATTGCCGGATCGATGCTGGTGTTTATCCCGGCTGTGGGCGAGTTTGTGATCCCGGAACTGCTCGGTGGCCCGGACAGCATCATGATCGGGCGCGTGCTATGGCAAGAGTTTTTCAATAACCGCGACTGGCCGGTGGCCTCGGCGGTAGCGATCATCATGTTGCTGCTGCTAATTGTGCCGATAATGTGGTTCCACAAACACCAGCAAAAAAGCGTGGGAGAACACGGATGAATAATTTACCGGTAGTTCGTTCACCCTGGCGGATTGTGATTTTGCTGCTGGGCTTTACCTTTCTCTACGCGCCAATGCTGATGCTGGTTATCTATTCGTTTAACAGCTCGAAGCTGGTGACGGTGTGGGCCGGCTGGTCAACGCGCTGGTATGGTGAGTTATTGCGCGATGACGCGATGATGAGTGCGGTTGGTTTAAGCCTGACAATTGCTGCCTGTGCGGCAACGGCGGCGGCGATCCTCGGGACTATTGCGGCGGTGGTGCTGGTGCGCTTTGGCAGGTTTCGCGGATCAAATGGCTTTGCCTTTATGATCACCGCGCCGCTGGTAATGCCAGATGTCATCACGGGCTTGTCGCTGTTGTTATTATTCGTCGCGCTTGCTCATGCCATTGGCTGGCCTGCGGACCGCGGTATGCTCACCATCTGGCTGGCGCATGTCACTTTTTGTACGGCTTATGTGGCGGTCGTTATTTCTTCAAGATTGCGGGAACTGGATCGCTCGATAGAAGAAGCCGCGATGGATCTCGGTGCGACGCCGCTGAAAGTGTTTTTCGTCATTACGCTACCGATGATCATGCCCGCGATCATTTCTGGCTGGTTACTGGCTTTTACTTTGTCGCTTGATGATCTGGTGATCGCCAGCTTTGTTTCCGGGCCGGGAGCCACCACGTTACCGATGCTGGTCTTTTCCAGCGTGCGGATGGGGGTGAATCCGGAAATCAACGCCCTTGCAACGTTAATTCTCGGTGCGGTCGGAATTGTCGGATTTATCGCCTGGTATCTGATGGCTCGCGCAGAAAAACAGCGGATACGCGATATCCAGCGTGCAAGACATGGCTGAAGACACTAAAATTTGCCAACCTGGCTACATAATGCCGCGCATGCCGCGGCATTGTTTTCATGGAAGACGAAACGTTGGGATTTTTTAAGAAAACATCTTCATCTCATGCTCGCCTGAATGTGCCTGCGCTGGTGCAGGTAGCGGCGCTCGCCATTATTATGATCCGTGGCCTCGACGTGCTGATGATTTTCAATACGCTGGGCGTGCGCGGTATTGGCGAGTTCATTCATCGCAGCGTACAAACCTGGAGTTTAACGCTGGTCTTTTTAAGCAGTCTGGTGCTGGTTTTCATTGAGATCTGGTGTGCGTTTTCACTGGTGAAAGGGCGTCGCTGGGCGCGCTGGCTATATCTGCTGACACAAATCACCGCCGCAAGTTACTTGTGGGCGGCTTCGCTGGGGTACGGTTATCCGGAGCTGTTCAGCATTCCCGGTGAATCAAAACGTGAAATCTTCCATAGCCTGATGCTGCAGAAGCTGCCGGATATGCTCATCCTGATGCTGCTGTTCGTTCCCTCGACCAGTCGGCGGTTCTTCCAGTTGCAATAATGTGTATAATCGTCGCCCCTGATGATGTGAAGGTCAATGTATGCAGTGCGCACTTTACGACGCGGGTCGCTGTCGTTCCTGTCAGTGGATAACGCAGCCGATTCCAGAGCAACTCTCCGCTAAAACCGCCGATCTTAAAAATCTGCTCGCCGATTTTCCGGTTGAGGAATGGTGCGCGCCGGTGTCAGGCCCGGAACAAGGGTTTCGTAATAAAGCCAAAATGGTGGTGAGTGGTAGCGTTGAAAAACCACTGCTCGGTATGCTGCATCGCGACGGCACACCAGAAGACCTTTGTGACTGCCCGCTTTATCCTGCCTCATTTGCGCCCGTTTTTGCGGCGCTAAAACCGTTTATCGCCCGTGCGGGGCTGACACCCTACAACGTGGCGCGTAAGCGTGGCGAACTGAAATACATTCTGCTGACTGAAAGCCAGAGCGATGGCGGCATGATGCTGCGCTTTGTACTGCGTTCTGAAACCAAACTGGCACAACTGCGTAAGGCGCTGCCGTGGTTACAGGAACAACTACCGCAACTGAAAGTTATTACCGTCAATATTCAGCCGGTACATATGGCGATTATGGAAGGGGAGACGGAGATCTACCTTACTGAACAACAGGAGCTGGCAGAGCGTTTTAATGACGTACCGCTGTGGATCCGTCCGCAAAGTTTCTTCCAGACTAATCCGGCGGTCGCCAGCCAGCTGTACGCTACCGCGCGCGACTGGGTACGGCAGCTGCCAGTTAAACATATGTGGGATCTGTTCTGCGGTGTGGGTGGCTTTGGTTTACACTGCGCGACGCCTGACATGCAGTTAACCGGGATCGAAATTGCATCAGAGGCCATTGCCTGTGCAAAGCAGTCAGCCGCTGAACTGGGCTTAACGCGTTTGCAATTTCAGGCGCTGGACTCCACTCAGTTTGCCACCGCTCAGGGGGAGGTGCCGGAGCTGGTGCTGGTTAATCCGCCGCGCCGCGGCATTGGTAAACCGCTATGTGATTATCTCTCAACAATGGCACCGCGTTTTATTATCTACTCCAGCTGTAACGCCCAAACCATGGCGAAAGATATCCGCGAACTGCCAGGTTACCGCATCGAACGGGTACAGCTTTTTGATATGTTCCCGCACACCGCGCACTATGAAGTGCTGACGCTGCTGGTGAAGCAATAAAAAAGCCGCAGGTGCGGCTTCAGATTGCTGATCAGGTGCGCTTTGTTCATGCCGGATGCGGCGTGTACGCCTTATCCGGCCTACAAAATCATGCTAAATCAATACATTGCAGAGTTGATGTGGGCCGGATAAGCGCAGCGCATCAGGCAATCTTACTTTTGTCATCAGTCTCAATTACTGCGGAAACCACTGGTCATTGATTTTCTGATATGTACCGTCAGCTTTAATTGCTGCCAGCGCGTTATTCAGTTTTTCCAGCAGAGCTTTGTTATCCGGACGTACAGCGATGCCCAGACCGGTGCCGAAGTATTGCGGATCGGTCACTTTTTCAGTAGCAACGCCCAGTTGCGGATTGGTTTTCAGCCATTCGTTTACCACCGCTGTGTCACCAAATACCCCATCAATACGACCATTTTTCAGATCGATAAAGGCATTCTGATAACTGTCATAGGAGACAGTTTTCACTTCGGGGTGCTGATCCTGAATATATTTCTGGTGCGTGGTGCCGTTTTCCATCCCAATACGTTTGCCTTTCAGATCGGCAAACGTTTTGTAGGTATCTTTTTTGGCAATCACGACGGCTGAGTTTTCATAGTAGGGCGTGGTAAACGATACCTGCTTGCTACGCTCGGGCGTGATATCCATACCGGAGATTACGGCGTCATATTTTCTGAATTTCAGTGACGGGATCAGGCTGTCGAACGCGTGATTAGTAAAAGTACATTCTGCCTGCATTTGTTTGCACAAGGCTTTTGCCAGATCGATATCAAAGCCGACAATCTCATTATTAGCACCTATAGATTCAAAGGGTGGATAGGTGGCTGAAACGCCAAAATTGATTTTCTCTGCGGCAGAAGCACCGAAAGTAAAGGAAGCAAGTAAAGCGGCAAGAACTAACTTTTTCATGATGGAACTCCCGTCTGTCAATCTTATGATTTTTGGCCGTGTCTGCGGCATGGGATAACAATGCCATCAAGTGAATTTATATGCAATAAATATGATTAAATAATTTAAATGAAATAAAAAAAGACGGATACCTTAGTGAGTTGTCCGTCTTCATTATAAGAATTTATGCACTATGTAGGCCGGATAAGGCGTCCACGCCGCATCCGGCACAGGCACCGTGCTGATGTCTGATGCGACGCTGGCGCGTCTTATCAGACCTACAAACCCCCCCGGCGAATGTACGCAGCTACATTAATTTCGCCGTTCGAATGCCAGTGCTTTGCGCTCGATCAGACGCATCATCAGCGTCAGCAGGCCGTTGACGACCAGGTAAATAATCCCTGCCGCACCGAACACCATTACATCGTAGGTGCGTCCGTACAACAACTGGCTGTATCCCATCACTTCCATCAGCGTAATGGTGTAAGCCAGAGAGGTACTTTTGAACACCAGCACCACTTCGTTGGAATAAGAAGAGAGCGAGCGTTTAAAGGCATACGGCAGCAGGATCGCCAGCGTATCTTTTTTGCTCATTCCCAGGGCGCTACAGGACTGCCACTGACCTTCTGGGATCGCACGAATTGCACCGTAAAACAGCTGCGTGGTATACGCCGCACTGTTCAGCGATAACGCAATCAGCGCACATAACCACGGTTCTGACAACAAATGCCACAGTGCCGGATACTCCTGCAAAGTCGGAAACTGGCCCGGCCCGTAATAAATCAGGAAGATCTGCACCAGCAGCGGCGTACCGGTAAACAGCGTGATATAACCCCGCACCAGCCACACCAGCACCGGCGTTTTCAGCGTCAGGATGATGGTAAAAATCAATGCCAGAATCAGTGCCACAATCAGCGAGGCAACGGTTAGCGTCAGGCTGGTGTGTAGCCCTTTCATCAGTTCGGGTAAATACTCAAACATTAGCTGGGCCTCCGCTCAAAACGTGTCGCGCGCAGGTCAATGCGTTTGAGAATGTACTGACTGAGCAGGGTGATCACCAGGTAAATCGCCGCCGCCACAATGTACCAGGTAAATGGTTCCTGGGTACGAGTAGCGATGCTTTTTGTTTGCAGCATTAAATCATTCACACTAATCAAACTGACCAGCGCGGTATCTTTCAGCAGCACCAGCCACTGGTTACCGAGGCCAGGCAGCGCATGACGCCACATCTGCGGCATCACCAGACGGAAAAAGATAGCCGATTTCGACAGCCCCAGCGCCTGACCAGACTCCCACTGACCCACCGGCACCGCTTTCAACGCGCCCCGAAGCGTTTGCGAGGCATAGGCGGCATACAGCAGTGACAGAGCGATGACACCACAAAGGAACGGGCTAACGTCGAAGTTCTCAATGTCCATCTGCACTGGGATCTGCACGAACCCAAGATTGATAGTGAAGCCATCCGAAAGCGTCAGCAGCAGCTGCGAGGAGCCAAAATAGATAAACAGCACCACCAGAATTTCTGGCAGGCCACGCAGAATGGTTACCAGCGCTGAACCTGCCCACGCGACAGGACGCCATTTTGCCGACTCCCATACCGCAAAGAACATCGCCAGCGCCAGCCCGACAATCAATGCACAAACGGCAAGGCCGACGGTCATCCCGGCGGCGCTTGCTAAAGGAAAAAATTCATTCATCAGGAATTACTTCTGGAACCATTTGTTGTAGATGGTTTCGTAAGTGCCATCTTTCTTCACTTTTTCCAGCGCAGTGTTGAGTTTCTGCTGCAGCTCAGTGTTGCCCTGACGTACCGCGATGCCGAGGCCAGTGCCGAAGTAATCTTTATCGGTCACTTTGTCGCCCACCGCCGCCAGTTTCGGGTTATCTTTCAGCCACTCAGTGACCACTGCGGTGTCACCGAAGACGCCGTCGATACGCCCGTTTTGCAGATCCAGTTTTGCGTTCTGGTAGCTGTCATACGGAACGGTAGTGATTTCCGGGTGCTTATCCATAATGAATTTCTGGTGTGTCGTCCCGTTCTGTACGCCGACTTTTTTGCCTTTCAGCTGATCAACACTGGTGTATTTGCCTTGCTGACCCACAAACAGGGCAGAGTTGTCATAGTACGGGGTGGTAAACAGTACCTGCTTTTCACGCTCCGGAGTGATATCCATGCCCGCCATCACTGCTTCTACGCGACGGAATTTCAGGCTTGGGATCAGGCTGTCAAACGCCTGGTTAGAGAAAGTACAGGTTGCATCAATCTCTTTACACAGCGCCTGTGCCAGGTCGACGTCAAAACCAACGATCTGGTTGTTTGCATCAATCGATTCAAACGGCGGATAGGAGGCTTCGGTAGCAAAACGAATGGTTTCGGCAGCTGTGGCGGAAAGACTAAAACCTGCAATTAACGCGGCAATCAGAACTTTTTTCATTGTTGTTATCCCGAATCTTAGTGAGAGAGATAGTTTTTAAATGCTTCGGTTTGCGGCTCGGTAAAGCAGCTCGCGTCGCCTTGTTCTACGATATGACCATTTTCCATATACACCACTCGGCTGGCGGTTTTACGCGCCACTTCAACTTCGTGGGTGACGATCACCTGGGTAATATTCGTTTCTGCCAGCTCACGAATGATGCTGACGATTTGTGCCGTAATTTCCGGGTCCAGTGCGGCGGTCGGTTCATCGAACAGCAGTACCTGCGGTTCCATCATCAACGCACGGGCAATAGCAACACGCTGCTGCTGACCACCAGAAAGATGCAGCGGGTAACGATCGCTATAAGGTTTGAGACGCAGACGTTCCAGCAGTTTTTCTGCACGGGCCAGCGCCTGATCTTTACTCAACCCCAGTACACGGCAGGGCGCTTCAATCAGGTTTTGCTGCACGGTCAGATGCGGCCACAGGTTGTATTGCTGAAACACCATGCCAACGTTACGACGCAAATCGCGAATCGCTTTGTCAGAGGGTGTTTTGGTGAAATCGAAATGGTTGCCTGCAATGTTGAGCGTACCGGAGCGCGGCATCTCAAGCAGATTGAGTACACGCAGCAGCGAGCTTTTACCCGCGCCGCTGGGGCCAAGTAACACCAGCGTTTCGCCCTGTGGGCAATCCAGCGTGATATCGAACAGCGCCTGATGCGCGCCGTAGAAGCAATTAATGCCGTTTAATTGAATACTCATTGACACTCGTATACTGGCAGTCTGATAGCTATTGAGGTCGAAGATAGTACCTTTGACAGAATAATTATGCAATATTTCTGCTTTAAAAGTTAAAAGCAAAGCGCATTATTCAATAAACATAGCACAAAATAACGGGGGCGGTGGTCGGCGAGCATAAATGTCGGCATTCCTCACGAAATGCCGGACAATTTACGGGGTTTATTGGTTGATCAAGGCGTTAGCGATTCTCGATGGACTGACGGAGCGTACCCGCCGTGGCATGAACGCTGCCGCCTAAATAGCGTACATCGTCGATCACCCAACACTGGCCTTCCTGAATCATTAACACTTCATCCTGCCAGCTCTGATCACCCTTTTTTAGATCCACACGCAGAGGAATATTTCGCGCATCACGATTCGGGATTGTTGAGGCACTGGCAACACGGGCGCTCTCTGGCAAGGTTGTGCGACTGGAGAATGGATCGTTGGTCAGTAGTTCCCGATGGTTATTATCCCGGGAGGCATCGCTAAGCAGTGTCGCCAGTTTGTCGCTCAGATAAGGGCGCAAGGCGGTGATGTCGTTGCTGCGGTGCAAAATGCGGTAGTCATAAAATTGCTGGGCCACGTTATCCGGGCCTCCTTCAACGCAAGGACCACTGCGTGTGCCGTTATCTTTATAAGCTGGAGTGACTGTGGTGCAGGCACTGAGGAGCAGTGCGCAGGGGATAAGCATTGTCAATTTGCTGTAGCGCATAATGATTTCCTTATAAGCGATCGCTCTGAAAGCGTTCTACGATAATAATGATATCCTTTCAATAATAGCGTATCAGTCTGATAATGCTTTTGAGATCGAAGGCTTAGCAAACAAGGAGATCGATCATGCAATTTTCTACAACCCCAACTCTGGAAGGCCAGACCATCGTTGAATATTGCGGTGTGGTGACCGGCGAAGCGATTTTAGGTGCCAATATTTTCCGTGATTTCTTTGCCGGTATCCGCGATATCGTTGGCGGACGTTCCGGTGCGTATGAAAAAGAACTGCGTAAAGCACGGGAGATCGCCTTTGAGGAATTAGGCTCCCAGGCGCGGGCGCTGGGGGCCGATGCCGTCGTCGGTATTGATATCGACTACGAAACGGTCGGGCAAAACGGCAGTATGCTGATGGTTAGCGTCAGCGGTACGGCGGTGAAAACGCGTCGATGAGAAGAGTCTTCTGGCTGGTCGCTGCCGCTCTGTTATTGGCAGGGTGTGCAGGCGAAAAAGGCATTGTCGAGAAAGAGGGATATCAGCTTGATACCCGACGCCAGGCGCAGGCGGCGTATCCGCGCATTAAAGTGCTGGTGATCCACTACACCGCAGATGATTTTGATAGCTCGCTGGCGACACTGACCGATAAGCAGGTCAGCTCGCATTATCTGGTCCCTGCGGTACCACCGCGATACAACGGTAAACCGCGCATCTGGCAACTGGTGCCGGAACAAGAACTGGCCTGGCATGCGGGGATTAGCGCCTGGCGCGGGGCAACGCGCCTTAACGACACCTCTATTGGCATTGAGCTGGAAAACCGTGGCTGGCAAAAATCGGCCGGAGTGAAATATTTTGCCCCGTTTGAACCGGCACAGATTCAGGCGCTTATTCCACTGGCGAAAGATATTATTGCCCGTTATCACATCAAGCCGGAAAACGTAGTGGCACATGCGGATATCGCACCGCAGCGCAAAGACGATCCGGGGCCATTATTTCCCTGGCAGCAACTGGCGCAGCAGGGGATTGGTGCCTGGCCGGATGCGCAGCGGGTTAACTTTTACCTTGCCGGGCGCGCGCCGCACACACCGGTAGATACCGCGTCATTGCTGGAGCTTTTGGCGCGCTACGGTTATGACGTTAAACCTGATATGACACCGCGCGAGCAGCGGCGCGTGATTATGGCATTCCAGATGCATTTCCGCCCGACGTTATATAACGGCGAAGCGGATGCAGAAACTCAGGCGATTGCCGAAGCATTGCTGGAGAAATACGGGCAGGATTAGCGCGGCAGTTTTCCGTGGTCGCGTAGCCAGGCGGCAGTTTTCTCGATACCTTCATCCAGGGTGATGACCGGCTGATAACCTAACTCTTCCTGCGCACGCGTAATATCCAGCGTAAAGTCAAAATTCAACTTGGAGACGCCGTAGTGGGTCAGCGGCGGCTCTTTTGCTGACTTGCGGCCTAAACGCTCCATGCTGCGGGCGATCATATCCAGCATCGGGTAGGGGACGGAACGAATACGACAGTCAATATTCAACTCGTCGATCAGCTTCTGCACGATGCTGCGCAGTGTGCGATGCTCGCCGTTGGTGATGTTGTACACACGCCCGGAAGGTAGCTTATCGCAGGCTTCCTGGCTTGCCAGCCACATTGCGTGCACGGCATTTTCATAGTAGGTCATATCGACCAGCGCACTGCCGCCATGCGGTAACAGAATACTGCCGTAGTGGTGCATCATATGCGCCAGACGGGGAATAAAGACTTTATCGTGCGGTCCGAACAGACTTTGTGGGCGCAGAATAGTAAAGCGCGTTTGTGGATTCGCCTGCGAAAGCATATTGATCACTTCTTCGCTGGCTGCTTTGCTGCGGGCAAACTCGTTGGCGAAGCGGTGAGGGCGAAAATCTTCTTTAATATCGCGATGGTGGTGATAATCGAAGTACAGGGAGGGGGAAGAGATATGAATAAAGTTACGCACACCCCAGGCGACAGCCCATTCACCCAGGCGGCGAGTGGCGCGAACGTTAGCCAGATCGAAAGCCTGTTGTGTCCCCCAGGGTGAGGTAAAGCTGGAGCAGTGCCACAGCGTATCAATGCCCGCGAGCATCACTTTAGCTTGTGATGAAACCAGCTCGGTCAGATCCGCCGGAACAAACTCTGCGCCCATTTTTTCCAGCAATTTGCCCATTGCCTCGTTGCGACCGGTCGCTCGCACGCTGATGCCTTTCTGGCATAAAAACTCTACCGCGTTTCGACCTAAGCCGCTGGTGGCGCCGGTAACCAGTACCTTCATATCAATCCACTGTTGTTGAGAAAATAACGTGCGCATTCTTCCGTGATTTCCCCCATGATGCAATGGGAAACATGAAAGAATAACGCAGGTTTTGTCGATTAATCTGTGCTTTGTTCTGCCAGTCTGGCGATTTGTTTTGCCATTCCGCGAAAAATAAACAGATGCGCGGGGATCATCAATAACCAGTAAAACAGCCCCGGCATACCGTGCGGATGCCAGAAAGCGCGGACATCGATAGTACGATAGTCGCCTTTATCTTCCAGGCTAAAACACAGTCGTCCCAGCCCCGGCGCTTTCATGCCAAATAACAACGTAAGTTGTTTTTCCGGTTCAACGACAATCACTTTCCAGCTATCTACCGCATCGCCAGTCTGTAAATATTCGCGCTCCGGGCGGCCTTTCGCCAGCTTATGACCGATCGCGCGGTCCATCAACGCCCGTGTCTGCCACAAAATATTGCCAAAGAAATAACGCTCTTTACCGCCGATTTGGTTCACTACCTGCCATAAAGCAGCAAGGCTGGCGGACGTTTTAACGGTAAACCCCGCCTGTTTGGCAAAATAACCGTACTCCGGTCGCCAGCGGGCAAAGGCCTGAGCGTCGTAGCCCCAGTCGCTGGAGTTGACCAGTTTTTCCTCCTCTTTCAACGTGCTACGTACCGCGTCATCGAAAGCGATCAGCCGTTGTGGGATGAGTGCACGTAGCGCGGTATCATCCGCCAGCAGATCGTGTTTCAGCCCCTGAATCAACGCCCTGGCGGTGGTGGGCGGTACGGAAGTAATCACATTGAGAAACCACACCGAAATCCAGCGGGTGGGGAGGGGGATGGGGATCAACCAGCGGCGCTTACCGCTCACCGCCATAAAATGTTCAAACTGTTGCTGATAACTGAGCACCTCTGGTCCGGCGGCTTCGAAGATGCGGTGTTCGCTGGCCGGATGATCTAACAACGCCACCAGATAGTGCAGCAAGTTTTCCAGCGCGATGGGCGTGGTGCGTGAACGTACCCAGCGTGGCGGCGTTAACACTGGCAGGTTGTAGACCATATCGCGCATGACTTCGAACGCCGCTGAACCTGCGCCAACGATAATTCCGGCCCGAAGTTCGGTCACAGGTACATTCGCTTCACGAAGAATGTCCGCCGTAGCCTGACGAGCACGCAGATGATCCGACTGCTCATGTGGCGGGGCCTGCAACGAACTGAGAAAGATTAATTGCTTAACTGGTACTTCACGTAGCGCATCGCGGACGTTGAGAGCCACCTGGCGCTCCTGAGCGATAAAATCGCCGCCTTCGCCCATGCTGTGCACCAGAAAATAGACGGTATCGATATCCTGCAACAGGGCCGGAAGGTTATCCGGCCAGCTGAGATCGACTTTATGGCAACTGACGTTTGCCAGTTGCAGCTTTGCAAGCCTGTCGACATGACGTGCCGCCGCCAGGATCTGATGCCCTTGCTGGCTGAGTGTGCGCACCAGATGCTGACCAATGTAGCCACTGGCACCGAGAACTAAAATGCGTTGCGGCACGTCTCTCTCCTTAACGCGCCAGGAATGCGCGCCAGTGGGCGGCGACTTCCGCCAGTTGTTCGCGCGAGACGTCAAGATGCGTCACCAGGCGGACAATCGGCGAGGCGTTAATCAGCACGTTTCTCGCTTTCATGTATTCGCCTAACGCGGCAGCATTTTCTTCCCCGACGCGAACAAACAGCATATTAGTGTCCTGACGCATCACATCCGCGCCTGCTTCACGCAGTTGCTCCGCCATCCAGGCGGCGTTGTCGTGATCTTCCTGCAACCGTGCGACGTTATTTTTCAGGGCATACATCCCGGCGGCAGCCAGAATCCCGGACTGACGCATCCCGCCACCGGCCATTTTCCGCCAGCGGATGGCACGTTTAATGTAATCACGATTACCGACGAGTAATGAACCGACTGGCGTCCCAAGACCTTTCGACAGGCAAATGGTGAACGAATCACAATATTGCGTGATCTCTTTCAGTTCGCAGCCGTAAGCCACCACGGCATTAAAGATGCGCGCACCGTCAACATGCAGCGCCAGATTGCGCTCGCGGGTAAATTCCCATGCTTCTTTCAGGTATTCACGCGGCAGCACTTTGCCGTTGTGGGTGTTTTCCAGACTGAGTAATTTGGTGCGGGCGAAATGGATATCGTCGGGTTTGATTTTCATCGCCACTTTATCCAGCGGTAGCGTGCCGTCGGCAGCCGCGTCGATGGGTTGCGGCTGAATACTGCCCAGCACCGCTGCGCCACCGGCTTCAAACAGATAGTTATGCGCGGCCTGACCGACAATATACTCTTCGCCACGTTCGCAGTGACTGAGCAGAGCGACCAGGTTGGCCTGAGTGCCGGTAGGCAGAAAAATGGCGGCTTCTTTACCGGAAAGCTCTGCTGCATAGTCCTGCAGAGCATTAACGGTAGGGTCGTCTCCGTAAACGTCGTCCCCAACCGGGGCGGCCATCATCGCTTCGAGCATGGCGCGGCTCGGTCGGGTAACGGTATCACTGCGTAAATCAATCATGGCATGTCCTTATTATGACGGGAAATGCCACCCTTTTTACCTTAGCCAGTTCGTTTTCGCCAGTTCGATCACTTCATCGCCGCGTCCGCTGATAATTGCGCGCAACATATACAGGCTAAAACCTTTGGCCTGTTCGAGTTTGATCTGCGGTGGAATGGCTAACTCTTCTTTGGCGACCACCACATCCACCAACACCGGACCGTCGATAGAGAAGGCGCGTTGCAGGGCTTCATCAACTTCAGACGCTTTTTCTACACGGATACCCGTAATGCCGCACGCTTCGGCAATGCGGGCAAAGTTTGTGTCGTGTAGTTCGGTGCCGTCAGTCAAATAGCCACCAGCTTTCATCTCCATCGCCACAAAGCCCAGCACGCTGTTGTTAAAGACGACAATTTTCACTGGCAGTTTCATCTGCACTACTGAGAGGAAATCGCCCATCAACATGCTAAAACCGCCATCGCCGCACATGGCGACCACCTGACGTTCTGGCTCTGTCGCCTGCGCACCCAGCGCCTGCGGCATGGCGTTAGCCATCGAACCGTGGTTAAACGAACCTAACAGGCGACGCTTGCCGTTCATTTTTAGATAACGTGCCGCCCACACCGTTGGCGTACCAACGTCACAGGTGAAAATAGCGTCATCGGCGGCAAAATGACTAATTTGCTGCGCCAGATATTGCGGGTGAATGGCTTTCTCGCTCGGTTTAGCTAAATCGTCCAGCCCTTTGCGGGCGTCGCGGTAATCTTCCAGCGCTTTATCCAGAAACTTGCGATCGGCTTTTTCTTCCACCAATGGAAGCAATGCACGCAGAGTCGACTTGATATCGCCGACCAGTGCCATATCCACCTTGCTGTGAGCGCCGATGCTGGCTGGGTTGATATCAATCTGAATGATTTTGGCATCGGTCGGGTAGAAGGCGCGGTAGGGAAATTGCGTGCCGAGTAGCACTAACGTGTCGGCGTTCATCATGGTATGGAAACCTGACGAGAAGCCGATTAACCCGGTCATTCCAACATCATACGGATTATCGTATTCGACATGTTCTTTACCGCGCAGGGCATGAACAATAGGCGCTTTAATTTTCCCGGCAAACTCAACTAACTCTTTATGCGCCCCCGCGCAGCCGCTGCCACACATCAGGGCGATATTGCTGGAATAACGCAGCAGTTGCGCCAGTTTGCGTAACTCTTCTTCTTCCGGCGTCACGACTGGTTGTGGCGCATGATACCAGTGCGTGGTTGCCCCTTCTGGCGCAGGTTTTAACGCCACGTCGCCTGGTAACACGACAACCGAAACGCCACGGTTAAGCACCGCTTTGCGCATGGCAATCGCCAGTACTTGTGGGATCTGCTCCGGGCTGGAAACCAGCTCGCAATAGTGACTACATTCGCGGAATAGCTCTTGTGGGTGGGTTTCCTGGAAATAGCCGCTGCCAATTTCGCTGGAGGGAATATGAGCGGCAATCGCCAGTACCGGAACGTGATTGCGGTGGCAATCGAACAGGCCGTTGATTAAGTGCAGGTTGCCGGGGCCGCACGATCCGGCGCAGACCGCCAGTTCTCCGCTAAGTTGTGCTTCAGCGCCAGCGGCAAAGGCCGCCACTTCTTCGTGGCGGGTGGACATCCACTCGATGGTGCCCATGCGATTAAGACTGTCACTAAGACCGTTCAGAGAGTCGCCAGTGACTCCCCAGATGCGTTTCACCCCTGCCGATTCGAGTGTTTTGGCGATATAAGCTGCAACCGTTTGTTTCATGGTTCTCCATCTCCTGAATGTGATAACGGTAACAAGTTTAGTTCATCTGACGGAGGGGGAAGGGATGGGAGAGAAAGGAGGCACTAACGGTTAAATAGCCCGATGAAAGGAATATCATCGGGTATAAGGCGATTATGCGAGAACCAAATCCCCCTGCGGATGGCAGGAGCAGGCCAGTACGTAACCTTCAGCGATTTCGGCGTCGGTCAGCGTCATTGTACTGCTCACCGTATATTCACCGGAAACCACTTTTGTCTTACAGCAGCCGCAAACACCCGCACGGCAGGCAGCGACAACCGGAACGTTATTGCTTTCCAGCGCCTCCAGTAGCGTGGTGCCAACCGGGGCGTAAAATTCTCGTGCCGGTTGCAGTTTGGTGAATTTCAGACCGCTGGTCGCCGCTTCTGCTACTGGGGTGAAGAATTTCTCTTTAAAGAAACGCGTCACGCCGAGCGCTTTCACTTCCTGCTCTACCCAATCCATATACGGAGCCGGGCCGCAGGTCATCACGGTACGTGAAGCTAAGTCAGGTACACCTGCCAGCAGTTCGCGAGTGAGACGACCAGCGATAAAGCCTTCGGTAACGTTATTTTCTGCCACCAGCGTTACCGGATAGTTACGCCACTCATCGGCGAAAATAACATCCTGCGGCGTACGCACGTTGTAGATCACCCGCACATCGGCCTGTGGACGGTTCTTCGCAAGCCAGCGACGCATCGACATAATCGGCGTGACGCCGCAGCCTGCCGCCAGCAACAGGAATTTATCTTCTGCTTTATCGTCGCAGGTAAATTCCCCCATCGCGTCCGAAAGCCAGAGATAATCACCGCGTTTTACATCGCGCGTCAGCCACTGGGAGCCGACACCGTCATCAATCCGCCGCACGGTCAGGGTGATATATTCACTCACGCCTGGCGTGGAGGAAATGGTGTAAGCACGCAGCGTTTCCGCTGAGTTTCGCACGCTGACCAGTGCATATTGCCCGGCGCGATATGGGTAGTAATCGTGGCAAATCAGGGAAATCGTCCACACATCCGGCGTTTCTTGCGTAATGTGATGAACTTGCATCCGCCACGGGCATTGATTCGTTGGCATCGTCATCGACAAACTCCTTACGCGCTCAACAGTTGCTTCATGTCTTCTTCAACAGTGGTGATAGAACGCAGGCCAAATTTCTCGTTCAGCACCGCCAGCAGGTCTGGTGTCAGGAAACCAGGTGCAGTTGGGCCGGTGACGATATTTTTCACGCCCAGAGAAAGCAGCGTCAGCAGAATGACGATCGCTTTCTGTTCAAACCAGGAGAGCACCAGCGACAGCGGCAGATCGTTGACACCGCAGCCCAGTTTCTCTGCCAGAGTGACAGCCAGAATAATCGCTGAGTAAGCATCGTTACATTGACCTGCATCTACCAGACGCGGCAGACCTTCGATATCGCCAAACTCAAGTTTGTTAAAGCGATATTTACCACAGGCGAGGGTCAGGATCAGGCAGTCATCCGGCACGCTGGTGGCGAAATCGGTGAAGTAGTGGCGCTCGCCGCGTGCGCCGTCACAGCCACCAAGCAGGAAGATATGACGCAGTTTTTCACGGCTCACCAGATCAATCAGCGTATCCGCTGCGCCAAGCAGCGTCTGGCGGCCAAAGCCCACGGTGATCAGGTGCGGAATTTCGCTGTACGGGAAGCCCGCCATTTGTTGCGCCTGGGCGATGACCGCAGAAAAATCTTCGCCATCCAGATGACGTACACCCGGCCAGCCAACGATGCTGCGGGTCCAGATACGATCGTCATAAGCGCCTACGGTTGGGTCGATGATGCAGTTCGAGGTCATCACGATGGGGCCAGGGAAACGAGCGAACTCCACTTGCTGATTCTGCCAGCCGCTGCCGTAGTTACCGACCAGATGCTTGAATTTACGCAGCTCCGGGTAGCCATGCGCAGGCAGCATTTCGCCGTGGGTGTAAACATTAACGCCCGTGCCTTCGGTCTGTTCCAGCAGGTTGTAGAGATCTTTGAGATCGTGACCGGAAATCAGGATGCATTTACCCGCCGTCGCTTTGACGTTGACCTGGGTTGGCGTCGGGTGACCGTATTTACCGGTTTCGCCTGCATCCAGAATGCTCATCACTTTGAAGTTCATCTGGCCGATTTCCATTGAACACTCAAGAAGCGCGTTCATATCGGCAGGCCAGGTCCCCAGCCACGCCATGATTTTATGATACTGGGCATAAATATCGTTGTCGTATTGACCGAGAACATGCGCGTGTTCCATATAGGCCGCTGCACCTTTCAGGCCATACAGGCACAGCAGACGCAGGCCGAGAATGTTTTCGCCAATCGCCGCTTTATCTTTGTTAGGGGTAAATTCTGCTGCCTGACGTTGCAGCTCGCCGAGATCGTCGCTCACCAGTTGCAGGTCAGCCATCGGGTTATCGACGCGCGCGTTGGCATCTACAGCCAGGCATTGCGCTTTCAGCGCCTCGCGCAGGGCAATCGCTTCACGAGCGTAGCCGACAATACGCGGAGAATCGAAGTTAACGTTGGTCAGGGTTGAGAAAAAGGCACGTGGCGCGAAGCTGTCAACATCGTGGTTGATGATGCCGTATTCACGCGCTTTTACCGCCCAGGCAGAAAGCCCTTGCAGCGCCGCGATGAGTAAATCCTGAAGGTCAGAAGTTTCCGCCGTTTTACCACACATCCCCTGCGCGTATGAGCAGCCGTTTCCTGCCGGAGTACGGATAGTTTGTTCACATTGCACACAAAACATGATCACACCTTTTAAAGTTATATTTAATATACATGTTTAAGGTTAAGACGCTTAACGCGGGGATAAAAGGGATTTTTCATGCAACTTTAAGGGAGATTGATTTAGCGCAATTTTGGCGGCAGGGATCTACCGCCAGAGAGGTATTACGCAGAGAAAAAGGCGATGAGGATCGGCACTAACAGGCTAAGAATAAAACCGTGAACAATTGCCGCCGGGACCATATCCAGCCCGCCAGTACGTTGAAGAACGGGCAGGGTGAAATCCATTGATGTGGCACCGCATAAGCCCAGTGCAGTAGAGCGGCTGCGGCGAATCAGCCCAGGGATCAACATAATAGCAATCAGTTCACGGGCCAGATCATTAAAAAACGCCGCGCTCCCGATTACCGGACCAAAAGATTCGGTCAATAAAATACCGGAAAGAGAATACCAGCCGAAACCGGAGGCCATTGCCAGCGCGGTATTGATGGGGAGATCAAGAATAAAGGCGTTAATTAAACCACCAATTAATGAACTGACAACCACCACCACGGCGACAATCATTCCCCGGCGATTAAGGACAATCTGCTTTAAGGTCATGCCATTATTGCGCAACTGAATACCAACGAGGAAAAGTAGCAAAATTAACGTGTATTCACTGGCTTCGGTCGCGTGTTGTAAGAAAGCCAGTCCACTCAGACCAATGGCAAAACCAATCACTACTACGCCGCACAGTTTTAGCGACTCCAGCGCCATCGCAATACGCGACGGGAGTTTTTCTTGCTGATGGTGGTTGCGCCACGGCAGGCCTCGCTCCAGCCACATCAGGGCGGCAATATTACACAGTAAAATAACGGTAATACTGACGGCAGAATAATGCAGAATCGCCAACAGGTTACTGGCGAGGTTATCGAGAAACGCCAGACTGATACCCATAAAAAAGAGAATAAGGTAAACCATCCAGCTTAATAGCTGATTAATAACTTTTAACGCAGCTTGTTGGCGAAGCGGAATGAGGTAACCCACAATCAGGGGAACCAGAATGATTAACAGCCCAGAAAACATGAAAACCCAGTCCTTGCAAAGATGAAGTCGAAATGCGCGATGACACACTACTGAAAGCGGAAGGACGAGTAAAGTTGCAATTAAAAGGAAATGTTATGCATAAGGAGCAGTAGAGTATTCGTTTTCATTTAAAGATATTCTTGCGCTTTAATTACAAACTGCACGGTTGTTTGGTGGCGTCAAAATTGCCGAGGCGTTCCCTGAAGGCCGGGGCAGCCCACATGGATGTGGGCTGAGGGCGCGTTTTACAGGGATGTTACCTCGCGCCCGACCCGGTAGCCGTAAGGGATAAGTCGAGGGTACCGCGCAGCGGCGATTTTGTTCGCCAGAGCCCGGGGGTGCAGGGGGCGGCGGCGATTGGCCGCCCCCTGCGCGCTCTTTGCGCCAGTGGCAATATGTGGCTTAGCTCATGAAAGGAGCGCAACAAGATGATGAATCAACATATAACAACATCTTAAAAAAAGGCCTGACATTACGCCAGGCCTTCTGCGTTAATTAATCACGCTTTTCCAGCAGGGTCCGGTAAATCAGACCACCGATAATGCCGCCGACAATTGGCACCACCCAGAAGAACCACAGTTGTTCTAATGCCCAGCCGCCCTGGAAGATAGCAACCGCGGTGCTGCGCGCCGGGTTAACAGAAGTGTTAGTCACCGGAATACTAATTAAGTGAATCAGGGTTAAGGCCAGACCAATAGCGATCGGCGCAAAACCTGCCGGCGCGAATTTGTCGGTTGTGCCGTGGATCACCAACAGGAAACCTGCACTCAATACCAGTTCAACTACCAGCGCGGAAAGCATGGAATAACCGCCTGGTGAATGCTCGCCATAACCGTTAGAAGCAAAACCGCTGGCTGCCGCGTCAAAACCCGTTTTACCACTGGCAATTAAATACAGCAGCGCCGCTGCAACAATACCGCCGACAACCTGGGCAATTACGTAGCCAACGACTTCTTTTGCCGGAAAACGTCCGCCAGCCCATAAACCAATAGTGACCGCCGGGTTAAAATGACCACCAGAAATATGACCAACAGCAAAGGCCATCGTCAGAACGGTCAGACCGAACGCCAACGCCACGCCGGCAAAACCAATGCCTAATTCCGGGAAGCCTGCGGCCAGTACAGCACTACCACAGCCACCAAAAACAAGCCAGAAAGTACCAAAACATTCAGCTGCTAATTTTCTGAACATATCCACCTCAATTAAAAATTGACCCTGTGAAAAATATGGTCGTTTTATAGGGTCGTCGTAAAAAAGTGACGACGGAAATAATGCGCGGCTATTTTAAAAACGAAGGCGAGTCATTCACCAGATAAATAAATCCAGTAAATTTGATTTAGGGCAACAGCGGGTTGCCCCATATAGTCATTTGTCTGATTGACAGTGTAGTGCAAGCAAAAGATTTAATCCTTTAGGCGTAATAAAAAATAATTTATCATGCTAATTATTTGATTTTGTTGTTTTTGCAGACTTATCAGCAAGAGGGAGTATAACGCGATTATTCGCTCATTTTTCAGACATTTGCCATGCTTAAATGTGATGTCATCACGTATTAGCAAGGCCTTTCCCGTTATACTGCCAGCGTAAAGGATAAGTCACATATTTCTGGAGGGGATATGATTCTTGAGCGCGTTGAAATTGTGGGTTTTCGCGGTATCAACCGTTTGTCGTTGATGCTCGAACAAAACAACGTCCTGATTGGGGAGAACGCGTGGGGTAAATCCAGCTTGCTGGACGCCTTAACCCTGCTGCTATCGCCAGAATCAGATCTCTACCATTTTGAGCGCGACGATTTCTGGTTCCCGCCGGGAGATATCAACGGGCGAGAACATCATCTGCATATTATTTTGACCTTCCGCGAATCGCTGCCAGGCCGACATCGGGTTCGCCGTTATCGGCCGCTGGAAGCGTGCTGGACGCCATGCACCGATGGCTATCACCGTATTTTTTATCGTCTGGAAGGGGAGAGTGCGGAAGACGGCAGCGTGATGACACTGCGCAGTTTTCTCGATAAAGACGGACATCCGATTGATGTCGAGGATATTAACGATCAGGCACGCCATCTGGTGCGTTTAATGCCGGTGCTGCGCTTGCGTGATGCCCGTTTTATGCGCCGTATTCGTAACGGCACGGTGCCAAATGTTCCCAATGTGGAAGTCACCGCGCGCCAGCTCGATTTCCTCGCCCGTGAGTTGTCCTCACATCCGCAAAATCTCTCTGATGGACAGATTCGTCAGGGACTTTCCGCAATGGTGCAGTTGCTTGAGCATTATTTCTCTGAGCAGGGGGCCGGACAGGCGCGATATCGTTTAATGCGGCGGCGGGCCAGCAATGAGCAACGAAGCTGGCGCTATCTGGACATCATCAACCGGATGATTGACCGACCTGGAGGGCGCTCGTATCGGGTTATTTTGCTCGGCCTGTTTGCTACTTTATTGCAGGCAAAAGGCACATTGAGACTGGATAAAGACGCGCGTCCATTGTTGCTGATCGAAGATCCAGAAACCCGTTTACACCCCATTATGCTTTCAGTTGCCTGGCATCTGTTGAATCTTCTGCCATTGCAGCGCATTGCCACCACCAACTCGGGTGAGTTGCTTTCGTTAACGCCGGTAGAGCATGTTTGCCGACTGGTACGTGAGTCCTCGCGCGTTGCCGCCTGGCGTCTGGGGCCGAGTGGCTTGAGTACCGAAGATAGCCGACGCATATCCTTTCACATTCGTTTTAACCGTCCGTCATCGCTGTTTGCTCGCTGCTGGTTGCTGGTGGAAGGGGAAACGGAAACCTGGGTTATCAATGAACTGGCGCGCCAGTGTGGACACCATTTCGATGCCGAAGGGATCAAGGTCATTGAGTTTGCCCAGTCCGGGCTAAAGCCACTGGTTAAATTTGCCCGCCGAATGGGGATTGAATGGCATGTACTGGTCGATGGCGATGAAGCAGGGAAGAAATATGCCGCTACGGTACGCAGCCTGTTGAATAACGATCGGGAAGCCGAACGAGAACATTTAACGGCGTTACCGGCGCTGGATATGGAACATTTTATGTATCGCCAGGGATTTTCCGATGTGTTCCACCGCGTGGCGCAAATCCCGGAAAATGTACCGATGAATCTGCGCAAAATTATCTCGAAAGCGATCCATCGCTCTTCCAAACCCGATCTTGCCATTGAAGTGGCAATGGAGGCCGGACGTCGTGGTGTGGACTCCGTACCGACGCTGCTGAAAAAAATGTTCTCACGCGTGCTGTGGCTGGCGCGCGGTCGCGCGGATTAACCGCGAAACATCGTGGCCATTTGTGGCTGAATAGCGTCGAGCATCTCATAGCGCCGACGGTATTCAGCCCGTTTTTTACTGGCGATTTCGGCAATCTCTTTTCGTGCTATCTGTGCTGGAAGGCGGTAATGGCGTTCAGCATCACATACGCCGCCAACCGATTCCCAGAAAGCGTTGTAATCGGCATGGATCTTGCCTTCTTTATCACGATAACGCAGGCTGCGGTAAATATGCGTTTCATTGCTGACGGCAATAATCTGCTCTACCTGCAAACGTTGGGCAAACAGACAGGCCGCTTCCATCACGAGGCGTTTGGGAAATAGCCCGTGGCAGGCTTTCGTCGCATTCTGGATTTCCTGATGTGGAATTTCCCATTTTGCGCCTTGCAGTCCGCCAATAAACATCGTTCTTTTCCCCTGATATTCACACAGGGTAAACGTGATCTCTGCCAGAGGAATACCTTCGCTGTTGCGAAACAGGATTGTGCTGTCACCTTCTTTATCCATTGAGATCATCATGGTCAGCTCAAGCGTGAACTGCTCGCCGTTTTTGCCTTCCAGTTTAGCCAGTTGCAGCCCGGGGGTATTCAAATATAAGCTGAATTCTTCCGCCGACATACATCCGCGGAGTAACGCATAATGGTAACGTAACGCCTCCAGCAATTGCTTACGGCTAAGATTCGCCGCAAGGTAAGGGCGATGCAGACGCACAGGCAGTCGCGGTTGGCGCGTTAACAACACATTGAGATTAGGCCAGTGGGAAAGTTCGTTCATCCACTCAACGCTTAAACGCGGCATAATCAACGAGCGCAGCAAAAATTTCTGGCGAAAACTACGGCGATGCCAGAATTTACCCGGCCGACACTGTCCACGTGCCAGACTAAGAAAAAGTGACAGGCTGCTGAGAGATTCAGATGGCGTAAAGGTCCGTTCAGTTAGCTGCGACATATTCATGAAATCAATGGTTATACATGACGTCGATTTCACCATTGCGTATCTTAACCAAACATCAATAGTGTGATTACTAACGTAAATTTTAGGGTTTTGTTGATATTTCGTTGAAGTTAATGACCCGGATTGGCATATGGAGTATTCAGAATATTTATGAAAAAGCGGAAAACCGTGAAGAAGCGTTACGTTATTGCGCTGGTGATAGTCATCGCCGGACTGATTACGTTATGGAGAATTCTTAACGCACCCGTGCCGACTTATCAGACACTGATTGTGCGCCCCGGTGATTTACAGCAAAGCGTGCTGGCGACCGGAAAGCTGGACGCGCTGCGTAAGGTTGACGTGGGCGCGCAGGTCAGCGGTCAGTTGAAAACTCTGTCGGTGGCGATTGGCGATAAAGTAAAAAAAGACCAGCTTTTAGGGGTTATTGATCCTGAACAGGCTGAAAACCAGATTAAGGAGGTCGAAGCAACGCTGATGGAGCTACGTGCGCAGCGGCAGCAGGCGGAAGCGGAGCTGAAACTGGCGCGGGTGACGTATTCCCGTCAGCAACGTCTGGCACAAACGCAGGCGGTTTCACAGCAGGAGCTCGACACCGCCGCGACGGAGATGGCTGTGAAACAGGCGCAAATTGGCACCATTGACGCGCAAATCAAGCGCAATCAGGCCTCTCTCGATACGGCTAAAACCAATCTCGATTACACTCGCATCGTTGCCCCGATGGCCGGGGAAGTCACGCAAATCACCACTCTGCAAGGCCAGACGGTGATTGCCGCACAACAAGCACCGAACATTCTGACGCTGGCAGATATGAGCACCATGCTGGTAAAAGCGCAGGTTTCTGAAGCGGATGTAATCCACCTGAAGCCGGGGCAAAAAGCCTGGTTTACGGTACTTGGCGATCCACTGACGCGCTACGAGGGGCAAATCAAGGATGTACTACCGACGCCGGAAAAGGTTAACGACGCTATTTTCTATTACGCCCGTTTTGAAGTCCCCAACCCCAATGGTTTGCTGCGGCTGGATATGACTGCGCAAGTGCATATTCAGCTCACCGATGTGAAAAATGTGCTGACGATCCCTCTGTCGGCGTTAGGCGATCCGGTTGGCGATAATCGTTATAAAGTCAAATTGTTGCGTAATGGTGAAACACGCGAGCGTGAAGTGACGATTGGCGCACGTAACGATACCGATGTTGAGATTGTCAAAGGGCTTGAAGCGGGCGATGAAGTGGTGATTGGTGAGGCCAAACCAGGAGCTGCACAATGACGCCTTTGCTCGAATTAAAGGATATTCGTCGCAGCTATCCTGCCGGTGATGAGCAGGTTGAGGTGCTGAAGGGCATCACCCTCGATATTTATGCCGGTGAGATGGTAGCGATTGTTGGCGCTTCAGGTTCCGGTAAATCGACCCTGATGAATATTCTCGGCTGTCTGGATAAGGCCACCAGCGGCACCTATCGCGTCGCCGGTCAGGATGTTGCCACACTGGACGCCGATGCGCTGGCGCAACTGCGCCGCGAGCATTTCGGCTTTATTTTCCAGCGTTACCATTTACTTTCGCATTTAACCGCCGAGCAGAACGTTGAAGTACCCGCCGTCTATGCTGGTCTTGAGCGGAAACAGCGACTGCTTCGTGCCCAGGAGTTGCTGCAACGGCTGGGGCTGGAAGACCGTACAGAGTATTATCCGGCACAGCTTTCGGGTGGTCAGCAACAGCGCGTCAGCATCGCGCGGGCATTGATGAACGGTGGTCAGGTAATTCTTGCCGATGAACCAACCGGCGCACTGGACAGCCATTCTGGCGAAGAGGTGATGGCGATCCTGCATCAGCTGCGCGATCGTGGGCATACGGTGATTATCGTCACCCACGATCCGCAGGTCGCTGCTCAGGCCGAGCGGGTGATCGAAATTCGCGACGGCGAAATTGTGCGCAATCCTCCCGCCATTGAAAAAGTGAATGTTGCTGGCGGGACGGAGCCTGTTGTCAACACGGTGTCTGGCTGGCGGCAGTTTGTCAGCGGTTTTAACGAGGCGCTGACGATGGCATGGCGGGCGCTGGCAGCGAATAAAATGCGTACTTTACTGACCATGCTGGGGATTATTATCGGTATTGCGTCGGTGGTTTCCATTGTCGTGGTGGGTGACGCCGCCAAACAAATGGTGCTGGCGGATATTCGTTCTATTGGTACGAATACTATTGATGTCTATCCCGGGAAAGATTTTGGCGATGACGATCCGCAATATCAGCAGGCGCTGAAGTACGACGACTTAATCGCCATCCAAAAACAACCGTGGGTCGCCTCAGCCACACCTGCCGTCTCGCAAAACCTGCGCCTGCGTTATAACAATGTTGATGTTGCTGCCAGTGCCAATGGCGTGAGCGGCGATTATTTTAATGTCTATGGCATGACCTTCAGTGAAGGAAACACCTTTAATCAGGAGCAGCTGAACGGTCGTGCGCAGGTCGTGGTTCTCGACAGTAATACTCGCCGCCAGCTTTTCCCCCATAAAGCAGATGTGGTTGGCGAGGTGATTCTGGTCGGCAATATGCCCGCCAGAGTCATTGGTGTGGCGGAAGAAAAACAGTCGATGTTTGGTAGCAGTAAAGTGCTGCGTGTCTGGCTACCTTACAGCACGATGTCCGGGCGAGTTATGGGCCAGTCGTGGCTGAACTCCATTACTGTCAGGGTAAAAGAAGGATTTGACAGCGCCGAGGCGGAACAGCAACTCACGCGTTTACTTTCACTGCGCCACGGAAAGAAGGATTTCTTTACCTGGAACATGGACGGCGTCTTGAAAACTGTTGAAAAGACCACACGTACTTTACAACTGTTTCTGACGCTGGTGGCGGTGATTTCGCTGGTGGTGGGCGGTATTGGTGTAATGAATATTATGCTGGTGTCAGTGACCGAGCGGACGCGGGAAATTGGCATTCGCATGGCTGTAGGTGCGCGAGCAAGCGATGTTTTGCAACAGTTCCTGATCGAAGCCGTACTGGTTTGCCTGGTCGGTGGCGCGTTGGGAATAACACTGTCACTGTTAATTGCTTTCACCTTGCAGCTTTTCTTACCCGGCTGGGAGATTGGTTTTTCACCGTTGGCACTGCTGCTGGCGTTTCTCTGCTCGACGGTCACCGGGATTTTATTTGGATGGTTACCCGCACGAAATGCGGCACGACTGGATCCAGTAGATGCTCTGGCACGAGAGTAATTTTTGAGATAAAAATGCCAGCCGATCGGGCTGGCATTTTGCCTTTAGGATGTACACAATGAGACAGAAGAGCTATGCGACTGCCGCTTCTACTTCGACGGGCACAATAACACTGGCGTGATTGCCTTTTGGCCCCTGGTGGACATCAAACTGAACGGATTGTCCAGCTTTTAGCGTTCTGTAACCATCCATCTGAATGGTGGAATAATGAGCGAAAATATCTTCGCCGCCGCCTTCAGGGCAGATGAAACCAAACCCTTTGGCATTGTTGAACCACTTAACAGTACCCTTTTCCATGCTTCGACATCCTTCGCAAATCTTATACAAGTAAGATGGAATAAACCGGGGTCAGAGAGGGGGCTGTTCAAAACCTCGCCAACTCTAGAAATACAATTTAGAGAATTAGGGCGAGCCGTCAAGCGTTTGACAGGGGCCAGGGGGCAGGTATGAATCAAAAATTTGAAGCAGTTAACGCTATTGACAGGAATGTGACAGATGTCGCTGATGCCAACGATAGATGATAGTTATCTATCATGTGGAGTAGATTGGTCAGGCAAATAAGCTCTTGTCAGCGGCAGGGCGTTCTGCCGATAACCGTAACCGAAGATGATAACTGACAATGGGTAAAACGAACGACTGGCTGGACTTTGATCAACTGGCGGAAGAAAAAGTTCGCGACGCGCTAAAACCGCCATCTATGTATAAAGTGATATTAGTCAATGATGATTACACTCCGATGGAGTTTGTTATTGACGTGTTACAAAAATTCTTTTCTTATGATGTAGAACGTGCAACGCAATTGATGCTCGCTGTTCACTACCAGGGGAAGGCCATTTGCGGAGTCTTTACCGCCGAGGTTGCAGAAACCAAAGTGGCGATGGTGAACAAGTACGCGAGGGAGAATGAGCATCCATTGCTGTGTACGCTAGAAAAAGCCTGAATGCAGGCATAAAAATTGGGGGAGGTGCCTATGCTCAATCAAGAACTGGAACTCAGTTTAAATATGGCTTTCGCCAGAGCGCGCGAGCACCGTCATGAGTTTATGACCGTCGAGCACTTGTTACTGGCGCTGCTCAGTAACCCATCTGCCCGGGAGGCGCTGGAAGCGTGTTCTGTGGATTTGGTTGCGCTCCGTCAGGAACTGGAAGCCTTTATTGAACAAACCACACCCGTTCTGCCTGCCAGTGAAGAGGAGCGCGACACACAGCCGACGCTGAGTTTTCAGCGTGTACTGCAACGTGCGGTCTTCCATGTCCAGTCCTCCGGTCGCAATGAGGTAACCGGTGCAAACGTTCTGGTCGCTATCTTTAGCGAACAGGAGTCGCAGGCGGCATATCTGTTGCGTAAACATGAAGTCAGCCGTCTCGATGTGGTGAACTTTATCTCTCATGGCACGCGTAAAGACGAGCCGACACAGTCTTCTGATCCTGGCAGCCAGCCAAACAGCGAAGAACAAGCTGGTGGGGAGGAACGTATGGAGAATTTCACGACGAACCTGAATCAGCTTGCGCGCGTGGGCGGAATCGACCCACTGATTGGTCGTGAGAAGGAGCTGGAGCGTGCTATTCAGGTTCTCTGCCGTCGCCGTAAAAACAACCCGCTGCTGGTGGGGGAATCTGGTGTCGGTAAAACCGCGATTGCGGAAGGTCTTGCCTGGCGAATTGTTCAGGGCGATGTGCCGGAAGTGATGGCTGACTGTACGATTTACTCTCTCGATATCGGTTCTCTGTTAGCGGGCACTAAATATCGCGGCGACTTTGAAAAACGTTTTAAAGCGTTGCTCAAGCAGCTGGAGCAGGACACTAACAGCATCCTGTTTATTGATGAGATCCACACCATTATCGGTGCGGGTGCAGCGTCTGGTGGCCAGGTCGATGCGGCTAACCTGATCAAACCGTTGCTCTCCAGCGGTAAAATTCGCGTAATTGGTTCGACAACCTATCAGGAGTTCAGCAACATTTTCGAGAAAGACCGTGCTCTGGCGCGTCGCTTCCAGAAAATTGATATTACTGAACCGTCGATCGAAGAAACTGTTCAAATCATCAATGGCCTGAAACCGAAGTATGAAGCGCACCACGACGTGCGTTATACCGCAAAAGCGGTGCGTGCAGCGGTAGAGCTGGCGGTGAAATACATTAACGATCGTCATCTGCCGGATAAAGCCATTGACGTTATCGACGAAGCGGGCGCTCGCGCACGCCTGATGCCGGTAAGCAAACGCAAGAAAACCGTTAATGTGGCGGATATTGAGTCCGTGGTGGCCCGTATTGCGCGCATTCCAGAGAAGAGTGTTTCTCAGAGTGACCGCGATACCCTGAAAAACCTCGGCGATCGCCTGAAAATGCTGGTCTTCGGTCAGGATAAAGCCATTGAGGCGCTGACTGAAGCCATTAAGATGGCGCGTGCAGGTTTAGGTCACGAACATAAACCGGTTGGTTCGTTCCTGTTTGCCGGCCCTACCGGGGTCGGGAAAACAGAGGTGACGGTACAGCTTTCGAAAGCGTTGGGCATTGAGCTGCTGCGCTTTGATATGTCCGAGTATATGGAACGCCATACCGTCAGCCGTCTGATTGGTGCGCCTCCGGGATACGTTGGTTTTGATCAGGGCGGTTTGCTGACTGATGCGGTCATCAAGCATCCACATGCGGTGCTGTTGCTGGACGAAATCGAGAAAGCGCATCCGGACGTGTTCAATATTCTGTTGCAGGTGATGGACAACGGTACGCTGACCGATAACAACGGACGCAAAGCGGACTTCCGTAACGTGGTGCTGGTGATGACCACCAACGCCGGGGTACGTGAAACTGAGCGTAAATCCATTGGTCTTATCCACCAGGATAACAGCACCGATGCGATGGAGGAGATCAAGAAGATCTTTACACCGGAATTCCGTAACCGTCTCGACAACATTATCTGGTTTGATCATCTGTCAACCGACGTGATCCATCAGGTGGTGGATAAATTCATCGTCGAGTTGCAGGTTCAGCTGGATCAGAAAGGTGTTTCTCTGGAAGTGAGCCAGGAAGCGCGTAACTGGCTGGCCGAGAAAGGTTACGACCGGGCAATGGGCGCACGTCCGATGGCGCGTGTCATCCAGGACAACCTGAAAAAACCGCTCGCCAACGAACTGCTGTTTGGTTCGCTGGTGGACGGCGGTCAGGTCACCGTCGCGCTGGATAAAGAGAAAAATGAGCTGACTTACGGATTCCAGAGTGCACAAAAGCACAAGGCGGAAGCAGCGCATTAATCTGATTGTTAGGTAGGTTGGTCAAGTCCGTAATCTCGAAAGAGGTTACGGACTTTTTGTTTATGGGGTGGAGGAGGTTCAGACCCTTTTTTTAATGATGATGGTAAGTTGTTGATAATTAGTGCTGCGGGAAGGTAAGGATAAAAAAGGGTGCTGCAGGAGAATGGGATGGTTTTGCTTTATTAACAACGGGCTAAACGTGTAGTATTTGAGTTCACTGCCGTACAGGCAGCTTAGAAATCGACGGGGTGCGGTAAAACCTTTGCGAACGCGTTCACTGCCGTACAGACAGATAAAATGCGAAAAAAAAGCTCGCACTTTCGTACGAGCTCTTCTTTAAATATGGCGGTGAGGGGGGGATTCGAACCCCCGATACGTTGCCGTATACACACTTTCCAGGCGTGCTCCTTCAGCCACTCGGACACCTCACCAAATTGTTTTGCTACCAAACCTCATGGGTGGCAACGGGGCGCTACTATAGGGAGTTGGAGTAAAACGGTCAAGAAGAATTTTAATGATAATTATTGTTTGCTCATACTGTAAACAAGTTGTGCAGTATATCTACATCGAGACAAGTTACGGACTTATACTTCCAAAGTACTTCATACATATCACAAAATAAAAAGGCCGGTTAAACCGACCTTTTACTCGTTCTTTCTCTTCGCCCATCAGGCGGTAAAACAATCAGCGACTACGGAAGACAATGCGGCCTTTGCTCAGGTCGTACGGGGTCAGTTCAACAGTCACTTTGTCGCCCGTCAGGATGCGGATGTAGTTTTTGCGCATTTTACCGGAGATGTGTGCAGTAACCACGTGACCGTTTTCTAACTCTACGCGGAACATGGTATTAGGCAACGTTTCAAGAACGGTACCTTGCATTTCAATATTGTCTTCTTTGGCCATCTAATCCTCTGGGGTATCACTACCGTAATTTGAACCGGCAAGATAATGCCGAAGTTCTGTAAATAAGTAAAGATTTGCGCGCTAAATCGCAACAAACAGGTTCGGCACATTACTCCGAAAACACACGGCTAAGCCGCACCAAAAGCGCAACGTATAAGGGAGCGGTGAGATAAACGATGGGCGTTACCTGACGCGAAAAAATCCTTATCGGCAGCGGGGTAATGAGCGTAACCAACTCTGCGACCGCAATTATAACACTCTGGGGAGAAATGTGCCGAAAACATTCATTCTTGTGGTGAAAACAAGCATCGTGGTACCCAGAAATTATTCGGCAATCGTCCGAGGCGCATTTGATTGAGATAATTAAGGTAATCCCGGCGGGGAATTTCGCAGGCACCAAGCGATGCTGTGTGATCGTTAAGGACCTGGCAGTCGATAAGCTTACCGCCATGACCGATAAATTCCTCACAGAATACCAGAAGCGCCGTTTTAGACGCATTTTCCATCCGGCTGAACATGGACTCGCCACAAAATAGCGTTCCCTGGGCCACGCCGTACATACCGCCGACAAGCTCATCTTCACGCCAGACTTCAATGGAGTGGGCATGGCCGAGTTCGTGAAGGCGATGGTAGGCTTCGACCACGCCACGCGTGATCCAGGTTCCTTCTTCGCGATCGCTGGCACAGCCTTCAATGACCTGACCAAAAGCGTAATTCATCGTGACACGATAGGGCGAGCGTTTATGAAATCGCTTCATACTACGGCTGATATGCAGTGATTCTGGCCATAGCACCGCGCGGGGATCGGGCGACCACCAGAGGATGGGGTCGCCTGGAGAAAACCACGGAAAAATACCACGCTGGTAAGCCATTAACAGGCGCGCAGGGCTAAGATCGCCCCCAAGTGCCAGCAGGCCGTTAGGCTCACGTAATGCGCCTTCCGGGGAAGGGAAGGCTATTGAATGGCGAGAAAGCTGAACCAGGCGCATGACCGCAAAACTCCACGCAAGTCGGATCGTTCAATAATAGCTTACAAACCCTGCTTGAACTGGTAATAACGCCCCTGTCTGGCAAGCAGCTCTGCGTGAGTACCTTGCTCAATAATTTGCCCGTTGTCCATCACTATTATTTGTTGGAAACGAGAGAGTCCGCGAAGTCGATGGGTGACCATTAACACCGTTTTCTCACGCATCATTTCTGCAAGCAATTCAAGGATCTGGCTTTCGGTTGTGGCATCTAAGCCTTCGGTAGGTTCATCCAGCAACACCAGTGGCGCATCATGTAACAGCGCACGGGCGATAGCCAGACGGCGCAGTTCACCACCGGAGAGCTGGCGTCCGCCTTCACCTAACCAACTGTTGAGACCTGCATCCTCGAGCAGCTTCTCCAGACCAACGCGACGCAAGCTCTCCGCCAGAGCCTCATCACTACTGCCAGGCGAGGCGAGTAACAGATTATCACGCAGCGTGGCGCTAAACAGATGCACTCGCTGAGGAACAACGCTGATGGTCTGTCGTAGAGCCGCTTCATTCAGGCTGGCTATGGGGCTATCGTTAAGCAAAATCTCTCCCTGTTGCGGGTCCCAAGCGCGGGTCAGCAGTTGTAACAGTGTTGATTTGCCGCATCCGGTTCGCCCGAGAATCGCAATATGTTCCCCGGCGTTTACCTGAAGAGAAATCCCTTTAAGTGCCTGTTGGGATTGCTCCGGATAAGTGAACTGAACATCCCGTAATGTCAGCGAAACGCGATCGGCAACACGAGTTTGGGTATCAGGGAAGGTGACTTCCGGTTTTTGATCCGTTAAATCAGTGATCCGAACGGCAGAGGCAATGACTTGCCCCAGATGCTGAAATGCACCCGTTACTGGTGCCAGTGCTTCAAACGCGGCTAACGCGCAGAAGACAAACAGGGCAATTAACGCGCCGGGTTGAGCATTGCCGCCAACGCCGCCAGACGCCATCCACAGCATCAGGATCACCGCTAACGCGCCAATGAGCAGCATTATCGCTTGCGACAATGCGGTCAGTTCAGATTGACGGCGTTGCGCTTCCAGCCATTGAATTTCTGTATTCTCTAGTTGCGTGCGATAACGATCGCTGGCGCCAAAAATGGTCAGCTCAGCTTGCCCTTGCAGCCAGGCCGTCAGTTGTTGGCGATACTGTCCGCGAAGATGAGTCAGATTTTGCCCGGTGCTTTTTCCCGCACGATAAAACAGCGGTGGCATCAGGAAAAGCGTCAGTAACATAATGCCGCCCAGCGTAAAGGCGAGGGTGAAATCAAGGAAACTTAACCCGATTGTCACCACCATAATCACCACAAAAGCGCCCACCAGCGGCGAGATAACGCGCAGATAAAGATGATCGAGCGTATCAACATCCGCCACCACGCGATTGAGCAATTCGCCCTGACGATAGCGCGCCAGTCCGGCAGGGGAGAGGGGCAGCAATTTGCTGAAGGTGTAAATGCGCAGATGCTGCAACACGCGGAAAGTCGCGTCGTGACTTACCAGACGTTCAAAATAACGCCCGGCAGTACGGGTGATTGCTGCGCCACGCACGCCCGCAGCGGGTAGCATATAGTTGAAGCTGTACAGTCCGGCAACCCCCGCAACCGCTGAGGCCGAGAGGAACCAGCCGGAAAGTGTCAACAGACCGATACTGGCGAGCAGCGTGACAATTGCCAGCACGATACCAAGACTTAACATCCATTTATGACGTTTATACAGTGCCAGATAGGGTAGCAAAGCGCGCATTTAAATCTCCTCCTGACGATGGGCCAGTAATGTGGCGAATGGGCCACCAGCCACACTTAATTCCGCGTAACGTCCTTGCTCAATAATCCGGCCATCCTGCATAACCCAAATGACATCCCAGTCAGCAAGATCTTCTAACTGGTGGGTGACCATTAACGTTGTCTGGCGCAGAGAGGCGGCATTCAGCGCCTCCATTACGCGCTGTTCACTGTGAGCATCAAGGCTGGCAGCGGGTTCATCCAACAGTAATAGCGAACAGGGATTTAGTAACGCACGGGCCACCGCCACGCGCTGCGCCTGCCCCACGGAAAGGCGGGCAGCCTGGTCGCCAACAGGTGTATCAACGCCTTGTGGCAGGAGCGGTAGAAACTCGCTGACCCAGGCGTTATCCAGCGCTGCTTGTAATTCTTGTTCGCTGGCATCAGGTCGCGCCAGTAGTACGTTATCCCGCAATGTTGCTGCCGGTAATTGTGGGTTTTGCCCAACCCAGGAGAGATGTTTACGCCATGATTCTGGTGATAAATCGCGTAATTCTATCCCGTTGATTCGTAATGATCCCTGATATGAGAGAAAACCAGAAAGCGCGTTCAGCAGTGAGCTTTTACCTGAACCGCTGCGACCAACCAACACTGCACGTTGGCCTGCTGGCAAAGTAAAGTTCAGCGGTCCGGCCAGCGTTTTACCTTCCGGCGACGTGATAAACAGATCCTCGGCCTCAATGGTCACCGGATCGGTCGATGCTAATTCCACCTCGCCACGCTGCGGATGGGCGAGCGGGGTTTCCATAAACGTTTTCAGACTGTCAGCTGCACCAACAGCCTGGGCTTTAGCATGATAAAACGTACCGAGATCGCGCAATGGCTGGAAAAACTCTGGCGCAAGGATCAGGGCCAGAAAACCCGCAGCCAGCGTCACACCGGTATCGTAGTGACCAAAATCCAGCTCGCCGAGATAGGAAAAACCAAAGTAGACCGCCACCAGAGCAATTGACAGCGAGGTAAAAAATTCGAGAATGCCGGAGGATAAAAACGCCAGCCGTAGCACTTCCATTGTCCGTTGGCGGAAATCTTCCGAAGCAGAACGAATACTTTCAATTTCAGCTTCACCACGACCAAAAATACGCAATGTTTCCATGCCGCGCAGGCGATCGAGGAAATGCCCACTTAAGCGAGCAAGAGCGAGAAAGTTACGCCGGTTAGCATCGGCAGCCCCCATCCCAACCAGCGCCATAAACAACGGAATTAACGGTGCTGTGCCCAGCAGAATGAGCGCCGCAGCCCAGTTAGAGGGGAAGATCGCCACCACAATCAGCAACGGCACCGACACTGCCAGCGCCATTTGCGGCAGGTAGCGTGCATAGTAATCATGCATATCGTCAATTTGCTCGAGTACCAACGTCGCCCAGCTCCCCGCAGGTTTACCCTGAATCCACGCTGGCCCTGCTTGTTGCAGACGGTCGAGAACCTGACGGCGGATGGCAAAGCGGATATGCTGCCCGGCGTGATAACCCACCCGTTCGCGTAACCAGACCACCCATGCGCGCAGTACAAAGGTCAGAACCAGTAACGTAAAGGGAAGCAGCAGGGCTTCACGGGGAATATTCTCCATAATCATATGTTGCAGAATTCGCGCCATGAACCAGGCCTGGGCAATGATCAATATGCCGCTTACAAAGCCCAGCAGACGAGAAATATTCAGCCAACGTTGGGAGATGACGCTTTGCTGTTTTAACCAGCGGGTTAACTCTTTTTGACGGGATTTATTCATTGCACGCTTAGCAGGTGAGTTATCAGAATTATTTGCAGAGCAATGTTACAACGGGGAAAAAATAAAGGCGACCCATAGTCGCATGGTGTCGCCTTCTTTACTTTTGTTACTGATTTGTAAAATTATTTTGCGTCAGCTAAACCATCGAGGTAGCGTTCCGCATCAAGTGCTGCCATGCAGCCTGTACCGGCCGAAGTAATGGCCTGACGATAAATATGATCCATCACGTCACCCGCGGCAAAGACGCCAGGAATGCTGGTCTGGGTGGCATTACCATGAATACCCGACTGCACTTTGATGTAGCCGTTTTCCAGTTCCAGCTGCCCTTCGAAAATGGCAGTATTCGGGCTGTGACCGATAGCAACAAACAGACCAGCAACGTCGAGTGACTCGATGTTATCGCTGTTTTGCGTATCGCGCAGACGAACGCCAGTGACACCCATTTGATCGCCGGTCACTTCTTCCAGCGTACGGTTGGTGTGCAGAATGATGTTGCCGTTCTCCACTTTATCCATCAGACGCTTAATAAGGATTTTTTCCGCGCGGAAACCGTCACGGCGGTGAATAAGATGCACTTCCGAAGCGATGTTAGACAGATACAGCGCCTCTTCAACCGCGGTATTGCCGCCGCCGATGACCGCAACTTTCTGGTTGCGATAGAAGAAACCGTCGCAGGTTGCACAAGCAGAAACCCCACGGCCTTTAAAGGCTTCTTCAGAGGGCAGGCCGAGATAGCGTGCAGAAGCTCCGGTGGCAATAATCAGCGCGTCGCAAGTGTATTCGCCGTTATCGCCATTCAGACGGAACGGACGGTTTTGCAGATCCACCTTGTTGATATGATCAAAAATGATCTCAGTTTCAAACTTGGTGGCATGTTCGTGCATGCGCTCCATTAATAACGGACCGGTCAGATCGTTTGGATCGCCAGGCCAGTTTTCCACTTCCGTGGTGGTGGTCAGTTGGCCGCCTTTTTCCATGCCGGTAATCAGCACAGGTTGCAGGTTGGCGCGCGCCGCGTAGACAGCAGCGGTGTATCCCGCCGGGCCTGAACCCAGGATAAGCAGTTTACTGTGTTTGGTCGTGCCCATGAGATCCCCATAGTTGTTGGCAGACAATGGGCAGGATTGTAGGGAATTTACAGACGTAAAAAAAGAGTATGACGATTTTGTTAACAATTTGTGCAATCGGCAGCATCGATAAGCAGGTCAAATTCTCCCGTCATTATCACCTCTGCTACTTAAATTTCCCGCTTTATAAGCCGATTAAATGATGAATAAACGCCCCTGTTAATGAATATCTGGCATGTTGTACTAAAAATCGATGTTTTGCTTTGACAATCCCCTGGTGTTTTGCGAAAACATTCGAGGAAGAAAAAAACAGTATTCTTATATGCGCATAACCATGCATGTAAATACCATGTTTACCGTGCTAGTGAAATCTACGTATGGCGTGGACAGACGCCATTCGTGATGTCGATAGCTGCCACAAGGCAACGGTCTTCTCACCGTAGACCCAGGCATTGCGCGCCGTGAATCTTCATGATTTCGGTCTATCGTGACGGGTAGCGACTCTGAACAGTGATGTTTCAGGGTCAGACAGGAGTAGGGAAGGAATACAGAGAGACAATAATAATGGTAGATAGCAAGAAGCGCCCTGGCAAAGATCTCGACCGTATCGATCGTAACATTCTTAATGAGTTGCAAAAGGATGGGCGTATTTCTAACGTCGAGCTTTCTAAACGTGTGGGACTTTCCCCAACGCCGTGCCTTGAGCGTGTGCGTCGGCTGGAAAGACAAGGGTTTATTCAGGGCTATACGGCGCTGCTGAACCCCCATTATCTGGATGCATCACTTCTGGTATTCGTTGAGATTACTCTGAATCGTGGCGCACCGGATGTGTTTGAACAATTCAATACCGCTGTACAAAAACTTGAAGAAATTCAGGAGTGTCATTTAGTATCTGGTGATTTCGACTACCTGTTGAAAACACGCGTGCCGGATATGTCAGCTTACCGTAAGTTGCTGGGGGAAACCCTGCTGCGTCTGCCTGGCGTCAATGACACACGGACATACGTTGTTATGGAAGAAGTCAAGCAGAGTAATCGTCTGGTTATTAAGACGCGCTAACACGGAACAGGTGCAAAATCGGCGTATTTTGATTACACTCCTGTTAATCCATACAGCAACAGTACTGGGGTAACCTGGTACTGTTGTCCGTTTTAGCATCGGGCAGGAAAAGCCTGTAACCTGGAGAGCCTTTCTTGAGCCAGGAATACACTGAAGACAAAGAAGTCACATTGACAAAGTTAAGTAGCGGCCGCCGCCTTCTGGAGGCGTTGCTGATCCTTATTGTCCTGTTTGCCGTCTGGTTGATGGCTGCCTTACTAAGCTTTAACCCTTCGGACCCCAGCTGGTCGCAAACGGCCTGGCATGAACCTATCCATAATTTAGGTGGGATGCCCGGTGCGTGGTTGGCAGATACGCTGTTCTTTATTTTTGGCGTGATGGCTTACACCATTCCCGTCATTATTGTCGGCGGTTGTTGGTTTGCCTGGCGTCATCAGTCCAGCGACGAATACATTGATTATTTTGCCGTTTCGCTACGCATCATTGGCGTTTTGGCGCTCATCCTTACCTCCTGTGGTCTGGCGGCAATCAACGCTGACGATATCTGGTATTTTGCCTCCGGTGGCGTCATTGGCAGCTTACTAAGTACTACGCTACAACCACTGCTACACAGTAGCGGGGGAACTATTGCGCTGCTCTGCGTTTGGGCTGCGGGCCTGACGCTGTTCACCGGTTGGTCATGGGTGACCATTGCTGAAAAACTCGGCGGCTGGATTTTAAACATTCTCACCTTCGCCAGTAATCGTACCCGTCGCGATGATACCTGGGTCGATGAAGATGAATATGAAGATGACGAAGAGTATGAAGATGAAAACCACGGCAAACAGCATGAATCACGCCGTGCCCGTATTCTTCGCGGCGCGCTAGCGCGTCGTAAACGGTTGGCGGAAAAATTCATTAATCCGATGGGGCGGCAAACAGACGCTGCGTTGTTCTCCGGTAAGCGGATGGATGATGACGAAGAGATTACCTACACTGCACGCGGTGTGGCTGCCGACCCGGACGACGTCCTATTTTCGGGCAATCGTGCAACGCAGCCAGAATATGACGAATACGATCCATTATTAAACGGTGCGCCAATTACCGAACCTGTCGCTGTAGCAGCTGCTGCTACCACGGCGACACAAAGCTGGGCTGCGCCGGTTGAACCTGTGACTCAGACGCCGCCTGTTGCCTCTGTTGATGTTCCACCCTCGCAACCTACAGTAGCCTGGCAGCCTGTACCGGGTCCACAAACGGGAGAGCCGGTTATTGCTCCTGCACCGGAAGGTTACCCACAGCAGTCACAATATGCGCAGCCTGCAGTGCAATATAATGAGCCGCTGCAACAACCAGTACAGCCGCAGCAGCCGTATTATGCACCTGCAGCTGAACAACCTGCGCAACAACCTTACTACGCTCCTGCGGCGGAACAACCTGTTCAGCAACCGTATTACGCAACTGCGCCGGAACAGCCTGCACAACAGCCGTATTACGCCCCTGCGCCAGAACAACCGGTGGCAGGTAACGCCTGGCAAGCCGAAGAGCAGCAATCCACTTTTGCTCCACAGTCTACATACCAGACTGAGCAAACTTATCAGCAACCAGCCGCTCAGGAGCCGTTGTACCAACAGCCGCAATCCGTTGAACAGCAGCCTGTTGTGGAGCCTGAACCCGTTGTAGAAGAGACAAAACCCGCGCGTCCGCCGCTTTACTATTTTGAAGAAGTGGAAGAGAAGCGAGCCCGTGAACGTGAACAACTTGCGGCCTGGTATCAACCGATTCCAGAACCGGTTAAAGAACCAGAACCGATCAAATCTTCGTTGAAAGCGCCTTCTGTTGCAGCAGTACCTCCAGTAGAAGCCGCTGCCGCTGTTTCTCCGCTGGCATCTGGCGTGAAAAAAGCGACACTGGCGACGGGGGCTGCCGCAACCGTTGCCGCGCCAGTCTTCAGTCTGGCAAATAGCGGTGGACCGCGTCCGCAAGTCAAAGAGGGGATTGGCCCGCAGTTGCCACGACCGAAACGTATCCGCGTGCCAACTCGTCGTGAACTGGCGTCTTACGGTATTAAGCTGCCCTCACAGCGTGCGGCGGAAGAGAAAGCCCGTGAAGCCCAGCGCAATCAGTATGATTCTGGCGATCAGTATAACGATGATGAAATCGATGCGATGCAGCAGGATGAACTGGCACGTCAGTTCGCCCAGACACAGCAGCAACGCTATGGCGAACAGTATCAACATGATGTGCCCGTAAACGCAGAAGATGCAGATGCTGCGGCAGAGGCTGAACTGGCTCGTCAGTTTGCGCAAACTCAACAACAACGTTATTCCGGCGAACAACCGGCTGGGGCGAATCCGTTCTCGCTGGATGATTTTGAATTTTCGCCAATGAAAGCGTTGCTGGATGATGGTCCACACGAACCGTTGTTTACGCCAATTGTTGAACCTGTACAGCAGCCGCAACAACCGGTTGCACCGCAGCAGCAGTATCAGCAGCCGCAACAACCAGTTCCGCCACAGCAGCAATATCAGCAGCCGCAACAGCCGGTTGCGCCGCAGCCGCAGTATCAGCAGCCACAACAGCAGGTTGCGCCGCAGCCACAATATCAGCAGCCGCAACAACCGGTTGCGCCACAGCCGCAATATCAGCAGCCGCAACAACCAGTTGCGCCGCAGCCGCAGTATCAACAGCCGCAACAACCGGTTGCACCGCAGCAGCAGGATACCCTGCTTCATCCGCTGTTGATGCGTAATGGCGACAGCCGTCCGTTGCATAAACCGACGACGCCGCTGCCTTCTCTGGATTTGCTGACACCGCCGCCGAGCGAAGTGGAGCCGGTAGATACCTTTGCGCTTGAACAAATGGCTCGCCTGGTGGAAGCGCGTCTGGCTGATTTCCGTATTAAAGCCGATGTCGTCAATTACTCTCCGGGGCCGGTTATCACTCGCTTTGAACTTAACCTGGCTCCTGGCGTAAAAGCGGCGCGCATTTCTAACTTGTCACGGGACCTTGCCCGTTCACTTTCGACGGTGGCGGTGCGTGTCGTTGAAGTTATTCCTGGCAAACCCTATGTAGGTCTGGAGTTACCAAATAAAAAACGACAAACCGTTTATCTGCGCGAAGTTTTGGATAACGCCAAATTCCGCGATAATCCGTCGCCATTAACCGTGGTGCTGGGTAAAGATATCGCCGGTGAGCCGGTGGTTGCCGATCTGGCGAAAATGCCGCACTTGTTGGTTGCGGGGACTACCGGTTCCGGTAAATCTGTCGGTGTGAACGCGATGATCCTGAGCATGCTTTATAAAGCACAGCCAGAAGATGTGCGTTTCATCATGATCGACCCGAAAATGCTGGAGCTTTCGGTTTATGAAGGCATTCCGCATCTGTTAACGGAAGTCGTTACTGATATGAAAGATGCCGCCAACGCGCTGCGCTGGTGTGTTAACGAGATGGAGCGTCGTTATAAACTGATGTCTGCGCTGGGTGTGCGTAATCTGGCGGGTTATAACGAAAAAATTGCTGAAGCCGATCGCATGATGCGTCCGATTCCAGACCCGTACTGGAAGCCGGGTGACAGTATGGATGCCCAGCATCCGGTGCTGAAAAAAGAACCATACATTGTGGTGTTGGTTGACGAATTTGCCGACCTGATGATGACGGTAGGTAAAAAAGTGGAAGAGCTGATAGCACGTCTGGCGCAAAAAGCCCGTGCCGCGGGTATCCACCTCGTACTGGCAACTCAGCGTCCATCGGTTGATGTTATTACTGGTCTGATTAAAGCGAATATTCCGACCCGTATCGCCTTTACCGTATCCAGTAAGATTGACTCACGTACCATTCTTGATCAGGCTGGCGCGGAATCACTGCTGGGGATGGGGGATATGCTCTACTCTGGGCCGAACTCCACGTTGCCGGTACGTGTCCATGGTGCTTTTGTTCGCGATCAGGAAGTTCATGCCGTGGTGCAGGACTGGAAAGCGCGTGGTCGCCCACAGTATGTGGATGGCATCACTTCCGACAGTGAAAGCGAAGGTGGCGCGGGCGGTTTCGATGGCGCTGAAGAACTGGATCCGTTGTTCGATCAGGCGGTGCAGTTTGTCACTGAAAAACGCAAAGCGTCAATTTCTGGCGTACAGCGTCAGTTCCGCATTGGTTATAACCGTGCAGCGCGTATTATCGAACAGATGGAAGCGCAGGGGATTGTCAGCGAACAGGGGCACAACGGTAATCGTGAAGTGCTGGCCCCACCGCCGTTTGACTAATTAATGCATTGCCGGATAAGGCGCGGTAGCGTCGCATCCGGCACTCTATCAACTGAAAATTCAGTATTTTCTTCTTTCCTCAAGCTGATTATTAGCCTGGAATAGAGAGTAGAGGGAACTCCCGATCGGGAGTGACGTAATTTGAGGAATAATGATGAAAAAAATTGCCATCACCTGTGCATTACTCTCAAGCTTAGTAGCAAGCAGCGTTTGGGCTGATGCCGCAAGCGATCTGAAAAGCCGCCTGGATAAAGTCAGCAGCTTCCACGCCAGCTTCACACAAAAAGTGACTGACGGTAGCGGCGCGGCGGTGCAGGAAGGTCAGGGCGATCTGTGGGTGAAACGTCCAAACTTATTCAACTGGCATATGACACAACCTGATGAAAGCATTCTGGTTTCTGACGGTAAAACACTGTGGTTCTATAACCCGTTCGTTGAGCAAGCTACGGCAACCTGGCTGAAAGATGCCACCGGTAATACGCCGTTTATGCTGATTGCCCGCAACCAGTCCAGCGACTGGCAGCAGTACAATATCAAACAGAATGGCGATGACTTTGTCCTGACGCCGAAAGCCAGCAATGGCAATCTGAAGCAGTTCACCATTAACGTGGGACGTGATGGCACAATCCATCAGTTTAGCGCGGTGGAGCAGGACGATCAGCGCAGCAGTTATCAACTGAAATCCCAGCAAAATGGGGCTGTGGATGCAGCGAAATTTACCTTCACCCCGCCGCAAGGCGTCACGGTAGATGATCAACGTAAGTAGAGGCACCTGAGTGAGCAATCTGTCGCTCGATTTTTCGGATAATACTTTTCAACCTCTGGCCGCGCGTATGCGGCCAGAAAATTTAGCACAGTATATCGGCCAGCAACATTTGCTGGCTGCGGGGAAGCCGTTGCCGCGCGCTATCGAAGCCGGGCATTTACATTCTATGATCCTCTGGGGGCCACCGGGTACCGGCAAAACAACCCTCGCTGAAGTGATTGCCCGCTATGCGAACGCTGATGTGGAACGTATTTCTGCCGTCACCTCTGGCGTGAAAGAAATTCGCGAGGCGATCGAGCGCGCCCGGCAAAATCGCAATGCAGGTCGCCGCACTATTCTTTTTGTTGATGAAGTTCACCGTTTCAACAAAAGCCAGCAGGATGCATTTCTGCCACATATTGAAGACGGCACCATCACTTTTATTGGCGCAACCACTGAAAACCCGTCGTTTGAGCTTAATTCGGCACTGCTTTCCCGTGCCCGTGTCTATCTATTGAAATCCCTGAGTACAGAGGATATTGAGCAAGTACTAACTCAGGCGATGGAAGACAAAACCCGTGGCTATGGTGGTCAGGATATTGTTCTGCCAGATGAAACACGACGCGCCATTGCTGAACTGGTGAATGGCGACGCGCGCCGGGCGTTAAATACGCTGGAAATGATGGCGGATATGGCCGAAGTCGATGATAGCGGTAAGCGGGTCCTGAAGCCTGAATTACTGACCGAAATCGCAGGTGAACGTAGCGCCCGCTTTGATAACAAAGGCGATCGCTTTTACGATCTGATTTCCGCACTGCATAAGTCGGTACGTGGTAGCGCACCCGATGCGGCGCTCTACTGGTATGCGCGAATTATTACCGCCGGTGGCGATCCGTTATATGTCGCGCGTCGTTGCCTGGCAATTGCTTCCGAAGATGTCGGCAATGCCGACCCACGGGCGATGCAGGTGGCAATTGCGGCCTGGGATTGCTTTACTCGCGTTGGCCCGGCGGAAGGTGAACGCGCCATTGCTCAGGCGATTGTTTACCTAGCCTGCGCGCCAAAAAGCAACGCTGTCTACACTGCGTTTAAAGCCGCGCTGGCGGATGCTCGCGAACGTCCGGATTATGACGTGCCGGTTCATTTGCGTAATGCGCCGACGAAATTAATGAAGGAAATGGGCTACGGGCAGGAATATCGTTACGCTCATGATGAAGCAAACGCTTATGCTGCCGGTGAGGTTTACTTCCCGCCGGAAATAGCACAAACACGCTATTATTTCCCGACAAACAGGGGCCTTGAAGGCAAGATTGGCGAAAAGCTCGCCTGGCTGGCTGAACAGGATCAAAATAGCCCCATAAAACGCTACCGTTAATGTTATCGTTGCGGTAATGTTGTTACTGTATCCCTGTGGTCGCAGGCTGTGGCCACATCTCCCATTTAATTCGATAAGCACAGGATAAGCATGCTCGATCCCAATCTGCTGCGTAATGAGCCAGACGCAGTCGCTGAAAAACTGGCACGCCGGGGCTTTAAGCTGGATGTAGATAAGCTGGGCGCTCTTGAAGAGCGTCGTAAAGTATTGCAGGTCAAAACGGAAAACCTGCAAGCGGAGCGTAACTCCCGATCGAAATCCATTGGCCAGGCGAAAGCGCGCGGGGAAGATATCGAGCCTTTACGTCTGGAAGTGAACAAACTGGGCGAAGAGCTGGATGCAGCAAAAGCCGAGCTGGATGCTTTACAGGCTGAAATTCGCGATATCGCGCTGACCATCCCTAACCTGCCTGCAGATGAAGTGCCGGTAGGTAAAGACGAAAATGACAACGTCGAAGTCAGCCGCTGGGGCACCCCGCGTGAGTTTGACTTTGAAGTTCGTGACCATGTGACGCTGGGTGAAATGCACTCTGGCCTCGACTTTGCAGCCGCAGTTAAGCTGACCGGTTCCCGCTTTGTGGTAATGAAAGGGCAGATTGCTCGCATGCACCGCGCACTGTCGCAGTTTATGCTGGATCTGCATACCGAACAGCATGGCTACAGTGAGAACTATGTTCCGTACCTGGTTAACCAGGACACGCTGTACGGTACGGGTCAGCTGCCGAAATTTGCTGGCGATCTGTTCCATACTCGTCCGCTGGAAGAAGAAGCAGACACCAGTAACTATGCGCTGATCCCAACGGCAGAAGTTCCGCTGACTAACCTGGTGCGCGGTGAAATCATCGATGAAGATGATCTGCCAATTAAGATGACCGCCCACACCCCATGCTTCCGTTCTGAAGCCGGTTCATATGGTCGTGACACCCGTGGTCTGATCCGTATGCACCAGTTCGACAAAGTTGAAATGGTGCAGATCGTGCGCCCGGAAGACTCAATGGCGGCGCTGGAAGAGATGACTGGTCATGCAGAAAAAGTCCTGCAGTTGCTGGGCCTGCCGTACCGTAAAATCATCCTTTGCACTGGCGACATGGGCTTTGGCGCTTGCAAAACTTACGACCTGGAAGTATGGATCCCGGCACAGAACACCTACCGTGAGATCTCTTCCTGCTCCAACGTTTGGGATTTCCAGGCACGTCGTATGCAGGCACGTTGTCGCAGCAAGTCGGACAAGAAAACCCGTCTGGTTCATACCCTGAACGGTTCTGGTCTGGCTGTTGGTCGTACGCTGGTTGCGGTTATGGAAAACTATCAGCAGGCTGATGGTCGTATTGAAGTACCAGAAGTTCTGCGTCCGTATATGAACGGACTGGAATATATTGGCTAATACCCAATTTTTCTGAATCTAAAAAGCGCCTGCGGGCGCTTTTTTTGTCTCCCTTTGATACCGAACAATAATTACTCCTCACTTACACGTAATACTACTTTCGAGTGAAAATCTACCTATCTCTTTGATTTTCAAATTATTCGATGTATACAAGCCTATATAGCGAACTGCTATAGAAATAATTACACAATACGGTTTGTTACTGGAATCAATCGTGAGCAAGCTTGAGTGAGCCATTATGAAAACGAAAATCCCTGATGCGGTATTGGCTGCTGAGGTGAGTCGCCGTGGTTTGGTAAAAACGACAGCGATCGGCGGCCTGGCAATGGCCAGCAGCGCATTAACATTACCTTTTAGTCGGATTGCGCACGCTGTCGATAGCGCCATTCCAACAAAATCAGACGAAAAGGTTATCTGGAGCGCCTGTACAGTTAACTGTGGTAGTCGCTGCCCGCTACGTATGCACGTCGTGGACGGTGAAATCAAATATGTCGAAACGGACAATACCGGCGATGACAATTACGACGGCCTGCACCAGGTTCGCGCCTGTCTGCGTGGGCGTTCCATGCGTCGCCGTGTCTACAATCCGGACCGCCTGAAATATCCGATGAAACGAGTCGGGGCGCGCGGTGAAGGCAAATTCGAGCGCATTAGCTGGGAAGAAGCCTACGACATCATCGCGACCAATATGCAGCGCCTGATCAAAGAGTACGGCAACGAGTCTATCTATCTGAACTATGGCACCGGTACGCTGGGCGGCACCATGACCCGCTCCTGGCCGCCGGGAAATACCCTGGTCGCGCGCCTGATGAACTGCTGCGGCGGTTATCTTAACCATTACGGTGACTACTCTTCTGCGCAAATTGCGGAAGGTTTGAACTATACCTACGGCGGCTGGGCAGATGGTAACAGCCCGTCGGATATCGAAAACAGTAAATTGGTAGTGCTGTTTGGTAATAACCCAGGCGAAACGCGAATGAGTGGCGGTGGGGTGACTTACTATCTTGAACAGGCACGCCAGAAATCTAATGCCCGCATGATCATCATCGATCCGCGCTATACCGACACCGGTGCCGGGCGCGAAGATGAGTGGATCCCTATTCGTCCAGGAACAGATGCCGCACTGGTTAACGGTCTGGCGTATGTCATGATCACCGAAAACCTGGTGGATCAGGCATTCCTTGATAAATATTGCGTTGGCTACGATGAGAAAACCCTGCCCGCTAGCGCGCCGAAAAATGGCCACTATAAAGCTTATATTCTGGGTGAAGGGCCAGATGGCGTGGCTAAAACACCGCAATGGGCCTCGCAAATCACCGGTATCCCGGCAGAGAAAATCATTCAACTGGCACGGGAAATCGGCAGTACCAAACCGGCGTTTATCAGCCAGGGATGGGGGCCACAGCGCCACGCCAACGGCGAAATCGCGACTCGCGCTATCTCGATGCTGGCGATTCTGACCGGTAACGTCGGCATTAACGGCGGTAACACCGGCGCGCGTGAAGGTTCCTATAGCCTGCCGTTTGTCCGTATGCCGACCCTCGAAAACCCGATCCAGACCAGCATTTCTATGTTTATGTGGACCGATGCCATTGAACGTGGCCCGGAAATGACGGCGCTACGTGATGGTGTGCGCGGGAAAGATAAGCTGGATGTGCCGATCAAAATGATCTGGAACTATGCCGGTAATTGCCTGATTAACCAGCATTCTGAAATCAACCGTACCCATGAAATCCTTCAGGATGATAAGAAGTGCGAGCTGATTGTGGTTATCGACTGCCACATGACCTCATCGGCGAAATATGCTGACATCCTGCTGCCTGACTGCACCGCTTCCGAACAGATGGACTTTGCACTGGATGCATCCTGCGGGAATATGTCTTACGTGATTTTCAACGATCAGGTGATTAAACCGCGCTTTGAATGTAAAACCATCTATGAAATGACCAGCGAACTGGCAAAACGTCTTGGCGTTGAGCAACAGTTTACTGAAGGCCGTACACAGGAAGAGTGGATGCGGCATCTGTATGCCCAGTCGCGGGAAGCGATTCCTGAACTGCCAACGTTTGAAGAGTTCCGCAAGCAGGGGATCTTTAAAAAGCGCGACCCACAAGGGCATCACGTTGCTTATAAAGCCTTCCGTGAAGATCCGCAGGCAAACCCACTGACTACGCCATCGGGCAAAATTGAGATTTATTCGCAGGCGCTGGCTGACATTGCCGCTACCTGGGAATTGCCAGAAGGCGATGTGATCGATCCACTGCCGATCTACACGCCGGGCTTTGAAAGTTATCAGGATCCGCTGAACAAACAGTATCCGCTGCAGCTTACGGGTTTCCACTATAAATCTCGCGTTCACTCAACTTACGGCAACGTTGATGTGCTGAAAGCGGCTTGCCGTCAGGAAATGTGGATCAACCCGCTTGATGCGCAAAAACGCGGTATCAACAACGGCGATAAAGTCAGGATCTTTAACGATCGTGGTGAAGTTCATATTGAGGCGAAAGTGACGCCACGAATGATGCCGGGTGTGGTCGCACTGGGTGAAGGTGCCTGGTATGACCCGGATGCAAAACGTGTCGATAAGGGCGGTTGTATTAACGTACTGACCACTCAACGTCCGTCTCCTCTCGCTAAGGGGAATCCGTCACATACAAACCTTGTTCAGGTTGAAAAGGTGTAAGGAGTAACCGATGACAACCCAGTATGGATTTTTTATTGATTCCAGCCGTTGCACCGGTTGCAAAACCTGCGAGCTGGCCTGTAAAGACTACAAAGATTTGACGCCAGAAGTCAGCTTCCGCCGCATTTATGAATATGCTGGCGGCGACTGGCAGGAAGATAACGGTGTCTGGCACCAGAACGTGTTTGCCTACTATCTGTCGATTTCATGTAACCACTGCGAAGATCCGGCTTGTACTAAAGTCTGCCCGAGCGGTGCGATGCATAAACGCGAAGATGGTTTTGTTGTGGTCGATGAAGATGTGTGCATTGGCTGTCGCTACTGCCATATGGCTTGCCCGTATGGCGCACCGCAATATAACGAAACGAAAGGCCATATGACCAAATGCGATGGTTGTTATGACCGTGTTGCGGAGGGTAAAAAGCCGATCTGTGTTGAATCTTGTCCGCTGCGGGCGCTGGATTTCGGCCCTATCGACGAGCTGCGTAAAAAACATGGCGATCTGGCGGCCGTTGCGCCGTTGCCGCGAGCTCACTTTACCAAACCGAATATTGTGATCAAACCCAATGCCAATAGCCGCCCGACCGGGGATACCACTGGCTATCTGGCAAACCCGAAGGAGGTGTGAGATGGGAAGTGGATGGCATGAATGGCCGCTGATGATCTTCACGGTCTTCGGGCAATGTGTAGCAGGTGGTTTTATCGTTCTGGCTTTGGCGCTGCTCAAAGGCGACCTGCGAGCAGAAGCCCAGCAGCGTGTTATCGCCTGCATGTTTGGTTTATGGGTGCTGATGGGCATTGGCTTTATCGCCTCTATGCTCCATCTTGGTTCACCAATGCGCGCTTTTAACTCGCTCAACCGGGTAGGGGCTTCAGCACTCAGTAACGAAATCGCCAGCGGTTCGATCTTTTTTGCCGTAGGCGGCATCGGCTGGTTGCTGGCAATGCTGAAAAAGCTGTCACCGGCATTGCGTACGCTGTGGCTGATAGTGACGATGGTTCTTGGCGTCATCTTTGTCTGGATGATGGTGCGTGTGTATAACAGCATTGATACCGTTCCGACCTGGTACAGCATCTGGACGCCGATGGGCTTCTTCCTGACGATGTTTATGGGCGGCCCGTTACTGGGTTACCTGTTGTTGAGTCTGGCTGGCGTCGATGGCTGGGCGATGCGTCTGCTGCCAGCAATTTCTGTACTGGCACTGGTAGTGAGTGGCGTGGTGTCAGTGATGCAGGGCGCAGAGCTGGCGACTATTCATAGTTCTGTGCAGCAGGCCGCAGCGCTGGTGCCGGACTATGGTGCGCTGATGTCCTGGCGGATCGTGCTTTTGGCCGTTGCCCTGTGCTTGTGGATTGCACCACAGCTAAAAGGTTATCAGCCTGCGGTTCCGCTACTATCCGTCTCATTCATTCTGCTTCTGGCAGGGGAATTAATCGGTCGCGGCGTATTCTATGGTTTGCATATGACCGTGGGGATGGCCGTCGCAAGCTAATCAGTAACAACCGGGGTTTCGGCCCCGGTTCTCTTTTATTTCTGCTTCGTTAACGTGTCATAACTGGTCATCAAATTACGATAATCAGGAATGTGGTTAGAGAACAACGTCGCCAGTCCTTCAATATCATTACGCCAGTCGCGATGCAGCTCGCACGCCACGCCGAACCATGTCATCAATTGCGCACCAGCTTGCGACATGCGATCCCATGCCGAATGCCGGGTAATTTCATTAAAGGTCCCTGACGCGTCAGTCACGACAAAGACGTCAAACCCTTCTTCAATGGCTGAAAGCGCCGGGAATGCCACGCAAACTTCGGTTACCACACCGGCAATAATTAACTGTTTTTTACCTGTCGCTTTGACAGCTTTTACAAAATCTTCGTTATCCCAGGCGTTAATATTTCCCGGGCGAGCAATGTAAGGTGTATCGGGGAATTGTGCTTTCAGTTCTGGAACTAATGGGCCGTTAGGACCGGTTTCAAAACTGGTGGTAAGAATAGTTGGTAAGTTGAAATACTTAGCCAGGTCACCCAGCGCCAGCACGTTATTTTTAAACTTATCAGGTTCGATATCCCGTACAAGGGAAAGTAAACCAGCCTGGTGATCAACAAGCAAAACGGCAGCATCATTTTTATCAAGACGAACATACGGTTTGGTCATCCTCTTCTCCTTTCGAGAGTCAGTGGTACGTCTGAAATCGATCAGACGCGATGCATTGCTCTGAAAGCATAGACGGGAAATATGAGTTTGCTGTGACCATGAAATTTTTCGACTGAACGAAGCGTATGAAATTTGTGTTAGTTCAATAAAAACAATCAGATGAGACTAATCATCTCTTCAGCATTAGCGTTATGAATGAGTAATATAAATCGATAATACCGCCGCTGGGATATCGCGTATTTTCACCCATTGACAATGTTTTTGGCGGTGGCATGATGCGCATGAAATTTGAACTTCCTCACGGTTTTAATTCATGTCCACGTATACCCGGCCTGTCATGCTTTTGCTGTCTGGCCTGCTTTTGTTGACTCTGGCGATTGCGGTGTTAAATACACTCGTGCCGCTTTGGCTCGCCCAGGAACACATGTCCACATGGCAGGTAGGCGTTGTCAGCTCATCCTATTTTACCGGCAACCTTGTCGGTACATTGCTGACAGGGTATGTCATTAAGCGCATTGGCTTTAACCGCAGCTATTATCTGGCCTCCTTCATTTTTGCCGCTGGCTGTGCCGGCCTTGGCCTGATGATTGGATTCTGGAGCTGGTTGGCTTGGCGTTTTGTCGCGGGCGTCGGCTGTGCCATGATTTGGGTGGTTGTTGAGAGCGCGCTGATGTGCAGTGGGACGTCACGTAACCGTGGGCGTTTGCTTGCTGCGTATATGATGGTTTATTACGTGGGAACGTTTTTAGGCCAGTTACTGGTCAGCAAAGTTTCAACCGAGCTGATGTCCGTATTGCCGTGGGTTACAGGTTTGACGTTGGCAGGGATCTTACCGCTGTTGTTTACGCGTGTGCTGAATCAGCAGGCTGAAAACCATGATTCGACGTCAATTACGTCAATGCTAAAACTCCGTCAGGCGCGGCTTGGCGTGAATGGCTGCATTATCTCAGGAATCGTTCTGGGATCTCTATATGGCCTGATGCCGCTGTACCTCAATCACAAAGGGGTGAGCAATGCCAGCATTGGTTTCTGGATGGCGGTACTGGTCAGTGCGGGTATCCTTGGACAATGGCCGATTGGACGTCTGGCGGATAAGTTTGGTCGACTGCTGGTGTTGCGTGTTCAGGTCTTTGTCGTCATTCTCGGCAGTATCGCGATGCTTAGCCAGGCGGCGATGGCCCCAGCGTTATTCATCCTCGGTGCCGCTGGCTTTACGCTATATCCGGTGGCGATGGCATGGGCTTGCGAGAAAGTTGAACATCATCAACTGGTGGCGATGAACCAGGCCTTACTGTTGAGCTATACTGTGGGAAGTCTGCTTGGCCCGTCATTTACCGCTATGCTAATGCAGAATTTCTCCGATAATTTATTGTTTATCATGATCGCCAGCGTATCGTTTATCTATTTGCTGATGCTGCTGCGCAACGCCGGTCATACGCCGAAACCCGTTGCTCACGTGTAAATGAATTCAAGCAGAGTGTGAACTTACTGTTTCACACTCTGCTTTTTTGTTTCTTCTATCTGACTTGCTTTATTCCAAATTTTATTCGTTTAAAAATAAAATGTGCAGCAGGTTATAATTTTGCATTTCGCTATTTCCGCACTTCTTATTTGCCGCGCATAATCCCTCGTTTTACAGATGCCCCTTTAATTTTGGCGAAGGATTTGTCTATGGCTGGGAATGTTCAGGAAAAACAGCTGCGATGGTACAACATTGCGCTGATGTCTTTTATCACTGTCTGGGGTTTTGGCAACGTTGTTAATAACTACGCCAACCAGGGGCTGGTGGTTGTTTTTTCATGGGTGTTTATCTTTGCGCTCTATTTCACACCTTATGCGCTAATTGTTGGTCAGTTAGGCTCGACCTTCAAAGATGGGAGGGGCGGGGTCAGTACCTGGATTAAACACACGATGGGACCCGGACTGGCTTACCTCGCCGCGTGGACCTACTGGGTAGTGCATATTCCCTATCTGGCACAAAAACCCCAGGCAATACTGATTGCGCTCGGTTGGGCGATGAAAGGCGACGGTTCGTTAATCAAAGAATATTCAGTCGTAGCGTTACAGGGGTTAACGCTGGTGCTGTTTATCTTCTTTATGTGGGTTGCTTCACGCGGTATGAAATCGCTGAAAATCGTCGGTTCTGTGGCAGGGATTGCGATGTTTGTTATGTCGCTCCTGTATGTGGCGATGGCGGTAACCGCGCCTGCAATTACTGAAGTGCATATTGCGACCACAAACATTACCTGGGAAACGTTCATTCCTCATATCGACTTTACCTACATTACCACTATTTCAATGCTGGTTTTCGCGGTTGGCGGAGCAGAGAAGATTTCTCCTTACGTTAATCAAACGCGCAACCCAGGAAAAGAATTTCCAAAAGGGATGTTATGCCTGGCGGTGATGGTTGCGGTTTGTGCCATTCTGGGCTCGCTGGCGATGGGGATGATGTTTGATTCGCGTAATATCCCGGATGACTTAATGACCAACGGTCAGTATTACGCCTTTCAGAAGCTGGGCGAGTATTACAACATGGGTAATACTTTAATGGTGATTTACGCCATTGCGAATACCCTGGGACAAGTAGCGGCGCTGGTATTCTCGATTGATGCCCCGCTTAAAGTGCTATTAGGTGATGCTGACAGCAAATATATTCCAGCCAGTTTATGTCGTACCAACGCTTCTGGTACGCCCGTTAATGGCTATTTTCTGACCCTGGTACTGGTGGCGATTCTGATTATGCTGCCGACTCTCGGCATTGGTGATATGAACAATCTCTATAAATGGCTGTTGAACCTTAATTCGGTAGTGATGCCGCTGCGTTATTTATGGGTATTTGTTGCATTTATTGCAGTCGTTCGCCTGGCGCAGAAATATAAACCAGAATATGTCTTTATTCGTAATAAGCCTCTGGCAATGACCGTCGGGATTTGGTGTTTTGCCTTTACCGCCTTTGCCTGTTTGACGGGGATCTTCCCGAAAATGGAAGCCTTCACTGCAGAGTGGACCTTCCAGTTGGCGCTGAATGTTGCAACGCCGTTTGTGCTGGTAGGATTAGGACTGATTTTCCCGCTGCTGGCGCGTAAAGCGAATAGTAAATAATTATTGTGGTCGGTGACGCTGACTCTGGCAGATCTGACCCGTTTTTACATAATCGAGAAATGCGCGCAAGCCGCAGGACATATACTGGCGGTTTGGATAATAGATCTGGAAGCCTGGACGCTCTGTGCTCCAGTCTTCCAGTACACATTCTAAACGACCAGTATCAAGGTACTCCTTGATCTGTTCATAGAGCAGATACCCGATACCAGCACCCATCAAAACGGCCTCCAGTTCAGCATCAACATCATCCAGAATGATATTTCCTGCGACAGCAATTTCCAGCTCCTTTGCAAATTGCCAGTGGAAAGGTTTGCCGCTGGGATAACGAAAAACAACACATTGATGATTAAGCAGATCATGAGGATGGCGGGGTTTGCCATATCTTGCAAAGTACTCTGGCGTTGCTGCTACACATAATTTCACTGGCGGGCCGATCGCCACGCTGATCATATCTTTTTCGACGATGCCACTAAGTCGAACGCCAGCGTCAAAGCCCTGTTGGACGATATCGACAAGAGAGTCGTCAGTTGTGAGCTCGACTTTAATATCAGGATATTCACGTGTGAAACCAACCAGTAAAGGCATTAAAAATATACGTGCAGCTACCCGGGCGGCATTGATTTTGAGCGTTCCTGTCGGTGTCAGACGAAAATCATTCATCTCATCTAACATGATCTGAATTTCGTCGAAAGCTGGGCGCAATCGTTCATAGAGATTAGAACCCGCTTCCGTTAACGATACGCTTCGGGTTGTCCGATTGAATAAGCGAATTTTAAGACGTTGTTCCAGTGTTTTAATACTATGGCTAATGGCGGACGAGGATAAGCCTAACTCATCGCCCGCTGCACGAAAGCTTTGATTACGGGCCACGGCAAAGAAAGTGGCAAAGTCAGACATATTCATCCGCATTAGTGAAAATCCTTCATTAACTCATCCTGAATCATCACGTTTACAGGATTATGCCGCCTGCGTAAAGTGCGCTCCAGAACTTAACGTGGAGGTAAAATTATGCAGTCTGAACGTATTTATTTGGTATGGGCCCATCCTCGTCATGATTCATTGACCGCACATATTGCTGATGCGATCCATCAGCGGGCAATGGAGCGGAAAATACAGGTGACGGAACTCGATTTATATCGGCGTAATTTCAACCCAGTGATGACGCCGGAAGATGAACCAGACTGGAAGAATATGGATAAACGTTATTCTCCAGAGGTTCATCAGCTTTATTCAGAGCTGCTTGAACATGACACGTTAGTGGTGGTTTTTCCTCTCTGGTGGTACAGCTTCCCGGCAATGCTAAAAGGATATATTGACAGAGTATGGAATAATGGGCTGGCTTATGGAGATGGGCACAAATTACCATTCAATAAAGTTCGTTGGGTGGCGCTGGTTGGAGGAGACAAAGAATCATTTGTCCAGATGGGCTGGGAAAAAAATATAAGCGATTATTTAAAAAATATGTGCAGTTATCTTGGTATTGAAGATGCCGATGTCACTTTCTTGTGTAATACAGTGGTATTCGATGGGGAAGAACTTCACGCGAGCTATTATCAGTCGTTATTATCTCAGGTACGGGATATGGTAGATGCACTATAAGATGTGTTAAAAACGCTGTAGCAGAATGAAGCGCGGAATAAAAAAGCGGCAACTCAATAAAGTTGCCGCTTTACGGGGAAATTAGAACATTACCTTATGACCGTACTGCTCAAGAATGCCTTTCACGCGTTCCATGGTCTCTTTCTTCGGTGGTTTAACACCGTCGAGTTTGTACTCTTCACCCATTGCCACCCATTTGTGTTTGCCCAGCTCGTGGTAGGGGAGAAGCTCGATTTTCTCAACGTTGCCCATATCACGGGTAAATTCACCGAGGCGATGCGCTGAATCGTCATCGTCAGACCAGCCTGGGACAACAACGTAGCGGATCCACACCTTCACATTTTTGTTCGCCAGATATTTAGCGAACTCCAGCGTGCGGTGGTTGGAAACTCCAACCAGATTTTGGTGGATCTCGTCGTTCATCTGTTTGAGATCGAGCATTACCAGGTCGGTTACTTCCAGCAGTTCATCAATCACCGGATCGTAACGACGAACAAAACCGTTGGTGTCCAGACAGGTATGAATGCCTTCTTTTTTGCAGGCGCGGAACCAGTCACGAACAAACTCAGCTTGCAGGATTGCTTCACCGCCGGATGCGGTAACGCCGCCGCCGGAAGCGTTCATAAAGTGGCGATAGGTCACCACTTCCTTCATCAAATCTTCAACGGTAACTTCTTTACCGCCATGCGTGTCCCAGGTGTCGCGGTTATGACAATACAGGCAGCGCATCAGGCAGCCCTGGAAAAAGGTGATAAAGCGAATACCTGGGCCGTCTACGGTTCCACAGGATTCAAAGGAGTGAATGCGACCAATAACTGACATTGCGGTGTTTCTCCAGATGTGGCCCATCTGAGGCCGTGTTGGTGCGCAGCTCGAAGGCTACGTCGAGTCTGTTTTGGCAGTCACCTTAAAGTATAGATAGCTGACAAAAAAGGCTCTCGTGCTAAAAAAGGCCCCACTTTCGTGGAGCCTTTATTGTACGCTTTTTACTGTACGATTTCAGTCAAATCTAATTACATAGATTGAGTGAAGGTACGAGTAATAACGTCCTGCTGCTGTTCTTTAGTCAGCGAGTTGAAACGTACTGCGTAGCCAGATACACGGATGGTCAGCTGCGGATATTTTTCCGGGTTTTCCATCGCGTCGAGCAGCATTTCACGGTTCATCACGTTAACGTTCAGGTGCTGACCACCTTCGATGGATGCTTCGTGGTGGAAGTAACCATCCATCAGACCTGCCAGGTTGGTCTTACGAACTTCGTCGTCTTTACCCAGTGCGTTCGGAACGATAGAGAAGGTGTAGGAGATACCATCTTTAGCGTAAGCAAACGGCAGTTTAGCAACGGAAGTCAGAGACGCTACAGCACCTTTCTGGTCACGACCGTGCATCGGGTTAGCACCCGGTCCGAACGGCGCGCCAGCACGACGACCGTCTGGGGTGTTACCAGTTTTCTTACCATACACAACGTTAGAAGTGATGGTCAGAACAGACTGAGTCGGGATAGCGTCACGGTAGGTGTGCAGTTTCTGAATTTTCTTCATGAAACGTTCTACCAGGTCAACAGCCAGGTCATCTACACGCGGATCATTGTTACCAAACTGCGGGTATTCGCCTTCGATTTCGAAGTCGATAGCCAGACCGTCTTCGTCACGAATCGGTTTAACTTTCGCATATTTGATTGCAGACAGGGAGTCAGCAGCAACGGACAGACCAGCGATACCACACGCCATGGTGCGGATAACGTCACGGTCGTGCAGCGCCATCAGAGAGGCTTCGTAGCTGTACTTGTCGTGCATGTAGTGGATGATGTTCAGTGCAGTGATGTACTGTTTAGCCAGCCAGTCCATGAAGTGATCCATGCGCTCCATCACTTCATCGTAGTTCAGGAGATCGCCTTTGATCGGTTCAGACTTCGGACCAACCTGCATTTTCAGTTTTTCGTCAACGCCGCCGTTGATTGCGTACAGCATGGTTTTCGCCAGGTTTGCACGCGCACCGAAGAACTGCATTTGTTTACCAACGATCATCGGGCTTACGCAGCAAGCGATAGCATAGTCATCGTTGTTGAAGTCCGGACGCATCAGGTCATCGTTCTCATACTGCAGAGAAGAGGTGTCGATGGACACTTTAGCGGCGAATTTCTTGAAGTTCAGCGGCAGTTTTTCAGACCACAGAATGGTCATGTTCGGTTCCGGAGACGGACCCATGGTGTACAGGGTGTTCAGGAAACGGAAGCTGTTTTTGGTAACCAGGGTACGACCGTCGAGGCCCATACCACCGATAGATTCGGTTGCCCAGATCGGGTCGCCAGAGAACAGTTCATCGTATTCCGGAGTACGCAGGAAGCGAACCATACGCAGTTTCATGACCAGGTGGTCAACCATTTCCTGCGCTTCTTGTTCGGTGATCTTGCCAGCTTTCAGGTCACGTTCGATGTACACATCCAGGAAGGTGGAGGTACGACCGAAGGACATTGCAGCACCGTTCTGAGACTTAACAGCAGCCAGGTAGCCGAAGTAAGTCCACTGGATAGCTTCCTGAGCGTTGGTAGCCGGACCAGAGATGTCGTAGCCGTATTTCGCAGCCATTTCTTTCATCTGACCCAGAGCGCGGTGCTGTTCAGCGATTTCTTCGCGCAGACGGATAGTCTGTTCCAGGTTTACGCCGTTTTCCAGATCAGTCTGCAGAGAGGTGAACTGAGCGTATTTGTCTTTCATCAGGTAGTCGATACCGTACAGCGCAACGCGACGGTAGTCACCGATGATACGGCCACGGCCATAAGCATCTGGCAGACCGGTCAGAACACCGGATTTACGGCAACGCAGGATGTCCGGAGTGTAAACGTCGAACACGCCCTGGTTGTGAGTTTTACGGTATTCAGTGAAGATTTTTTTGATCATCGGGTCCAGTTCGCGGTTGTACGCTTTGCAGGAACCTTCGATCATTTTGATACCACCGAACGGGATAAGAGCACGTTTCAGCGGAGCTTCAGTCTGCAGACCAACAACTTTTTCCAACGCTTTGTTGATGTAACCAGCGTCGTGAGAGGTGATGGTAGAAGCAACAGCGGTGTCAAAGTCAACTGGCGCGTGAGTGCGGTTTTCCAGTTTAACGCCTTCCATTACTTTGTCCCACAGGGTGGTGGTCGCTTCAGTAGCGCCAGCCAGGAAGGACTCGTCACCCTCGTACGGAGTGTAGTTTTTCTGAATGAAGTCACGGACGTTTACTTCATTCTGCCAGTCACCTTTGGTAAAACCTTCCCAGGCTGTGGCTAACTTTTCATTAAGCTCGGACATGTAACACCTACCTTCTTAAGTGGATTTTTTATTTACTGCGTACTTCGACAACCATTAATGGTGATCGTTTTCACGCAGGTAAATGACCCAGTATGTCAACCCAACCAACAAACCACCGCCGATAATATTACCGATCGTAACCGGAATCAGGTTATCAGTGATGAAGTTCATCACGGTCAGGTGAGAAAAATTTTCCGGTGCAGAACCGACAGCGGTCCAGAATTCCGGAGATGCGAAGTCGCGGATTACAATACCCATCGGGATCATAAACATGTTTGCGATACTGTGCTCAAAACCGCTGGCAACAAACATCGCGACCGGCAGCACCATAATGAACGCTTTGTCCATCAGGCTACGGCCAGAATAACTCATCCATACTGCCAGACATACCATCAGGTTTGCCAGGATACCAAGGCAGACGGCCTCAATAAAAGTATGGTGCACTTTGTGGTCGGCGGTTTGTAGGACGTTTAGTCCCCATTGACCATTTGCGGTCATATACTCGCCGGAAAGCCACATTAAAAGTACAAACAGCAGTGCGCCGACCAGGTTGCCAAAATAGACATTTAGCCAGTTTTTCGCCAACTGACCCCAGGTGATGCGCCCACTCGCCTTAGCAACAACAATCAACACTGTGGAAGTAAAGAGATCGGCTCCGCAGACAACACAAAGAATCAGCCCCAGAGAGAAGCAAATGCCGCCAACCAGTTTTGCCATGCCGAAGGGCATTGTGCCTGTGCCAGTGGTTGCTGTGATATAGAAGACGAATGCGATTGAGATGAAAACACCGGCGGTAATCGCCAGATAGAAAGTCTTAAGCGGATGTTTCGTTGCTTTATAGACACCCGCCTCTTCGGCCACTTTGGCCATTGCAGCAGGAAGTAAAAGATCAAAAGGGTTGTCAGCTTTCACACTAACTCTCTCTTTATTAAGTCGGCGACGAGATACTAACAAAGCATTATAGATGAGAAATTGATATAGATCATATCTCGCCTGGCTTATAGGCCCGTAACTCGCATGGTTTTTATGCAAATACGGAGTAAATATTTGATTATCCAAATAAAAATAAATTTTAAAAATTAACAAATGAGTTGAATTTTTTCCGCATCCTCCGCTAAAACAGTTAATTAAAAGGGAGCATCAGGCGAATAAAGTAACAATATCGATCGTATTTATTAAATACAAATTACCGATATTTAACCTTATAATTACAATTATTTTATTAATGCAAATATATGTAAAGCGGGGCATTAAAAAAACGCCCCGTAATATAACTCAGACTAATCATTAAGCCTACATTGCGTAGGCTATTTGATTTTATTTTGCCCAGAATGCTGCTTTGGCGCGCTGCAGCTTTTCGTAGGCCTTCAACAACGACTGATGTGCAGCAAACGCGTGCAGATCGCTATCTACCGGTTGCAGGCCGTAAAACGCCGCTTCGCCGCTCATTGCCGCACTGGCGGCTTCTACGGCATCTGCGCCGTACATGCGAACAAACGCATTCAGATATTGCAGCGGCTGGCGATCTTCTTCCTGTGCCAGTAATAACAACGTTTGCAGGCAGCGATAATAGTTGGCGCGTTCCGGACTAAATACTGATGAGTTAAACTCCATCGTCCATTCGGTCCAGACCAGAGCCTGTTCCAGATCGCCACCAGCCAGCGCCAGCATGGCTTTTAATTCACCGATACGCAGGGTGTACCAACCGTTATCCGACCCGGTCGCCAGACCCAACAGCTCACGCACGCGGGTAAAGTCATCAAAACCTTCTTCATCCAGTTGCTCGATGAGGTTCAGGTAATCTTCTTTTTCCCACTCGCTGCCTGGTAGCGAAAGAATCGTTTCACGTAAATGGCTGCCCATACTGTTATTCGCGAGCCACAGATCTTCAGCCGGATAAATATCGGACATGCCAGGCACGATAATGCGGCAAGCGTAGACACCCAGATGCTCGTAATCGGCAATATAAACTTCTTTATCTTCCTTTTTGAAGATAGCCATCAGCGTGGCGAACTCTTCTTCCGTGGTGCCGGAGAAATTCCAGTCCACAAACGGATAATCGGCATCCTGCTTGAACAGGTCCCAGGAGATTAAACCGCTGGAATCGATAAAGTGCGTTTCGAGGTTGGTATGTTCAGCGACTTCTTCATCATCGAAGGTTGGCGGAGTAAACACATCCAAATCTTTCAGGCCACGACCTTGCAGCAGCTCGGTCACGGTACGTTCCAGTGCTACGCCAAAATCAGGATGCGCACCGAAAGAGGCAAAGCAGGTACCGTTAGCAGGATTGAACAGTACCACGCAAATCACCGGATACTGGCCGCCAAGCGAACCGTCATAAGCGAAGATTGGGAAACCCTCCGCTTCCAGCGTTTCGATGGCTTCAACTACTGCTGGGTAACGCGCCAGCACGTCTGCCGGGATCTCTGGCAGGCTGATGCTTTCAGCAATAATGCGGTTTTTCACGTAGCGTTCGAAAACTTCAGACAATCCCTGAACGCGTGCTTCGTTGCGGGTATTACCTGCGGACATACCGTTGGAGACGTACAGGTTACCAATGATATTCATCGGAATATAAACGGTCTGATTGTCGGACTGACGCGTAAACGGCAGGCCGCAAATACCACGATCTTCGTTACCGGATTGTAGGTCAATCAGCATGCTGCCGGTCAGTTCATTCTCCGGATCATAAAACGCGCGCAGACGGTCATCGAGTAGTCCTTCTGGCACATCGTCATTTTCGGTCAGTGGGAACCATTTTTCGTTGGGATAATGCACGAACGGACCGTTGGCGATGGTTTCGCCCAGCCAGAAATCAGCAAAAAAGTAGTTGGTTGAGAGACGCTCGAAATATTCACCAAGTGCAGAAGCCAGCGCCGCTTTTTTGGTTGCGCCTTTACCGTTGGTAAAACACAGTGCGCACTCTTTGTCGCGAATATGTACAGACCAGACGTTAGGCACAGGATTCAGCCAGGAGGCCTCTTCAATCTGAAAGCCGAGGTCTGAAAGTTTTTGCTGGAAGCGAGCGATGGAATCTTCCAGAGCGGCATCTTTGCCGGGGATAAATGTTTGCGTCATGAAAATCACTTTAGTCGTACGGAAAGCGCGCAATAATACGGGTTTTATCTCAAAGGCGCTATCACCGCCGCCATGCCGATGAACTGTTGACTATGCTTTTAGCGGATAAACCACGATAAGAGCATAAAAATGAAGGCGTTCGATCTCCACCGTATGGCATTTGATAAAGTGCCTTTTGATTTCCTTGGCGAAGTTGCACTACGTAGTCTTTATACCTTTGTACTGGTTTTTTTGTTCCTCAAAATGACCGGAAGACGCGGTGTGCGACAGATGTCGCTGTTTGAAGTGTTAATCATTCTCACGCTGGGTTCAGCGGCGGGAGATGTGGCGTTTTATGATGATGTGCCGATGGTGCCGGTACTTATCGTCTTTATCACTCTGGCGTTGTTATACCGCCTGGTAATGTGGTTGATGGCGCACAGTGAAAAACTGGAAGATTTACTGGAAGGTAAGCCGGTTGTTATTATTGAAGATGGCGAGCTGGCCTGGTCGAAACTCAATAACTCCAACATGACGGAATTTGAGTTCTTTATGGAGCTACGATTGCGTGGCGTGGAGCAGCTGGGGCAGGTACGTCTGGCGATTCTCGAAACCAACGGGCAAATCAGTGTCTATTTCTTTGAAGATGACAAGGTGAAACCGGGTTTACTTATTTTACCCAGTGATTGTACGCAGCGTTACAAAGTGGTGCCGGAGTCGGCGGACTATGCCTGTATTCGTTGTAGTGAAATCATTCATATGAAAGCGGGGGAAAAACAATTATGTCCGCGCTGTGCAAATCCAGAATGGACGAAGGCAAGTCGGGCAAAACGGGTGACCTGACAGTAAAAACATCGGCTTTTTGCTAATAATCCGAGAGATTCTTTTGTGTGATGCAAGCCACATTTTTGCCCTCAACGGTTTTACTCATTGCGATGTGTGTCACTGAATGATAAAACCGATAGCCACAGGAATAATGTATTACCTGTGGTCGCAATCGATTGACCGCGGGTTAATAGCAACGCAACGTGGTGAGGGGAAATGGCTCAAATCTTCAATTTTAGTTCTGGTCCGGCAATGCTACCGGCAGAGGTGCTTAAACAGGCTCAACAGGAACTGCGCGACTGGAACGGTCTTGGTACGTCGGTGATGGAAGTGAGTCACCGTGGCAAAGAGTTCATTCAGGTTGCAGAGGAAGCCGAGAAGGATTTTCGCGATCTTCTTAATGTCCCCTCCAACTACAAGGTATTATTCTGCCATGGCGGTGGTCGCGGTCAGTTTGCTGCGGTACCGCTGAATATTCTCGGTGATAAAACCACCGCAGATTATGTTGATGCCGGTTACTGGGCGGCAAGTGCCATTAAAGAAGCGAAAAAATACTGCACGCCTAATGTCTTTGACGCCAAAGTGACTGTTGATGGTCTGCGCGCGGTTAAGCCAATGCGTGAATGGCAACTCTCTGATAATGCTGCTTATATGCATTACTGCCCGAATGAAACCATCGACGGTATCGCCATCGACGAAACGCCAGACTTCGGCAAAGATGTGGTGGTCGCCGCCGACTTCTCTTCAACCATTCTTTCCCGTCCGATTGACGTCAGCCGTTATGGCGTGATTTACGCTGGCGCGCAGAAAAATATCGGCCCGGCTGGCCTGACAATCGTCATCGTTCGTGAAGATTTGCTGGGCAAAGCGAATATCGCGTGTCCGTCGATTCTGGATTATTCCATCCTCAACGATAACGACTCCATGTTTAACACGCCGCCGACATTTGCCTGGTATCTATCTGGTCTGGTCTTTAAATGGCTGAAAGCGAACGGCGGTGTAGCTGAAATGGATAAAATCAATCAGCAAAAAGCAGAACTGCTATATGGGGTGATTGATAACAGCGATTTCTACCGCAATGACGTGGCGAAAGCTAACCGTTCGCGGATGAACGTGCCGTTCCAGTTGGCGGACAGTGCGCTTGACAAATTGTTCCTTGAAGAGTCTTTTGCTGCTGGCCTTCATGCACTGAAAGGTCACCGTGTGGTCGGCGGAATGCGCGCTTCTATTTATAACGCCATGCCGCTGGAAGGCGTTAAAGCGCTGACAGACTTCATGGTTGAGTTCGAACGCCGTCACGGTTAATGCCGAAATTTTGCTTAATCCCCACAGCCAGCCTGTGGGGTTTTTATTTCTGTTGTAGAGAGTTGAGTTCATGGAATCCCTGACGTTACAACCCATCGCTCGTGTCGATGGCACTATTAATCTGCCCGGTTCCAAGAGCGTTTCTAACCGCGCTTTATTGCTGGCGGCATTAGCACACGGCAAAACAGTATTAACCAATCTGCTGGATAGCGATGACGTGCGCCATATGCTGAATGCATTAACAGCGTTAGGGGTAAGCTATACGCTTTCAGCCGATCGTACGCGTTGCGAAATTATCGGTAACGGCGGTCCATTACACGCAGAAGGTGCCCTGGAGTTGTTCCTCGGTAACGCCGGAACGGCAATGCGTCCGCTGGCGGCAGCTCTTTGTCTGGGTAGCAATGATATTGTGCTGACCGGTGAGCCGCGTATGAAAGAACGCCCGATTGGTCATCTGGTGGATGCGCTGCGCCTGGGCGGGGCGAAGATCACTTACCTGGAACAAGAAAATTATCCGCCGTTGCGTTTACAGGGCGGCTTTACTGGCGGCAACGTTGACGTTGATGGCTCCGTTTCCAGCCAATTCCTCACCGCACTGTTAATGACTGCGCCTCTTGCGCCGGAAGATACGGTGATTCGTATTAAAGGCGATCTGGTTTCTAAACCTTATATCGACATCACACTCAATCTGATGAAGACGTTTGGTGTTGAAATTGAAAATCAGCACTATCAACAATTTGTCGTAAAAGGCGGGCAGTCTTATCAGTCTCCGGGTACTTATTTGGTCGAAGGCGATGCATCTTCGGCTTCTTACTTTCTGGCAGCAGCAGCAATCAAAGGCGGCACTGTAAAAGTGACCGGTATTGGACGTAACAGTATGCAGGGTGATATTCGCTTTGCTGATGTGCTGGAAAAAATGGGCGCGACCATTTGCTGGGGCGATGATTATATTTCCTGCACGCGTGGTGAACTGAACGCTATTGATATGGATATGAACCATATTCCCGATGCGGCGATGACCATTGCCACGGCGGCGTTATTTGCAAAAGGCACCACCACGCTGCGCAATATCTATAACTGGCGTGTTAAAGAAACCGATCGCCTGTTTGCGATGGCAACAGAACTGCGTAAAGTCGGTGCGGAAGTAGAAGAGGGGCACGATTACATTCGTATCACTCCACCGGAAAAACTGAACTTTGCCGAGATCGCGACATACAATGATCACCGGATGGCGATGTGTTTCTCGCTGGTGGCGTTGTCAGATACACCAGTGACGATTCTTGATCCCAAATGTACGGCCAAAACATTTCCGGATTATTTCGAGCAGTTGGCGCGGATTAGCCAGGCAGCCTGAATGAACAACGGGCAATAAATAGCCAAATCTTTCTTTATCAAAACGTCGGCACATTGTCGGCGTTTTTTTTCGGACCTTGTGAGTCATTTTGATTAATGGTAGCGTCGCTTGTCAATGTAAGTTGTTGATACATAATATTTATATATGATTAATCAACGGATGATTCACATGAAGAATACTAAATTACTGCTGGCGATTGCGACCTCTGCAGCATTACTGACAGGGTGTCAAAATACCCACGGTATTGATACCAATATGGCTATCAGCTCCGGTTTAAATGCCTATAAAGCAGCAACATTAAGCGATGCCGATGCAAAAGCGATTGCCAATCAGGGCTGTGCCGAAATGGACAGCGGCAATCAAGTCGCAAGTAAATCCAGCAAGTACGGTAAACGTCTGGCAAAAATCGCCAAAGCATTGGGTAACAATATTAATGGCACGCCGGTCAACTATAAGGTTTATATGACCAGCGACGTCAACGCATGGGCGATGGCGAACGGCTGTGTCCGTGTCTACAGTGGCCTGATGGACATGATGAATGACAACGAAATTGAAGGTGTTCTGGGCCATGAACTGGGCCACGTCGCGTTGGGTCACTCGCTGGCTGAAATGAAAGCTTCTTATGCGATCGTTGCCGCACGCGATGCCATTTCAGCTACCAGCGGAGTGGCTTCCCAGCTTTCCCGCTCACAATTGGGTGATATCGCAGAAGGCGCTATTAATGCTAAATACTCCCGTGATAAAGAGTCCGAAGCAGATGATTTCTCCTTTGATCTGTTGAAGAAACGTGGCATCAGCACCCAGGGGCTGGTTGGCAGCTTTGAAAAACTGGCTAGTCTGGATGGCGGTCGCACCCAGTCCATGTTTGACTCTCACCCACCATCAACAGAGCGTGCGCAACACATCCGTGATCGTATCGCCTCTGGTAAGTAAATCATTGTCATCTTTCGGGCTGGTCTTCTGCCAGCCCGCTATAATTGCGCAATAAATCCCCATCTGAATACAGACAAAACTGGTTTTTGCACACAACGTTAACGATTTGTGGCGTCGGCGCGTATAATGCGCGCGGTTATGTTAACGGTACGCCTGTTTTAAGGAGATAAAGATGACGGCAATTGCCCCGGTTATTACCATTGATGGCCCAAGCGGTGCAGGGAAAGGCACCTTGTGTAAGGCTATGGCGGAAGCATTGCAATGGCATCTGCTGGATTCGGGTGCAATTTATCGCGTACTGGCATTGGCGGCATTACATCACCATGTTGATGTTGCGTCAGAAGATGCGCTGGTACCGCTGGCATCCCATCTGGATGTACGTTTTGTGTCAACCAATGGCAATCTGGAAGTGATCCTCGAAGGGGAAGATGTCAGCGGCGAAATTCGTACTCAGGAAGTGGCGAATGCAGCTTCACAAGTCGCGGCATTCCCACGCGTTCGTGAAGCATTATTGCGTCGCCAACGCGCGTTTCGCGAATTACCAGGCCTGATTGCCGATGGCCGCGACATGGGAACGGTGGTATTCCCTGATGCGCCAGTGAAAATTTTCCTTGACGCCTCCTCGGAAGAACGTGCGCATCGCCGCATGCTACAGTTGCAGGAGAAGGGCTTTAGTGTTAACTTTGAGCGCCTTTTGGCCGAGATCAAAGAACGCGACGACCGCGATCGTAACCGAGCGGTAGCGCCACTGGTTCCGGCAGCCGATGCTTTAGTGTTGGATTCCACCACCTTAAGCATTGAGCAAGTGATTGAAAAAGCGCTACAATACGCGCGCCAGAAATTGGCTCTCGCATAAGCGACCGAATTTGCAGTACCCCCGTTGCAATGGAATGACAGCGGGTATGTTAAACAACCCCATCCGGCATGGAGCCAGGTGGACGTTAAATATAAACCTGAAGATTAAACATGACTGAATCTTTTGCTCAACTCTTTGAAGAGTCCTTAAAAGAAATCGAAACCCGCCCGGGTTCTATCGTTCGTGGCGTTGTTGTTGCTATCGACAAAGACGTAGTACTGGTTGACGCTGGTCTGAAATCTGAGTCCGCCATCCCGGCTGAGCAGTTCAAAAACGCCCAGGGCGAGCTGGAAATCCAGGTAGGTGACGAAGTTGACGTTGCTCTGGACGCAGTAGAAGACGGCTTCGGTGAAACTCTGCTGTCCCGTGAGAAAGCTAAACGTCACGAAGCCTGGATCACGCTGGAAAAAGCTTACGAAGATGCTGAAACTGTTACCGGTGTTATCAACGGCAAAGTTAAGGGCGGCTTCACTGTTGAGCTGAACGGTATTCGTGCGTTCCTGCCAGGTTCTCTGGTAGACGTTCGTCCGGTGCGTGACACTCTGCACCTGGAAGGCAAAGAGCTTGAATTTAAAGTAATCAAGCTGGATCAGAAGCGCAACAACGTTGTTGTTTCTCGTCGTGCCGTTATCGAATCCGAAAACAGCGCAGAGCGCGATCAGCTGCTGGAAAACCTGCAGGAAGGCATGGAAGTTAAAGGTATCGTTAAGAACCTCACTGACTACGGTGCATTCGTTGATCTGGGCGGCGTTGACGGCCTGCTGCACATCACTGACATGGCCTGGAAACGCGTTAAGCATCCGAGCGAAATCGTCAACGTGGGCGACGAAATCACTGTTAAAGTGCTGAAGTTCGACCGCGAACGTACCCGTGTATCCCTGGGCCTGAAACAGCTGGGCGAAGATCCGTGGGTAGCTATCGCTAAACGTTATCCGGAAGGTACCAAACTGACTGGTCGCGTGACCAACCTGACCGACTACGGCTGCTTCGTTGAAATCGAAGAAGGCGTTGAAGGCCTGGTACACGTTTCCGAAATGGATTGGACCAACAAAAACATCCACCCGTCCAAAGTTGTTAACGTTGGCGATGTAGTGGAAGTTATGGTTCTGGATATCGACGAAGAACGTCGTCGTATCTCCCTGGGTCTGAAACAGTGCAAAGCTAACCCGTGGCAGCAGTTCGCGGAAACCCACAACAAGGGCGACCGTGTTGAAGGTAAAATCAAGTCTATCACTGACTTCGGTATCTTCATCGGCCTGGACGGCGGCATCGACGGCCTGGTTCACCTGTCTGACATCTCCTGGAACGTTGCAGGCGAAGAAGCAGTTCGTGAATACAAAAAAGGCGACGAAATCGCTGCAGTTGTTCTGCAGGTTGACGCAGAACGTGAACGTATCTCCCTGGGCGTTAAACAGCTCGCAGAAGATCCGTTCAACAACTGGGTTGCTCTGAACAAGAAAGGCGCTATCGTAACCGGTAAAGTAACTGCAGTTGACGCTAAAGGCGCAACCGTAGAACTGGCTGACGGCGTTGAAGGTTACCTGCGTGCTTCTGAAGCATCCCGTGACCGCGTTGAAGACGCTACCCTGGTTCTGAGCGTTGGCGACGAAGTTGAAGCTAAATTCACCGGCGTTGATCGTAAAAACCGCGCAATCAGCCTGTCTGTTCGTGCGAAAGACGAAGCTGACGAGAAAGATGCAATCGCAACTGTTAACAAACAGGAAGATGCAAACTTCTCCAACAACGCAATGGCTGAAGCTTTCAAAGCAGCTAAAGGCGAGTAATTCTCTGACTCTTCGGGATTTTTATTCCGAAGTTTGTTGAGTTTACTTGACAGATTGCAGGTTTCGTCCTGTAATCAAGCACTAAGGGCGGCTACGGCCGCCCTTAATCAATGCAGCAACAGCAGCCGCTTAATTTGCCTTTAAGGAACCGGAGGAATCATGACCAAGTCAGAATTGATAGAAAGACTTGCCACCCAGCAATCGCACATTCCCGCCAAGACGGTTGAAGATGCAGTAAAAGAGATGCTGGAGCATATGGCCTCGACTCTTGCGCAGGGCGAGCGTATTGAAATCCGCGGTTTCGGCAGTTTCTCTTTGCACTACCGCGCACCACGTACCGGACGTAATCCGAAGACTGGCGATAAAGTAGAACTGGAAGGAAAATACGTTCCTCACTTTAAACCAGGTAAAGAACTGCGCGATCGCGCCAATATTTACGGTTAAGTTTTTACTCAAACTTGAACGCGAGAAAAGCACCTGTCGGGTGCTTTTTTCATTTCTCTAATCAGGAACTGGAAGCTGCCTCGCAGAGTTTTGAGCAGTTTTCACCCTCTCGTTAAATTCTTCTGAACGTGCCTCGGGGAACGCAAAATTCCCACCAGACAACCGCTCAACAAAGTTGCACACTTTCCATAAACAGGGAGGGGTGCATGAAAATAACGACAGTCGGCGTATGCATAATTTGCGGAATTTTTCCGTTGCTGATTTTGCCCCAATTGCCTGGGACATTAACCCTTGCGTTTCTGACTCTCTTCGCCTGCGTACTGGCATTTATCCCTGTTAAAACCGTCCGTTATATCGCGCTGACGTTGTTGTTTTTCGTTTGGGGCATATTAGCAGCAAAGCAAATTTTGTGGGCAGGAGAAACCTTAACTGGCGCGACGCAGGATGCAATTGTTGAGATCACTGCTACTGACGGTATGACCACTCATTACGGTCAAATTACTCATCTACAAGGTCGACGTATATTCCCTGCGCCAAGCCTTGTGCTGTATGGCGAATATCTTCCGCAAGCGGTTTGTGCCGGACAACTGTGGTCAATGAAACTCAAAGTTCGTGCCGTTCATGGTCAACTTAATGATGGCGGCTTTGATAGCCAGCGTTATGCCATTGCCCAGCATCAGCCGCTCACCGGCCGCTTTCTGCAGGCAAGTGTTATTGAACCGAATTGTAGCCTGCGTGCACAGTATCTGGCGTCACTACAAACAACGCTGCAACCCTATCCGTGGAATGCGGTTATTCTTGGTTTAGGTATGGGGGAACGGTTATCCGTCCCTAAAGAAATCAAAAATATCATGCGTGATACTGGAACGGCGCATTTAATGGCGATATCGGGATTGCACATCGCTTTTGCGGCGTTGCTGGCTGCCGGACTCATTCGCAGTGGACAAATTTTTCTGCCTGGGCGCTGGATCCACTGGCAAATGCCATTAATTGGCGGAATCTGCTGTGCTGCTTTTTATGCCTGGCTGACGGGAATGCAACCTCCTGCATTGCGTACCGTTGTGGCGCTTGCTACGTGGGGAATGCTTAAGTTAAGTGGGCGACAGTGGAGTGGCTGGGATGTATGGATATGTTGTCTGGCGGCAATTTTGCTGATGGATCCTGTTGCCATTCTCTCGCAAAGTTTATGGCTCTCTGCCGCTGCGGTCGCGGCATTGATATTTTGGTATCAGTGGTTTCCCTGTCCTGAGTGGCAACTGCCGCCGGTATTGCGTGCAGTTGTTTCCCTCATCCATCTGCAACTGGGAATCACACTTCTGCTTATGCCCGTGCAAATCGTCATATTTCATGGCATTAGTCTGACCTCGTTTATTGCAAATCTATTAGCAATTCCCCTGGTGACATTTATCACGGTTCCGTTGATCCTCGCCGCGATGGTTGTGCATTTAAGCGGGCCGTTAATCCTGGAGCAAGGGTTATGGTTTCTTGCCGACCGGTCTTTGGCTTTACTTTTCTGGGGGTTAAAGAGTTTGCCGGAAGGGTGGATCAACATTGCTGAATGTTGGCAATGGCTATCATTTTCCCCATGGTTCTTACTGGTGGTATGGCGATTAAACGCCTGGCGAACGTTGCCAGCAATGTGTGTGGCTGGAGGCTTGCTGATGTGCTGGCCGCTGTGGCAAAAACCTCGACCTGACGAGTGGCAGCTGTACATGCTTGATGTCGGGCAAGGGCTGGCAATGGTGATAGCCAGAAACGGCAAAGCGATTCTCTATGACACAGGACTGGCCTGGCCCGAAGGGGATAGTGGGCAACAACTGATTATCCCCTGGCTCCACTGGCATAATCTTGAACCGGAAGGCGTTATTCTGAGTCATGAACATCTGGATCACCGGGGAGGGCTGGACTCAATATTGCACACATGGCCGATGTTATGGATCAGAAGTCCGTTAAACTGGGAACATCATCAGCCCTGTGTGCGTGGCGAAGCGTGGCAATGGCAAGGATTGCGTTTCAGCGTGCACTGGCCTTTACAAGCTAGCAACGATAAAGGAAATAACCATTCCTGTGTGGTTAAGGTTGATGACGGGACGAATAGCATTCTTCTAACCGGTGATATTGAAGTCCCCGCTGAACAAAAGATGCTAAGCCGTTACTGGCAGCAAGTGCAGACAACATTGCTTCAGGTACCTCACCATGGCAGTAATACCTCATCATCGTTGCCATTAATTCAGCGAGTGAATGGAAAAGTGGCACTCGCATCGGCATCGCGCTATAACGCATGGCGATTGCCCTCTAATAAAGTTAAGCATCGCTATCAACAGCAAGGATATCAATGGCTTGATACTCCACATCAGGGTCAAGTGACGGTCAATTTTTCAGCGCAAGGCTGGCGGATTAGCAGCCTCAGAGAGCAAATTTTACCTCGTTGGTATCATCAGTGGTTTGGCGTGCCAGTGGATAACGGGTAGAATATGCGGCTATTTCAACAAATGCTGGTTTTTTGAATGCATAACGACAAAGATCTCTCTACGTGGCAGACGTTCCGCCGACTGTGGCCAACCATTGCGCCTTTTAAAGCGGGTCTGATCGTGGCGGGCGTAGCGTTAATCCTCAACGCAGCCAGCGATACCTTCATGTTATCGCTCCTTAAGCCACTTCTTGATGATGGCTTTGGTAAAACAGATCGCTCCGTGCTGGTGTGGATGCCGCTGGTGGTGATCGGGCTGATGATTTTACGTGGTATCACCAGCTATGTCTCCAGCTACTGTATCTCCTGGGTATCAGGAAAGGTGGTAATGACCATGCGTCGCCGCCTGTTTGGTCACATGATGGGAATGCCGGTTTCATTTTTTGACAAACAGTCAACGGGGACGCTGTTGTCACGTATCACCTACGATTCCGAACAGGTTGCTTCTTCTTCTTCCGGCGCACTGATAACGGTTGTGCGTGAAGGTGCGTCAATCATCGGCCTGTTCATCATGATGTTCTATTACAGTTGGCAACTGTCGATCATTTTGATTGTGCTGGCACCGATTGTTTCGATTGCGATTCGCGTAGTATCGAAGCGTTTTCGCAACATCAGTAAAAACATGCAGAACACCATGGGGCAGGTGACCACAAGCGCCGAACAAATGCTGAAGGGCCACAAAGAAGTATTGATTTTCGGTGGTCAGGAAGTGGAAACGAAACGCTTTGATAAAGTCAGCAACCGAATGCGTCTTCAGGGGATGAAAATGGTTTCAGCCTCTTCCATCTCTGATCCGATCATTCAGCTGATCGCCTCTTTGGCGCTGGCGTTTGTTCTGTATGCGGCGAGCTTCCCAAGTGTCATGGATAGCCTGACTGCCGGTACGATTACCGTTGTTTTCTCTTCAATGATTGCACTGATGCGTCCGCTGAAATCGCTGACCAACGTTAACGCCCAGTTCCAGCGCGGTATGGCGGCTTGTCAGACGCTGTTTACCATTCTGGACAGTGAGCAGGAGAAAGATGAAGGTAAGCGCGTGATCGAGCGTGCGACTGGCGACGTGGAATTCCGCAATGTCACCTTTACTTATCCGGGACGTGACGTACCTGCATTGCGTAACATCAACCTGAAAATTCCGGCAGGGAAGACGGTTGCTCTGGTTGGACGCTCTGGTTCGGGTAAATCAACCATCGCCAGCCTGATCACGCGTTTTTACGATATTGATGAAGGCGAAATCCTGATGGATGGTCACGATCTGCGCGAGTATACCCTGGCGTCGTTACGTAACCAGGTTGCTCTGGTGTCGCAGAATGTCCATCTGTTTAACGATACGGTTGCTAACAACATTGCTTACGCACGGACTGAACAGTACAGCCGTGAGCAAATTGAAGAAGCGGCGCGTATGGCCTACGCCATGGACTTCATCAATAAGATGGATAACGGTCTCGATACAGTGATTGGTGAAAACGGCGTGCTGCTCTCTGGCGGTCAGCGTCAGCGTATTGCTATCGCTCGAGCCTTGTTGCGTGATAGCCCGATTCTGATTCTGGACGAAGCTACCTCGGCTCTGGATACCGAATCCGAACGTGCGATTCAGGCGGCACTGGATGAGTTGCAGAAAAACCGTACCTCTCTGGTGATTGCCCACCGCTTGTCTACCATTGAAAAGGCAGACGAAATCGTGGTCGTCGAGGATGGTGTCATTGTGGAACGCGGTACGCATAACGATTTGCTTGAGCACCGCGGCGTTTACGCGCAACTTCACAAAATGCAGTTTGGCCAATGATCGAAAAAATCTGGTCTGGTGAATCCCCTTTGTGGCGGCTATTGCTGCCACTCTCCTGGTTGTATGGCCTGGTGAGTGGCGCGATCCGTCTTTGCTATAAACTAAAACTGAAGCGCGCCTGGCGTGCCCCCGTACCGGTTGTCGTGGTTGGTAATCTCACCGCAGGCGGCAACGGAAAAACCCCGGTCGTTGTCTGGCTGGTGGAACAGTTGCAACAGCGCGGTATTCGCGTGGGGGTCGTATCGCGGGGATATGGTGGTAAGGCTGAATCTTATCCGCTGTTATTGTCGGCAGATACCACAACAGCACAGGCGGGTGATGAACCTGTGTTGATTTATCAACGCACTGATGCGCCTGTTGCGGTTTCTCCCGTTCGTTCTGATGCGGTAAAAGCCATTCTGGCGCAACACCCTGATGTGCAGATCATCGTAACCGACGACGGTTTACAGCATTACCGTCTGGCGCGTGATGTGGAAATTGTCGTTATTGATGGTGTGCGTCGCTTTGGCAATGGCTGGTGGTTGCCGGCGGGGCCAATGCGTGAGCGAGCGGGGCGCTTAAAGTCGGTTGATGCGGTAATCGTCAACGGCGGTGTCCCTCGCAGCGGTGAAATCCCCATGCATCTGCTGCCGGGTCAGGCGGTGAATTTACGTACCGGTACGCGTTGTGACGTTGCTCAGCTTGAACATGTAGTGGCGATGGCGGGGATTGGGCATCCGCCGCGCTTTTTTGCCACGCTGAAGATGTGTGGCGTACAACCGGAAAAATGTGTACCGCTGGCCGATCATCAGTCTTTGAACCATGCGGATGTCAGTGCGTTGGTAAGCGCCGGGCAAACGCTGGTAATGACTGAAAAAGATGCGGTGAAATGCCGGGCCTTTGCAGAAGAAAATTGGTGGTATTTGCCTGTAGACGCACAGCTTTCAGGTGATGAACCAGCGAAACTGCTTACGCAACTAACCTCGCTGGCTTCTGGCAACTAGTTACGCCGCGGCAGCGTTCGATTGATGGAGTCATGAATGTCGCTGCCGCACCTCTCCCTTGCTGATGCGCGTAATCTTCACCTTGCCGCACAAGGCCTGTTAAACAAACCCCGCCGTCGAGCGTCGTTGGAGGATATTCCGGCAACGATCTCCCGCATGTCCTTGCTGCAAATCGATACCATCAATATTGTTGCCCGTAGTCCATATCTGGTGCTTTTCAGTCGTCTGGGAAATTATCCTGCCCAGTGGCTGGATGAGTCTCTGGCGCGTGGCGAATTAATGGAATACTGGGCGCATGAAGCCTGCTTTATGCCGCGTAGCGACTTTCGTCTTATTCGCCACCGCATGCTGGCACCTGAAAAAATGGGCTGGAAATACAAAGACGCCTGGATGCAGGAACATGAGGCGGAAATTGCACAGTTAATTCAGCATATTCATGATAAGGGGCCGGTACGTTCAGCCGATTTTGAGCATCCTCGTAAAGGTGCAAGCGGCTGGTGGGAATGGAAGCCGCATAAACGGCATCTGGAAGGTTTATTTACTGCCGGAAAGGTGATGGTGATTGAACGGCGCAACTTCCAGCGCGTTTATGATTTAACCCACCGTGTCATGCCTGACTGGGATGATGAGCGCGATCTCGTTTCGCAAACAGAAGCAGAAATCATCATGCTGGATAACAGTGCGCGTAGCCTGGGAATATTCCGCGAACAGTGGCTGGCAGATTACTATCGGCTGAAACGTCCGGCACTGGCGGCGTGGCGCGAAGCGAGGGCTGAACAGCAGCAAATCATTGCTGTGCATGTTGAAAAATTGGGCAATCTTTGGCTGCATGCTGATTTGCTGCCGCTACTCGAGCGTGCGCTGGCCGGAAAGCTCACTGCAACGCACAGCGCGGTACTTTCGCCTTTTGATCCTGTTGTCTGGGATCGCAAACGCGCAGAGCAGCTTTTTGATTTTAGCTACCGGCTGGAGTGCTATACCCCAGCGCCGAAACGCCAGTATGGCTATTTTGTTCTGCCATTATTACATCGTGGGCAATTAGTTGGGCGAATGGATGCCAAAATGCATCGCCAGACAGGCATCCTTGAAGTTATCTCTCTGTGGTTACAGGAAGGCATTAAACCAACGACAATGCTGCAAAAAGGGTTACGTCAGGCGATTACTGATTTCGCGAGCTGGCAGCAGGCAACGCGGGTGACATTAGGACGCTGCCCGCAAGGTCTCTTTACTGATTGCCGCACTGGCTGGGAAATAGACCCCGTCGCATAAATGATTATGATAAGATTTATGCATTCATAACCCGATCCATCTGGAGGAACTATGGATCATCGTTTGCTTGAAATCATTGCCTGCCCGGTTTGCAACGGAAAACTTTGGTATAACCAGGAAAAACAAGAGCTTATTTGCAAACTGGATAACCTGGCTTTCCCGCTCCGCGATGGCATTCCAGTGTTGCTGGAAACGGAAGCCCGCGTGCTGACTGCTGATGAGAGTAAATCATGAGTTTTGTGGTCATTATTCCCGCGCGCTACGCGTCCACGCGTCTGCCCGGTAAACCATTGGTTGATATTAACGGCAAACCCATGATTGTTCATGTTCTTGAACGCGCGCGTGAATCAGGTGCCGAGCGCATCATCGTGGCAACCGATCATGAGGATGTTGCCCGCGCCGTTGAAGCCGCTGGCGGTGAAGTATGTATGACGCGCGCCGATCATCAGTCAGGAACAGAACGTCTGGCGGAAGTTGTCGAAAAATGCGCATTCAGCGACGACACGGTGATCGTTAATGTGCAGGGTGATGAACCGATGATCCCTGCGACAATCATTCGTCAGGTTGCTGATAACCTCGCTCAGCGTCAGGTGGGTATGGCGACTCTGGCGGTGCCAATCCGCAATGCGGAAGAAGCGTTTAACCCGAATGCGGTGAAAGTGGTTCTCGACGCTGAAGGGTATGCACTGTACTTCTCACGCGCCACCATTCCTTGGGATCGTGATCGTTTTGCAGAAGGCCTTGAAACCGTTGGCGATAACTTCCTGCGTCATCTTGGTATTTATGGCTACCGTGCAGGCTTTATCCGTCGTTACGTCAACTGGCAGGCAAGTCCGTTAGAACACATCGAAATGTTAGAGCAGCTTCGTGTTCTGTGGTACGGCGAAAAAATCCATGTTGCTGTTGCGCATGAAGTTCCTGGCACAGGTGTGGATACCCCTGAAGATCTCGAGCGCGTTCGCGCTGAAATGCGCTAATTTCACTTCACGACACTTCAGCCAATTTTGGGAGGAGTGTCGTACCGTTACGATTTTCCTCAATTTTTCTTTTCAACAATTGATCTCATTCAGGTGACATCTTTTATATTGGCGCTCATTATGAAAGCAGTAGCTTTTATGAGGGTAATCTGAATGGAACAGCTGCGTGCCGAATTAAGCCATTTACTGGGCGAAAAACTCAGTCGTATTGAGTGCGTCAATGAAAAAGCGGATACGGCGTTGTGGGCTTTGTATGACAGCCAGGGAAACCCAATGCCGTTAATGGCAAGAAGCTTTAGTACGCCCGGAAAAGCCCGACAACTGGCATGGAAAACCACCATGCTGGCAAGAAGTGGGACTGTCCGTATGCCGACTATTTATGGTGTGATGACGCATGAAGAACACCCCGGCCCCGATGTCCTGCTACTGGAGCGGATGCGTGGTGTTTCGGTGGAGGCACCAGCCCGAACACCAGAACGCTGGGAACAACTCAAAGACCAAATCGTTGAAGCCTTACTGGCCTGGCACCGTCAGGACAGTCGCGGTTGCGTCGGCGCGGTCGACAATACTCAGGAAAATTTCTGGCCCTCATGGTACCGGCAACATGTTGAAGTGCTATGGACCACGCTCAATCAGTTCAATAACACCGGTCTGACGATGCAGGATAAGCGGATCCTGTTTCGCACTCGCGAATGTCTCCCGGCATTATTTGAAGGCTTTAACGACAATTGTGTGTTGATTCACGGTAACTTCTGTTTACGCAGCATGCTGAAAGATTCGCGCAGCGATCAGTTACTGGCGATGGTCGGGCCGGGACTAATGCTTTGGGCACCGCGAGAATACGAACTGTTCCGACTAATGGATAATTCTCTGGCGGAAGATTTGCTCTGGAGTTACCTGCAACGCGCGCCAGTGGCGGAGTCGTTCATCTGGCGGCGTTGGTTGTATGTGTTATGGGATGAAGTTGCGCAACTGGTTAATACCGGACGATTTAGTCGGCGCAACTTCGATCTGGCATCAAAATCACTCTTGCCGTGGCTCGCCTGACGGACCTTTCAGCCACTGCCAGATGCGGCCAAGCGTTTCATAGCCAACACGATCGCTATGCATCAGCCAGACCGGAGAAGGGATTGCCCGTTCCCACGGATTAAGCGGCGAGTCGATGGCCAACTGATTCGCCGGGGCTGGTAGCGGATTTAACCCTTCCTGCTGAAAAAAGATCATCGCCCGCGGCAGATGTGATGCGGAGGTCACCAGCAGGAAAGGGGCGTCACCAATCGCCTGTTTCACTGCCGCAGCTTCTTCTTCGGTATCTTTTGGCAAATCCAGGGTGATAATTTGCTCGCGCGGCACGCCCAGCGATTGCGCAACTCTGGCACCTACTTCCGCTGTACTCACCGTATTGGTTTTTGCTACGCCTCCCGTGAAGATCAGTTTTGATCCCGGATTTTCGCGCCATAAGCGAATACCTTCATTCAGGCGTGGCAGACTGTTATTGATTAAATTAGAGCTCGGTGCCCACTGTGGGTTCCAGGTATAACCACCTCCGAGCACCACGATATAGTCCACTTTTTGCGAATTATTCCATGTCGGATAGGTGCTTTCGATGGGACGCAGCAGGCGGTCGGCTACCGGTTGCAAACTCAATAACAAGAGTGCCAGCCACCCAATGCTAATAAAAATCTTCCCGGTTTTTTGAAAACGGCTAAACCACAGCAGCGCCAGGCCAGCGCCAATAATTAACAACATCAGCGGAAGTGGCAGCAACATATTGCCAATCACTTTTTTCAGTGTAAAAAGCATCCTTTCTGGTTCCTTTTTTAACCATATAGCAAGGGATCGCCAGCGATATTACACCAGACGGGTTCATTCTCGCCGTGGCTGTGACAAAATAGCGTCTTTATCAGAAAACGTCTTAGCCAACCGGTGGAGAAAGCAATGCAGGATCGCAATTTCGATGATATTGCGGAAAAGTTTTCCCGTAACATTTACGGCACCACCAAAGGGCAGCTTCGACAGGCTATTCTGTGGCAGGATCTCGATCACGTGCTGGCGGAAATGGGCCCGCAAAAACTGCGTGTGCTGGATGCTGGCGGTGGAGAAGGGCAGACCGCAATCAAAATGGCCGAGCGTGGGCATCAGGTCATTTTATGCGATCTTTCTGCGCAGATGATCGACCGCGCAAAACAGGCGGCAGAAGCAAAAGGTGTGAGCGACAACATGCAATTTATACATTGCGCCGCTCAGGATGTTGCTTCGCATTTGGAAACGCCCGTTGATCTGATATTGTTCCATGCGGTGCTCGAGTGGGTGGCCGATCCCCGCAGTGTATTGCAGACCCTGTGGTCAGTGTTGCGTCCAGGCGGAGTGTTGTCGTTAATGTTCTACAATGCGCATGGTTTGTTGATGCATAACATGGTCGCCGGGAATTTTGATTACGTGCAGGCGGGAATGCCGAAAAAGAAAAAACGGACGCTTTCGCCAGATTATCCACGCGACCCGGCGCAGGTTTATCTGTGGCTGGAAGAAGCTGGTTGGCAAATTATGGGTAAGACAGGCGTTCGCGTGTTTCATGATTATCTGCGCGAGAAGCACCAGCAGCGCGACTGCTATGAAGCATTACTTGAATTAGAAACGCGTTATTGCCGTCAGGAACCGTATATTACCCTGGGGCGTTATATTCATGTCACCGCGCGCAAACCGCAGAGCAAGGATAAAGTATGAGTGAATTTTCCCAGACAGTCCCCGAACTGGTTGCCTGGGCCAGAAAAAATGACTTCTCCATCTCGCTGCCGGTAGACCGACTCTCTTTTCTGCTGGCGGTTGCCACGCTGAACGGCGAGCGTCTGGATGGTGAGATGAGTGAAGGCGAGCTGGTGGATGCATTCCGCCATGTGAGTGATGCGTTTGAGCAAACCAGCGAAACCATCGGCGTGCGCGCCAACAACGCGATCAACGACATGGTGCGTCAACGTCTGCTGAACCGCTTTACCAGCGAGCAGGCGGAAGGGAACGCAATTTACCGTCTGACGCCGCTCGGCATCGGCATCACTGACTATTACATTCGTCAGCGCGAGTTTTCTACGCTGCGCCTTTCTATGCAGTTGTCGATTGTGGCGGGTGAGCTCAAACGCGCAGCAGATGCCGCCGAAGAGGGCGGTGATGAATTTCACTGGCACCGTAATGTTTATGCTCCACTGAAATATTCGGTAGCAGAAATTTTCGACAGTATCGACCTGACGCAACGTCTGATGGATGAACAGCAGCAGCAGGTGAAGGATGATATCGCCCAGTTGCTGAACAAAGACTGGCGGGCGGCGATTTCCAGCTGTGAATTGTTGCTTTCGGAAACTTCCGGAACGCTGCGTGAATTGCAGGATACGCTGGAAGCGGCAGGCGACAAATTGCAGGCTAATCTGTTGCGCATTCAGGATGCGACGATGACCCATGACGATCTGCATTTCGTCGATCGTCTGGTGTTCGATCTGCAGAGCAAACTCGATCGTATTATCAGTTGGGGCCAGCAATCCATCGACTTGTGGATTGGCTACGACCGCCACGTACACAAATTTATTCGTACCGCGATCGATATGGATAAAAACCGCGTCTTTGCTCAGCGGTTACGTCAGTCGGTACAAACCTATTTTGATGAGCCGTGGGCGCTAACTTATGCCAATGCCGATCGTCTGCTGGATATGCGTGACGAAGAGATGGCACTGCGCGATGAAGAAGTGACTGGGGAACTTCCTGAGGATCTGGAATACGAAGAGTTTAACGAGATCCGCGAACAGCTGGCGGCGATCATCGAAGAACAACTTGCCGTGTACAAAACCAGACAAGTGCCGCTGGATCTTGGTCTGGTGGTACGCGAATATCTGTCACAGTATCCGCGTGCACGTCACTTTGACGTTGCGCGTATTGTTATTGATCAGGCGGTACGTCTTGGCGTAGCGCAAGCAGATTTCACCGGACTGCCAGCGAAATGGCAGCCGATTAATGATTACGGAGCCAAGGTACAGGCGCATGTCATCGACAAATATTGAACAAGTGATGCCGGTTAAGCTGGCGCAGGCGCTGGCGAATCCGTTATTTCCGGCGCTGGACAGCGCCTTACGTTCAGGCCGCCATATTGGCCTCGACGAACTGGATAATCATGCATTCCTGATGGATTTTCAGGAATATCTGGAAGAGTTTTACGCGCGTTATAACGTTGAGCTTATTCGCGCACCAGAAGGGTTCTTCTATTTACGCCCACGTTCCACCACGCTGATCCCTCGTTCCGTCTTGTCGGAACTGGATATGATGGTCGGGAAAATCCTCTGTTATCTCTATCTCAGCCCGGAACGGCTGGCGAATGAGGGGATTTTCACCCAGCAGGAACTGTACGACGAACTGCTCACCCTGGCCGATGAAGCAAAACTGCTGAAACTGGTGAACAACCGTTCAACCGGTTCAGACGTTGACCGTCAGAAGTTGCAGGAGAAAGTACGTTCTTCGCTCAACCGTCTGCGTCGTTTAGGCATGGTGTGGTTTATGGGCCACGACAGCAGCAAGTTTCGCATTACCGAATCGGTGTTCCGCTTCGGAGCCGATGTGCGTGCTGGCGACGATCCCCGTGAAGCACAGCGTCGCCTGATTCGTGATGGCGAAGCAATGCCGATTGAAAATCATCTGCAACTCAACGATGAAACCGAAGAGAATCAGCCAGATAGCGGAGAGGAAGAATAATGATTGAACGCGGTAAATTTCGCTCACTGACGCTGATTAACTGGAACGGCTTTTTTGCCCGAACTTTTGACCTTGACGAGCTGGTCACGACGCTTTCTGGCGGTAACGGGGCGGGTAAATCCACCACCATGGCGGCGTTCGTTACGGCGCTGATCCCCGACCTGACCCTGCTGCATTTCCGTAACACTACGGAAGCCGGGGCCACCAGCGGTTCGCGCGATAAAGGTCTGCACGGTAAGCTGAAAGCGGGTGTCTGTTATTCGATGCTCGACACCATTAACTCGCGCCACCAGCGCGTGGTGGTCGGTGTGCGTCTGCAACAGGTTGCCGGACGCGATCGTAAAGTGGATATCAAACCATTTGCCATTCAGGGACTGCCGATGTCGGTGCAGCCGACACAGCTGGTGACCGAAACCCTGAACGAACGCCAGGCGCGCGTGCTGCCGCTTAACGAGCTGAAAGACAAGCTCGAGGCGATGGAAGGCGTGCAGTTTAAACAGTTCAACTCCATTACCGATTACCACTCGCTGATGTTCGATCTTGGCATCATCGCGCGTCGTCTGCGCTCCGCATCTGACCGTAGCAAATTCTATCGTCTGATCGAAGCTTCGCTGTATGGCGGGATCTCCAGTGCCATTACCCGTTCTCTGCGCGACTACCTGTTGCCGGAAAACAGCGGCGTGCGTAAAGCGTTCCAGGACATGGAAGCGGCGCTGCGTGAAAACCGCATGACGCTGGAAGCGATTCGTGTCACCCAGTCGGACCGTGACCTGTTTAAGCATCTGATCAGCGAAGCTACCAACTACGTGGCGGCGGACTACATGCGTCACGCCAACGAGCGCCGTGTCCATCTCGACAAAGCCCTGGAGTTTCGTCGCGAGTTACATACTTCGCGTCAGCAACTGGCGGCTGAGCAGTACAAACACGTCGATATGGCGCGTGAGCTGGCAGAGCACAACGGTGCCGAAGGCGATCTGGAAGCGGATTATCAGGCGGCCAGCGATCACCTGAACCTGGTGCAAACCGCACTGCGTCAGCAGGAGAAGATCGAACGCTACGAAGCGGATCTCGATGAGCTGCAGATCCGTCTGGAAGAGCAAAACGAAGTGGTGGCAGAAGCCATCGAACGCCAGGAAGAGAACGAGGCTCGCGCGGAAGCTGCCGAACTGGAAGTGGACGAGCTGAAAAGCCAGCTTGCTGACTACCAGCAGGCGCTGGACGTCCAGCAAACGCGCGCGATCCAGTATAACCAGGCGATTGCTGCGCTTAATCGCGCCAAAGAACTGTGCCATCTGCCGGACTTAACCTCCGACAGCGCCGCCGAATGGCTGGAAACCTTCCAGGCGAAAGAGCTGGAAGCGACTGAAAAAATGCTCTCTCTTGAGCAGAAAATGAGCATGGCGCAAACCGCGCACAGCCAGTTTGAGCAGGCTTATCAGCTGGTGGTGGCAATCAACGGCCCGCTGGCGCGTAACGAGGCGTGGGATGTCGCTCGCGAACTATTGCGCGAAGGGGTCGATCAGCGTCACCTGGCAGAGCAGGTTCAGCCGTTGCGGATGCGCTTAAGCGAACTGGAACAGCGTCTGCGCGAACAGCAAGAAGCTGAGCGTCTGCTGGCAGATTTCTGCAAACGTCAGGGCAAGAATTTTGACATTGACGAGCTGGAAGCTCTGCATCAGGAGCTGGAAGCGCGCATTGCCTCTCTTTCCGATAGCGTGTCTAACGCCCGTGAAGAGCGCATGGCACTGCGCCAGGAACAGGAACAGCTGCAGTCTCGCATTCAGAGTTTGATGCAGCGTGCGCCGGTTTGGCTGGCAGCGCAAAACAGTCTCAACCAGTTGAGCGAACAGTGCGGCGAAGAGTTTACCTCCAGCCAGGACGTCACCGAATATCTGCAACAGTTGCTGGAGCGTGAGCGAGAGGCGATTGTTGAACGCGATGAAGTGGGCGCGCGCAAAAACGCCGTCGATGAAGAGATCGAACGTTTAAGCCAGCCTGGCGGCTCTGAAGATCAGCGTCTGAACGCGCTGGCGGAGCGTTTTGGTGGTGTGCTGCTGTCAGAAATTTATGACGACGTTAGCCTGGAAGATGCGCCGTACTTCTCAGCGCTGTATGGCCCGTCACGCCACGCCATCGTGGTGCCAGATCTGTCACAGGTAACTGAACACCTGGAAGGCTTGACCGATTGCCCGGAAGATCTCTATCTGATCGAAGGAGATCCGCAGTCATTCGATGACAGCGTGTTCAGCGTTGATGAGCTGGAAAAAGCGGTAGTGGTGAAAATCGCCGATCGTCAGTGGCGTTATTCACGTTTCCCGGAAGTGCCGCTGTTTGGTCGTGCTGCGCGTGAAAGCCGTATTGAAAGCCTCCATGCCGAGCGTGAAGTGCTTTCCGAACGCTTCGCCACGCTCTCCTTTGATGTACAGAAAACTCAGCGTCTGCATCAGGCGTTCAGCCGCTTTATCGGCAGTCATCTGGCGGTTGCGTTTGAGTCTGACCCGGAAGCAGAAATCCGTCAACTGAACAGCCGTCGCGTCGAACTGGAGCGGGCGTTGAGTAATCATGAAAATGATAACCAGCAGCAGCGTATTCAGTTTGAGCAGGCGAAAGAAGGCGTTACGGCGCTGAACCGCATTCTGCCGCGTCTCAACCTGTTGGCTGATGACAGCCTGGCGGATCGCGTCGATGAAATCCGCGAACGTCTGGATGAAGCCCAGGAAGCCGCGCGTTTTGTTCAGCAGTTTGGCAATCAACTGGCGAAACTGGAACCGATCGTTTCGGTATTGCAGAGCGACCCGGAACAGTTCGAACAGCTAAAAGAAGATTACGCGTACTCTCAGCAGATGCAGCGCGATGCCCGTCAGCAGGCGTTTGCCCTGACGGAAGTGGTGCAGCGTCGTGCGCACTTTAGCTATTCTGACTCGGCAGAAATGCTGAGCGGTAATAGCGATCTCAACGAAAAGCTGCGTGAACGTCTGGAACAGGCGGAAGCGGAGCGTACTCGCGCTCGTGAAGCGTTGCGTGGTCACGCAGCGCAGTTGAGTCAGTACAACCAGGTGCTGGCTTCGCTGAAAAGTTCTTACGACACCAAAAAAGAGCTACTCAACGATCTGCAACGTGAATTGCAGGATATCGGCGTGCGTGCTGATAGCGGGGCAGAAGAGCGGGCGCGTATTCGCCGTGACGAGCTGCATGCGCAACTGAGCAATAACCGTTCACGCCGCAATCAACTGGAAAAAGCGCTTACCTTCTGCGAAGCGGAGATGGACAACCTGACCCGCAAACTGCGCAAGCTGGAGCGGGATTACTTTGAGATGCGCGAGCAGGTAGTGACCGCCAAAGCGGGCTGGTGTGCGGTGATGCGCATGGTGAAAGATAACGGCGTTGAGCGCCGCTTACACCGTCGTGAGCTGGCTTATCTCTCCGCTGATGATTTGCGCTCTATGTCGGATAAGGCATTGGGTGCGCTGCGTCTGGCGGTGGCGGATAACGAACATCTGCGCGACGTGCTGCGCATGTCGGAAGATCCGAAACGTCCGGAGCGTAAAATTCAGTTCTTCGTGGCGGTTTATCAGCATCTGCGTGAACGTATTCGTCAGGATATTATTCGTACCGATGATCCGGTGGAAGCTATCGAACAGATGGAGATCGAACTTAGCCGTCTGACCGAAGAATTAACCTCCCGTGAACAGAAACTGGCGATCAGTTCCCGCAGCGTGGCGAACATCATTCGCAAAACCATTCAGCGCGAGCAGAACCGTATCCGTATGCTCAACCAGGGGTTGCAGAACGTATCGTTTGGTCAGGTGAACAGCGTGCGCCTCAACGTGAACGTGCGTGAAACGCACGCCATGCTGCTGGATGTGCTCTCTGAACAGCACGAGCAGCATCAGGATCTGTTTAACAGCAACCGTCTGACCTTCTCGGAAGCGTTGGCGAAATTGTATCAGCGTCTTAATCCGCAGATTGATATGGGACAGCGCACGCCGCAGACCATTGGCGAAGAACTGCTGGATTACCGCAACTATCTGGAAATGGAAGTTGAGGTTAACCGTGGTTCCGATGGTTGGTTGCGCGCAGAGTCTGGTGCATTGTCGACCGGTGAGGCGATTGGTACCGGTATGTCGATTCTGGTGATGGTGGTACAAAGCTGGGAAGATGAATCTCGCCGCCTGCGCGGTAAAGATATCTCTCCTTGCCGCCTGCTGTTCCTCGATGAAGCAGCGCGACTGGATGCTCGTTCTATCGCCACGCTGTTTGAATTGTGTGAGCGTTTGCAAATGCAGCTCATCATCGCAGCGCCGGAAAATATCAGCCCGGAGAAAGGCACCACCTATAAACTGGTGCGTAAAGTCTTCCAGAATACCGAACACGTTCACGTCGTCGGCCTGCGAGGATTTGCGCCGCAACTCCCTGAAACGCTTCCAGGAAGTGACGAAGCGCCTTCTCAGGCGAGTTAAAATTAAGGCGGCAGCAATGCCGCCTTTTCTTTTTCCGAAAACTCCGTTTCCGCACTAAAAAAGTGGCACATTACGGCGCGCTTTTCTTTAAACTTCTTTACATTAGGTTATGTAAAAACGTATCGGCGTTTATATACTGAAGATAAGCCTGATGAGTAACAGGCTTGCTCGTCATACTTTCGTGAGTATTGGCGTTGTACAGGCAAGTCGTAAAATAACAGCCTGGCTATTCAGAGTATGATAAAAACAGGGGGCAAGGGATGTTGCTTAATATGATGTGTGGTCGTCGGCTGTCGGCAATCAGTTTGTGCCTGGCCGTAACATTCGCTCCACTGTTCAATGCGCAGGCCGATGAGCCTGAAGTAATCCCTGGCGACAGCCCGGTGGCTGTCAGTGAACAGGGCGAGGCACTGCCGCAGGCGCAAGCCACGGCAATAATGGCGGGGATCCAGCCATTGCCTGAAGGTGCGGCAGAAAAAGCCCGCACGCAAATCGAATCTCAATTACCCGCAGGTTACAAGCCGGTTTATCTTAACCAGCTTCAACTGTTGTATGCCGCACGCGATATGCAACCCATGTGGGAAAACCGTGATGCTGTTAAAGCCTTCCAGCAACAGCTGGCAGAGGTGGCGATTGCCGGTTTCCAGCCGCAGTTTAATAAATGGGTAGAGTTACTGACCGATCCTGGTGTTAACGGGATGGCACGCGACGTAGTGCTCTCTGATGCGATGATGGGCTATCTCCATTTCATTGCAAATATTCCGGTCAAAGGCACTCGCTGGCTATATAGCAGTAAACCTTATGCACTTGCAACGCCGCCGCTCTCGGTGATTAACCAATGGCAGCTGGCGCTGGATAAAGGTCAATTGCCTACGTTTGTTGCAGGACTGGCACCGCAGCATCCGCAATATGCGGCGATGCATGAATCGTTACTGGCCTTACTCAGTGACACCAAACCGTGGCCCCAACTGACCGGCAAAGCAACGTTGCGCCCAGGGCAGTGGAGTAACGACGTACCGGCGTTGCGCGAAATATTGCAACGCACAGGCATGTTGGACGGGGGGCCGAAAATTACTCTACCTGGCGATGACACGCCAACTGACGCGGTAGTCAGCCCATCCGCTGTTACTGTTGAAACAGCAGAAACTAAGCCGATGGACAAGCAAACGACGTCTCGTAGTAAACCTGCGCCTGCCGTTCGTGCCGCCTACGATAATGAACTGGTGGAAGCCGTTAAACGTTTTCAGGCATGGCAAGGATTGGGGGCAGATGGTGCTATTGGCCCGGCAACACGTGACTGGTTAAACGTAACGCCCGCCCAGCGTGCTGGCGTGTTGGCTCTCAACATCCAGCGATTGCGCTTGCTGCCAACAGAGCTTTCTACCGGGATCATGGTTAACATTCCGGCCTATTCGCTGGTCTACTATCAGAACGGCAATCAGGTGCTGGATTCGCGAGTCATTGTCGGTCGCCCCGATCGCAAAACGCCGATGATGAGCAGTGCCCTTAACAACGTAGTGGTAAACCCGCCGTGGAACGTACCTCCAACTCTGGCACGCAAAGATATTCTGCCAAAAGTGCGCAACGATCCGGGATATCTCGAAAGCCATGGCTATACGGTGATGCGCGGCTGGAACAGCAGAGAAGCGATTGATCCATGGCAGGTTGACTGGTCTACAATCACGGCCTCGAATTTACCGTTCCGCTTCCAGCAGGCTCCAGGCCCACGGAACTCGCTGGGGCGCTATAAATTCAATATGCCGAGTTCAGAGGCCATTTATTTGCATGACACGCCGAACCACAATCTGTTCAAGCGTGATACACGCGCATTGAGCTCAGGCTGTGTACGAGTGAATAAAGCTTCCGATCTGGCGAATATGCTGTTGCAGGATGCAGGCTGGAATGACAAACGTATTTCTGATGCGCTGAAGCAGGGTGATACACGTTACGTCAATATTCGGCAGTCGATTCCGGTGAATCTCTACTACCTGACGGCCTTTGTTGGTGCAGATGGTCGTACCCAGTATCGTACAGATATTTACAATTATGATCTGCCTGCGCGATCCAGCTCGCAAATCGTATCGAAAGCGGAACAATTAATCAGGTAAATGAAGTAGTTCGGGGAAATCAGTTGTCGTAATAATTAGCATGATTGGGGGCGATTCTCTGCAGCCCCCGTCACTGCTGGGGTTGAGTCATCTTGACGTCTGCTTTACGGGCGGTTAAGGTGCCTCTTGTGCGCCAGAAGTGCATATAAACGATAACATTGACCTGTAGACTTGATTATCATGGACAAATTCGACGCTAATCGCCGCAAATTGCTGGCGCTTGGTGGCGTTGCACTCGGTGCCGCCATCCTGCCGACCCCTGCGTTTGCAACACTCTCTACCCCACGCCCGCGCATTTTGACACTCAATAATCTTCATACCGGAGAGTCAATCAAAGCGGAGTTTTTCGATGGCAGAGGCTATATTCAGGAAGAATTGGCAAAACTTAACCATTTTTTCCGCGATTACCGCGCGAACAAAATAAAGTCCATCGACCCAGGATTATTCGACCAGTTGTATCGCCTGCAAGGGTTGTTAGGCACGCGCAAACCGGTGCAACTCATTTCCGGTTATCGTTCCATTGATACCAACAATGAACTACGCGCCCGCAGCCGTGGAGTAGCGAAGAAAAGCTATCACACTAAAGGCCAGGCGATGGATTTCCATATTGAAGGTATCGCGTTAAGCAATATTCGCAAAGCCGCGTTATCTATGCGCGCAGGTGGTGTAGGATATTACCCACGTAGTAACTTTGTGCATATTGATACCGGGCCAGCACGGCACTGGTAGTAATTGCTTAACGAAACAGGGGCAGTATGAACTATCGTATTATTCCGGTCACCGCATTCTCCCAGAACTGTTCATTGATCTGGTGTGAACAAACCCGCCTGGCCGCACTGGTCGATCCTGGCGGCGATGCGGAAAAAATCAAACAGGAAGTTGATGACAGCGGCCTGACACTGATGCAGATCCTGCTGACGCATGGTCATCTGGACCACGTTGGTGCAGCGGCGGAACTGGCGCAACATTACGGCGTGCCGGTTTTTGGTCCGGAAAAAGAAGATGAGTTCTGGCTGCAAGGCTTGCCTGCGCAAAGTCGTATGTTTGGTCTGGAAGAGTGCCAGCCGCTGACGCCAGATCGTTGGCTGAACGAAGGCGATACCATCAGCATAGGGAATGTGACTTTACAGGTGTTACATTGCCCTGGGCATACGCCGGGTCATGTCGTGTTTTTTGATGATCGGGCAAAGCTGCTGATTTCTGGCGATGTTATTTTCAAAGGCGGAGTAGGGCGCAGTGACTTCCCGCGTGGCGATCATAATCAACTGATTTCTTCAATCAAAGATAAATTGCTGCCACTGGGGGATGACGTGACATTTATTCCGGGTCACGGACCATTATCCACACTTGGTTATGAACGCCTGCATAATCCCTTCCTGCAAGACGAAATGCCCGTCTGGTAAGGCACATAAAAAAGCCCGCTTTTAATGCGGGCCTGGATTTCTGACAAAGTGCGCTTTGTTTATGCCGGATGCGGCACGAGCGCCTTATCCGGCCTACAAAATCGTGCAAATTCAAAATATTGCAGGGGACGCGTAGGCCTGATAAGCGTAGCGCATCAGGCAATGTTGCGTTTGTCATCAGTCTCAGCCCGCTTTTCAGCGGGCTTCATTGTTTTTAATGCTTACAGCACTGCCACAATCGCTTCGCACAGCGGAGCCATGTTATCTGGTGTCATCCCGGCCACATTTACGCGACCAGAAGCAACCGCATATACGCCAAACTCTTCGCGCAGACGCAGCACTTGTTCTTTTGTCAGGCCACTGAAGGAGAACATGCCGTTCTGTTTGATGATAAAGCTGAAGTCGCGGTTTGCGCCTTTTTCCTGCAGCGTATTGACGAACAACTGACGCATACGCTGAATACGCTGGCGCATATCAGTCAGCTCTTGTTCCCAAATCGCACGTAACGCATCGTTGCTCAGGATGGTGGCAACAACAGAAGCGCCGTGTGCTGGTGGGTTAGAGTAGTTAGCGCGAATCGCCGCTTTCATTTGGCTGAATGCGCGATCAACGGTTTCACTGTCGGCAGCAACCAGAGTACAAGCGCCAACACGCTCGTTGTACAGGCCAAAGTTTTTAGAGTAGGAACTGGCAACAATCAGCTCTTTATGCATAGCCGCGAAAGCGCGCAGTCCTTCAGCATCTTCTTCCAGACCACGGGCAAAACCCTGGTAAGCGAAGTCAAACAGCGGTAACCAGCCTTTCTCAACTGAGAGTTGTGCCAGTGTCTGCCATTGTTCCAGCGTAGGGTCGATACCGGTTGGGTTATGGCAGCAGCCATGGAACAGCACTACGTCGCCAGCCTGAGCTTCGTTCAGGCTGTTAATCAGTGCATCGAAGTCAAGAGTGTGATTTTCCGCATCATAATAAGCGTATTCACGAACTTCCAGACTTGCAGAGTTAAAGACGCTCTTATGGTTCGGCCAGCTTGGGTTGCTCACCCACACTCGCTTAACGCTGGTATTTTTTGCCAGGAAATCGGCAGCTACGCGTAGTGCGCCAGTGCCCCCCGGAGTCTGTGCCGTGCGAGCACGTTTGTCATTGATCAGGGCGCTACCTTTACCAAACAGCAGTTCCTGAGTGCAGCGACCAAATTCAGGGATGCCGTCAATGCCGAGGTAATTTTTGGTGGTTTCATTTTCGAGCAGATACTGTTCAGCCTTTTTCACGCTGGTCAGTACCGGGGTTTTGCCCGTCTCATCTTTATAGACACCAATCCCGAGGTTAATTTTGCCGGGACGTTCATCGGCACGAAACAGATCGGCCAGGCCCAGAATCGGGTCGGCAGGAGCGGCGGTAATGTTCTCAAACATGACGAGGTTCCATTATGGTTACAGAAGGGAAGTCCGCTATCAGGGTAACGGGAGATTTACAAAATTCCAACTATTACTGATGAAAACGCAGGCTGTTTTTGCAAGACGTGAGATTGCTCTGGAAGGTATAAAAAAAACAGGACCAAAGTCCTGTTTTTTCGGCATTTAACAAAGAGGTGTGCTATTAGAACTGGTAAACGATACCCACAGCAACGGTGTCGTCTGAACCTACGCCCAGTTTGTTGTCAGAATCGATCTGGTTGATGATGTAGTCAACATAGGTGGACATGTTTTTGTTGAAGTAGTAGGTTGCGCCCACTTCAAAGTAGTTCACCAGATCAACATCACCGATACCTTCTACGTCTTTCGCTTTAGATTTGGTGTAAGCGATGGACGGACGCAGACCGAAATCGAACTGGTATTGCGCAACTAACAGAACGTCTTGCGTTTTGTTGGCGAAGCCGCTGGTGTTTGTAAATTTATTAGTGATCGGCGTAGCGTTACGGGTTTCACCGTAGTTCGCTGCCAAGTAGATGTTGTTCGCGTCGTACTTCAGACCAGTAGCCCACTGTTCAGCTTTTTTACCGTTGCCAAGAGGTTGAGCTTCTTGCAGGTTGGTACGGTCAGCTGCACCATAAGCACCAACGATACCAAAGCCTTCGTATTCGTAGCTGATAGAACCGCCAACACCGTCGCCGTTAGAACGGCGTGCAGTGTCACGCTCGTTTTTACCCAGGTACTGAACAGCGAAGTTCAGGCCATCAACCAGACCAAAGAAGTTGGAGTTACGATAGGTAGCAACGCCGCCAACACGACCAACGAAGAAGTCATCGCTGTATGCAGTATCACCACCAAATTCTGGCAGCATATCGGTGTAACCCAGTGCATCATAAACCACACCGTAGTTACGGCCGTAATCGAAAGAACCAACGTCAGCGTATTTAAGACCCGCGAATGCCAGACGCGTTTTGTTACCAGTTTGAGCGTCAGCGCCTTCAGAGTTGTTACCCTGGAAGTTATATTCCCACTGACCATAACCGGTCAGATCGGAATTGATTTGAGTTTCCCCTTTAAAACCAAGACGGGCATAGGTCATGTCGCCATTGCCACCGTAACTGTTTTCACCGTTACCCTTGGAAAAATAATGCAGACCAACAGCTTTACCGTACAGATCTACTTTGTTGCCATCTTTGTTATAGATTTCTGCAGCGTTTGCAGTACCTGCTACTAACAGAGCAGGGACGATCACTGCCAGAATATTGCGCTTCATCATTATTTATTACCCTCATGGTTTTTTTTATGACACCTGCCACTGCCGTCAATAAGTTCTGTCAATAAAAATTTACGGAACTATTGATGAGAGTTTGGTGTCTTTATGTGTCTGCAGGCATCTTTCCATTCAAACTAACGTTTCGCTACCGTGAAAGTGCTACAAAGATAAAGATTTAGTTTCAAAAAGAAAAAATATGTAACCAAAAGTAAAAATTAAGGAACTTTGTGAACACCGTCATATTTCCATAGAAACGTGATGATATTTACAGCAATTTTTATCTATTTATATGATTTACTTATATTTAAATTAACTAAACGGAAATTTTGTTTCTGATGGAAACTTTATCGACCTGGCACAAAATCCTCTTTCAGACATCCAGAATGCCAAAAAATAGTATGAAAATTGTGCTATCAGCTAAGAAAAAACTAATCCGCAATAAGAATGCGGGTTATTTTTTGTGCGTAAATGTTGCAATGTAATATTCCGTAACAGGATGATCGTTATGGCGGGGTTGCAAATAGATTGCTTGACTTAACAAACAGATAACTTGACAGAAAGGATAAAAAAGAGCCAGCAGGCGCTGGCTCTTTGAGGAAGAAAATCAGAAGCTGGCGTTGCGCGGAGTACGTGGGAACGGAATCACATCACGCACGTTTTGCACGCCAGTTACGTAAGCAATCAGGCGTTCAAAACCAAGACCGAAACCTGAATGCGGAACAGTACCGTAGCGACGCAGATCGCGATACCACCAGTAATCTTCTTTATTCAGGCCCATTTCCAGCATACGCTCGTCCAGAACGTCCAGACGTTCTTCACGCTGGGAGCCACCAATGATCTCACCGATGCCCGGAGCCAGAACGTCCATAGCCGCAACGGTTTTACCGTCTTCGTTGAGGCGCATATAGAACGCTTTAATATCTTTCGGATAGTTTTTAACCACTACCGGTGCTTTAAAGTGTTCTTCCGCCAGATAACGCTCATGCTCAGAAGAGAGATCGACGCCCCAGTAAACCGGGTTTTCAAACTTCCTGCCGCAGTTTTCGAGAATGGTCACTGCGTCGGTGTAATCCACCTGCGCGAAATCGGCCTCAATGAAGCGTTCCAGACGTGAAACGGCATCTTTATCTACGCGTTCAGCGAAGAATTTCATGTCGTCTGCGCGTTCTTCGAGAACCGCTTTGAAGACATATTTCAGCATGGCTTCAGCCAGACCCGCGATATCGTTCAGGTTAGCAAACGCCACTTCCGGCTCCAGCATCCAGAATTCCGCCAGGTGACGGCTGGTGTTGGAGTTTTCAGCACGGAAAGTCGGGCCGAAGGTATAAATTTTGGATAATGCGCAAGCGTAGGTTTCGCCGTTCAACTGGCCAGATACGGTCAGGAAAGACTCTTTACCAAAGAAGTCTTTGTCGAAATCCACTTTGCCCTGATCGTTACGCGGCAGGTTTTCCAGATCCAGCGTAGAAACGCGGAACATTTCGCCTGCACCTTCGGTATCAGATGCGGTAATCAGTGGCGTTGAAACCCAGAAGAATCCCTGCTCGTTAAAGAAGCGATGCAGCGCCTGCGCCAGCGTATGGCGAACGCGCGCGACGGCACCAATCAGGTTTGTGCGCGGACGCAGGTGAGCGACTTCACGCAGATACTCAATGCTGTGGCGTTTTGCCGCCATCGGGTAAGTGTCTGGATCTTCAACCCAACCAGCAACTTCAACTTTGCTGGCCTGAATTTCAAATTGTTGCCCCTGGCCCGGCGACGCCACGACTTTACCCGTCACAATGACCGAGCAGCCGGTGGTCAGACGCAGGACGTCTTCATTGTAATTGGGCAGAGAATTATTGATGACAGCCTGTACAGGATCAAAGCAGGAACCGTCATAAACGGCGAGGAAGGAGATGCCAGCTTTTGAATCTCGGCGGGTACGTACCCATCCGCGTACGGTGACTTCGCTGTCAACGGCTACGCGGCCCTGGAGTACGTCGGCTACAGGCACAACGCTCATAATATTCTCTCTGTTAATAGTCGGAAAAAATAAACACTTGTCCACCCGTAAATGGGGGGATACCTATGTTACCTGGCATCTGCAATCAGACAAGCAGAATTCGCAAATGCAGCGAAAGATTTCGGAATTAAAGGTAAAAAAAGGGAGCCGATTAGCTCCCTGATGATATTAACTGGCTTTTTTAATATGCGGAAGGTCGAACGCTTTGCGCAGCGCCCGAACAAACGCTTTATCATGGCAGATAGTTTTGCCAGGGCTGTCAGAAAGTTTCGCCACCGGTTTACCGTTACACTCTACCAACTTAATCACAATATTCAGGGGTTTTACCTGGGGGATATCGCAGGTCAGGCGAGTCCCAATACCAAAACTTAATTGCACGCGGGAAGAGAAGTGGCGGTATAGCTCAACCGCTTTGCGTAAATCCAGATTGTCAGAGAAAACCAGCGTTTTACTCTGTGGATCAATTCCCAGCTTTTTATAATGTGCAATGGCTTTTTCACCCCATTCAACCGGGTCGCCAGAGTCATGACGCAGGCCCTGATACCGACTGGCGAACTCGACACCGAAATCACGCAGGAAAGCATCCATAGTGATGCAGTCGGTTAATGCAATGCCAAGTTGGTCGGGATATTCTTCCAGCCAGGCAGCAAGTGCAGCTCGCTGGCTGTTGGCTAGGTCCGGGCTGATTTGCTGATGTGCCTGGAACCATTCGTGCGCCTGTGTTCCCATCGGCGTGAGGGAAAGCCGACGCGCCAGATCGTAGTTGCTGGTGCCCACGAACCAGGATTCCTGTTGCAGACGCTTAACGATGGTTTCTTGTACTTCGCGAGAAAAACGGCGACGGGTGCCAAAATCCATCAGATGGAAGCGCGACATATCAAGACCGGCGGTTAACGCCGAGAAGTCGACTAATTTGCTTTCCAGCGTGTCGAGGGCTTGCGCAACGTCGGCCTGCGGTGAGCGATAGCGATGTACCATTTCACTGATAACCGCCAGCAAAGGAACTTCCCAGAGGATGACTTCACGCCACGGACCGCTTAAGCGAATATCCAGCTTGCCATTATCGTTGGACACGGTGACTTGTTCCGGGTTAAAGCGGAACTCGCGTAACCAGTTAAGATAGTCGGCCTTAAAGAAAGGCAGGGCAGAGAGCCACTGATATTCATCATCCTGCAGGCGCAGGTGCTGCATCGCCTGAATCTGTTCACGAATAGCATCGGCATAAATACCCAGCAGATCGTCACCTCGGCAACGAAACTCCGCCGCGACATGCACATCGTAATAGTGATGAAACACGGCTTGCTGCATATGCAACTTATAAGCATCTGTATCCAGCAACGAGTGCAGAACAGGAGAAGCGAATTGTGTCATAGGTGCGCAGTAGCGTCCTCGTACAGGAGCGTTTAGTACAATAAACATCTTCAGGAACTGCTGGAGTATACCTTGTTTCGCAATTTATTGAACCCCGATCACACCATATGCCACCTTTCTGGTCGATGGCATTACGCGGTGTATGTTATAAAAATGTAGCAATAAAGGCGTTTGTACCTGAAAAGATGAAGATTCTGCATAGCGCGATTTACGCAACAGGAATAGACTGAACACCAGACTCTATAAAAGATGCTAAAGGTTATTTATGACTCAACAGCCACAAGCCAAATACCGTCACGATTATCGTGCGCCGGATTACCAGATTACTGATATTGACTTGACCTTTGACCTCGACGCGCAAAAGACGGTCGTTACCGCGGTCAGCCAGGCTGTCCGTCATGGTGCATCAGATGCTCCGCTTCGTCTCAACGGCGAAGACCTCAAACTGGTTTCTGTTCATATTAATGATGAGCCGTGGACCGCCTGGAAAGAAGAAGAGGGCGCACTGGTCATCAGTAATTTGCCGGAGCGTTTTACGCTTAAGATCATTAATGAAATAAGCCCGGCGGCGAATACGGCGCTGGAAGGGCTTTATCAGTCAGGCGATGCGCTTTGCACCCAGTGTGAAGCCGAAGGTTTCCGCCATATTACGTATTATCTCGACCGCCCGGACGTGCTGGCGCGTTTTACCACCAAAATTATTGCCGATAAAACCAAATATCCCTTCCTGCTTTCCAACGGTAACCGCGTTGCGCAAGGTGAACTGGAAAACGGACGCCATTGGGTACAGTGGCAGGACCCGTTCCCGAAACCGTGCTACCTGTTTGCGCTGGTGGCAGGCGACTTTGATGTACTGCGCGACACCTTTACCACGCGTTCTGGTCGCGAAGTGGCGCTGGAGCTGTACGTCGATCGCGGCAACCTTGATCGCGCGCCGTGGGCGATGACCTCGCTGAAAAACTCAATGAAATGGGATGAAGAACGCTTCGGCCTGGAGTATGACCTCGACATCTATATGATCGTCGCGGTGGATTTCTTCAATATGGGCGCAATGGAGAATAAGGGGCTGAATATCTTTAACTCCAAATATGTGCTGGCCCGCACCGACACCGCCACTGACAAAGATTACCTCGATATTGAACGCGTTATCGGCCATGAATATTTCCATAACTGGACCGGTAACCGAGTGACCTGCCGCGACTGGTTCCAGCTCAGCCTGAAAGAAGGTTTAACCGTCTTCCGCGATCAGGAATTCAGCTCTGACCTTGGTTCCCGCGCGGTAAACCGTATCAATAATGTGCGCACCATGCGCGGATTGCAGTTTGCGGAAGACGCCAGCCCGATGGCGCACCCGATCCGCCCGGATATGGTCATTGAGATGAACAACTTCTACACCCTGACCGTTTACGAGAAGGGCGCGGAAGTGATTCGCATGATCCACACCCTGCTGGGCGAAGAAAACTTCCAGAAAGGGATGCAACTCTATTTCGAGCGCCATGATGGCAGCGCGGCAACCTGCGACGACTTTGTGCAGGCGATGGAAGATGCGTCGAATGTCGATCTCTCCCATTTCCGCCGTTGGTACAGCCAGTCCGGCACGCCGATTGTGACCGTCAAAGACGACTACAATCCGGAAACCGAGCAGTGCACCCTGACCATCAGCCAGCGCACGCCAGCCACGCCGGATCAGGCAGAAAAACAGCCGCTGCATATTCCATTTGCCATCGAATTGTATGACAACGAAGGCAAAGTGATCCCGTTGCAGAAAGGCGGTCATCCGGTGAATTCCGTGCTGAACGTCACCCAGGCGGAACAGACCTTTGTTTTTGATAATGTCTACTTCCAGCCGGTGCCTGCGCTGCTGTGCGAATTCTCTGCGCCAGTGAAACTGGAATATAAGTGGAGCGATCAGCAACTGACCTTCCTGATGCGTCATGCGCGTAATGATTTCTCCCGTTGGGATGCGGCGCAAAGTTTGCTGGCAACCTACATCAAGCTGAACGTCGCCCGTCATCAGCAAGGGCAGCCGCTGTCTCTGCCGGTACATGTGGCTGACGCTTTCCGCGCGGTGCTGCTCGATGAGAAGATTGATCCGGCGCTGGCGGCAGAAATCCTGACGCTGCCTTCTGTCAATGAAATGGCTGAACTGTTCGATATCATCGACCCGATTGCTATTGCCGAAGTACGCGAAGCACTCACTCGTACTCTGGCGACTGAACTGGCGGATGAGCTGCTGGCTATTTACAACGCGAATTACCAGAGCGAGTACCGTGTTGAGCATGAAGATATTGCAAAACGCACTCTGCGTAATGCCTGCCTGCGCTTCCTTGCTTTTGGTGAAACGCATCTGGCTGACGTGCTGGTGAGCAAGCAATACCATGAAGCAAACAATATGACCGATGCGCTGGCAGCGCTTTCTGCGGCGGTTGCTGCACAGCTGCCTTGCCGTGACGCGCTGATGCAGGAGTACGACGATAAGTGGCATCAGGACGGTCTGGTGATGGATAAATGGTTTATCCTGCAAGCCACCAGCCCGGCGGCGAATGTGCTGGAGACGGTGCGTGGTCTGTTGCAGCATCGCTCATTTACCATGAGCAACCCGAACCGTATTCGTTCGTTGATTGGTGCGTTTGCGGGCAGCAACCCGGCAGCGTTCCATGCCGAAGATGGCAGCGGTTACCAGTTCCTGGTGGAAATGCTTACCGACCTCAACAGCCGTAACCCGCAGGTAGCTTCACGTCTGATTGAACCGCTGATTCGCCTGAAACGTTATGATGCCAAACGTCAGGAGAAAATGCGCGCGGCGCTGGAACAGTTGAAAGGGCTGGAAAATCTCTCTGGCGATCTGTACGAGAAGATCACCAAAGCACTGGCTTGATACTTTTGAGCCAAAATGCCTGATGCGACGCTTGACGCGTCTTATCAGGCCTACAACTCCGTTGAAATTGCTGGTTTTGTAGGCTGGATAAGGCGTTCACGCCGCATCCGGCAGCCGTGCCCAACTGCCTGATGCGATGCTTGACGTGTCTTATCAGGCCTACTAGTCCGTTGAAAATGCTGGTTTTGTGCGCCACATCCGGCATATTAACCATGACGCCGAATCAGTTGTTCAGAATGCCCACGCCGCATTACCCGTTGCAATACTTCCGCTTCCAGCTCCGCTAATCGCACCGACCCTAATCGACGCGGACGGGGGATATCCACTGTCAAATCCAGACCAATTTTTCCCTCTTCAATTAACAACACCCGGTCAGCCATTGCTACCGCTTCGCTCACATCATGCGTCACCAACAGTACGGTAAAGCCGTGCTGCTGCCAAAGTGACACAATCAAATCCTGCATCTCGAGTCGCGTTAAGGCGTCCAGCGCCCCGAGCGGTTCATCAAGCAACAATAAACCCGGTCGATGAATCAACGCTCTTGCCAGCGCCACACGCTGTTTCTGCCCGCCAGAAAGTGCGGCAGGCCATTCCCCGGCGCGATTCTCCAGTCCTACTGCAGCCAACGCCCGACGCGCGGCATCGCGCCACTGGCCTTTAAGGCCTAACCCAACGTTATCAATCACCGATTTCCACGGCAGCAGACGCGCATCCTGAAACATCATTCGCGTGTCTTCCTGAATCTCAGCCAGCGGTGTGGTGCCCGCTAACACATCGCCTGCGGTTGGCGTTTCCAGACCTGCCAGCAGGCGCAGCAGGGTACTTTTGCCACCACCGCTGCGGCCCACCACCGCCACAAACTGACCTGCCGGAATATGTAAATCCAGTTGGTTCAGGACGATATTTTCCGCGTAATGTTTGCTTACTGCATTGAGCAACAATGGTGTGCCCTGGTTCAGACGAGCAGTATTCATACCGTGGCCTCCTTCAAATGATAAGCCGGGTTCCAGCGCAACCAGAGGCGCTCTAACAGCTGCGCGCTGACGTCAGCAAGTTTGCCGAGCAGGGCGTAAAGAATAATAGCGACTACCACCACGTCCGTTTGCAAAAACTCCCGCGCATTCATCGCCAGATAACCAATGCCTGAATTGGCAGAAATGGTTTCGGCAACAATCAGCGTCAGCCACATCAGGCCCAACGCAAAACGCACGCCGACCATAATTGAGGGCAGGGCACCAGGCAGGATCACATGGATAAACAGCGGTATGCCGGATAATCCATAGCTACGCGCCATTTCCACCAGACCGCGATCGATATTACGGATGCCATGCCAGGTGTTGATATAAATGGGGAATAGCGTGCCGAGCGCCACCAGAAAGATTTTTGCGGATTCATCAATGCCAAACCACAAAATCACCAGCGGGATCAGCGCCAGATGCGGTACGTTGCGCAACATCTGAATTGAGGTATCCAGCAGCCGTTCTCCCCAGCGAGATAGCCCGCTAATCAGTCCCAAAATCAACCCCAGCGATCCGCCAATTGAAAAGCCAATCAGCGCCCGCCAGGAACTGATCGCCAGATGCTGCCACAGTTCGCCGCTGGCGGAGAGCGTCCAGAACGCCGTCACCACCCCTTCCGGTGAGGGCAAAATACGCGTCGACAGCCAGCCAACTGAGGAGGCCAGTTGCCACACCGCCACGATGCCCACCGGTAAAAACCAGGGGGCAACGCGCAATAACCACTTCTTCACTGGCGTTGCCATTATTTCTTCCTTAGCTTTGCGCGACTTTACGGGGGATAAAATCATTCGCCACCGCTTCGCCTTGCGGATTCAGCGGCTGCGGCTGGGGAATTTCCGGAATGGCGACATCCAGATGTGGGAACAGCAACTCGCCGACCCGATACGCTTCTTCCAGATGCGGATAGCCCGAAAGCACAAAGCTGTCGATGCCAAGCGCGGCGTATTCGTTGATTCGCGCAGCGACCGTAGGACCATCGCCCACCAGCGCCGTTCCGGCACCGCCGCGCACTAAGCCAACGCCCGCCCATAAATTGGGGCTGATCTCCAGATTGTCGCGCTTGCCGTTATGTAACGCCGCCATTCGCTGTTGTCCTACGGAATCCGTCCGGGCGAATGCGGCCTGTGCTTTGGCGATAGTTTCATCATCAAGATGCGAGATTAACCGCTCGGCGGCCTGCCACGCTTCGTCGTTAGTTTCACGAACAATCACATGCAGACGAATACCGAAACGAATTTTGCGTCCATGCGCGGCAGCTTTCGCCCGCACTTGTTCGATCTTCTCTTTTACTAGTTCTGGCGGTTCGCCCCAGGTGAGGTAGAGATCAACTTGTTCTGCCGCCAGCTCCTGGGCGACGTCTGACGATCCGCCAAAGTAAAGCGGAGGATAAGGCTGTTGAATCGGCGGGAAGAGCAGTTTTGCTCCGCGCACATGAATATGTTTACCGTTGAAATTGACGGTTTCCCCCAGCAATAAGCGCCGCCAGACCTGGGTAAATTCCGCCGAGGCTTCGTAGCGCTCGCTATGATCAAGGAACACGCCGTCGCCTGCCAGCTCTTGTGGATCGCTGCCTGTGACCAGATTAAACAACGCACGACCATTTGAGAGACGGTCAAGCGTGGCGGCCTGGCGAGCGGCAACGGTAGGTGAGGTTACGCTGGGGCGCAGGGCGACAAGAAACTTCAGCCGCTGCGTCACCGGGATCATCGACGCCGCCACCAGCCACGCATCTTCACACGATCGCCCCGTTGGGATCAGCACACCGGTATAGCCCAGACGATCCGCCGCTTGCGCAATTTGTTGCAGATAGCCGTGATCAACCGGGCGTGAACCTTCTTCCGTTCCAAGATAATGCCCGTCACCATGGGGCGGTAAAAACCAGAACATATTCAGACTCATAATTGTTTTCCTTCCAGTTGAGTGGGCTGCCAGATGCGCTGGCGAATATCGACTTTTTTCGGCACCAGACGATTTTCATAAAACAGATCTGCCGTTTGCTGCTGTAAGGCGGCAACCTCGGCGGTAACCGGTTTGATGGTGGTAGGAGGGCGATGATCTAAGTAAGAGGCAATCACCGGTGCCGGTAAGCCCATCGTTTTTGCCAGTAAAGCGATGCTTTGCTCGCGCTGGCTGCGGGTTAACGCATCGGCCTCACTAAAGGTTGCGAGTACGCCCTGAATAAAAGCGCCGTTTTTTTCTGCATAGGGACGAGCTGCCAGATAAAACGATCCAGTTTGATTGAGATCGGTGCCGTCTTTCAGCACCCGCACGCCGCCCTGTAATAATGCAGCAGAGTAGTAGGGATCCCAGATAGCCCAGGCGTCAACGTTACCTTGCTGGAACGCGGCGCGGGCATCAGCGGGCGTCAGGTAAGTGGGTTGGATATCGGTAAACTTAAGTCCGGCCTGACGCAGTGCACGCAGTAAAAGGTTGTGTGAACTGGAACCTTTCTGAAAGGCAACTTTGTGACCTTTAAGATCGGCTACGGTTTTGATCGGGCTGTTTTCTGCCACCAGAATCACTTCGGCTTTGGGCTTCGGTGGCTCGACGCCCACATATACCAAATCAGCCCCGGCAGCCTGGGCAAAGATTGGCGGAATATCCCCGGTACTGCCGAGATCAATACTGCCAACGTTTAACGCTTCCAACATTTGCGGACCCGCGGGGAACTCCACCCAGGAGATTTTTGATTGCGGATAGCGTTTTTCCAGTAACTGGTGGCTTTTTGCCAATACCATACCAATACTGCCTTTCTGATAGCCTATACGTAACGCTTCAGGCGAGGATTCTGCAGCAACCGCAAAAGTAGAGACGCTAAGCAATCCCGCCAGCGCCAGTTTAATGATGTTACGCATGGACATTACCTCGCAGAGACAGAAGGTCAGGAACCTGAACATCGCGGCGGTGCAATGCCTGCCAGAAAGTTTCTAGCGCGGTATCAAGACGGGTTTGCAGATTTGGCGTGAACTGGGGTTTGTGATGGTAATCAATAACTTGTGAGTCATCGGCAAACACGCCGTGCAGGATCTCCTGGGCTTTCATCGCACTTAAAACTGGCTTAAGGGCATAATCGACCGCCAGCAGATGAGCCACCGTACCGCCCGTCGCCAGCGGTAGCACCACTTTGCCTTGCAAAGCGCGCTCTGGCAGCAGGTCGAGCAGGGTTTTCAGCGCGCCGGAATAGGCGGCTTTATACACAGGTGTAGCGACTATCAGTCCATCAGCCTGTTGCAGCTGTTCGGTGAAGGTCTTGAGTGCCGGACTATCGAAACGAGCGTAAAGCAGATCTTCCGGGGCGAAGTTTTGCAGATTCCAGTGATAAACCTCTACATCCAGGCAATTTAGTTTTTCCCGCGCATATTCCAGCAAGGAGCTGGAGCGAGAAGGAAAGCGAGGACTACCCGCCAGGGTGATGACACGCATACTCTCTCCTTATAACCAATTGTTCTTTTTTTGTTAACATTGATAACAATTCGGTCAGTCTGTCGGAGAGACAAGAAAATGCCAAATATAAATTTTGTGTATCTTTTTCTGAAAATAAACTAAAGAAAGGGCTTTATATATCACGCATATTTATTTGTTGGATAGTCATTAGATGTTGAATCAATGAATTACTCGTTCAGTTAATATTTAAATATTCATGAAATCTATAAATTAAAGATTTGTCACTTATTGGATTTAGTATGCTTGATTTAAATGGCGGTCAATTATTGTTATTATTAAGTCTAATGTCATTTAAAGGCATTATCATATTTACGAAGAGATCAGGATGATGACGATGAAAAAAAGTGTATTGACGGCGTTTATAACTGTGGTATGTGCAACGTCCAGCGTTATGGCAGCTGATGATAATGCTATCACGGATGGCAAAGTAACATTTAATGGTAAAGTTATTGCTCCAGCTTGTACCCTGGTAGCTGCGACGAAAGATTCAGTAGTCACATTGCCAAATGTCAGCGCCACCAAGTTGCAAACTAATGGAGCAGTCTCTGGCGTTAAAACTGATGTACCAATTGCCTTAGAAGGCTGTGATGTTACTGTAACTAAAAATGCGACGTTTACCTTTAGTGGTACGGCTGACGGCGTGCAACCTACAGCATTTGCCAACCAGGCTACCACCGATGCAGCGACGAATGTTGCTCTACAAATGTATCTGCCAGATGGTTCTACATCGGTAACTCCCGGTACCGAAACGTCGAATATTCAGTTAGCGGATTCTGCTGAGCAAACAGTGACCTTTAAAGTTGATTATATCGCTACGGGGAAAGCGACTTCTGGTAATGTGAATGCGGTAACAAATTTCCATATTAACTATTATTAATAGAACTCATTAATTGTTTTATTAATTAGTACCCCTCTAGTGTTCTGGAGGGGATATTCATATTTTTTAAGAGTGACTATTTATGAAAACTTGCATAACAAAGGGAATTGTGACCGTAAGTTTAACGGCAATATTACTCAGCTGCTCATCCGCATGGGCGGCAGGTAAAGGCGGGATTGGACTTGCAGCAACACGTCTTGTTTATTCAGAAGGTGAAGAGCAAATTTCACTGGGTGTACGTAACACCAGTCCGGATGTTCCTTATCTTATTCAGTCATGGGTGATGACCCCAGATAATAAAAAATCAGCAGATTTTATTATTACACCACCGCTATTTGTGCTGAATCCGGCTAATGAGAATCTGTTACGCATTATGTACATTGGTGCGCCGTTGGCGAAAGACAGAGAAACCCTTTTCTTCACTAGCGTACGGGCAGTCCCTTCAACAACGAAGCGGGAAGAGGGAAATACCCTGAAGATTGCCACACAAAGCGTCATCAAACTTTTCTGGCGACCAAAAGGTTTAGCGTATCCCTTAGGCGAGGCTCCGGCGAAACTGCGTTGCACTTCGTCAGCTGACATGGTTACGGTCAGTAACCCAACACCTTATTTCATTACCCTGACAGACCTGAAAATAGGTGGAAAAGTAGTTAAAAATCAAATGATTTCCCCCTTTGATAAATACCAATTTTCTCTGCCAAAGGGGGCCAAAAATAGCAGCGTAACGTATCGAACCATCAATGACTACGGGGCGGAAACGCCGCAACTCAACTGTAAATCGTAAGCCGTCTTCAGTTAAGAGAGCGAGATGTATAGAACTCATCGACAACACAGCCTGTTAAGCTCTGGTGGAGTGCCATCGTTTATTGGTGGGCTGGTGGTGTTTGTGTCGGCAGCGTTCAATGCACAAGCTGAAACCTGGTTCGATCCTGCTTTTTTCAAAGATGATCCCTCAATGGTGGCCGATTTGTCTCGTTTCGAAAAAGGACAAAAAATAACGCCAGGGGTTTATCGTGTCGATATTGTTCTGAATCAGACAATTGTAGATACGCGCAACGTCAATTTTGTTGAGATAACGCCAGAGAAGGGGATTGCCGCCTGTTTGACGACTGAAAGCCTGGATGCAATGGGTGTTAATACTGATGCGTTTCCGGCTTTTAAACAACTGGACAAACAAGCGTGTGTGCCATTGGCGGAGATTATTCCGGATGCCAGCGTAACGTTTAATGTGAATAAACTCCGTCTGGAAATTTCAGTACCGCAAATCGCCATCAAAAGTAATGCCCGTGGTTATGTCCCCCCTGAACGTTGGGATGAAGGGATCAACGCGCTATTACTGGGATATTCGTTTAGCGGGGCTAACAGTATTCATAGCAGCGCAGACAGTGATTCTGGCGACAGCTATTTTCTGAATTTAAACAGTGGCGTTAATTTAGGCCCATGGAGATTGCGCAACAATTCAACATGGAGTCGCAGTAGTGGCCAAACCGCAGAATGGAAGAATCTCAGCAGCTATTTGCAGCGGGCGGTTATTCCACTAAAAGGCGAACTGACCGTATGTGATGATTATACTGCAGGCGATTTTTTCGATAGTGTCAGCTTTCGTGGTGTGCAGCTGGCGTCAGATGACAACATGCTGCCAGACAGCCTGAAAGGGTTTGCGCCTGTGGTGCGTGGTATCGCCAAAAGCAATGCCCAGATAACGATTAAGCAAAATGGTTACACCATTTACCAAACTTATGTATCGCCTGGTGCTTTTGAAATTAGTGATCTCTATTCCACGTCGTCGAGCGGTGATTTGTTAGTTGAAATCAAAGAAGCGGACGGCAGCGTCAATAGCTACAGCGTACCGTTTTCCAGCGTGCCATTACTCCAGCGTCAGGGGCGAATCAAATACGCGGTGACACTGGCGAAATACAGAACCAATAGTAATGAACAGCAGGAGAGCAAATTTGCCCAGGCCACGTTGCAGTGGGGCGGACCGTGGGGAACGACATGGTATGGTGGTGGACAATATGCTGAATATTACCGTGCCGCCATGTTTGGTCTGGGATTTAACCTTGGCGATTTCGGAGCAATTTCGTTCGATGCGACCCAGGCGAAGAGTACGCTGGCAGACCAAAGCGAACATAAAGGTCAGTCATATCGTTTTCTGTATGCCAAAACGCTCAACCAATTGGGCACTAATTTTCAATTGATGGGCTATCGCTATTCGACGTCGGGTTTCTACACCCTTTCCGACACCATGTATAAACATATGGATGGCTACGAATTTAATGACGGTGATGATGAAGATACGCCGATGTGGTCGCGTTATTACAATTTGTTTTACACCAAACGTGGCAAACTGCAGGTCAATATCTCCCAGCAATTAGGCGAGTACGGTTCGTTTTATTTAAGTGGTAGCCAGCAAACTTACTGGCATACCGATCAACAGGATCGGCTATTACAGTTTGGCTACAACACGCAAATTAAAGATCTCTCGCTGGGGGTTTCCTGGAACTACAGTAAGTCCCGTGGTCAACCTGATGCTGATCAGGTGTTTGCACTAAATTTTTCCCTGCCGCTCAATCTGTTGCTCCCCAGAAGTAATGATAGCTATACCAGGAAAAAAAATTACGCCTGGATGACCTCTAACACCAGTATCGATAACGAAGGGCACATTACACAAAACCTGGGTTTAACGGAGACACTACTCGATGACGGTAACCTGAGCTACAGCGTGCAACAGGGATATAACAGCGAGGGGAAAACGGCTAATGGTAGCGCCAGCATGGACTACAAAGGGGCGTTTGCAGATGCCCGAGTGGGCTACAACTACAGCGATAACGGCAGTCAACAACAACTGAACTACGCTCTTTCAGGCAGTTTAGTTGCCCATTCACAGGGCATTACCCTGGGGCAATCGCTGGGGGAAACTAACGTGCTGATTGCAGCACCAGGCGCAGAGAATACTCGTGTGGCGAACAGCACCGGGCTGAAAACTGACTGGCGCGGATATACCGTTGTCCCCTATGCCACTTCTTATCGGGAAAATCGAATCGCACTTGATGCGGCATCGTTAAAACGTAACGTGGATCTTGAAAATGCAGTAGTCAACGTGGTTCCCACCAAAGGGGCGTTGGTTCTGGCGGAGTTCAATGCCCATGCGGGAGCAAGGGTATTAATGAAAACATCAAAGCAGGGTATACCGCTGCGTTTTGGCGCGATAGCGACGCTGGACGGCATACAGACTAATAGCGGCATTATTGATGATGATGGCTCGCTCTATATGTCCGGTTTGCCCGCTCAGGGAGCGATAACTGTACGCTGGGGCGAAGCTCCCGATCAAATTTGTCATATCAGTTACCAGCTTACCGAACAACAAATTAACTCTGCGATTACGCGAATGGATGCCATATGCAGATAATCTTTGGAGAAAAATGCGTGTTATTACTACGACTATTTTTTGCCGCCGTCTTAATGCTATGGTGCGCTCAAACTGCTGCTTATAGCGGGCAGTGTCATACCACTCAGGGGAATCCGTATATTGGCGTCAATTTTGGCGTTAAAACCCTGGAGGAAGAAGAAAATACGGCTGGAGTAGTTAAAGACAAATTTTATCAGTGGAACGAATCGAATGATTATTATGTTTCCTGTGATTGCGATAAAGACAATGTCAGAAGTGGCCGATGGGCATTCGCCGCGGATTCACCGTTAGTCTATTTAGGCGACAACTGGTACAAAATTAATGACTATCTTGCCGCCAAAGTTTTATTGCAGGTTAAAGGCAGTTCTCCTACTGCGGTTCCTTTCGAAAACGTGGGCACAGGGGCAGATACACGATGGCATATTTGCGATCCCGGCGGTCAACGTTTAGGTGGCCAGGGGGCTAGCGGTAATAGCGGTAGCTTTTCCCTGAAAATATTGCAGCCGTTCGTTGGTTCGGTCGTCATTCCTCCTATGGCGCTGGCGCGATTATTTGAATGCTACAACATACCCGCAGGTGATTCCTGCACGACTACAGGTACACCGGTTTTAGTGTATTACCTGTCTGGTACGATCAATTCACTTGGCTCATGTTCCGTCAATGCCGGAGAAACAATCGAGGTCGATCTGGGCGACGTATTTGCGGCTAACTTTCGTGTTGTAGGGCATAAGCCTCTTGGGGCCAGAACGGCAGAACTTGCAATTCCAGTCAGGTGTAACACGGGAAACGCGGGGTTAGTTAACGTCAACCTGAGTCTGACGGCAACCACAGACCCCAGCTATCCCCAGGCGATTAAGACGTCACGTCCTGGCGTGGGCGTGGTGGTGACCGATAGCCAGAACAACATTATTTCCCCTGCTGGTGGAACATTACCGCTCTCTATTCCTGATGATGCAGACAGTATCGCGCGAATGAATGTCTATCCAGTCAGCACGACAGGTGTACCACCAGAAACCGGGCGATTTGAAGCCACGGCAACGGTGAGAATAAATTTTGATTAACGCGTGAACGTATGAAGAAAAAAACGATATTTCAGTGCGTTATCTTGTTCTTTAGCATTCTTAACATCCATGTCGGGATGGCTGGGCCTGAACAAGTTAGTATGCATATTTATGGGAATGTGGTCGATCAGGGCTGTGATGTCGCCACCAAAAGTGCATTACAAAATATTCATATTGGTGATTTTAATATCAGTGATTTTCAGGCCGCGAATACCGTAAGCACTGCTGCTGATTTGAATATCGATATCACCGGTTGTGCCGCTGGTATTACTGGCGCGGACGTCCTTTTTAGCGGCGAGGCTGACACCCTTGCGCCGACACTGCTCAAACTAACTGACACAGGCGGAAGCGGTGGTATGGCAACGGGGATTGCCGTGCAAATTCTTGATGCGCAAAGTCAGCAAGAAATCCCGCTCAATCAGGTCCAGCCTCTTACGCCCTTAAAAGCCGGGGATAACACACTCAAATATCAACTTCGTTATAAGTCCACAAAGGCGGGAGCAACGGGCGGTAATGCGACGGCGGTTCTCTATTTTGATCTGGTTTACCAGTGAAGGAGTGATGTTGAAACGGATAATCTGGATTCTGTTCTTACTGGGATTAACGGGGGGCTGTGAGCTATTTGCCCATGATGGCACGGTCAACATTAGCGGATCGTTTCGCCGTAATACATGCGTGCTGGCACAGGATAGCAAGCAAATCAATGTGCAGTTAGGCGATGTTTCGCTGACACGTTTTTCTCATGGGAATTATGGCCCGGAGAAATCTTTCATCATTAATTTGCAGGATTGCGGAACTGATGTCAGCACGGTTGACGTCACCTTTTCAGGAACCCCCGACGGAGTGCAGAGCGAAATGCTGTCCATTGAAAGTGGTACGGATGCAGCCAGCGGGCTGGCAATTGCGATTCTGGATGATGCGAAGATATTGATTCCGCTTAACCAGGCGAGTAAAGACTACAGCCTACATAGCGGTAAGGTGCCATTAACTTTTTATGCGCAATTGCGACCTGTCAATAGCGATGTGCAGTCGGGTAAAGTGAATGCCAGCGCGACATTTGTACTTCATTATGACTAATACGTGGAACAGATTGGCGCTCTTGATTTTCGCCGTTTTATCGCTGCTGGTGGCGGGTGAATTGCAGGCAGGAGTGGTGGTCGGCGGAACGCGATTTATCTTTCCGGCAGACAGAGAATCGATATCTATTTTACTGACTAATACCAGTCAGGAATCCTGGCTTATTAACAGCAAAATCAACCGCCCAACGCGTTGGGCCGGGGGGGAAGCGTCGACAGTGCCAGCACCATTACTGGCCGCTCCGCCACTTATTCTCCTGAAGCCCGGTACTACAGGCACGTTGCGCTTGCTGAGAACGGAAAGCGACATCTTGCCTGTGGATCGCGAAACGCTATTTGAGTTAAGCATTGCCAGCGTGCCATCCGGCAAAGTTGAAAATCAGAGCGTAAAAGTGGCGATACGCTCGGTATTTAAACTGTTCTGGCGACCCGAAGGTTTGCCGGGCGACCCGCTGGAAGCTTATCAACAATTACGCTGGACATGGAATTCGCAGGGTGTACAACTCACTAACCCAACGCCTTACTACATTAACCTGATTCAGGTGAGCGTAAATGGTAAAGCGTTAAGTAATGCGGGAGTTGTGCCGCCTAAAAGCCAGCGTCAGACAAGCTGGTGTCAGGCAATCGCACCGTGTCATGTCGCCTGGCGGGCGATAAATGATTACGGCGGGTTGAGTGCAAAGAAGGAGCAAAATCTGCCCTGAAACAGGTTCGGAAAACGTTTGCGTTTTTTTTGCCGCAGGTCAATTCCCTTTTGGTCCGAACTCGCACATAATACGCCCCCGGTTTGCACACCGGGAATCCAGGAGAGTTCATGTACTACCCCTTCGTTCGTAAAGCCCTTTTCCAGCTCGATCCAGAGCGCGCTCATGAGTTTACTTTTCAGCAATTACGCCGTATTACAGGAACGCCGTTTGAAGCACTGGTGCGGCAGAAAGTGCCTGCGAAACCTGTTAACTGCATGGGCCTGACGTTTAAAAATCCGCTTGGTCTGGCAGCCGGTCTTGATAAAGACGGGGAGTGCATTGACGCGTTAGGCGCGATGGGATTTGGATCGATCGAGATCGGTACCGTCACGCCACGTCCACAGCCAGGTAATGACAAGCCGCGTCTCTTTCGTCTGGTAGATGCCGAAGGTTTGATCAACCGTATGGGCTTTAATAATCTTGGCGTTGATAACCTCGTAGAGAACGTAAAAAAGGCCCATTATGACGGCGTCCTGGGTATTAACATCGGCAAAAATAAAGATACGCCAGTGGAGCAGGGCAAAGATGACTATCTGATTTGTATGGAAAAAATCTATGCCTATGCGGGATATATCGCCATCAATATTTCATCGCCGAATACCCCAGGATTACGCACACTGCAATATGGTGAAGCGCTGGATGATCTCTTAACCGCGATTAAAAATAAGCAAAATGATTTGCAAGCGATGCACCATAAATATGTGCCGATCGCAGTGAAGATCGCGCCGGATCTTTCTGAAGAAGAATTGATCCAGGTTGCCGATAGTTTAGTTCGCCATAATATTGATGGCGTTATTGCAACCAATACCACACTCGATCGTTCTCTTGTTCAGGGAATGAAAAATTGCGATCAAACCGGTGGCTTAAGTGGTCGTCCGCTTCAGTTAAAAAGCACCGAAATTATTCGCCGCTTGTCACTGGAATTAAACGGTCGCTTACCGATCATCGGTGTTGGCGGCATCGACTCGGTTATCGCTGCGCGTGAAAAGATTGCTGCGGGTGCCTCACTGGTGCAAATTTATTCTGGTTTTATTTTTAAAGGTCCGCCGCTGATTAAAGAAATCGTTACCCATATCTAATTATTTCTTCGAATTCCTCTTTATAAGATAATCAGGGCTTTATTTTCAGCCCTGGTTGTTTTATATTCATTGCTGTTGCTTATTTAGACATTTTGTACTTTTATTGTTGAGGTTATTAAGCGAAGCGACAATGGATTGTGTTGCTGCGGTTTTATAGGGTAGGGGAGAGGCAGATGCGAATTAAACCAGACGATAACTGGCGTTGGTATTACGATGAAGAGCACGATCGAATGATGCTCGATTTAGCCAATGGTATGCTATTTCGCTCACGTTTTGCGCGCAAGATGTTGACTCCAGATGCCTTTTCTCCCGCAGGCTTTTGCGTTGACGACGCCGCGCTCTATTTCTCTTTTGAAGAAAAGTGCCGCGATTTTAATTTATCTAAAGAACAAAAAGCCGAACTGGTGCTGAATGCACTGGTAGCAATTCGCTATCTCAAACCGCAAATGCCGAAAAGCTGGCATTTTGTTTCCCATGGTGAAATGTGGGTGCCCATGCCGGGCGATGCGGCCTGCGTTTGGTTGAGCGATACTCACGAGCAGGTCAATTTGCTGGTCGTTGAATCTGGCGAAAATGCCGCACTATGCCTGCTGGCACAACCCTGCGTTGTTATTGCGGGTCGCGCGATGCAGTTGGGCGACGCCATTAAAATCATGAACGACAGGCTGAAACCGCAGGTTAATGTTGACAGCTTCAGCCTCGAACAGGCAGTCTAACGCGCCAACTTAAGTGCAGTCTTCGGTACACAGCTACAGCAAAGAATGGTGCCATCATCGCCCATTGCTGATTTTTTCAGCGGCGTGACTTCGCCTTCTAAAAGCTGAACACGGCAACTTCCACAAATGCCCGCGCGGCAAGAATAAGGGATACGAATTCCCTGATTTTCTAATTGCTCCAGCAACACCTGTTGGTTATTTCCACGAAATGCCTGTCCCTGCCAGTCAATATCTACATTTGCGTCCGGTTGTTGCGTGATGTTGGCGGTATCATCAGCGGCAGCTGCGCCGTAAATTTTTGCCGGAGCCGTTGCCAGAATTTCCACCTCATCGCCAACGCGAATCACGCCGCTATTACGGGCAATTAAATTCTGACCAAAATCGACATCGCCGTTATCCTGGGCAGTGCGGAAAGATTGCAATGTTTTTAATGGTTCGCCTGCCGGATGTTTTTGCCCTTTTTCTGGGCTGACGGTGGTGAAAATACAGCGGCTACAAGGTTTAACCACATCAAACACCACATCACCAATGCGAATCACTTTCCAGCGATCTTCTTCCCAGGCTGACGCGCCGGAAACCACCAGATTGGGGCGGAATTGCTCCATTTTTACACTGGCCGGACAACGTTGTTGGAGATCACGTAACGAGGCTTCGTTAGCAAGAAGGTAAGGATAGCCATCAGCAAATGACAGAGGTACAGTGTTGTGGCGTTTCACGCGCCGGGTCATTTGTGGCCCCACCCAGCGTAATTGCACTTCGCGGGAGAAAAATCCACTTAGCCATTTGTTGATCGCGTCTGGCGCAATTCGCGCGGTAAAATGTGTGCCCCAAACTTCGGTTGGTGCGTCTTGTGTGGCGAAATCAGCAAAACGAACATATGCGCTACTGCCATCTGGTGCGGTGAGATGCAAGCCATCATGCACAGGTGAAGGAGTAAACCGTACCATCTGGGGAAACTGGCGAGCGGTAATAAACGTACCGTCAGGTTCCGTGATCATAAAGATGCGATCGAAGGCCAGACCACTGACATCAGCCAGAGCATGTGTAAGACCAATGCCGCGCATCGATTTAACAGGATGAATAAAAAGCCGGGTTAATGTCACCACGGTGCGGTCCTCAAATGAAAATAAGCCCTCAACTTTATGACATGACGCGCTTATTAGCTATAATGCGCAACAATTTTCTTAGCGCCTGTCCCATTAGGCTATTTTATTTGTCAGTTTGGCCCTGGGTTGTGCTCGAAATCCTCACGTACTTGTGTACGCTCCGGTTTCTCCGCGCTGTCCATGTCCAGACTGACTGCAACAATTACGCCTACTGCGGTAGGCTCTTAGAGTAAAAGTGACGATATGAATTCTCTGTTTGCCAGTACGGCCCGTGGGCTGGAAGAGCTGTTAAAAACTGAACTGGAAAACCTGGGGGCCGTTGAATGCCAGGTGGTTCAGGGTGGGGTCCATTTCAAGGGCGACACACGGCTTGTTTACCAGAGCCTGATGTGGAGCCGCCTGGCCTCGCGTATTATGTTGCCGCTGGGCGAGTGTAAGGTTTACAGCGATTTAGACCTCTATCTCGGTGTTCAGGCGATCAACTGGACAGAGATGTTTAATCCTGGCGCGACCTTCGCTGTCCACTTCAGTGGTTTGAATGACACCATCCGCAACAGTCAGTACGGCGCGATGAAAGTGAAAGACGCGATCGTCGATGCTTTCACGCGGAAAAATCTGCCGCGTCCAAATGTTGATCGCGATGCGCCGGATATCCGCGTTAACGTCTGGCTGCATAAAGAAACCGCCAGTATCGCCCTTGATCTCAGTGGTGATGGTTTACATCTGCGTGGCTATCGCGATCGTGCTGGTATTGCGCCGATCAAAGAAACCCTGGCAGCCGCTATTGTGATGCGATCCGGCTGGCAGCCAGGAACACCGCTGCTCGATCCGATGTGTGGTTCCGGTACGTTGCTGATTGAAGCAGCGATGCTGGCGACCGATCGCGCACCTGGCTTGCACCGTGGGCGTTGGGGCTTTAGCGGCTGGGCGCAGCATGATGAAGCTATCTGGCAGGAAGTGAAAGCGGAAGCGCAAACTCGCGCCCGTAAAGGCCTGGCTGAGTATAGCTCTCATTTTTACGGTTCGGACAGCGACGCACGGGTGATTCAACGTGCGCGCACTAACGCCCGTCTTGCGGGGATTGGTGAACTGATCACCTTTGAGGTGAAAGATGTCGCGCAACTGACCAATCCGCTGCCGAAAGGGCCGTACGGTACAGTGTTGAGCAACCCGCCATACGGTGAACGTCTGGACAGCGAACCGGCGCTGATAGCGCTGCATAGTCTGCTGGGCCGAATCATGAAAAACCAGTTCGGTGGCTGGAATCTCTCTTTGTTTAGTGCCTCGCCGGATCTGCTCAGCTGCCTGCAGCTGCGTGCAGACAAACAGTACAAGGCGAAAAACGGCCCGCTGGACTGCGTACAGAAAAATTACCACGTTGCCGAAAGCACTCCAGACAGCAAACCGGCGATGGTAGCGGAAGACTACGCTAACCGCCTGCGTAAGAACCTCAAAAAATTCGAGAAGTGGGCTCGCCAGGAAGGGATTGAATGTTACCGCCTGTATGACGCCGATCTGCCGGAATATAACGTTGCCGTTGACCGTTATGCCGACTGGGTGGTGGTGCAGGAGTATGCGCCGCCAAAAACTATTGATGCGCACAAAGCGCGTCAGCGTCTGTTCGATATTATCGCTGCAACCATTTCGGTACTGGGGATTGCGCCAAACAAACTGGTGCTGAAAACCCGTGAACGCCAGAAGGGCAAAAATCAGTACCAGAAACTGGGCGAGAAGGGCGAGTTTCTCGAAGTCACCGAATATAACGCTCACTTGTGGGTGAACCTGACGGATTACCTCGATACCGGTCTGTTCCTCGATCACCGTATCGCCCGTCGTATGCTCGGTCAGATGAGCAAAGGCAAAGATTTCCTCAACCTGTTCTCTTATACCGGCAGCGCCACCGTGCACGCGGGATTAGGCGGTGCACGCAGCACCACCACCGTGGATATGTCGCGTACTTATCTGGAGTGGGCAGAACGCAACCTGCGTCTGAATGGCCTAACCGGGCGTGCGCATCGCCTGATTCAGGCCGATTGCCTGGCGTGGCTGCGTGAGGCAAATGAACAGTTCGATCTGATCTTTATCGATCCGCCAACCTTCTCTAACTCAAAACGAATGGAAGATGCGTTTGATGTTCAGCGCGATCATCTGGCGCTGATGAAAGATTTGAAACGTCTGCTGCGTGCTGGTGGGACGATCATGTTCTCGAACAACAAACGTGGCTTCCGTATGGATCTCGACGGCCTGGCAAAACTGGGACTGAAAGCACAAGAAATTACGCAAAAAACGCTCTCCCAGGATTTCGCCCGTAACCGCCAGATCCACAACTGCTGGCTGATTACCGCAGCCTGAAAGGAATAGTAATGTCATTAATCAGTATGCATGGCGCATGGCTGTCGTTCAGCGACGCGCCGCTTCTCGATAACGCAGAACTGCATATCGAAGATAACGAACGTGTTTGTCTGGTGGGCCGCAACGGCGCAGGCAAATCGACGTTAATGAAAATCCTCAACCGTGAACAAGGGCTGGATGACGGTCGCATTATTTACGAGCAGGATTTGATTGTAGCGCGTCTGCAACAGGATCCGCCGCGTAACGTTGAGGGTAGTGTTTATGATTTCGTTGCCGAAGGCATTGAAGAACAAGCGGAATATCTGAAACGCTATCACGATATTTCTCGCCTGGTGATGAACGACCCGAGCGAGAAAAATCTCAACGAACTGGCAAAGGTTCAGGAACAGCTGGATCACCACAACCTGTGGCAGCTGGAAAACCGCATCAACGAAGTGCTGGCGCAACTGGGGTTAGATCCTAACGTTGCGCTGTCGTCGCTTTCCGGCGGCTGGTTGCGTAAAGCGGCATTAGGACGCGCGCTGGTGAGCAATCCGCGCGTATTGCTGCTGGACGAACCGACTAACCACCTGGATATCGAAACCATCGACTGGCTGGAAGGGTTCCTCAAAACCTTCAATGGGACGATTATTTTCATCTCCCACGACCGTTCGTTTATCCGCAATATGGCGACGCGCATTGTTGATCTCGATCGCGGCAAGCTGGTGACCTATCCGGGCAATTACGATCAGTACCTGCTGGAAAAAGAAGAAGCCCTGCGCGTGGAAGAACTACAAAATGCCGAGTTCGATCGCAAACTGGCGCAGGAAGAAGTGTGGATTCGCCAGGGGATCAAAGCACGCCGTACCCGTAATGAAGGCCGCGTACGCGCCCTGAAAGCGATGCGTCGCGAGCGGGGCGAACGTCGCGAAGTGATGGGTACCGCAAAGATGCAGGTGGAAGAGGCCAGCCGCTCCGGTAAGATCGTTTTCGAAATGGAAGACGTTTGCTATCAGGTTGACGGTAAGCAACTGGTGAAAGATTTTTCTGCCCAGGTTCTACGTGGCGACAAAATTGCCCTGATTGGTCCGAATGGGTGCGGCAAAACCACGCTGCTGAAACTAATGCTCGGTCAGCTTCAAGCAGACAGCGGGCGTATTCACGTTGGCACCAAACTGGAAGTGGCTTATTTCGATCAGCACCGCGCGGAACTGGATCCCGATAAAACGGTGATGGATAACCTTGCCGAAGGTAAGCAAGAGGTGATGGTTAACGGCAAGCCACGCCACGTATTGGGCTATTTGCAGGACTTCCTGTTCCATCCAAAACGGGCGATGACGCCGGTACGTGCGCTTTCTGGCGGTGAGCGTAACCGCTTGTTGTTGGCGCGTTTGTTCCTCAAACCAAGCAACTTATTGATTCTTGACGAACCGACCAACGATCTTGATGTCGAAACGCTGGAACTGCTGGAAGAACTGATCGACAGCTATCAGGGCACGGTATTGCTGGTTAGCCACGATCGTCAGTTTGTCGATAACACCGTTACAGAATGCTGGATCTTCGAAGGCGGCGGTAAAATTGGTCGTTATGTTGGCGGTTATCATGATGCCCGTGGTCAGCAAGAACAGTATGTGGCGCTCAAACAGCCTGCGGTGAAAAAAACCGAAGAAGCCGCCGTGCCAAAAGCAGAAACTGTAAAACGCAGCAGTAGCAAACTAAGCTATAAATTGCAGCGCGAACTGGAGCAGCTACCGCAATTGCTCGAAGATCTGGAGGCGAAGCTGGAAGCCCTACAGACGCAGGTGGCGGATGCTTCCTTCTTCAGTCAGCCGCATGAGCAGACACAAAAAGTGCTCGCCGATATGGCTGCTGCAGAGCAGGAGCTGGAGCAAGCCTTTGAACGCTGGGAGTATCTTGAAGCGTTAAAAAATGGTGGCTGATCGCAAAATAGTCGATTTAAACAGAGACAGCTGACAACGGTAAAATTGCCTGATGAACTGGGTTTATCAGGCATGAAAACCAACACTTTGTTAGTCATCTGTAAAATAGCGCATCATTAAGGAGTACCAATGTGCGAACATCATCATGCCGCGAAGCACATCCTGTGCTCGCAGTGTGACATGCTGGTGGCGTTACCGCGCCTTGAGCATGGTCAGAAAGCGGCATGTCCCCGGTGTGGCACAACGTTAACCGTGGCGTGGGATGCCCCTCGGCAGCGTCCGACCGCCTATGCGTTGGCTGCACTGTTCATGCTGTTGCTGTCCAACTTGTTTCCTTTTGTGAATATGAACGTTGCAGGAGTTACCAGTGAAATAACATTACTGGAAATTCCCGGCGTGCTTTTTTCTGAGGACTACGCCAGCCTCGGCACCTTTTTCCTGTTGTTTGTGCAACTGGTTCCCGCGTTTTGTCTGATAACCATTCTGTTACTGGTGAATCGCGCGGAATTACCGGTCCGTTTAAAAGAGCAACTGGCACGGGTGCTTTTTCAACTCAAAACCTGGGGAATGGCGGAGATTTTCCTCGCTGGTGTGCTGGTCAGTTTCGTTAAACTGATGGCTTACGGCAGCATTGGGGTAGGCAGCAGCTTTCTCCCCTGGTGTTTATTTTGTGTCCTGCAACTGCGCGCTTTTCAGTGCGTTGATCGTCGCTGGTTATGGGACGACATCGCCCCGATGCCAGAACTGCGCCAGCCGCTAAAACCAGGCGTCACGGGGATACGTCAGGGGCTGCGTTCGTGCTCCTGTTGTACGGCAATCCTTCCTGCTGATGAACCCGTGTGCCCGCGTTGTAGTACCAAAGGGTACGTTCGGCGTAGAAACAGCCTGCAGTGGACACTCGCGCTGCTTGTAACGTCCATCATGCTGTATCTTCCGGCTAATATTTTGCCCATCATGGTGACGGATTTATTAGGCTCGAAGATGCCGTCGACGATTCTCGCTGGGGTCATTCTGTTATGGAGCGAAGGCTCTTATCCCGTCGCTGCGGTGATCTTTCTGGCCAGTATTATGGTGCCAACGTTAAAGATGATCGCCATCGCGTGGCTGTGTTGGGATGCCAAAGGGCATGGCAAGCGCGACAGTGAAAGAATGCATTTGATTTATGAAGTTGTTGAGTTTGTAGGCCGCTGGTCGATGATTGACGTTTTCGTTATCGCGGTGCTCTCGGCGCTGGTGCGTATGGGAGGTTTAATGAGTATTTATCCGGCAATGGGTGCATTAATGTTTGCTTTAGTCGTCATAATGACAATGTTTTCTGCTATGACGTTTGACCCGCGTTTGTCGTGGGATCGTCAACCTGAATCAGAGCATGAGGAGTCCTGACAGTATGGAATCTAATAATGGGGAAGCCAAAATCCAGAAAGTGAAGAACTGGTCTCCCGTGTGGATATTTCCTATCGTCACGGCGCTCATTGGGGCCTGGGTTCTTTTTTATCATTACAGCCATCAGGGACCGGAAGTGACCCTGATCACCGCGAATGCGGAAGGAATTGAAGGTGGCAAAACCACCATTAAAAGCCGTAGCGTTGACGTCGGCGTGGTTGAAAGCGCCACACTGGCTGATGATTTGACGCACGTTGAAATCAAAGCGCGGCTGAATTCCGGTATGGAAAAATTGCTGCATAAAGACACCGTCTTTTGGGTGGTGAAACCGCAGATTGGTCGCGAAGGGATTAGCGGCCTGGGAACGCTGCTGTCTGGAGTTTATATCGAACTGCAGCCAGGCGCGAAAGGCAGCAAAATGGATAAATACGATTTGCTGGACTCGCCACCGTTGGCCCCGCCTGATGCGAAAGGTATCCGTGTGATTCTCGATAGCAAAAAAGCCGGGCAGCTCTCGCCAGGAGATCCGGTGCTTTTCCGTGGCTATCGGGTAGGTTCGGTTGAAACCAGCACCTTCGATACGCAAAAACGCAATATCAGTTATCAACTGTTCATCAATGCACCTTATGACCGACTGGTGACCAGCAATGTTCGCTTCTGGAAAGATAGTGGCATTGCGGTTGATCTGACGTCAGCGGGGATGCGTGTGGAGATGGGCTCATTGACAACGCTGCTTAGTGGCGGTGTTAGCTTTGATGTGCCGGAAGGTCTGGATTTAGGGCAGCCAGTGGCACCGAAAACAGCTTTCGTTTTGTATGATGATCAGAAGAGCATTCAGGATTCGTTGTACACCGATCACATTGATTATCTGATGTTCTTTAAAGATTCGGTACGCGGTCTGCAACCGGGAGCTCCGGTAGAATTCCGGGGTATTCGCCTGGGTACCGTAAGCAAAGTGCCATTCTTTGCGCCGAATATGCGTCAGACATTTAACGATGATTACCGTATTCCGGTACTGATTCGTATCGAGCCAGAGCGGCTGAAAATGCAGCTTGGCGAAAATGCGGATGTTGTTGAGCACCTTGGCGAATTGTTGAAACGTGGTTTACGCGGATCGCTGAAAACCGGAAACCTGGTCACTGGTGCACTGTATGTTGATCTCGATTTCTATCCAAATACGCCTGCAATAACCGGTATTCGTGAATTTAATGGTTATCAGATTATCCCGACTGTTAGCGGCGGCCTGGCGCAAATCCAGCAACGACTGATGGAAGCGTTGGATAAGATCAACAAACTGCCATTGAATCCGATGATTGAACAGGCAACCAGTACGCTTTCTGAAAGTCAGCGCACAATGAAAAACCTGCAAACGACGCTGGATAGCATGAACAAGATCCTCGCTAGCCAGTCGATGCAGCAGTTGCCGACGGATATGCAGTCAACGTTGCGTGAATTGAATCGCAGCATGCAGGGCTTCCAGCCTGGCTCCGCAGCCTACAACAAGATGGTGGCGGATATGCAGCGCCTTGATCAGGTGTTGCGAGAACTGCAACCGGTGCTGAAAACGCTCAATGAGAAGAGTAACGCGCTGGTATTTGAAGCGAAGGACAAAAAAGATCCAGAGCCGAAGAGGGCGAAACAATGAAAAAGTGGCTAGTGACGATTGCAGCACTGTGGCTGGCCGGATGCAGCTCCGGCGAAATTAATAAAAACTATTACCAGTTACCTGTGGTGCAGAGCGGTACACAAAGTACCGCCAGCCAGGGCAATCGTCTGTTATGGGTAGAGCAGGTCACTGTTCCTGACTATCTGGCGGGGAATGGTGTGGTTTATCAAACCAGTGATGTGAAGTATGTGATTGCCAACAACAACTTGTGGGCCAGCCCGTTGGATCAACAGTTGCGCAACACCCTGGTTGCCAACCTGAGTACGCAACTGCCCGGCTGGGTGGTTGCCTCCCAGCCTCTGGGAAGCGCCCAGGACACGCTCAATGTTACCGTAACGGAGTTTAACGGTCGCTATGATGGCAAGGTCATTGTCAGTGGTGAGTGGCTGTTGAACCACCAGGGACAACTGATCAAACGTCCGTTCCGTCTGGAAGGAGTGCAAACTCAGGATGGTTACGATGAGATGGTTAAAGTGCTGGCCGGTGTCTGGAGTCAGGAAGCCGCTTCTATTGCACAAGAGATAAAGCGTCTACCTTAATTATAAAGATTTGTAAATATAACCGTCTCCGGTATGTTGCCTGAGGCGGTTTTTTTGTTTCTAACGTGCGGAAAAATTTGTTCCTCTTCACATTTTTTGTACAACCGACATGCCCGTGTAGCTCACAAATATGACAGTGGCGTGAATTTTGCGCATTGACGGCAGTTATGATTCGCGGTATTGCTTAACTGTGATTGCACATTTAGTAATCACTGTTTTCTTTTCCACCAGAAACCAGTATGAGGGAAACGAGGCATGAAGAGACAAAAACGAGATCGCCTGGAACGGGCACATCAACGTGGTTATCAGGCCGGCATCGCCGGACGCTCAAAAGAAATGTGTCCCTATCAGACGCTGAATCAAAGGTCACAATGGCTGGGAGGCTGGCGAGAAGCCATGGCGGACAGGGTAGTAATGGCCTGATTCTGTCTCTTTAAAAAGAAACCTCCGCATTGCGGAGGTTTCGCCTTTTGATACTCTGTCTGATTATAATCAGAAGGCAGACGTATCCTGGAACAGACCGACTTTCAGGTCGCTGGCGGTATAGATAAGACGACCATCAACCAGCACTTCGCCATCCGCCAGGCCCATAATCAGACGACGGTTAACAATGCGTTTAAAGTGAATACGGTAGGTCACTTTTTTCGCTGTCGGCAGTACCTGACCAGTGAATTTCACTTCGCCAACGCCCAGCGCGCGGCCTTTACCTTCGCCGCCCAGCCAGCCGAGGTAGAACCCTACCAGCTGCCACATTGCGTCCAGGCCCAAGCATCCCGGCATAACCGGATCGCCAATAAAGTGGCATCCGAAGAACCACAGATCCGGATTGATATCCAGTTCTGCTTCAACATACCCTTTGTCGAAGTTACCACCCGTTTCGGTCATTTTGACCACACGGTCCATCATCAGCATGTTCGGTGCTGGCAATTGCGGGCCTTTAGCGCCAAACAGTTCACCGCGACCAGAGGCAAGAAGGTCTTCTTTTGTATAGGATTCGCGTTTATCTACCATGTTCTCTGTAAGCCTTATTTTATTGAAGCACGCAGGATAGCTAACACGTGTACGCTGAACAAGTCCGATCAGTTCGGAATAAACCAGTTCAGCCAACGTAATGGCCATGGAAAACGGTGACGTCCTTCCTGTTGCGATGCTTGCGCGATACGTTCCTGGATGGTTTGCATCAGCGTCGTTTGGCCTTCGCCATCCCACACCAGATTTAATAATAACGGCAGTGCGTCAGTCACATCGTCTACTGCCCAGATGGTGAATTTGCCTTCTTCTACCGCTTTCACCAGTTCACTGTGAAGACTTAAATGGCGAACGTTAGCTGTGGGGATAATGACACCTTGTTTCCCGGTTAACTCACGTTGCTGGCAAATAGCAAAGAAGCCTTCGATTTTCTCATTTAAACCACCGACCGGCTGGGCGCGACCGAACTGATCGACTGAACCTGTGATAGCGATACTCTGATTCACCGGCACATCGGCGAGGGCGCTTATCAGGGCGCAGAGTTCAGCCATCGAGGCACTATCTCCATCAACTTCACTGTATGACTGCTCAAATGTCAGCGATGCTGAGAAGGGGATCTGTTGCTCAAGCTGTAGTTCCGACATCAGGAACGCTTGCATGATCATCATCCCTTTCGCATGGATATTGCCGCCAAGCTCCGCTTTGCGTTCGATGTCGGTGAATTCACCATCGCCAATATGCACAACGCAGCTAATGCGAGAAGGTTCGCCAAAAGCGCGTGGATGACCCGGAAATTCAATGACCGAAAGGGCGTTAATTTGCCCGATGCGTTCGCCTTCGGTTTCAATCAGGATTTGCTCCTGAAGGATCTCATCCTGCATACGTTCAGCGAGGAAACCTTCGCGCCATTCACGCTGCTGCAGCATTAAGTTTAGCTGCTCGCCGGAGAAGGTGTCGCCATCACACAGGGAGGCGACCTCTTTACACTGGCGGAGGATCCACTGCGGGCTAAGCGGAAGTGTTTCTTGTTCACCGGTGTAGCGTGCTGCTTCGCGGATAAGTACCGGCCAGGCATCCGCTCCCGGTGCAGGTAAGTGATTATGTCTGGCGGTAAATGTCACCCAGCGACACCACTGGGTTACTGACTCTGCATCGACAATCTGCAGAGTATCTTCAAATTCGCTATAAATAGCCTGCTCTGAAAGCTCTGGCTCCATCTCCTGGAAATCAGCCAATGATTCGCGTTCGCCTACCAGAATGACTTTCAGCTTCAATGGCATCGAAGGCACAGAGACGGGGAGAGGGCGCGACTCATCAAACGCAACCCAGTCAAAACGCTCGCGGTTAACGATATTTTTCAGCCGCATCCACAGCAGAGGTTGCGCCAGCAGTGTACGCAAAGAGATGATGAGAATACCGCCATTTGCCTGATGCACCAGACCAGGCTGCAGGGTAATGTCGCCATTAAACTGGCGCAGGCAGCCAAAGAGTTGCTCCGCTTCTACCCAGTCGGCAGCGACAACTTGCGTTAAAGTCGCAAAATTATCATCTGCACTCACTGCGTGACGTAAGCGGATGGAGTGGCCGGAAACCTCATAGTGACCGCCCACCAGTTGGCCTGCATCGCTTTGTAGCGTACGCGCGGCATTGGCAATAAGATTCAGATACTCAGACTCTTCCGGGGCCTTCGCCAGCATAAAAGAGGAGGATGCTCGCGTATGCAGCAACTGCTCCAGCGCAAATTGCAGCCGCGGTTGAGTATCACTGAATAAAGGATCGTTTTCGTCAATCAAATGTGGCTGAGCAAATATTTCCTGATAGCTATCGGTATCAGGAACCAGGTCACGCCATGCAAGTTTCGTAATGGTCAAAGTTGATGTTTTTTAGTCTGTTGTCAAAGCCGCGATTATACCGTAACCGGCACTACAGCACACGTAGAAAGCACCGACAATACTCCTGGCATGGGCGTTAAAGCTCACAGGATGGAGATTCTTTTCTTCACTGGCCTAAAAAGCTGATATTCTGTAAAGAGTTACACGGTAACATTGAGATCGCTATGAAATATCAACAACTTGAAAATCTTGAAAGCGGTTGGAAATGGAAGTATCTGGTGAAGAAGCATCGCGAAGGGGAGTTAATCACCCGTTACATAGAAGCCAGTGCCGCCCAGGAAGCCGTCGATGTGTTGCTCTCGCTGGAAAATGAACCCGTGCTGGTAAATGGCTGGATTGACAAGCATATGAATCCGGAACTGGTCAATCGCATGAAGCAAACCATTCGGGCCAGACGGAAGCGCCATTTTAATGCGGAACACCAGCATACGCGCAAAAAATCGATCGATCTGGAATTTATTGTCTGGCAACGTCTGGCTGGTCTTGCGCAGCGTCGCGGTAAAACGCTTTCTGAAACGATTGTTCAGCTGATTGAAGATGCGGAAAACAAAGAGAAATACGCGAATAAAATGTCTTCTCTGAAGCAGGATCTGCAGGCATTGCTGGGTAAGGAATAACTGACGAAAGTCAGTTCAATTTACTAAAGGCAAAAAAAACCCCGCAGCAGCGGGGTTTTTCTACCAGACGAGAACTTAAGCTTGCGGCTGAGTTACAACGTCTTTGATACCTTTAACTTCGATCTCTACGCGACGATCCGGAGCCAGGCAGTCGATCAGTGCAGCACGCTGTTTCACGTTGTCACAGGTGTTGCCAGTAACCGGGTTGGATTCGCCCATACCACGTGCGGAGATCTTGTCTGCCGGGATACCTTTGGAGATCAGGTAATCAACAACAGACTGAGCACGGCGCTCGGACAGACCCTGGTTGTAAGCGTCAGAACCGATGCGGTCGGTGTAACCCAGAACAACTACGGAACCGTCTTTCGGATCCAGGTTGCTCAGCTGGCTGTACAGCTGATCCAGAGCAGCCTGACCTTCCGGTTTCAGGGTTGCTTTGTTGAAGTTGAACAGAACGTCAGACTTCAGAGTGAAGTGCTTGGTCTGTACTTCCGGTGCCGGAGCTGGAGCCGGAGCAACTACTGGAGCTGCTTCGCCCTGACCGAAACGGTAGGAAACACCCAGGCTCAGCATGCCGTTGTCCGGACGAGTGCCGATGGTGTGTGCGTCACCGATGTTGTTGGTCCACTGGTATTCCAGACGGGTAGCGATTTCAGGAGTGATCGCGTACTCAACACCACCTGCGAAAACCGGAGAAACGCCAGTGTCGTGGTCTTTAAAGGATGCGCCACCAGGTACGTTAGCCTTGGTGTCTGCACGCCATACCATACCACCCAGACGAGTGTATACGTCCAGATCGTCAGTGATTGGGTAACCCAGTTTAGCAGTCAGTTGAACGCCCTGAGCTTTGTATGCACCGTTGATGTTGTCGCCTTTGTACGGCATACGACCTAACCAGTCGTAACCCATTTCAAAACCAACATACGGGTTAACCTGGTAACCACCAAAAGCACCTGCACCCAGTTGGTTTTCGTGGGTCGGACCATTGTTAGGAATAAAACCAGTGTCATGGTACTGGGACCAGCCCAGTTTAGCACCAGTGTACCAGGTGTTATCTTTCGGAGCGGCCTGCGCTACGGTAGCGAAACCAGCCAGTGCCACTGCAATCGCGATAGCTGTCTTTTTCATTTTTTGCGCCTCGTTATCATCCAAAATACGCCATGAATATCTCCAACGAGATAACACGGTTAAATCCTTCACCGGGGGATCTGCTCAATATTAACTCTACCGATATCTTCGGCTTATGCCGAGCACCCCTGGCGATGTAAAGTCTACAACGTAGTTGAAAACTTACAAGTGTGAACTCCGTCAGGCATATGAAAAAAAAGTCTTGTATAAGGTATGTTTAATCTTTTTTGTCAGCGACAATTTACAGAAGAAAATCGCGGAAACCGCTTCAGACAAGCCTCCGCAAGGAAAATTAGTCACGACTGAAAGCATTGGCTGGGCGACAAAAAAAGTTCCAGGATTAATCCTAAATTTACTTAATGATACAAATTAGAGTGAATTTTTAGCCCGGAAAGTTGTCTCGTGGCGTGAGAGGATGCGCTTACCGGACGCATAATAAACCCCATAGCGTTACCTTCATTTGCCGCATCAACAAGTTCAGCATGCTCTTCTTCAGTCAAATCATCTGCCAACCAACCGATCACCACACTGTAATTGCCCGTGCGTAAAGCGCGAACCATTGACTCCACAGTGTGGCAAGGGGAGAGCTGGCTAATCTGCATTACTTTCGTTAAGGGTAGCCCAGATGCCTGAACCCATTCCCGACTCAGTTTTTGTTGCGGTGTTAACCAGAGTTGCCAGCGCGATTGCTGACCGAGTTGCTGTAACAATGGCAACAGTAGAAGTTGCGTCATCATGGGCTGATCTTCGCGATAGACAACTTCACTGATAAGCCCGGCTGTAGTGTTTTCCGTAGAGACACGCGCAATTTTACTTGCTGCGGATGAGAACGACGAAGAACGATGTGCATAGCCTGAAGTGTACATAATCAATCCAGCCCCTGTGAGTTACTGTATGGATATACAGTACATCCAGTGACAACAAAGATCAACCCTATTTTCGGAAAGAGCCTCGCAAATTTTGTCGTTGGTGACGGGAAAACATAAATTAATCTTGCCCCTTAAGAATAAGTTGCCTATTTTCGTAGTTAACGGATCCGTTAATGTGAATCATTCTTTTATGTTATGATTTTAAAAGGAATTTTATGAAAAGCCTCTCCTATAAGCGGATCTATAAATCACAAGAATACCTGGCAACGTTGGGCACAATTGAATACCGATCATTGTTTGGCAGTTACAGCCTGACCGTTGACGACACGGTGTTTGCGATGGTTTCTGATGGTGAGTTGTATCTTCGGGCTTGTGAGCAAAGTGCACAGTACTGTGTAAAACATCCGCCTGTCTGGCTGACATATAAAAAGTGTGGCCGATCCGTTACCCTCAATTACTATCGGGTTGATGAAAGTCTATGGCGAAATCAACTGAAGCTGGTGCGTCTGTCGAAATATTCTCTCGATGCAGCGCTGAAAGAGAAAAGCACGCGCAATACCCGGGAAAGACTGAAAGATTTGCCCAATATGTCTTTTCATCTGGAAGCGATTCTCGGGGAGGTGGGGATTAAGGATGTACGGGCGTTACGTATACTTGGGGCAAAAATGTGTTGGTTGCGACTGCGGCAGCAAAACAGTCTGGTGACAGAAAAGATTCTGTTTATGCTTGAAGGTGCCATTATCGGCATTCATGAAGCTGCGCTCCCGGTGGCACGCCGCCAGGAGCTTGCAGAATGGGCTGACTCTCTTACGCCGAAACAGGAGTTTCCTGCGGAACTTGAGTAATCTGGCGTTGCAGACGACCAATCTCAGGCAGTAATGCAATCAATAATCCAACTTGTTGTACGACCAGAGGTTCTTTGCTGTCTGCCCGTGGTTCAAGTTGCTGCATCCGCTGTTTCAGGCTAGCTAATGCCTCATTGACGCGTTCTTCATCAGCAGGTTGATGATGTAACGCGTCATCAACATAGCAAACTGCGTCATCAAGAAACGCCAGAATTTCAGGATTAGTTAACTGCTCCCGGTGAGCACCGAGGGCTGAGATATAGCTGGTAAACGTATGGTTAAGGCACAGCAACCGAAACGCGGCTTCGCGAATTTGCGGGGTAACGTTCGGCTCGCTGGACATATTTGATACCACCGACGCCAGCTCAGCATCACGGTTGTGTGCATCGCGGCGGGCAATACGATACGCCAGACGGTTATCACGCCCCTGATGGTATTGCTCCAGTATGGCATCGAGATACCGACAGTTGGCCTCTGTGGCGCGTTCGAGCATGCGCGGCAGATTGCGAAACTGCCAGTCAGGCCAGATGTAGCTCACTGCCGCCCACGCAATGGCACAACCAATCAGCGTATCGATTACGCGAGGTAACGCTACTTCAAAACCTTCACCCAGTAAGTTAAAACACAGTAGCACCAAAAGTGTGATGAACATCGTTGCATGAGCGTATTGCACGTTACGGAAGGCAAAAAAGAGCACGCCGGTAATAACCAGCAGCACCAGCTGCCCTTCCAGTGATGGCACAAACCACAGCACAGGAATGCCAATGGCGATACCTACCAGCGTACCAATAATCCTTAACTTCAGGCGGTGGCGCGTGGCGTTATAGTTTGGCTGGCAGACAAACAAACTTGTCAGCAAGATCCAATACCCGTGATGTATTCCGGTTATTTGAATGATGGCGTAGCCGAAGCACAACACCAGCGACATTCTTACCGCATGACGGAAGAGGGCGGATTCCGGCGTGAAGTGACGGCTAAGACGCAGCCAGATATCACTCAACCCGTGCGGGCTGTCATCAGCGAGCTCATTTTCGTCATTATTATGGGGTAGTGCCTGGGCCTGTTCTGATTCAATTGTTGCCAGTTGGGCATCAATGGCGCGTAAATTGTTCAGCAAAAATCCCAGTGTTTTGAGTAAATCGGCGGGTGCGCCGTTATCGCGCATCCGCTCCAGCGCAGCATCAATATGCGTAAAAGCGCGCTCAAAATGCGGATCATGTTGATAAGGCTGACGCAGCAAAATACAGCGTGACAGTTGCTGGCACGCCTGGCCCTGCATCGACATCAGCCGCTGAAAACGGAACAGCACGTCGCTGTGGCGAAAATGTTCACGCAATGTTTGATACTGAATATGAGAAGAGCTGGCACGCTCGTGAATATCCTGCGCGACAAAGTAATAATGCAGCGTGCGACGCGTTCCCCGTTGACCACGATCGCCACGTAAGCGGGTCAGCAGCGAGAGTTTCGTCTGATTCAATGTCGCCATCAGTTGTCCGTTGGCGAGAGCCAAATCGTACAGCGGTGCCTGGCTTTCATCTTCAATATCAGGATCAAACATGCGCGACTTGAGCTCAAGATAACGCGCCAGTTGTTCATAGCAACGCGCCAGGTTGTCCTGCAGCGGGCGGACCGGGAACAGCAGATGACCAATAAGTGTCAGGACGTTGTACCAGACGGCACCGGCCAGCAGATACATCGGCTGCTGATACCAGTGCTCATACAGTGATGTTCCCAACATAGTGTAAATGGCGATCAGCAATGCACCGAAGGCAATTGTTGCATAGCGTTGACCCAGACCGCCGAGCAAAATGAAGCCGCTGGTAGAGAGCGTTAAGCCAATCGCAAATAGCCAGGGCCAGGGAAACAGCAATTCTACTGAGGCCGAGGCGATAAAAAAGCAGAACAGCGTAATGATGAGGTTACGCAAACGTCCCGCCAGTCGGTCATCGAGATCGGTCAGCGCCGCTGCCACCATCCCCAGCGTTAGCGGAATCGTCAGTTTTACATCACCCAGCCACCACGGAAACGCTGTGGTTCCACAAAGCGCAATAAAAATACGCGCGTAATACAGCCAGGCGCTGTTCCAGGTATAGCGTTTGAGCAAAGGACTTAGCATAAAGGCCATATTAGTGGATTATTCAAAACGACGACGTGCATTGGCTTCACGCGCAGCTTGCGCTGTTTCTACCGATACCACGCGACGACCAACCGGCCATAGTGCAATAGCGGCAATTTTAAAGTTCGCAATGCCAACAGGAATGCCAATGATTGAAATACATTGTGCGATGCCCGTTGCAATGTGCATCAGGCATAACCACCAGCCAAAGAAAATCAGCCAGAAAATATTCAATACCGTACCGCCAGTATTCAGCAGCACATTTTTGCCAGCCGGGTTCAGTTCATCGACATGAATAGCTTCATTGCCATAAGGCACCAGAGACAGTTTAGTGATCTCCCAGCAGGATCGTGTCAGCGGTAAGGTAAAAATCAGCACAATACTGACCAGAGTCGCCAACAGCCAGCCCAGAGTGGTGGCAAATCCGCCAAGCACAAAGTTCAGAATGTTCAAAACGGTACGCATAAAACCTCGCTTTACTGTGGTTTTCAGTAATGGGCGGCAATTGTAACGTTTTTTTGGGCTGGAGCACGTTTTCTCTGACGGTTACACTGATAAGAAATAATTTCGTGTGGATCTACAGAGTCATGGAACTGAAAGCGACAACGCTTGGAAAACGTCTGGCACAGCACCCTTACGATCGGGCGGTGATCCTCAATGCCGGGATTAAAGTCTCCGGCGATCGCCACGAATACCTTATTCCTTTCAATCAATTACTGGCGATTCACTGTAAGCGCGGTCTGGTATGGGGCGAGCTGGAATTTGTACTGCCGGACGAAAAAGTGGTGCGTCTGCACGGCACCGAATGGGGCGAGACGCAGCGTTTTTACCATCATCTTGATGCTCACTGGCGGCGGTGGAGTGGCGAGATGAGCGAAATTGCGTCTGGTGTTTTACGCCAGCAACTGGATTTGATTGCCACGCGCACTGGAGAAAATAAATGGCTGACGCGTGAGCAAACCTCTGGCGTTCAGCAACAAATCCGCCAGGCTTTGTCGGCGTTGCCGTTGCCGGTTAACCGACTGGAAGAATTCGATAACTGCCGTGAGGCGTGGCGTAAATGTCAGGCCTGGTTGAAAGATATTGAAAGCGCTCGGTTGCAGCATAACCAGGCGTATACCGAAGCCATGCTTACCGAGTATGCGGATTTTTTCCGCCAGGTCGAGTCTTCACCGCTGAATCCGGCGCAGGCCCGGGCAGTCGTTAATGGCGAGCATTCTCTGTTAGTGCTGGCAGGTGCAGGAAGCGGAAAAACGTCGGTGCTGGTGGCCCGTGCAGGCTGGTTGCTGGCGCGTGGTGAAGCGTCCCCTGAGCAAATTTTATTGCTGGCGTTTGGTCGCAAAGCCGCTGAAGAGATGGACGAGCGGATTCGCGAACGGCTACATACCGAAGACATTACCGCACGCACGTTTCATGCGCTGGCGCTGCATATTATTCAGCAGGGCAGCAAAAAAGTTCCGATAGTCAGCAAACTGGAAAATGATACCGCTGCCCGTCATGAACTCTTTATTGCTGAGTGGCGCAAGCAATGCAGCGAAAAGAAAGCGCAGGCGAAGGGCTGGCGGCAATGGCTGACGGAAGAAATGCAGTGGTCAGTGCCAGAAGGTAACTTCTGGGATGATGAAAAATTACAGCGTCGCCTTGCCTCTCGCCTCGATCGCTGGGTAAGTCTGATGCGGATGCACGGTGGTGCACAGGCAGAAATGATTGCCAGTGCACCCGAAGAGATTCGCGATCTGTTCAGTAAACGTATCAAGTTGATGGCCCCGTTATTAAAAGCCTGGAAAGGTGCGCTGAAGGCAGAAAACGCTGTCGATTTTTCGGGCCTTATTCATCAGGCGATTGTGATTCTGGAGAAAGGTCGCTTTATCAGCCCGTGGAAGCATATTCTGGTTGATGAATTTCAGGATATCTCGCCGCAGCGGGCAGCGTTGTTAGCGGCATTACGCAAGCAAAACAGTCAGACGACGTTGTTCGCTGTTGGTGATGACTGGCAGGCGATTTACCGATTCAGCGGTGCGCAAATGTCGCTCACCACCGCTTTCCATGAAAACTTTGGTGAAGGCGAACGTTGTGATTTAGACACGACTTACCGTTTTAACAGTCGTATCGGTAAGGTGGCAAACCGGTTTATTCAGCAGAACCCAGGCCAGCTGAAAAAGCCGCTAAACAGCTTAACCAATGGAGACAAAAAAGCCGTCACGTTATTGGATGAGAGTCAACTTGACGCTTTGCTGGATAAGCTCTCTGGTTATGCCAAACCGGAAGAGCGCATTCTGATCCTGGCGCGTTACCATCACATGAGGCCTGCCCGCCTGGAAAAAGCGGCAACACGCTGGCCGAAGTTGCAAATCGACTTTATGACCATTCATGCCAGCAAAGGGCAACAGGCGGATTACGTCATCATCGTTGGCTTGCAGGAGGGAAGTGATGGTTTTCCGGCTGCGGCGCGGGAATCGATTATGGAAGAGGCGCTACTGCCACCGGTTGAGGATTTCCCGGACGCGGAAGAACGGCGGTTAATGTACGTGGCGCTGACCCGGGCACGCCATCGGGTATGGGCACTGTTTAACAAAGAGAATCCCTCTCCCTTTGTGGAAATACTGAAAAATCTGGATGTGCCGGTGGCGAGAAAACCGTAAGAAACAGGTGGCGTTTGCCACCTGTGCAATATTACTTCAGACGGTCCGCGAGATAACGCTGATAATCGGGGATCAGAATATCGACCGCGTCGTTGAAATGCGGCGACTGGATTATGAAGTCTGCCGTTGCCACGTTGGTGGCGACCGGAATGTTCCATACCGTCGCCAGACGCAGCAAGGCTTTCACGTCAGGATCGTGCGGCACGGCATTTAGTGGATCCCAGAAGAAAATCAATACATCAATTTTCCCTTCTGAGATCAATGCGCCAACCTGCTGGTCACCCCCCATTGGGCCACTCAACATCGCGTTGACGTTCATGCCGGTCGCGCGGGAAATTAAGTTACCGGTAGTGCCTGTTGCATACAGTACGTGTTGTTCCAGTAACGGTTGATGCCGTTCCACCCAGCTCATCAGCATTTGTTTGCAGTGATCGTGTGCCACCAGCGCAATATGTTTCCGCGCAGGTAAAGTGCGAGTCGTCAGTTCCATAATGTACATCCGTAGTTAACTTTCCTACAGATTACTGTAAGCACTTATCGCTGCAAGATAAAGACCGAAAAAGCCTGCGCACAGGCACAAAAATCTCAGGAAGATGGTTGTTTTTCCGCCCATTGCAGGAAAGTATTTCGCGTTTGTGGGTCAGCCAGTTTAAACCAATACTTCAGCCGTTGTTCTGTGAGCACCTGAGACTGCGGTGGAATAGCATCCAGCTCGGAAACACCCGAAAGCAGCGTACTGTCATCTGCCATCATCGTGGCAAATTGCGGTAGTGAAGCGCGTTTCGCGGATTTGTTATAGCGTTCAACCTCGACCTCATAATCAATCGTTTTTGCCGTTGAGGTAATGGCGAGAATATCCAGCTTTACCGGAATCGGCGTCGCATCGCCATCCAACAATTCAAGGCGCGGCGCGGCATCAAAATGGTTAGCTTCCCGCTCATTCTCCAGGCGAGGCAGGCGAAAATTGACCTGGTTGATGAGCTGGGTATTAAAACTGACCACCAGCGGTGGGGAGATATACAGCCGTTCTTCACTATTGGAAAGATGAATCGTCTTCTCAACGCGAAACACTAACTGATGCGGTCCATTATCCAGTTCAATGCTGTCCGCACCGCGCAGCAGAGAGCTGGAAACCTTCTTGCCGTCGAGTACCAGAAGATCGACATCGGTTGAAAGCCGCAGCGTGGTGGCAAAAACGGATACCGGCAAACATAATGCAATCAAGGTGGTCACGATGCCGGTTTTCATAGGTAGCTCCTGTCAAAAGACCGCCCGAATAATAATGTGTCAAAATTTTTCTTTAATCATACTTACTAACATATAGACATATTTCCCGCTTTTGCTCTCAATCATTCGTATTAGCTGCATGGTTGGCATGTCGGCTTTGTCGTACACTTTGTTAAACAGTCTGGAGGAAATAATGAAAGAAACCGATATTGCAGGTATTTTAACGTCCACTCACACCATTGCGCTGGTGGGGGCAAGCGACAAACCCGATCGTCCCAGCTATCGCGTGATGAAATATCTACTCGACCAGGGGTATCACGTCATTCCGGTTTCGCCAAAAGTTGCCGGCAAAACGCTGCTGGGCCAGCAGGGGTATGGCACGCTGGCAGACGTTCCGGAAAAAGTCGATATGGTCGATGTTTTCCGTAATTCAGAAGCGGCGTGGGGCGTGGCGCAGGAAGCTATCGCCATTGGCGCGAAAACCCTCTGGATGCAACTGGGGGTGATTAATGAGCAAGCGGCAGTACTGGCACGGGATGCCGGGTTAAATGTGGTGATGGATCGCTGCCCGGCTATTGAGATCCCTCGCCTGGGCCTGGCCAAATAAAAAATCCCCGGAAGGCAAAAACCTTCCGGGGATTCGTTCAGGGATCAGTTACGCAGACGCGGGGCCTGGAGTTGTTTGCGGATGGTCTGCGCCAGCTCATCCATGGATGGCTGTTCAGGATGTTCATCCTGCAATTCGCTACTTAGCTGGGCTTCAGCCAGGTAGGTATGAACCGGTAGGCCGTTATCGTCCTCCATCACCACGTGATACCACGGAGCGGCGCGAAGCTCGTCATTCACCGCCAGCTCATCAGGCGACGGTTCAGAGAGCGAATAAACCGGGTCGATATCCACGACCACTCCGAGATAACCTAACAGGGAATGGCGGACCTGCTGGCCGATACCGAATTTGCTGGCAATCATAGTCACCTCCCGGGAAATCTTTACCTTTGATATAAGGGTAAAATTCCACATTTCAAGTTACATGACGCGACAGGCAAACCCTTTCAGATATAGCCCTTCCGGATAGGTAGCGATCACCGGATGATCGGCTGCCTGACGGAACTGCTCTATAAATTGTACATCACGGCCGGCATCAATTGCGGCATCCGCGATGATTTTCTGAAATAAATCGCTGGTCATCAGACCGGAACAGGAGAAAGTCAGGAGAATACCGCCTTCATTCAGCAACTGAATCGCCAGCATGTTGATATCTTTATAGCCACGACACGCGCCCATCAACTGGCTTTTATTCTCAACAAACTTCGGCGGGTCCATCACGATAACGTCAAATTTTTCACCGCGATCGCGATAAGTACGCAGCAATTTAAAGACATCATCACGGACAAACTCAGCCTTGCTCAGATCCAGTTTGTTCAGCTCAACGTTCTGCCGTGCAATATCCAGCGCTTCCTGGGAGGTATCAACGCTGACAACCTGGCTGCAACCGCCCATCAGTGCCGATACGGCGAAACCACCGGTATAGGAGAAACAGTTCAGCACACGTTTATTTTCAACGTAGCGGCGGGTAGCCAGGCGGCTGTCTCGCTGGTCCAGGTAGTAGCCCGTTTTGTGTCCGTGCTGAATATCCACCAGCAGTTTCATGCCGTGTTCTTCAATCGGCAGCAGGGCAGGTGGCAACTCGCCGGTGACGAGGCCCTGGGTCAGCTCCATCCCTTCTTTTTTACGTACCGCAACATCGCTGCGATCGTAAATCGCACATTCCGGGTACAGCGTTTGCAGGGCACTAATTAATGCCGCGCGCTGATATTCTGCGCCAGCACTCAGCAGTTGCAGCACCAGAAAATTACCGAAACGATCGATAGTAATACCCGGCAGGCCATCAGATTCTCCGGCGATTAAACGATAGCTGTCGAGGCCATCTTTTTGCGCCAGCCAGTCACGCCATTTTTGTGCTTGTTGCAAACGGCGGGAAAAAAAAGCAATGTCGATAGACTCAGACGGGTCAAACGTCCAGACGCGCGCCCGGATTTGCGAAGCTGGCGAATAAGCGCCGCGTGCTAACCATTTTCCCTGATGATCAACAATATCGATGGTTTCACCGAGGCTGGCTTTACCTTCCATGCGGGCAACGGCCCCGGAAAAGACCCACGGATGGCGACGAAGTAATGATTTTTCGCGCCCTTTGGCTAACACTAAACGTACACTCATAATTTACTTTTCTGTCGATGCAAAGAAATGGGCGTCATTGTCCGGAGTTTTCCATGGATTTGCAACGCGTCCATTAAGGATAAGGAGAGCAGCAATGTCGAAAGTCTGCATAATTGCCTGGGTTTACGGGCGAGTTCAGGGCGTAGGATTTCGCTACACCACACAGTATGAAGCGAAAAGACTGGGTTTAACCGGGTACGCCAAAAATCTTGACGATGGCAGCGTGGAAGTGGTTGCCTGCGGTGAAGAAGGGCAGGTGGAAAAATTAATGCAGTGGTTAAAGAGTGGCGGCCCGCGTTCTGCGCGTGTGGAACGGGTGCTTAGCGAGCCGCATCATCCCTCGGGGGAATTAGCCGATTTTCGTATCCGTTAAATACATTTTACCGGTTTTGGCAGGCCAGCAATTTTGGTGGCTTGCTTAGCCGGACCTTTCGGAAACAGTCGATATAAATAGCGGCTGTTACCTTTTTCTTCGCCAAATTTATTCGCCATCGCTTTTACCAGCATACGAATCGCCGGAGAAGTATTGAATTCCAGATAGAAATCACGCACAAAACGCACCACTTCCCAGTGTTCTGGCGACAGCGAAATCCCTTCGTTCTCTGCAATCACCACAGCCAGCGGCTCACTCCACTGGCTGCTTTCTTTGAGATAGCCTTCGGTATCCGTTTCTATCTCTTTACCTTCGAAGATCAGCATAATTATTACTACCTTAATCAGACTGGCGGCAGTGTAACAAAAAACAAAGCCCCGCATAAAGCGAGGCTATGAAAGTGTTAGCGGGTGAGATTAATCGCGGCTAGCGAAGCCCAGAATGCTCAGCAGGCTGACGAAGATGTTGTACAGCGAAACATACAGGCTAACCGTGGCACGAATATAGTTCGTCTCACCGCCATGAATGATGTTGCTGGTTTCAAACAAGATAGCGCCAGAGGAGATCAGAATGAAGACCGCGCTGATCGCCAGATGCAGAGCAGGCAGTTGCAGGAAGATATTAGCAACCATACCAATCAGCACCACCACAATACCCGCCATCAGCATACCGCCGAGGAACGACATATCTTTGCGGGTGGTCAGCACATATGCAGAGCAGCAGAAGAACACTAACGCCGTTCCGCCCAGTGCCATAGCGATTACGTCACCCATTCCGGCAGACAGATAGGTGTTCAGAATAGGTCCGAGGATATAACCCAGAAAACCGGTAAAGGCGAATGCGGAGATAATCCCGGTCGGCTTATTCGCCGTTTTATAGGTCAGGAACATCAAACCATACATACCCACCAGCGTCAGAATCAGACCCGGAGATGGCAGCATCAGCACCGTACTGGCAGTTGCGGTAATCGCCGAAAAGGCCAGCGTCAGGCTCAGCAGAAAATAGGTATTACGCAGCACCTTATGGGTGCTAAGCAGTGATGTACGGTCATGTGAAGAACTAACAATACGATCCATTGAGTCACTCTCTATGACAGATGTAATTAATTAAGCAGCATAATGATAATGCGTAAGGGCACCCAGAAGTTTTACCCATCTTTACGCATTTGATCTGGAACAGGTTTAACAGCGGATTATCAGGTCATTAAGCAAATATAACGCCCTGAGAATTTCGACAGGCAAAAGAAAAAGGGGTTAGCATTTAGCTAACCCCTTATCTTATTTGGCGGAAGCGCAGAGATTCGAACTCTGGAACCCTTTCGGGTCGCCGGTTTTCAAGACCGGTGCCTTCAACCGCTCGGCCACACTTCCGGAATGACGCGCACTATAAACATCCCGATGCGGCGTGTAAACCCCTAATTTGTTTGTTTGCCTGAAAAACAGCCAAAAGTGCATTGATAGCGTGAAATAACAGCAGATTGATCATTTCATCACCATGAATTCCTTCTCTTTTACTCGTTTAGCAACCGGCTAAACATCCCCACCGCCCGGCCAAAAGAAAAATAGGTCCATTTTTATCGCTAAAAGATAAATCCACACAGTTTGTATTGTTTTGTGCAAAAGTTTCACTACGCTTTATTAACAATACTTTCTGGCGACGTGTGCCAGTGCAGAAGGATGAGCTTTCGTTTTCAGCATCTCACGTGAAGCGATGGTTTGCCTTGCTACAGGGACGTCGCTTGCCGACCATAAGCGCCCGGTGTCCTGCCGGTGTTGCTAGGAGAAGAGACGTGCGATATGAATAACGAGGAAACATTTTACCAGGCCATGCGGCGTCAGGGCGTTACCCGGCGCAGCTTTCTCAAATATTGTAGTCTGGCTGCCACGTCGCTGGGATTAGGCGCGGGAATGGCACCAAAGATTGCCTGGGCGCTGGAGAACAAACCGCGCATTCCGGTGGTATGGATCCACGGTCTGGAATGCACCTGCTGTACCGAATCTTTTATCCGCTCCGCTCACCCACTGGCGAAGGACGTCATCCTTTCCCTTATTTCTCTCGATTACGACGATACTTTGATGGCTGCCGCCGGAAACCAGGCGGAAGAAGTCTTTGAAGACATCATCACGCAATACAATGGCAAATATATCCTCGCAGTAGAAGGCAATCCGCCGCTGGGCGAGCAGGGGATGTTCTGTATCAGCAGCGGTCGACCGTTTATTGAGAAACTCAAACGTGCCGCTGCCGGAGCCAGCGCGATTATCGCCTGGGGAACCTGCGCGTCCTGGGGCTGCGTGCAGGCCGCGCGGCCCAATCCGACGCAGGCAACGCCTATCGACAAAGTCATCACCGACAAACCCATTATCAAAGTACCTGGCTGCCCGCCGATCCCGGATGTGATGAGCGCCATCATTACTTACATGGTGACCTTTGATCGCTTGCCAGATGTCGACAGAATGGGCCGTCCACTGATGTTTTATGGTCAGCGTATCCATGATAAATGCTATCGCCGCGCTCACTTCGACGCCGGAGAGTTCGTCCAGAGTTGGGATGATGACGCTGCCCGCAAAGGTTACTGCCTGTACAAAATGGGCTGCAAAGGGCCTACCACCTATAACGCCTGTTCCTCCACACGCTGGAATGATGGCGTTTCTTTTCCAATCCAGTCTGGTCACGGCTGCCTGGGCTGTGCGGAAAATGGTTTCTGGGATCGCGGTTCGTTCTACAGCCGCGTGGTCGATATTCCGCAAATGGGTACTCATTCCACTGCCGATACCGTCGGTTTAACCGCGCTTGGCGTGGTGGCAGCGGCTGTTGGTGTGCACGCAGTCGCCAGCGCCGTTGACCAGCGCAGACGTCATAACCAGCAACCTACAGAAACCGAACATCAGCCAGGCAATGAGGATAAACAGGCATGAGCACTCAGTACGAAACTCAGGGATACACCATCAATAATGCCGGACGCCGCCTGGTGGTCGACCCGATTACGCGCATCGAAGGCCACATGCGCTGCGAAGTGAATATTAACGATCAGAATGTGATCACCAATGCCGTCTCCTGCGGCACCATGTTTCGCGGGCTGGAGATCATTCTGCAAGGGCGCGACCCGCGCGATGCGTGGGCGTTCGTTGAACGTATCTGCGGCGTCTGTACTGGCGTACACGCCCTGGCTTCGGTTTACGCCATCGAAGATGCTATCGGTATTAAAGTGCCGGACAACGCCAATATCATCCGCAACATTATGCTGGCAACGCTCTGGTGCCACGATCATCTGGTGCACTTCTATCAGCTTGCCGGGATGGACTGGATCGATGTGTTAGATGCGCTGAAAGCCGACCCGCGGAAAACCTCCGAACTGGCGCAAAGTCTCTCCTCTTGGCCGAAATCATCCCCTGGCTATTTCTTCGACGTACAAAACCGCCTGAAAAAATTTGTTGAAGGCGGGCAGTTGGGGATCTTCCGCAATGGCTACTGGGGGCACCCGCAGTACAAACTGCCGCCAGAAGCTAACCTGATGGGCTTTGCCCACTATCTCGAAGCTCTCGATTTCCAGCGTGAAATTGTCAAAATCCACGCGGTCTTTGGCGGTAAAAACCCGCATCCAAACTGGATTGTCGGCGGGATGCCTTGCGCCATCAACATTGACGAAAGCGGCGCGGTCGGGGCAGTCAATATGGAACGCCTGAACCTGGTGCAGTCAATTATCACCCGCACGGCGGACTTCATTAACAACGTGATGATCCCCGACGCCTTAGCCATCGGTCAGTTCAACAAACCGTGGAGCGAAATCGGCACGGGTCTTTCTGATAAATGTGTCCTCAGCTACGGGGCATTCCCGGATATTGCCAACGACTTTGGTGAGAAAAGTCTGCTGATGCCTGGCGGCGCGGTGATTAACGGCGATTTCAACAATGTGCTGCCAGTGGATTTGGTTGATCCGCAGCAGGTGCAGGAGTTTGTCGATCACGCCTGGTATCGTTATCCCAACGATCAGGTCGGGCGTCATCCGTTTGATGGCATCACCGACCCGTGGTACAACCCCGGCGATGTCAAAGGCAGCGATACCAACATTCAGCAGCTGAATGAACAGGAACGCTACTCGTGGATCAAAGCGCCACGCTGGCGCGGTAACGCGATGGAAGTGGGGCCGCTGGCGCGCACGTTAATCGCTTATCACAAAGGCGATGCTGCGACCGTTGAGTCGGTCGATCGCATGATGTCGGCGTTGAACCTGCCGCTTTCCGGTATCCAGTCAACGTTAGGCCGCATTTTGTGCCGCGCGCACGAAGCGCAGTGGGCCGCAGGTAAGTTGCAGTATTTCTTCGACAAGCTGATGACCAACCTGAAAAACGGCAATCTCGCCACTGCTTCCACGGAAAAATGGGAACCTGCAACCTGGCCGACAGAGTGCCGTGGTGTCGGTTTTACCGAAGCGCCGCGCGGGGCGTTAGGCCACTGGGCCGCCATTCGCGATGGCAAGATTGATCTCTACCAGTGCGTGGTGCCGACCACCTGGAACGCCAGCCCGCGCGATCCCAAAGGGCAGATTGGCGCTTATGAAGCGGCGCTGATGAACACCAAAATGGCGATCCCCGAGCAACCGCTGGAGATCCTGCGTACTCTGCACAGCTTTGACCCGTGCCTCGCCTGTTCAACACACGTGCTGGGCGACGACGGTAGCGAGCTGATCTCCGTGCAGGTGCGTTAACAGCGAAGGAGAATCATCATGCAACAGAAAAGCGACAACGTTGTCAGCCACTATGTCTTTGAAGCGCCAGTCCGCATCTGGCACTGGTTGACGGTGTTATGCATGGCGGTGTTGATGGTCACCGGATACTTTATCGGCAAGCCGCTACCTTCCGTCAGCGGCGAGGCGACGTATCTGTTCTATATGGGCTACATCAGGTTAATTCACTTCAGCGCCGGGATGGTTTTTACCGTGGTTTTGCTGATGCGGATCTACTGGGCTTTTGTTGGCAATCGATACTCCCGCGAGCTGTTTATCGTGCCGGTATGGCGTAAAAGCTGGTGGCAGGGCGTGTGGTATGAAATCCGCTGGTATCTGTTTCTGGCAAAACGTCCGAGTGCCGATATAGGCCATAATCCCATCGCCCAGGCGGCGATGTTCGGCTATTTCCTGATGTCGGTCTTTATGATCATCACTGGTTTTGCGCTGTACAGCGAACACAGCCAGTACGCTATTTTTGCGCCGTTCCGTTATGTGGTGGAATTTTTCTACTGGACGGGTGGCAACTCAATGGACATTCACAGCTGGCATCGGCTGGGGATGTGGCTGATTGGCGCGTTTGTGATCGGTCATGTCTACATGGCGCTGCGTGAAGACATCATGTCCGACGACACGGTGATCTCCACCATGGTCAACGGCTACCGTAGCCACAAATTTGGCAAAATAAGTAACAAGGAGCGTTCATGAGCGAGCAACGCGTGGTGGTCATGGGGCTGGGCAACCTGCTGTGGGCCGATGAAGGCTTCGGCGTGCGGGTGGCGGAACGGCTGTATGCCCATTACCACTGGCCCGAGTATGTGGAGATTGTCGATGGCGGTACTCAGGGACTGAACTTGCTGGGGTATGTCGAAAGCGCCAGCCATCTGTTGATTCTCGATGCCATTGACTACGGGCTGGAACCTGGAACGCTGCGAACCTATGCCGGAGAACGCATTCCGGCTTATCTCAGCGCGAAGAAAATGAGCCTGCATCAGAACAGTTTCTCCGAAGTGTTGGCGCTGGCGGATATCCGCGGACATCTGCCAGCACATATTGCCCTCGTCGGTCTGCAACCCGCAATGCTCGACGACTACGGCGGTAGCCTGAGCGAACTGGCACGGGAGCAACTGCCCGCTGCGGAACAGGCGGCGCTGGCGCAGCTGGCTGCGTGGGGAATTGTGCCGCAACCGGCTAATGAATCGCGCTGTCTCAATTATGACTGTCTGTCGATGGAAAATTACGAAGGCGTTCGCTTGCGCCAGTACCGGATGACACAGGAGGAGCAGGGATGAGCAACGACACGCCATTTGATGCGTTGTGGCAACGAATGCTGGCGCGCGGCTGGACGCCAGTCAGTGAATCCCGTCTTGACGACTGGCTTACGCAAGCGCCAGACGGCGTGGTGTTATTAAGCAGTGACCCGAAACGCACGCCAGAGGTCAGCGATAATCCGGTAATGATTGGCGAATTACTGCACGAGTTTCCCGACTATACATGGCAGGTGGCGATTGCTGACCTTGAGCAGAGCGAAGCCATCGGCGATCGCTTTGGCGTCTTTCGCTTTCCTGCCACTTTAGTGTTTACCGGCGGAAACTATCGCGGCGTGCTGAATGGTATTCACCCGTGGGCGGAACTGATAAACCTGATGCGCGGGCTTGTCGAACCGCAGCAGGAGCGTGCCTCATGAGCGAAACTTTTTTCCATCTGCTGGGGCCAGGAACGCAACCGAACGATGACAGTTTCAGCATGAATCCACTGCCGATCACCTGTCAGGTGAATGATGAACCGAGTATGGCGGCCCTGGAGCAATGTGCTCACAGCCCGCAGGTGATTGCGCTGTTAAACGAGTTACAACATCAACTAAGCGAACGCCAACCGCCGTTGGGCGAGGTGCTGGCAGTCGATCTGTTAAATCTCAACGCCGACGATCGTCACTTTATCAATACGCTTCTCGGGGAAGGGGAAGTGTCAGTGCGCATTCAGCAGGCTGACGACAGTGAAAGTGAAATACAGGAGGCGATCTTCTGCGGATTATGGCGGGTGCGCAGACGTCGCGGCGAAAAGTTGCTGGAGGACAAACTGGAGGCTGGCTGCGCGCCGCTGGCGTTGTGGCAGGCGGCAACGCAAAATCTCTTGCCGACAGATTCGCTGTTACCGCCGCCCATTGATGGCCTGATGAATGGCCTACCGTTGGCGCATGAGTTACTGGCACATGTACGTAACCCCGACGCGCAGCCGCACAGCATTAATCTGACGCAATTACCCATCAGCGAGGCTGATCGGCTTTTTCTCTCACGTCTCTGTGGGCCGGGAAATATTCAGATTCGTACCATTGGCTATGGCGAGAGCTATATCAACGCCACGGGGTTACGCCATGTCTGGCATTTACGCTGTACGGACACCTTAAAAGGCCCGTTACTGGAAAGTTATGAAATCTGCCCAATACCGGAAGTGGTGCTGGCAGCGCCAGAAGATTTGGTCGACTCTGCGCAGCGGCTTAGCGAGGTATGTCAGTGGCTGGCGGAAGCTGCACCGACGTAAAAAGACGGTAAGTATCGCTTTCAGTCTTATGAATATCGCAATCGGCGAATACCTCTGGTCGTAGAGTTTCAGGATAAAGAGGGAGATCTACCATTATCGGGTTATTTTTCTCTCTTCGCCTACAGGAGTGCGCATGTGGGATGTCATTGATTTATCGCGCTGGCAGTTTGCTCTGACCGCGCTGTATCACTTTTTATTTGTACCCCTTACCCTGGGGCTGATTTTTTTGCTGGCTATCATGGAAACCATTTACGTGGTCACCGGCAAAACAATCTACCGCGATATGACGCGCTTCTGGGGTAAGCTCTTCGGTATCAATTTTGCTCTTGGCGTGGCTACCGGCCTGACCATGGAGTTTCAGTTTGGTACTAACTGGTCATTCTATTCCAACTATGTGGGCGATATTTTTGGCGCACCACTGGCGATGGAAGCATTAATGGCCTTCTTCCTCGAATCCACCTTTGTCGGGCTGTTCTTCTTCGGCTGGCAACGGCTGAATAAATACCAGCACCTGCTGGTGACGTGGCTGGTGGCGTTCGGTTCAAATCTCTCTGCGTTGTGGATATTGAATGCCAATGGTTGGATGCAATACCCGACCGGTGCGCATTTTGATATCGACACCCTGCGTATGGAGATGACCAGCTTCAGCGAGCTGGTCTTTAATCCGGTCAGCCAGGTGAAATTTGTGCACACCGTAATGGCGGGCTACGTGACCGGGGCCATGTTTATTATGGCGATCAGCGCCTGGTATTTACTGCGCGGACGGGAGCGCGATGTCGCATTACGCTCGTTTGCCATCGGTTCCGTCTTCGGTACTCTGGCGATTATCGGTACCCTGCAACTCGGAGACAGTTCTGCGTATGAAGTCGCGCAAGTACAACCGGTAAAACTGGCGGCGATGGAAGGGGAGTGGCAAACGGAACCTGCACCTGCACCGTTCCATGTGGTTGCCTGGCCGGAACAGGATCAAGAGCGTAACGCCTTTGCCCTCAAAATTCCCGCGCTGCTAGGGATCCTCGCCACTCACTCATTAGATAAACCCGTGCCGGGTCTGAAGAATTTGATGGCTGAAACCTACCCACGCTTGCAACGCGGACGTATGGCCTGGCTGTTAATGCAGGAAATATCGCAAGGCAATCGTGAGCCGCATGTGTTGCAGGCATTCCGGGAACTGGAAGGTGACCTGGGCTACGGCATGTTGCTCTCCCGCTATGCGCCGGATATGAATCATGTCACAGCCGCACAGTACCAGGCGGCGATGCGTGGCGCGATACCTCAGGTTGCGCCGGTATTCTGGAGTTTCCGCATCATGGTGGGCTGTGGTTCCCTGCTGCTACTGGTGATGCTGATTGCGCTTGTCCAGACGCTGCGTGGCAAAATCGACCAGCATCGCTGGGTGCTGAAAATGGCGCTCTGGAGTTTGCCGTTGCCGTGGATTGCGATTGAAGCCGGGTGGTTTATGACCGAGTTTGGTCGTCAGCCGTGGGCGATACAGGACATCTTACCGACATACTCCGCGCACTCCGCTTTAACCACAGGACAACTGGCTTTCTCACTGATCATGATCGTAGGGCTTTACACCCTGTTCTTAATCGCCGAAGTCTACCTGATGCAGAAATATGCCCGTCTGGGGCCGAGCGCGATGCAGAGTGAACAACCGACGCAGCAACAGGGGTAAAGGAGAAAATCATGTTTGATTATGAAACATTGCGCTTCATCTGGTGGCTGCTGATTGGCGTGATCCTGGTGGTCTTTATGATCTCCGACGGATTTGACATGGGGATTGGCTGTTTGCTGCCGCTGGTGGCGCGTGATGATGATGAACGCCGGATAGTGATTAATAGCGTTGGTGCGCACTGGGAAGGCAATCAGGTCTGGTTGATCCTCGCAGGTGGGGCATTATTTGCCGCCTGGCCCAGAGTGTATGCAGCGGCGTTTTCCGGCTTTTATGTGGCGATGATCCTGGTGCTGTGCTCGCTGTTCTTCCGCCCGCTGGCCTTTGATTATCGCGGAAAAATCGCCGATGCACGCTGGCGTAAAATGTGGGATGCCGGTCTGGTCATCGGCAGTCTGGTGCCGCCGGTAGTCTTCGGTATCGCCTTCGGCAACTTGTTGCTCGGCGTGCCGTTTGCCTTCACACCGCAATTACGCGTGGAGTATCTCGGCAGCTTCTGGCAACTGCTGACGCCATTCCCTTTATTGTGCGGATTGCTCAGCCTTGGGATGGTGATTTTGCAAGGTGGCGTCTGGTTACAACTGAAAACTGTTGGTGTGATTCATCTGCGTTCACAGCTGGCGACTAAACGCGCTGCACTGTTGGTGATGCTGTGCTTTTTGCTGGCGGGTTACTGGCTGTGGGTCGGTATTGATGGCTTTGTACTGCTCGCCCAGGATGCTAACGGTCCTTCCAATCCGTTAATGAAACTGGTGGCAGTGCTACCTGGTGCCTGGATGAATAATTTTGTCGAGTCGCCCGTTTTGTGGATCTTCCCGCTGCTGGGGTTCTTCTGCCCATTGCTGACGGTGATGGCGATTTATCGTGGTCGCCCGGGTTGGGGATTTTTGATGGCGTCATTGATGCAATTTGGCGTGATTTTCACGGCAGGCATCACGCTGTTCCCCTTTGTCATGCCGTCAAGCGTGAGTCCAATCTCCAGCCTGACGTTGTGGGACAGCACTTCCAGTCAGCTGACGCTGAGCATTATGTTGGTAATCGTGCTGATATTTTTGCCTATTGTGTTGCTCTACACTCTCTGGAGCTACTACAAAATGTGGGGACGCATGACGACAGAAACTCTCCGCCGTAACGAAAACGAGCTGTACTAAGGAACAGGAACAATGTGGTATTTACTTTGGTTCGTCGGCATTTTGTTGATGTGTTCGCTCTCCACCCTTGTGTTGGTATGGCTGGACCCGCGTCTGAAAAGTTAACGAACGTAGGCCTGATGCGGCGCATTAGCATCGCATCAGGCAATCAATAATGTCAGATATGAAAAGCGGAAACATATCGATGAAAGCGATCTTAATCCCATTTTTATCTCTTCTGATTCCGTTAACCCCGCAATCTGCATTCGCTCAGAGTGAGCCGGAGCTGAAGCTGGAAAGTGTGGTGATTGTCAGTCGTCATGGTGTGCGTGCTCCAACCAAGGCCACGCAACTGATGCAGGATGTCACCCCAGACGCATGGCCAACCTGGCCGGTAAAACTGGGTTGGCTGACACCGCGCGGTGGTGAGCTAATCGCCTATCTCGGACATTACCAACGCCAGCGTCTGGTAGCCGACGGATTGCTGGCGAAAAAGGGCTGCCCGCAGTCTGGTCAGGTCGCGATTATTGCTGATGTCGACGAGCGTACCCGTAAAACAGGCGAAGCCTTCGCCGCCGGGCTGGCACCTGACTGTGCAATAACCGTACATACCCAGGCAGATACGTCCAGTCCCGATCCGTTATTTAATCCTCTAAAAACTGGCGTTTGCCAACTGGATAACGCGAACGTGACTGACGCGATCCTCAGCAGGGCAGGAGGGGCAATTGCTGACTTTACCGGGCATCGGCAAACGGCGTTTCGCGAACTGGAACGGGTGCTTAATTTTCCGCAATCAAACTTGTGCCTTAAACGTGAGAAACAGGACGAAAGCTGTTCATTAACGCAGGCATTACCATCGGAACTCAAGATGAGCGCCGACAATGTCTCATTAACCGGTGCGGTAAGCCTCGCATCAATGCTGACGGAGATATTTCTCCTGCAACAAGCACAGGGAATGCCGGAGCCGGGGTGGGGAAGGATCACCGATTCACACCAGTGGAACACCTTGCTAAGTTTGCATAACGCGCAATTTTATTTGCTACAACGCACGCCAGAGGTTGCCCGCAGCCGCGCCACCCCGTTATTAGATTTGATCAAGACAGCGTTGACGCCCCATCCACCGCAAAAACAGGCGTATGGTGTGACATTACCCACTTCAGTGCTGTTTATCGCCGGACACGATACTAATCTGGCAAATCTCGGCGGCGCACTGGAGCTCAACTGGACGCTTCCCGGTCAGCCGGATAACACGCCGCCAGGTGGTGAACTGGTGTTTGAACGCTGGCGTCGGCTTAGCGATAACAGCCAGTGGATTCAGGTTTCGCTGGTCTTCCAGACTTTACAGCAGATGCGTGATAAAACGCCGCTATCATTAAATACGCCGCCCGGAGAGGTGAAACTGACCCTGGCAGGATGTGAAGAGCGAAATGCGCAGGGCATGTGTTCGTTGGCAGGTTTTACGCAAATCGTGAATGAAGCACGCATACCGGCGTGCAGTTTGTAATGCATAAAAAAGAGCATTCAGTTACCTGAATGCTCTGAGGCTGATGACAAACGAAGAACTGTCTAATGCGTAGACCGGAAGAGGCGTTCACGCCGCATCCGGTCACTTTACCTTCAGTTTTACTCTTTCTCGGAGTAACTATAACCGTAATAGTTATAGCCGTAACTGTAAGCGGTGCTGGCGCGTTTAATCACACCATTGAGGATTGCGCCTTTAATATTAACGCCAGCCTGTTCCAGACGCTGCATTGACAAGCTCACCTCTTTGGCGGTGTTCAAGCCAAAACGCGCAACCAGCAGGCTGGTGCCGACAGAGCGTCCCACGACCGCAGCATCGCTCACCGCCAGCATCGGCGGCGTATCGACAATCACCAGATCGTAATGGTCGTTCGCCCATTCCAGTAATTGACGCATCCGATCGCGCATCAGCAGTTCAGACGGGTTAGGTGGCACCTGACCGCGAGTAATCACATCAAAGCCTCCTTTGCCAAAATGCTGGATCACTTTGTTGAGCTCATCTTTACCTGCCAGATATTCCGACAAGCCATGTTCATTACTCACGGTAAACAGGTTATGCGAATAACCACGGCGTAAGTCGGCATCAATAAATAACACTTTTTGATCGGACTGGGCGATCACCGCTGCCAGAGTTGAACTGACAAACGTTTTACCACTGTCTGGCGTCGCACCGGTGATCATCAGAATGTTATTCTCCGTCTCCATCATAGCGAAGTGCAGACTGGTTCGTAGCGCACGTACGGCTTCCACAGCAGAATCCGCCGGGTTATCCACCGCCAGGAAGGGGATATTTTTAGTACGATGGCGCTGCTGATTAGAAAATAAATTTTTCTTACGCAGACGGGTGCGTTTATCCAGCCACTCGGACATTGGGATAGTGGCATAAACGTTGATGCCGTGCTCTTCCAGTTGTTCCGGTGCTTCTACACCACGACGCAACATCGCTCGCGCCAGCACGGCACCCACCGAAATAAACAGGCCAAGAATAAAACCAAGCACCACGTTCAACGCTTTTTTCGGTTTCACTGGCTGCGGCTGAGTGACTGCCGGGTCGATAATCCGCACGTTACCAATGGCACTGGATTTCGAAATACTCAACTCCTGCTGGCGGTTAAGTAATTGCAGATATACCGCACGGCCCGCTTCTACGTCACGACTTAAACGCAACACTTCCTGTTGGGTGGAAGGCATAGCCGATACCCGCTTATTCAGGCGTTTGCGTTCTTGCTCCAGCGTCTGGCGTTTTTCCAGCAGCGCACGATAAGTTGGGTGATCTTTCTTATACAGCTGGGAGATCTCTGCCTCGCGGAAAGTCAGCTCATTGAGTTGATTATCAACGTTCACAATCTGCTCAAGAACGGCTTTGGCTTCCAGGTTAAGGTCAACCGAATCGCGCTGCTGGCGATAAACGTTGAGTTTTTCTTCCGCCTGGTCCAGCTCGCTGCGCACTTCAGGCAATTGGCGCTGTAAGAATTCAAGGCTTTGTGAATCCTGCGCCGCCTGGCGAGCGATATTCTGTTGCAAATAGTTGTTAGCGATGCTGTTCAGAATACGAGTAATCAACTGGGGATCATCACCGGTCATGGTAAGTTCCAGCATCCCACTTTCTTTACTGCGTTCGCTAACGGTAAAGGTTTCCTGCAACGCGTTAATCGCTTCCAGTTCGGTACGCTGGCTCAGGACAAACTGTGTTCCTGGTTTGGCCTTAATATCCGCGATAGTCAGCGCAACGCCATCTTTTTCCAGACGCTGGCCGACCATACCATTGACGGTGAACTCTTCACCTTCCAGCGTATAGTGGCCGTTTTCCCCAACCGTGAGTGTCAGTTGCTGATCCTGACCATTCAGTTGTGGAATATGCATCCAGCTGATCGCCAGCTCACCTGGTTTCTCTTTGGTTAATCTCGCCCAGCCGCGACCCACAATCGGAAAATACTTCTGCTCAACCATGTCGCGCAGATTCAGTTCAGCAATGGTTTTACCGAGAATCATGCGCGATTGCAGCAGTTGGATCTCCGGTGCAGACTCGGGCGATGAGTTAGGGATCATATCGCTCAGGCCACTGAGAATGGCGTTGCCCTGTTTCTGCTCAACCTGGACCAGAGTATCTGCCTGATAAATTGGCGTGCTTAACAGCGAGTAAGCGACAGCGATCAGCGTGAATAACGCGGTCACGCTGATAATAAACTTACGGTGATCCCATAACTCGCCGACCAGACGAAGCAGATCGATCTCATTTTCCTGAGTGCTGCCTGGTGGCGTATTCATATTTTTAGTTGTCATCGTATTTTATAAACTCAAATTACCGGCTGAGGCGCTTCGCCCATTCCTGACTGGCGCGCTCCAACATACCGTAGACATGTTCAAATGCGTCCTGACTTTTACGATAGGGATCCGGGATCTCTTTCTGTTCCAGCCATTGCCCAAACAGCATTGTCTTCCCGCGGACCTCGGGAGCGATTGCGGTAACCTGAGCAATATGTTCCGACTCCATTGCCAGAATCAGATCGTAATTTCGTGCCATCTCAGCAGTGAGCTTACGTCCGGCATGTCCTTCAAGAGATACGCCATGATTAGCGGCAACATCTGCCGCTGTCGCATCTGCAGGGTGTTTTACCAGACCATGAACACCTGCCGATTTGACTTTTACGCCCGGCAGACGTTTACGCAGCAAGCGCTCGCCAATGGGCGAACGGCAAATGTTGCCGGTACAAACCACCAGGATTGAGTTAAATTTTAGTTGGGCCATGTTTGAATCCACCGTGAAGTCTCTGTCAGGTCATGCACCCCGGAAATCGTCGGTACCAGCAGAGAAATCACACGGTTCCAACGAGCCAGCGGCGCGGTAGTGACATAAACAATGTCGTAAGGTTCAAGCTGGAATTCCGTTCCGAGTATCATTGCCGATGCGTCCTTCGCATTCAGCTGATAAATATTGGCGATTTTGCCATTCTGCTTGTTTTGCGTTGCACGAATAACAAAAATCCCCGTCGCATCAGCGACATCCTGATTCATACCCTCAGCGTTACCCAGCGCTTCCGCCAGGGTCATACCGCTGCGGTCCATTTTCAGCGTGCTCTGTTTACCCACTTCACCCATCACGAAGACTTTCAGATCATCGTTGCGCGGAATAAATAAAATATCGCCCGGGTGCAGCAGTTTGTTCTGGCGCAAGTCGCCACGCTGCATCAGCGCATAGAGGTTCACTTTGGTCTTTACGCCATTCTGGGTGAGCACCACGTTGCGCCAGTCTGCATCTGCGGTCAGACCGCCCGCGGCGTTAATCGCATCCATGATGGTCAGAGGAATATTGGTAATCGGCTGCTGACCCGATTTGCTGACTTCGCCGGTGACGTACGCTTTTTGCGATCGGAACGCCGCGACGCTGACATCGACTTGCGGGCTTTCAATGACTGAATCGAGACGCGCTGTAATCTCGTTGCGTACCTGGGTAAGTGTTTTCCCGGCCACTTTCAGGCGACCAATATAGGGGTAGAAAATCGCACCATCGGCGTTAACCCAGTTGCCGGTATCACTGGCGCTACGGTATTGCCCTGCGGGGGTGGTTAGTTCCGGGTGATCCCAGACCGTAACCATCAACACATCACCAATCCCGATACGATATTCATAGTTTGCGATTTGCTGCTCCAGCTCCGGGTTAGCCTGCGACATAATCGGTTTGGCGCGCAACTGATCAATCAATCCTGGCGTGACGGGATAGATATTGACCATTTTGTCCAGGTCATACTGATTGTCAGGTAGTTCAATGACATCCTTGTTACTGGTCGATAAATTCTGACCAGGAACAAGGGTACATGCTGTCAAAGACAGAACAGCCAATGTCAGTACCGAAAACTTAAAAATGTTCTTTTTCATTGGTTTATATTTATCAGTCAATGTAATGTTATGAATTACGTCAGGTTATTGTCCAACCGGTACTTCTCGCTCTGCCGTCATTGGATAGAGCTGGTATTTGCGTGACAGCATTTGTCCACCATCACGCGTCAATGGTGTCCACGAAACCACCGCGCGGTTGCGGTTAGGTCCAATGGTCATCAAGTCGAATGGAATCGAGATATAAAAACCTTTACTAAAGCCGCCTTCGCCGTAGTCATCTTTAGATACGTTACTGATTGCCGCCCATACCCCTACCGCCACGCCGCTGTCAAAGCGTTTGGCGACGTCGATCGTTGCGCCTTTATCTTTTGCCAGATATTGCCCAACGCTAAGTTTCATCAGTACGCCATTGAGCGTCGGCGGGTTCCAGTAAGCCGTCACGAAACCTGTTGGCGTGGAATAATCGGTGAAACGCATCATGTTGTCCCAGTCACGCTGCTTCACGTAGTTAACGTCCACACCCAGCGCCCAGCTGGCATCTAGCGGGCGATAAAGCAGCTCGGAACCGACACCGGCATACATCGTTTCCAGATAACCGCCATACACCTGGCCATAGAAACCATTGCCTAAGTCAGCAAAATAGTTCGCCTGCAAGTTGTTGAGATAAACGTCATTGCGAACGTAGTCACGGATATGCGTGCGCACGCGGGGCAGGGTAGAGTCCGCGGGCAACAGCGAAGACTTAAACTTGTCGTAGTTGTTGTAAATATTGGTGAAAATACCGCCATCAAGCAGCAGGTGGTCGGTAAACCAGTAGCGGGCACTGGACATCAGCCCCAGCTGGAACATATAGAAATCTTCCGGGCCGCCCAGCGACTGTGAAAGTGTTGGGTTGAAAGAGTAGCTAAAGCGATCTTCACGAATACGGTAGCCCCGACCAAAGGCAGAAAGATCTTCTGCTTCAACACGTTGTTGTTGCAGTTGCTCTGATTGACCAGGCGCTGTACCAGCCAGCTGTTTGCGCAGGCTGGCTACGTCGGTTTCGGTAGTCACCATCGCCATATGCTCGCGCTTTTGCGTCACGCTAATCTTCTCAACGCCTTGCGGCAGGTTATTCACCAGAATCCGGTTGGCACGATCGACCGCTTCACGAGAGTCACGGTATTTGTATTGCTGACCAGACATATACAGCGTCTTATCGCGTAGCTGAATTTCTGGCGCGTCAAAGCCCGCGTTATACTTCAGGGCGGTAAGTTGGTTTGCTACCGTGGTGTACTGCAATCCTTCAGATTCAGGCGCAGGTTGATATGCCGGTTTTGGCGTATCGCGCAGGGCAGGGCGCAGATCGTTGAAATTGGTCCGTAAAGTGAAACCAAACATCAACGTGTTACCGCGTTCATAACTCAGGTTGAGATCTGCCCAGCTGGCAGCGCGATAAACTGCACCGACGTTGAAATGGCTTGCCTGAGGCAGTTTGCCAGCGAAATCATTCTGGTAATTGTTGCCGTCGTATTCGAGTTTCAGACGCAGGGGATTCCACGGCGTTTGATACTCAATGCCGCCAAAGATGGAAGCCGGGCCACGAAAGATATCGCTAAAGCTGATATCGCCCGCATCGTGAGACTCTGCGCGATGACAATATTTATCGCTCACCCGGCAAAACGGGTTGGTAATATTGCCCGCATTACCGGCGTAGCCCCATGCCATCCCGAGGGTGAAATCAAATGGCCCCGCTTGCTTGCTGGCCACCAGATACTCACCGTCAAACAGACCCGTACCAGCAATATCACGTTTACCAAACGCCACTTGCGGTAGCCAGTGACCTTCTTCCCACAGGCGAAGTTTAAAATCGAATGATTTGTCTTTGTATGACTGATCGCCGCTGAAATCTTCCCACTGGCTATATTTGCGTGTGCGCACATCCGTATAACGAATGGTGCCTTCCAGCCATGGGAACAGCGCCACGGAGGTGGAGTAGAACCGGTATTGATCGTTATCCCGGTAGTTGACGCTGAATTCACCTTCCGGTGCGATGCGCGCATTTGGCATCTGCAACAATCCTGTGCCGCCAAAGTCTGATTGCGACGAACCCAGCGGATCCGGGTAGGTTAATACTTCAGCATGACAGGCACTGGAGACGGCAATGGCCAGGCAGCTTAAAAGATAAGAATTCTTCTTCATCAGTCAGGAACACGTTGCGTTAAAACAGACACAATCTGGTCATTTAAATCAGCATATTTTTCGGGCAGTACATGCGCAGAAAAGCCCAACCAAAGCTGGCTGCCAGGCGGTGGTTCCACATGTCTTTTATTCCACAGGGCAACAGGGGCGACGACAGTCTCACCCTCAGGCGTAATCACCATAACGTTATTCTTGTCCGCGCCTGCAAGGCGGGGGTGATCTTGCAGATAATCGGTAACGCTACGGCCTGCCTGCCAGGGCAATTGCCCGGCCCCAGAAACCGCACCCAGCAGAGTAATAGTCACCGGACGCTGTACGGTATAGAGCGTATAGTCCCCGACCAACGGGGGATTGCTGTTCTCATCCACTCGTACAAAATCAGGGTCCAGTTTGACCGGTAAGCGACCAGTGATATTGAGATTGAGTAACTGCTGGCGCACGGATTTAATCGTTGCCGCCACATCGTCGTCAGCTTCTGCTTCCCAGGAAGCAAGCTGTGCCATGACATGTTGGTAGTCTTTAAGCGCTTTAGCTTTCGCCGCAGAGTCGGTCAGCAAGGCACCAGGCCACCAGAGGCGATCGCGCAGTTGCGGTTGTGTCACCAACTGGACAACATTTTCCACGGGGCCAACGGAAAGTGTCTGTTGTTCGCCAGGCAGATAAATAGTCACCGTTCCTTGCGCAAAGGCATGGGGTGTCATTACGTAAAGTACGCTGGCAATGAAATACGACTGTAATTTATTCATGGTGCGGGTTTAAGAAACGTCATTTCTACGGGAATAACCCCTGCGCCTAACATTTGCCGACTTTGACGAACCTGGCCAGTAGCCGAATCGACCCAGAATGTGTTTTGCCACTGTTTTTCTGGCCGCGTGGAAGTCACCTCTTCCTGCCAGACATTACACGGCACATTGCGACCCGCAATATTCAGCGTCTCTAATCCAGCAAAGGAAAAAGTAGAACTCAGGGTCGCAGAGCGAAAATGGTTGTCTTCACTCCAGAGAATATCGCGCGTCCAGCGGCTGCCATCTTTTATTGCCAGCGCGTTACGCAGAGGGTCCTGCCCGGAATTTGTCACTTCCAGCAGATTATTATTAAGTTTGACGGTTTTTAAAAGACGTCCATTGTGGGTAACCAGCATGGCGTTATCCTGGGATAACCATTTGCTTTGTTCTTGTTCTATATATCCCAGTACCACAAAGATTCGTTGCCCTTCATTAAGGCGTAAATACATCGTGGAATAAGGCAACGCCTGGATCTGCTGATCCGCTACGGTGATATCCTGATTATCGAAAAGGCTGGCGCGAAATGTATCGACCATACTTTGCTGGCTGTGCGTACATCCCGCAAGAAATAGTGCGAAAATCGATAGAATAAGAGGGCGCACCTTTAATCCTTGAAAGGTTAATTAAAAAAATGCAAATCTCTAAAGCCCGGTACGAATATCGCAACCGGGTATCATTTAACTTTAATTTCGACGCGTTAAAGCAGTATTAGCGTGTAGTGGACGTGGTGGTTGAGGTGTTATGAGAACCGCCATCGCCACTGTCATTTGCTGCAACAACTGCCAACGTCGCCACACCAACAGCCGTTGCCACACCGACAACCGTCGCCGTGCCGACAGCGCCAGCAGCCACGCCACCAGTGGTAGCCGCAGTCGTGGTTGCACCGGTAGTGGTCGTTGTGGTGCCAGTAGTACCCGTCGTTGCCTCGGTCCCGTTTGCTGCTTCAGGGGCAGCAAATGCAGCTGGCGTCGTCAACATGAAGGCCATAAGGATTGCAGAAAGCTTGTGTTTCATAACTTTTCCTTTATTCATCGCATGGACAATACGTACGCTTGAGATCAGGATTGTCTACTTTGAGTATAACATCCTTGTGAAATCTCCCTTTCCTCATACCGCTTGCACTATATACTGCGGGTAGGAAAGGCGCGCAGAGGGAAATATAAGATTGTTAACTATCCCCCTCTGGAAATACGACTTGTGAGCATAAGATAAATCTTATGCAAAATACAAATTAAAGATAAGGAAATTGTTACGAAAGCTATTAATTATTGTTGGTAATATAGTTTCAAGCGGTACTATAACTGGCTGTTAAATGGCATTTGTAACTATTAGGTGCAGAGATATTCGCTTAAATGGATTAGTTTCTTTGTGGAAAAGTAACTGATGTTATAATGTATGATGTTGACTATTGCACTATTCCAATAAAACCAGTCAGCTTTAAACAAGCAGCGTCATATTAAGAGAGATAAACATTTGCCGCTGTTGGTCCTCGCAGGCCATTTACGCGGCAAAATTCCACGCGTAATCCTGGTATAAGCACTTCTGCGTCGCGGGGAGTGAATGCGGAAATATGGACCTGGACTTCTTTACGACCGTCGGAGGGGATAATGAATCCTTTGCCGCTTTTGCGATCAAAGGTTTTGACAATTCCTGTCATTTTACGGGACAAACAAATTCCTTACTGAAAATACTGTGCCGCACTATACGGGGTTAATAAAATAAAGCCAGCGATATTTAAGACCGCCGGACGGCTAAAATAAAATTTGCTTAATCTCAATTATCATGCGTTAATAGCTGCGTCGGTTTGAAAGACAGACAGCATACAAAGTAGTTTACTAAAGCAGTTCTCATTATCAGGCATTATCCCTTTCTTTTGAGTCTCTCTCCTGAACACTAAGTAGTTTCTGTATTAAAGCCCTGTTTGCCGAAAGGCCCAAAATGAAGGAAGTAAAATATGTCTAATAAAATGACTGGTTTAGTAAAATGGTTTAACGCAGATAAAGGTTTTGGCTTTATCACTCCTGATGATGGCAGCAAAGACGTTTTCGTCCATTTCACCGCCATTCAGAGCAATGAATTCCGCACGCTGAACGAAAATCAGAAAGTTGAATTTTCTATTGAGCAGGGGCAACGTGGCCCCGCGGCAGCGAACGTTGTTACGCTCTAAGGTTGCCGTTATTACTCAACATCTCCATTTCCGCTGTCCATGTTGTCATGGTTCACAGTACCGTACATCGGCATTCGATGTGACGGAGCGAAACCCTTTGGGCGCTAAGTGTATTTTTTGTAAATCGACGATGATCACCTTTGATAACGTCGCGCTGCAAATACGCACGGACCATGCGCCGCTGGATTTCACAAAATAATATCAGGCTCCCTCGTGGAGCCTTTTTTATATCTGCCTTATTTTTCTTCAACGCTGTATGTATAGTAAGCGATAACCTGTTGATTATTGAATCTTTCGGGGAGATGGCTTATAACATTTCTTACCTGACCAGGGTACCGGGAACCAACACCTTACTGGCGTGTTGCTGTCTTTCAAGACCAGACGAGGTTAACAGTGAATATTGAAGAGTTAAAAAAACAAGCCGAAACGGAAATCGCTGACTTTATCGCGCAAAAAATCGCCGAGCTGAACAAGAATACAGGGAAAGAAGTCTCTGAAATTCGCTTCACCGCACGAGAAAAAATGACCGGGCTTGAAAGTTATGATGTCAAAATCAAAATAATGTGATTTTGTGAACATCACCCCGTGCGAGGTGATGTTCCGCTTGTTGCTAATTTAGTGACCAATCATTGGCGCTTGTGGAATTAAGCGTCGGTACAATTCCTCCGGCACCGGGCTTTGCCATACTCCCGCATACATTGCGTAACCAATCACCGCAAACATAATCCCCAGAACCAGTAGCGTCATTAACCAGCCAGACAACGCAAAAGCTTTTTTATTTGCCGCAGGTTTTTGCAGTGAAAAGGTCAATGTTGAGGCTACCGGACATGACTCTACGCAAGTCATACAGCCGGTACATTCCACTGTTCGTACCTGAATTAATTTATCTACCGGGATCCGTGATGGGCAATTTTTTGCGCATTTGCCACAGTCGATACAACTTTCGGCATTGCGACGAATCTTAAACGGCGACAATAGCGAAACCACGCCCATCAGCGCGCCATATGGGCAAAGATAACGACACCAGGCATGGCGAATAAACAGGCTGGCAATCAGCAAAACGGTCACGCTGATTAATGTCGCGGTCCCCATATGACGAAAGAAATCGAGCATTTTTACGTCCATCACCACGCTGTAGGGCGACAACATAAAATAGTGAATCGCCTGAGCGGGCATCAATAACGCGATATAGAGAAAAAAACTCAACAGCAAATACTTCACGCCGCGCAGAGGAATATCCAGCCAGCGGGGAAGGACACATTGCCGACCAAACAGTTTGTTACCGAGATCGCCGATTAATTCAGAAAGCGTACCAACCGGGCATAACCATGAGCAAAAGGCCTTTTTGAGTAATAGACTGATGACGATAAAAGCGACCAATAACAGCATCGCGGCGACGTGGACGGACGGTAACTGACCTGTTGTAAGGCTATATTTCAGATTCATCAGACCGGCAATCGGTAGCCAGCCTTCGATACCTCCCGGTCTGGCGACAAATGTCGTGCTACTTGCCGTTTCGTAATAGCGCACCCAATACCAGAACGTGATGGCAATATAAATATTCATTGCCAACAGTAATAATTGCGTCGCTTTACGCCAGGTCGTGGCATTACGCCAGTCATTCCACGGTAATTTGCCGCCCGTCGTGCCTGGCCGCCGCTGCCAGCGGGTTCTTTTATTCTCTGCCATGATTTTGCCAGTCCGTTAAGTTGTATACCAAATGCCACTATTCTAGTTGTTCTTAACTGGCTGATATTGATTCAAATCGCGTTCAGGTCTTTCTTATGCAACCATGCTTCCAGAGCGGCAACACTGCGTGTAATTTCTTCGTGTGGAAGGGGGGCAGATAATGGCTGCTGCTCCAGTTGTGCGCATAGCTGGCTGGCGATACGCATTCCCAGACTCGAGCAACTGCTTTTTAGCTGATGCGCGGCACGCTTTATTTTCTCGCTATCCTGACTGGCGCGGGCAATGTCGATTTCATCGAGAAGCGGCAGGGCATGTTGTGTAAATAATACCAGCCATTCGTGGATCTTCTCCGTCCCCATTAACTGAGCATCTTCATTGAGTTGCGATACATCCAGCGATTGATCATTATTGACTTGCAGTTGGAGATAGTGCGCCAGTAACTGACCGAGCACTTCACGCGGCACCGGTTTAGGGATAATCCCGCGGAATAATGAACTGGTACGCTGGCGCAGCGTTTCGTCAATGACATGGGCGCTAAAGCCAATCAAAACCAGCGACGGATATTGCTGTGCCAGTTGTCGGGCAAGCGTAATGCCGTCGATATCCGGCAGATCAAAATCCACCAGTGCGGCAGCAAACGGTTCGCTATTTTGCAGTGTCTCTAAAGCCTGCGCGGCATTGCCAACAGCAACAATCTGCGCACCACTGGTTTTCAGCATCTCAATGGTAATTCGCTGGGTTAGCGGGTTATCTTCAATTAACAGCAAACGTAAACCGTCAAGACGCACCGCCTGATTGACTGTTTTTGGCACGGGTGCCGTGGCAACACGTAACGGCAAGCGTAAACAAAAACAGCTTCCAACCTCCGGCGTGCTGGTGGCGCTCAGTTCGCCGCCCATCGCCTGGGCCAGACGGCTACTGATAGTCAGTCCCAGCCCGGTGCCGCCGCGTTTGCCGCTTACCTGCACAAATGGCTGGAAGATTTCTGCCAGTTTCGCGGGATCAATACCGCAGCCGCTGTCTTCCACTTCGACCAGCCATTGCTCGCCATCAGTGCGACTACGCAGGATAATGTACCCTTCGTCAGTAAAACGCAGGGCGTTGCTCAACAGGTTGGTTATAACCTGACGAATACGTCGTGGATCGCCCATTAACGCGCACGGCATATCATCGGCAATTGCCGTTGCCAGGCGAATCGGGCGACCTTTCACCCGTCCGCTCATTAATTGCAGGGTACTTTCCAGCAGCGGGCGCGGTTCAAAGGGCTCATCGCTGACCGAAACATTCTTGCCACCTGCTTCGATAGCGGAATAATCGAGAATATCGTTGAGGATGGTCAGCAACGATTCACCAGAGTCAGTAATTGCCCGCAAATCATCACGCTGGGCGTTAAGTGCGGGGTTATCTGCCAGTAGCTGTGCGGTGCCGAGAATACCGTACAGCGGTGTGCGGATCTCATGGCTCATCGCCGCCAGAAACGCCGATTTTGCCTGGCTGGCTTTTTCTGCTTCCGCCCGTGCCTGTCGGTGTTCTATCACCAGTTCCTGCAATTCAGCTGTACGCGCTTTGACCTGCGCCGCCAGCTGTTCGCGGTGGCGATTCAGTGCATGAACATTGCTGCGAAACGCATCCATCAGCCGCCCGATGGTATCCAGCTCCCGTACGCCAGCGGTTTCCGGGAAAGGGGAGTCAATATCACCGTCCAGCAGCCGTTGCAGCGCCTGCGTTTGTTCGGCAAGTGGACGCGTGACTGAGCGATAAACCACGCGCCAGAGGATCAGAATCAGTGCGCAAAGTGAAACCATCCCCAGCAATAACAGGCTGTATTGCCCGCGTGCACTGGCTTTTTCCAGATGTGCCAGTCCATGCTGATTGCGCAGCTCAATGGTGTCGACCAGCTGACTGACTTCGCTACTAAACTGCGCGAACTGGGCGATATTATTTTGGGCGAGAGTTTGCAGGTGATTGCTGATTTCACTGTCCTGCTGGAACAGCGCCAACAGATCGCTATATTGGCTAACGGTAGTTAACGTTGTTGCGACCTGCGCACGAACACCCGGATCTTCAATGCGTATTTGCCGACGTTGCAGAATTTTCACCGCATTATTGAGCTGCTTTTCCAGCGTTGGCGCATTTTTCTGGATCTGCTCCAGCCCCAGATTCATCACCATTTGCTGCACCCGCAGGGCGCTAAGGCGCAGTTCATTCATCTGGTTAACATACTCAAGATCGATATCAATCAGCCGATCGAGTGCACTTTCTGCGGCCTGACGCTGATCTTGTTCGATCAAATCGTAAATCCCGGCCTGGGTCGCTCCGGCGGAGGTTGCCGCATTATTCGCCTGACCTTGCGCCAGGCGTGCGATCTCATCGGCGGCAGCGACTATCTGCTGACTGAGTTGCTGTTGTTGCTGGCGCAGTTGCAAACGCTGCCCCACCAGTTCCCCTTGCTGACGTAACGAACGGGAGATCTCCTGCTCCTGTTGTTCAATAGCGGTGGTATCAAAACCTTGTTCCCGTAACGCTTGCAGCAACGCATTAATCTTCAGGCTTTGTGCGGTGAGCATTCGCCCCTGCGCCTGCCACATCTTTTCGTTATCGGCACTGGTCAGGTTCTGCGCGGCGAAAAGTTCCCAGGCGCTGGCTTCGCTCAACTGGCGCGCCATATTCATGGTAGGAATCAATGCCTGAGTATTGTCTTTTTCCACCTGGCTGATAAAGCGCAGGTTGTACCATCCCACCAGGGTACTGGTCAGGGTTAACAGCGCCATCAGGGCAAAGCCCATCCAGAGTCTTCGGGTCAGGGTTAAATTCACGGTCGGTGCACTTTAGGTGAAAAAGGTTGAGTCGCAAAGCGGAATGCATCTAGCATAAAGCCTTATTATTGATGAGGCTATCATGCGCGTACTGCTATTTTTACTTCTTTCCCTTTTCATGTTGCCGGCATTTTCGGCTGATAACCTGTTGCGCTGGCATGATGCGCAGCATTTCACGGTGCAAGCCTCTACGCCGCTTAAAGCCAAACGCGCATGGAAACTGTGCGCGCTTTATCCCAGCCTGAAAGATTCATATTGGTTATCGTTGAACTATGGTATGCAGGAGGCTGCTCGCCGCTACGGTGTGGATTTAAAAGTGCTGGAGGCAGGCGGCTACAGCCAGTTGGCTACCCAGCAAGCACAAATCGACCAGTGTAAACAGTGGGGCGCAGAGGCCATTTTGCTCGGTAGTAGCACGACCTCATTTCCCGACCTGCAAAAGCAGGTAGCAAGTCTGCCGGTGATCGAACTGGTAAATGCTATTGATGCTCCCCAGGTGAAAAGCCGCGTTGGTGTGCCCTGGTTTCAGATGGGCTATCAACCGGGGCGATATCTGGTGCAATGGGCGCACGGTAAACCACTGAATGTGCTGTTGATGCCCGGACCCGATAACGCCGGGGGCAGTAAGGAGATGGTCGAGGGTTTTCGCGCAGCCATTGCCGGAAGCCCGGTGCGTATTGTTGATATTGCGCTTGGTGATAACGATATTGAAATCCAGCGTAACCTGTTGCAGGAGATGCTGGAACGCCATCCAGAAATCGACGTCGTTGCCGGAACGGCCATTGCGGCAGAGGCGGCAATGGGGGAAGGGCGTAACCTGAAAACGCCGCTTACCGTGGTGTCGTTTTATCTTTCACATCAGGTGTATCGCGGGCTGAAGCGGGGAAGAGTGATTATGGCTGCCAGCGATCAAATGGTCTGGCAGGGGGAACTGGCAGTTGAGCAGGCCATCAGGCAATTACAGGGGCAATCGGTGTCTGATAATGTCAGCCCACCGATTTTAGTTCTGACGCCGAAAAATGCCGACCGAGAACATATCCGCCGCTCGCTGTCACCGGGGGGATTTCGTCCGGTCTATTTTTATCAGCACACATCAGCGGCTAAGAAATAACCTTCACCATGTTGCGTCACCAGTAAATCCGCGCTGAGTTTATGACGTAAACGACGAATTAACACATCGACGGTGCGCAGGTCAGGGTTTTCCACCCGACGCGCAGAAAGCATACGTAGCAGACGTTCACGGCTGAGAATTTCGCCCGGATTCGTCACAAATGCCACCAACATTTCATACTCTGCGCGGGTCAGTTTAATCGGCTCGCCATCCCGCTCCAGCGTATGGCGCGACACATTCAGGCAATAACCGGCAAAGCGATAGCAGTTGTCCTGAGTGTGCGGTTGAGCTTGTCGCGCGAGGTCGATTCGCCAGAGCAGATTTTTCACCCGTACTACCAGTTCGCGCAGTTCCAGCGGTTTGGTGACGTAATCGTCTGCGCCCATTTCCAGCCCAACAATACGGTCAATCCGATCGCTGCGTCCGGTAACCAGAATAATCCCCACCGTTGAGCGTTCTCGCAGGGCGCGGGTTAACATCAGGCCATTTTCATCGGGTAAGTTGATATCCAGCAGAATTAAATCTACCGGCTGATTCTGCATAATTTCCCGCAGCCCGGCACCGCTCGCTGTAACGGAAACGGTATACCCCTCCTGAGTGAAGTAAGATTGTAATCGCGCCTGGGTAACCGGCTCATCTTCAACAATAACAATGTGATGTGGCATCAGAGGGTTTTACTCATTCTGTTCATATCTGTTCATATTCTGCCGTAAGCCGTTCATCCTGACCAGTGCCGCTGTTCATATTTGCTCATTAAGATCGCTTCACTAAACCATAATTTTACAGGGGCTATTATGCGGAAACTCTGGAACGCGCTACGCCGACCCAGTGCTCGTTGGTCGGTACTGGCGCTGGTCGCAATTGGGATTGTGATTGGCATTGCGCTGATTGTATTGCCACACGTTGGGATCAAAGTCACCAGCACAACCGAATTTTGTGTCAGTTGCCACAGTATGCAACCGGTGTATGAAGAATATAAACAGTCGGTGCATTTCCAGAACGCCTCCGGCGTGCGAGCTGAATGCCATGACTGTCATATCCCGCCGGATATGCCAGGCATGGTGAAGCGTAAACTGGAAGCGAGCAATGATATCTACCAGACCTTTATTGCTCACTCCATTGATACACCTGAAAAATTCGAAGCCAAACGCGCGGAACTTGCCGAGCGTGAATGGGCGCGAATGAAAGAAAACAACTCGGCAACCTGCCGCTCCTGCCATAACTACGATGCGATGGATCATGCGAAGCAGCATCCTGAAGCGGCACGTCAGATGAAGGTGGCAGCGAAAGATAATCAATCCTGCATCGACTGTCATAAAGGTATTGCCCACCAGTTACCGGATATGAGTAGCGGCTTCCGTAAGCAGTTCGATGAGCTGCGCGCCAGTGCTAATGACAGTGGTGACACGCTGTACTCTATTGATATTAAGCCAATTTATGCGGCGAAAGGCGATAAAGAAGCCTCTGGTTCTCTGCTGCCTGCTTCGGAAGTGAAAGTCCTTAAACGTGACGGCGACTGGCTGCAAATTGAAATTACCGGCTGGACGGAAAGCGCCGGACGTCAGCGTGTACTCACCCAATTCCCAGGTAAACGCATCTTTGTTGCCTCGATTCGTGGTGATGTGCAGCAGCAGGTAAAAACGCTGGAGAAAACCACCGTTGCCGACACCAATACCGAGTGGAGCAAGTTGCAGGCCACTGCGTGGATGAAGAAAGGCGACATGGTGAACGATATCAAACCGATCTGGGCTTATGCGGATTCGTTGTACAACGGCACCTGTAACCAGTGCCACGGCGCACCGGAAATCGCCCACTTTGACGCTAACGGTTGGATCGGCACGCTCAACGGCATGATTGGCTTTACCAGTCTCGATAAACGTGAAGAACGCACCTTGTTGAAATATCTGCAAATGAATGCGTCTGACACCGCAGGTAAGGCTCACGGCGATAAGAAGGAAGAAAAATAATGAACAATAACGATCTCTTTCAGGCATCACGTCGGCGTTTTCTGGCACAACTCGGCGGCTTAACCGTCGCCGGGATGCTGGGGCCGTCATTGTTAACGCCGCGCCGTGCGACTGCGGCGCAAGCGGCGACTGACGCTGTCATCTCGAAAGAGGGCATTCTTACCGGGTCGCACTGGGGGGCTATCCGCGCGACGGTGAAGGATGGTCGCTTTGTGGCGGCAAAACCGTTCGAACTGGATAAATATCCGTCGAAAATGATTGCCGGATTGCCGGATCACGTACACAACGCGGCGCGTATTCGTTATCCGATGGTACGCGTGGACTGGCTGCGTAAGCGCCATCTCAGCGATACCTCCCAGCGCGGTGATAACCGTTTTGTGCGCGTGAGCTGGGATGAAGCCCTCGACATGTTCTATGAAGAACTGGAACGCGTGCAGAAAACTCACGGGCCGAGTGCCTTGCTGACCGCCAGTGGTTGGCAATCGACGGGGATGTTCCATAACGCTTCGGGGATGCTGGCGAAAGCTATTGCCTTGCATGGTAATAGCGTTGGTACGGGCGGAGATTACTCTACCGGTGCTGCGCAGGTGATCCTGCCGCGCGTGGTTGGCTCAATGGAAGTGTATGAACAGCAAACCTCCTGGCCGCTGGTATTGCAGAACAGCAAAACCATTGTGCTGTGGGGCTCTGATTTGCTGAAAAACCAGCAAGCGAACTGGTGGTGCCCGGATCACGATGTTTATGAATATTACGCGCAGCTAAAAGCGAAAGTCGCCGCCGGTGAAATTGAGGTCATCAGCATCGATCCGGTTGTCACATCCACCCATGAGTATCTGGGGCGCGAGCATGTGAAGCACATTGCGGTTAACCCGCAAACTGATGTGCCGCTGCAACTGGCGCTGGCGTATACGCTGTACAGTGAAAACCTGTACGACAAAAACTTCCTCGCTAACTACTGTGTGGGTTTTGAGCAGTTCCTGCCGTACCTGCTGGGTGAGAAAGACGGTCAGCCGAAAGATGCCGCATGGGCTGAAAAACTGACCGGCATTGATGCCGAAACCATTCGTGGGCTGGCGCGGCAGATGGCGGCGAACAGAACGCAAATTATTGCTGGCTGGTGCGTGCAGCGTATGCAGCACGGTGAACAGTGGGCGTGGATGATTGTGGTTCTGGCGGCGATGCTGGGGCAAATTGGCCTGCCAGGTGGTGGCTTTGGTTTTGGCTGGCACTATAACGGCGCAGGCACGCCGGGGCGTAAAGGCGTTATTCTTAGTGGTTTCTCCGGCTCTACGTCGATTCCGCCTGTTCACGACAACAGTGATTACAAAGGCTACAGCAGCACCATTCCGATTGCCCGTTTTATCGATGCGATCCTCGAACCGGGGAAAGTGATCAACTGGAACGGTAAATCGGTAAAACTGCCGCCGCTGAAAATGTGTATTTTTGCCGGAACTAACCCATTCCATCGCCATCAGCAGATCAACCGCATTATTGAAGGCTGGCGCAAGCTGGAAACGGTTATCGCCATAGATAACCAGTGGACCTCAACCTGCCGCTTTGCCGATATCGTGCTGCCTGCGACCACGCAGTTTGAGCGTAACGATCTCGACCAGTACGGCAACCACTCCAACCGTGGCATTATCGCCATGAAACAGGTGGTGCCGCCGCAGTTCGAGGCGCGCAACGACTTTGATATTTTCCGCGAGCTGTGCCGTCGCTTTAATCGCGAAGAAGCCTTTACCGAAGGGCTGGACGAAATGGGCTGGCTGAAACGCATCTGGCAGGAAGGTGTACAACAAGGCAAAGGACGCGGCGTTCATCTGCCAGCGTTTGATGACTTCTGGAATAACAAAGAGTACGTCGAGTTTGACCATCCGCAGATGTTTGTTCGCCACCAGGCATTCCGCGAAGATCCGGATCTCGAACCGCTGGGCACGCCGAGTGGCCTGATTGAGATCTACTCGAAAACCATCGCCGATATGAACTACGACGATTGTCAGGGGCATCCGATGTGGTTTGAGAAAATCGAACGCTCCCACGGTGGGCCCGGCTCGCAGAAGTATCCGTTGCATCTGCAATCTGTGCATCCGGATTTCCGACTTCACTCGCAGTTATGTGAGTCGGAAACTCTGCGTCAGCAATATACGGTAGCGGGTAAAGAGCCAGTGTTCATTAACCCGCAGGATGCCAGCGCGCGCGGTATTCGTAACGGTGATGTGGTACGCGTCTTTAACGCTCGCGGTCAGGTGTTGGCAGGGGCAGTAGTTTCTGACCGCTATGCACCCGGCGTGGCACGAATTCACGAAGGGGCATGGTACGATCCAGATAAAGGCGGCGAGCCTGGTGCACTGTGCAAATACGGTAACCCCAACGTGCTGACCATCGACATCGGTACTTCGCAGCTGGCGCAGGCGACCAGTGCGCACACTACGCTGGTGGAAATTGAGAAGTACAATGGAGCAGTGGAGCAGGTGACGGCGTTTAACGGCCCTGTGGAGATGGTGGCGCAGTGCGAATATGTTCCCGCGTCGCAGGTGAAATCATGACCACGCTGACAGCACAACAGATTGCCTGTGTTTACGCCTGGCTGGCGCAGTTGTTCTCCCGTGAACTGGACGATGAACAACTGACGCAAATCGCCAGTGCGCAGATGGCTGAATGGTTTTCGTTGCTGAAAAGCGAACCGCCGCTGGCTGCGGCGGTGAATGAGCTGGAAAACTGTATTGCCACGCTGACAGTACGTGACGATGCCCGTCTGGAACTGGCCGCTGACTTTTGCGGCCTGTTTCTGATGACCGACAAACAAGCGGCGCTGCCGTATGCATCGGCCTACAAACAGGACGAGCAAGAGATTAAACGCTTGTTAGTTGAGGCAGGGATGGAAACCAGCGGCAATTTCAACGAACCGGCAGATCATCTGGCGATCTATCTCGAATTGCTCAGCCATCTGCATTTTTCGCTGGGAGAGGGGACCGTTCCTGCGCGAAGAATCGACAGTTTGCGGCAAAAAACACTGACGGCGCTGTGGCAATGGTTACCAGAGTTTGTTGTGCGTTGTCGTCAGTATGACAGCTTTGGTTTTTACGCGGCACTAAGCCAGTTATTGCTGGTGTTAGTGGAGAGCGACCACCAAAACAGATAACGTCGTTTGTGCGCCTGAAAAGACGCGTTTAGCGTCGCATCAGGCATTATGGGGCAGTTGCCGGATGCGTCATCACATCCGGCAAACACACATCACGGATGAGCTACAAACCGGGAAAGTCGCTGGCGCAGCAGGCGGTTTTCCTGCTTCAGGTGCGCAATATCATCCATTAACGTCAGCGCCACCGCGATCCCAGGCCAGTCCAGAGCCAGTTCATGACGCAGGCGTACTGCGCGTTGCACCACGATGGCGGCATGGTCGTCAAATACCCAGGTTGTTTCCTGGATCTCACGCGGTTCAACCACCCCCAAACCGACAATTTCATTCAACTCCTCTTCAGAGATGCCGGTATGCAGGCAAAATTCGGTAATAGTAAAAGTCACCGTAACATTAGCCATTATGCTTTCCCCCAATCTTTACGTGGATCAAAAGACGACTGGGCGTCTGCCAGTTGCTGCCACAGCGCGGCAGTGTTTTCATCCGGTTTCGGCGGCATCACGATTTTCAGTACCGCATACAGATCGCCGGTCTGTTTTTTGCTCACCAGACCTTTGCCTTTAACGCGCAATCGTTGCCCGGCCTGGCTGCCTGGCGGGATAGTCAGCAAAATGCTTTCTTTCAGTGTTGGAACGGTGACTTTAGCACCCAGCGCCGCTTCCCACGGGCTAACCGGCACTACAATTTCCAGATCATGGCCGACAATATCGAACAGCGGATGTGGCGCAATATGAATCACCAGCCACAAATCGCCATTTGGACCGCCGTTTTCGCCCGGCGTCCCCTGGCCTTTCAGACGGATGCGTTGACCATTGCCGACGCCCGCCGGGATCTTGACATTCAGCGTTTTCGGAATTTCCTGTTCGATCATGCCAAAGGCGTTATAAACCGGCAGGTTATAGCTGATGGTACGCTTATGCTCAGTAAGCGTTTCTTCGAGGAATACCGCCACTTCGATTTCAATATCGTGGCCGCGTGTGGCGGGGCGTTGACGGCTCTGGCGGGCATGCTGACCGAAAATTGACGAGAAGATATCGTCAAAATCTTCGGCGTTAAAACTCTGACCGTCGCTATGATGGAACTGACGGTTAAATTGCGGATCGTTGCGATGTTGCCACATCTGATCATACTCAGCGCGACGTTGTTCATCACTTAACACTTCCCAGGCTTCAGCGACCTCTTTGAAGCGGGCTTCGGCATCCGGTTCTTTGCTGACATCAGGATGGTATTTGCGGGCCAGTCGACGATAGGCGGTCTTGATTGTCTTGAGATCGTCCGTCGGTTTCACGCCCATGATGGCGTAATAATCCTTTAATTCCATAGCGTTATCTCGCGTAAATCAACACAAATTGAAGGAACCCCTGTAAGGTAACTCCTATAAGTGTAGGGTAATCCTCAAAATTTCATATGCCAACACAGAATATGTTATTGAAATCATCGCGGAGAGGAGGTCGCCTCAAGGTGGGGTGCTGAACATATTTTAAACAGGTGAAAAAGGGTGAGCGATTTTTGATAGTGGAACCAGGCACTTTAAGTTTAACTGGGGCGTCATTATTTATTAAATTTTATAGGCGCTATATATGAGTAGTAATATACATGGAATTAGTTGCACTGCAAATAATTATTTGAAACAAGCCTGGAACAATATAAAAAATGAGCACGAAAAAAATCAAAAATATTCAATCACGCTTTTTGAAAACACACTGGTGTGTTTTATGCGGTTGTATAAAGAAATCAGACGTCAAAAAGCTGAAGACTACATTCCATGCCTGGAATGCGATTCACTAGAAAAAGAATTTGAGGAAATGCAGAATGATAATGATTTATCATTATTTTTGAGAACATTGCGTACTAATGATACAGAAACTTATTCAGGGGTTTCAGAAGGTATTACATATACTATACAATATGTTCGAGATATTGATATTGTTAGAGTGTCCTTGCCGGGCAGAGGTTCAGAGTCTATCACAGATTTTAAAGGTTATTATTGGTATGGCTTTATGGAATATATTGAAAACATTAATGCGTGTGATGATGTTTTTTCTGAGTATTGTTTAGATGATGAAAATATGAGTATCCAGCCAGAATGGATAAATACGCCGGGAATATCTGATTTAGATACTGGTATTGATTTGTCTGGTATATCTTTTATTCAGAGTGAAATTAATAAAACTTATGGATTAAAATACGCTCCAGTAGATGGCGATGGCTATTGTCTGTTAAGGGCCATACTGGTTTTAAAAGAACATGAGTATTCATGGGCGCTGGGCAGCCATAAGACGCAAAAGCAAGTATACGAAGAGTTTATTAAAATTGTTGATAAACAAACGATCGAGGCTCTTGTTGATACGGCATTCAATGATCTCAGGGAAGATGTAAAGACATTATTCGGCGTTAATCTACAATCTGACAACAAAATTCAGGGGCAGGGTGGTTTTTTATCATGGAGTTTTTTGTCTTTTAAAAAAGAATTTATTGATAGTTGCTTGAATGACAAAAAATGCATACTGCATTTACCCGAGTTTATATTTAATGATAATAAGGCACGCCTTGTTTTAGACACCGACCCAGAGCAGAAGGTTAATGAGGTGAAAAATTTCCTCACTGCTCTTTCAGATAGCATTTGCTCATTATTTATTGTTAATAGTAATGTGGCATCAATCTCCTTAGGGAATGAATCCTTTTCAACAGATGACGACCTTGAGTATGGGTATTTAATAAACACTGGCAATCATTATGACGTTTACCTCCCTCCTGAACTTTTTGCTCAGGCTTACGAGTTAAACAATAAGGAAAGGAATGCGCAAATTGATTTTTTAACTCGTTATGCAATTTACTGACAAAGGCATGTGCTAAAAACCATTGTTATTAGCCTCACTTCTCTTATTATTGGTACTATTGCCTCTGTATTAGTAACGCCGCTGATATTCTGTTTAGCCACAGGTGTAATCATCAGCGGCGTACGCGAGGCAGGGAGCTAATCAGGCATAGTTTGCGTCAAACCTTGCCTGTTTTTAAAGATGTATATAGAAAAACAGGCATTCAACAAGCCATTTTGCGAACCTGTTCCCGGAAAAATGTCATATTTCTGTCACACTCTTTAGTGATTGATAACAAAAGAGGTGCCAGGAATGAACAAAACGCTAATCGCCGCAACTGTGGCAGGGATAGTTTTACTCGCTTCAAATGCTCAGGCACAAACCGTACCGGAAGGCTATCAGCTACAGCAAGTGCTCATGATGAGCCGCCATAACTTACGTGCGCCGCTGGCGAACAATGGCAGTGTGCTGGAGCAGTCTACGCCGAATAAATGGCCCGAATGGGACGTCCCCGGTGGGCAACTCACCACCAAAGGTGGCGTGCTCGAAGTGTATATGGGCCATTACATGCGTGAATGGCTGGCACAGCAGGGGATGGTGAAATCGGGGGAATGCCCGCCGCCGGACACCGTTTATGCCTATGCCAATAGTCTGCAACGTACCGTTGCGACCGCACAGTTCTTTATTACCGGCGCATTCCCGGGGTGTGATATTCCTGTGCATCACCAGGAAAAAATGGGCACTATGGACCCAACCTTTAACCCGGTGATCACCGATGATTCCGCCGCATTCAGTGAACAGGCGGTGGCGGCAATGGAGAAAGAGCTCAGCAAACTCCAGCTTACCGACAGCTACCAACTACTGGAAAAAATCGTTAACTATAAAGATTCCCCTGCCTGTAAAGAGAAACAACAGTGTTCGCTGGTGGATGGCAAAAATACCTTTAGCGCCAAGTATCAACAAGAACCAGGTGTTTCCGGGCCGCTGAAAGTCGGCAACTCGCTGGTAGATGCGTTTACTTTGCAATATTACGAAGGTTTTCCGATGGATCAGGTGGCCTGGGGAGAAATCAAATCTGACCAGCAGTGGAAGGTGTTGTCGAAGCTTAAAAACGGCTACCAGGACAGCCTGTTTACCTCACCGGAAGTGGCGCGCAATGTTGCGAAACCGCTGGTCAGTTATATCGACAAAGCTCTGGTCACCGATCGCACCAGCGCACCGAAAATTACAGTGTTGGTTGGGCACGACTCCAACATTGCCTCTCTGTTAACGGCGCTGGATTTCAAACCGTATCAGTTGCATGACCAGAACGAACGCACGCCGATTGGCGGCAAAATCGTTTTCCAGCGTTGGCATGACAGCAAAGCCAATCGCGATTTGATGAAAATTGAATATGTGTATCAGAGTGCGGAACAGTTACGTAATGCCGATGCGTTAACCCTGCAGGCACCTGCTCAGCGTGTGACGCTGGAATTAAGCGGTTGCCCGATAGATGCCAACGGTTTCTGCCCAATGGATAAGTTTGATAGCGTGTTGAATGAGGCGGTGAAATAACAGAAAACTCCCCCGCGAGAAGTGGGGGAGTCGCTGGTTAAACGTTTTTACGTTCGATGGTCTGTTCGCCCCAAAAAAGCGAATCTTTATCGGTCTTAGCAAAGGCTTTGACTAACACTTCATCGCTACCTTCTTCCCAAATCTTTTCCGCCATTTTTTCGTCGTACCCGGCGACTTCGAAAATGGCCTCGGCTATTTCCGGCGACGTATTGCGCAGAGATGCCCATTCACCGACGTGATGAGCTTTCGCTTCTTGAGTTGGCATGCGTATCCTCCTGTTGAAGATTAGCCGTTAAGTTTAACTGCCAGACCTGCGACATATTCCCCTTGATAACGAGCAATAGACAGTTCTTCCTGGCTTGGCTGGCGTGAGCCGTCACCGCCTGCGATGGTGGTTGCGCCGTACGGCGTACCGCCGCGAACCTGTGAAACGTCAAATAATTCCTGCGCTGCGTAGCCAATGGGGACAATTACCATGCCGTGATGCGCAAGGGTCGTCCAGGTTGAAGTAATAGTTTGTTCCTGACCGCCGCCAGTACCGGTGGAACTAAAGACGCTCGCCAGTTTTCCGTATAGTGCGCCGGAAGCCCACAGGCCGCCCGTCTGGTCGAGGAAGGTACGCATTTGACCGGACATGTTGCCAAAGCGGGTAGGTGTACCAAAAATAATGGCGTCGTAATCGGCCAGTTCTTGCGGGGTTGCAACCGGTGCAGTTTGCGTTTTACCGCCTGCTTTTTCAAATAATTGCGGCGGCATGGTTTCCGGTACACGCTTAACGACAACTTCTGCGCCATCGACTTTGCTTGCACCCTCAGCGACTGCGCGTGCCATCGTTTCAATATGTCCGTACATGGAATAATAAAGCACCAGAACTTTAGCCATTTCTAACCACTCCTCGTGTTATCTCTATTCCGTAGCGATTCGCTACCACTTATTTAAAGATAAGACGTCCTTTTCAGAGTGCAAATTTCACAACCACTTATTTGATTTATAACAACTTTCACAAGCACGTAATTTTGTCGCAAAATGACACATTTTTATCTCATCGCGTTTTTTTAATCATAAGAGCGGCTTATGGATAATTATTTGAGATGATATCTATTCTCGCTAAGAAGCTGTTGCAGGATATTACCAAACGCGGGTCTGCCCGCGTCAGTTCACTAAGCTTAGTCCCACGTAGCGAAAATATGGCAGCCGCCATACGCCGCGTTAATTCTATGCAATATGATGTCTATACCCAGACGGAGGTCAGTAATGGCAAACCATCGAGGCGGTTCCGGCAATTTTGCAGAAGACCGCGAAAGAGCATCAGAAGCAGGTAAAAAAGGTGGACAGCACAGCGGGGGTAATTTCAAGAATGACCCGCAGCGCGCATCTGAAGCAGGTAAAAAAGGTGGCAAGAGCAGTCACGGCAAAAGCGACAACTAGCCGGGCTAATCAATGACGAATGCATTTTTTTCTTAGGCTCGTCAAAAAGTCATCACCGCCGGTAATCCCGGCGGTTTTCTGTTTATGGCTCCTGATGAACAACTTCTGGCGGTGGAACGTCAACCAACTTTCTGCTTAACAACGCATTGAGTAAAATCGCGCCAAAGGTTGCTGTACCAATCCCTCCCAACGTAAAACCGCCCAGCGTGAGAGCAAAATCACCCGCGCCCAGCACTAAGGTTACTGCGACCATAATCAAATTACCGTTCTGGCTTAAATCGACACGGTTTTGTACCCATATCCTTGCGCCTGCGACGGCAATCAGCCCGAACACAACAATTGATGCACCACCAATCACCGCGGCCGGAATGGTATGAATCAGCGCGCCAAATTTCGGTGAAAAGCCCAACAGCATGGCGATGACGGCAGCAGCGACAAACACCAGCGTCGAGTAGACTTTTGTCACGGCCATTACACCGATATTCTCGGCGTAGGTGGTTACGCCGCTGCCACCGACAGAACCAGAAAGCATCGTCGCCAGCCCATCACCGACGAATGCCCGCCCCATATACGGGTCCATATTGCGTCCGGTCATCCCGGCGACCGCCTTGAGATGACCTAAGTTTTCCGCCACCAGAATCACTGCCACGGGCGCAATCAGCATCATTGCCTGACTATTAAAAGCAGGAGTGGAAAAATGTGGCAAACCGAACCAGGCAGCATGGCTGACGAGAGTAAAATCGACGGCTTTTCCCAGCCCTAAAAGGTTGGTCATCACGCCATACAGCAGACAGGCGACAATTAAACCTACGAGAATCAATAACCGCTGGATCATGCCACGGGTAAACACCGCCACCAGCCCAATACACAGCACCGTCATTACCGCCATCCAGCTATCAAAGGCCGAAGCCGATACACTTTTCACTGCGATAGGCGCTAAGTTCAGGCCAATCGCCATCACCACCGCACCCGTCACCACCGGCGGCATTAGTCGTTCAATCCAGCGTGTACCAATTTTCATCACCACCAGGCCAATGACGGTATAAACCAGCCCACAGGCGATAATCCCGCCCAGCGCAATGCTGATATTCGGGTTAATGCCCTGACCGTTAAAGCCCGTCGCGGCAATCACCACGCCGACAAAAGCCGCGCTGGAACCGAGATAACTGGGGACGCGCCCGCCGGTAATAAAGAAAAACAGTAACGTGCCGATCCCCGACATTAAAATGGAAAGATTGGGATCCAGCCCCATCAGAATCGGCATTAACACCGTCGCGCCAAACATCGCCACCGCGTGTTGAACGCCCATTACTGCCGTCTGAGCAAACGGCAATCGTTCATCCGGCGCGACCACGCCGCTCTCTGTAGAGGTCGATTTTAACTGCCAGTGAGGAAAACCGAACATTGCCATCAGCTGTCTCCTTAAGGAGGTTAACAAGCAGGGCGCATCAGCGCGTGATAACTGCGATCGAACCACACCAGCCCGTAGGGTGTGGTGTGACGATGAATCGCTTCGATGGCGCAAAACAGAATGTCGTGGGTGCCGACGCTCACCACCTGGCTGATACGGCAGTCAAACGAAACCAGAGCCTCTTCCAGTTGCGGGCATCCGGTCACCCCCGTCTGCCAGCGGGCGGCGGCAAAGCGGTGTTCCATGGGCGTTTTGCCGCCAAAAAGGTTTGAAAGCGGCTCCTGCCCGGCGCTCAGTGTATTTACACACAGCGTTCGATTTTCATTGAATACCGGCCAGACGGACGCCCCACGATTCAGGCACACCAGTAATGTGGGCGGCGTGTCGGTCACGCTGCAGACGGCGCTGGCGGTGAACCCGGCGCGCCCGGCTGGACCGTCCGTGGTGATGATATTGACCGCCGCGCCCATACAGGACATCGCATCGCGAAAGGTTTGTTGATCAACTATGTTCATAGTTTGCTCCTTACAACAGCCCGCAGGCTTCTTCAAAGGACAGACGTGGCAGGCGCGCAAAAAGTTTGCTGCTATCGCCATAGCCGATATTAATCAGCAGATTGCTCTTCAGCGTGCTGCCCGCAAAAAAGGCGTCGTCAACGTGTTGACGGTCAAAACCCGACATCGGGCCGGTATCCAGTCCCAGCGCACGGCAAGCGACGATCAGATAGGCCGCCTGCATGGAACTGTTGCGAAACGCTGTTTCTTCGGCAAGTTGTGGGCTGGAGGTAAACCAACTGCGGGCATCGCCGTGAGGAAACAGTTGCGGTAACCGTTCATAAAATTCACTGTCCCAGGCGACGATAGCGGTGACGGGCGCGGTCAGGGTTTTTTGCAGATTGCCGCTGGAAAGTGCCGGGCGCAGACGTTCTTTTCCTTCTGCCGTGCGGATAAACACGATCCGTGCCGGAGAACAGTTAGCTGATGTCGGCCCCCATTTCATCAGGGCATAAATCTCCCGTAACGTCTCATCGCTGACGGGTGTCTCCCGCCAGCCGTTGTGAGTGCGGGCATCGGTGAACAAGGTGCTAAGCGCACCTGGGCTAACGGCTTCGTTCATAGCAATTCCTTACAGGGCGGCTTCACGGTGATGTAACAGGCTGGCAAGCCCGTTGAGTAACAGAGCATTAAACGTTTCGGGATCGGTCACGTTGCAGGCGTGTCCGCCATAGGGCATCACCATTTTCTGGCTATCGGGCAGGGCGGCATGAAGTTCACTGGAACATGCTGTTGGCACCAGCAGATCATCACTGGCGCAGATGATTTGCACCGGGCAGCGGATGCGATCCGCATGGTGACTAAAGTCAGCGCGTTTGAGGGCGTTAAGTCGACGCAGTAAATTATTTTTGCCCTGAAAATGCGCCAGTGCCAGCGCGTCTTCTGCCTCCAGGCGAGGTACGCGGGCCGCCATCCAGTCGGCGGGATAGAGGAACAACGGCTGCGCTTCCACCCATGCCTGCGCGCCGCCGCTATACAGTAATCGTTCGCGAACCTGAAAACAGCGGCGCGTATGGGCGTTTATTCGTAGCCAGCCGTTAACGCTGATCAGCACAGTTACCGACGCGGGATAATCCAGCGCCAGCTGCATTCCCACCAGCGCACCGAGCGCATGGCCGACCACCGCGTAATGCTCAATCCCTGCGGCTACCAGCGCCTGATGCAGTTCCGCTGCCATCTGGGCGATACTGTAATCTTCTGCCAGTGTGTCGGGATTATTGCCGGTGCCGCGCTGGTCGTAACAGACTACCTGATACTCCTGCTCCAGCACCGCCAGTTGCGGTAACCAGTAACTGCCGCTACCGCCAAGACCCGAAATCAACACCACTACGGGCGCATCAGCATAAGGGGGAGGTGAGAGTGAAAGTTTCATCGCGGCCTCACTTGGCGATATGCGCAATTGTGGCGATTTCCACCAGCGCGTCAGGTTTTACCAGTCCGCACTGAATGCAGAATCGCGCCGGTTTATCACCCGGAAAAAACTCGGCGTAGATTTCGTTAATCGCGGCGTAATTTTTCCAGTCGGTAATAAAGATGCTGTTGAAGGTCACATCCGCCATCGTGCCACCCGCCGTCTCGATCACCTTGCGGATAGTTTCCAGAACGTGGCGGGTTTGCGCCTTTGGGTCATCGGCAAACAGCACGTTGTTATGTTGATCAAAAGCCAGCGTACCGGAGACATACACCACGCCATCAGCCAGCGTGCCGGGAACGAAGGGGGCCAGCGGTGCGCTGCTGCCAGCGGGAATAATTACGGATTTTGGCATCGTTAAACTCCTTAAGCGATACGAGCAAAGGATGTGGGAGAAAGCGCGTCGCAGAACGTTTCGACGTCGCTGACCCAGCCAAAAAAGGTTTCGATATTGAACAACGCGGCTTTCTGTGCAAATTCCGGCCCCGCCTGGTGTGTTGCGTCTTCCAGCACCACGCCGAAATACTCCAGAAAAAAGCCATCGCGTAGCGTCGATTCGACGCAGACGTTGGTAGCGATACCGGTGAAAACCAGATGGCGTATTCCACGGCTGCGCAAAATGCTGTCCAGCGGTGTATTGAAGAAACCGCTGTAGCGCGGCTTCGGCAGCACAATATCGCCAGGCTGCGGCACCAGTTCATCCACCAGTTGATAATCCCAGGAGCCTTTCGCCAGCAATTTCCCCTGCAGCTGCGGCTGCTTACGCATGGTTTTCAGGGCGTTCGATTTATGAAAATTCGGTGAGCCGGGTCCGCCAGCTTCGACATACTGTTCATCCCAGCCATTTTGAAACCAGATGATCAGCATCCCTGCCGCTCGCGCTGCGGTCACGGCGGTTTGAATGTTGGCAATGACCGGGCGAGTGGTTGAGACATCAAACCCGGCGAGATCTAAGTAGCCGCCTGGCGTGGCATAAGCGTTTTGCATATCCACCACGATCAGCGCACTTTGCTGCGGATCGAAGGTAATGGCTTCCGGTCGAGCGGTTAAGGTTGTCATCATGCCACCTCCTGAGTCAGCGCAGGGAGATGGGCGCGGCACTGCATCAGTGGTTGAATGCGCTCGCCGAAGGTTTCGATTCCCGACAGAAAATCATCGAAGGTCAACAGCACGCCTTCGGCACCAGGCACGCTTGCGACTTCATCTAACATGCGCGCGACACTGGCGTAAGAACCGACTAATGTCCCCATATTGATGTTTACCGCCGAAGTGGGATCGGCCATCTGACGGACGTTGGTGTCAGTACCGGAGCGGGTATCTTTCTGACTTTGTTCGGTTAGCCAGCTTAACGCCTCTTCATCCGCGCCCGCTTTGTAGTGTTCCCATTTGGCGCGAGCGGCATCGTCGGTTTCATCGGCAATCACCATAAACAACACATAAGAGCCAACGTCGCGCCCGGTTTGCTCTGCGGCCTGTTTCATCCGCACAGCGGTCGGGGCGAAAGCCGTGGGTGTATTTACGCCTTTGCCGAAACAGAAGTTGAAATCGGCATACTGAGCGGAGAACGCCATGCCAGCGTCGCTTTGCCCGGCGCAGATCACTTTCATGGGGACACTCGGTTGCGGACTGACGCGACAATCATTCATGGTGAAAAAATCGCCTTTAAAATCGCTTTTCCCCGTGCCCCACAGGTCGCGCAGCACCTGAACATATTCGGTGAGATAGTCGTAACGACGGGAGAAATAGTCATCGCCAGGCCAGATACCCATCTGCTCATACTCGGGCTTTTGCCAGCCAGTCACGAGGTTGACGCCAAAACGCCCGCCAGAGATGGAGTCGATGGTTGCGGCCATACGGGCGACGATTGCCGGAGGTAACGTTAAGGTGGCAGCAGTGGCGTAAATCTGAATGCGCGAGGTCACGGCCGCCAGCCCCGCCATCAAGGTGAACGACTCAAGGTTGTGATCCCAGAACTCAGTTTTGCCGCCAAAGCCACGCAGTTTGATCATCGACAGGGCGAAATCGAAATGGTAGTGCTCCGCTTTTTGCACAATGGCTTTATTCAGTTCAAAGGTCGGCATGTACTGCGGCGCGTGGGTCGAAATGAGCCAGCCGTTGTTGCCAATAGGTACGAATACGCCAATTTTCATCATCAACCTCTCTTCGTCTCGTAAAGTGAAAGTCAGACGGGGCGCTGCATCCTGCATATCCTTTTCAGCCGCGTATTGGCTTGTTTGCAAAGCGGATGCCAGTTTTTAAAAAGTTAATGTTGTTAATATGTTAACAACGCGTTATCTAAAATATCTGGTAAAAAGTGGACTAAACGGTCAAAACAGTTGCACATAAAACATGCATCTGTGCGCGATGAGAGTGCAGAAGGTCGAGGCCGGGCGGGGGTTTTGCTATCCTGTTGCCAATCTACAAGAGGGGAGAGCGCATGACGCAAGGCGCAGTGAAAACAACGGGTAAACGTTCGCGCGCAGTAAGCGCGAAGAAAAAAGCGATTCTTAGCGCAGCACTGGACACTTTTTCACAATTCGGTTTTCACGGCACAAGGCTGGAGCAGATCGCAGAGTTGGCGGGTGTTTCAAAAACCAATCTGCTGTATTACTTTCCGTCAAAAGAGGCGCTGTATATTGCCGTGCTGCGGCAGATTCTCGATATCTGGCTGGCACCGTTAAAAGCGTTTCGAGAAGATTTCGCCCCGCTGGCGGCGATCAAAGAGTACATCCGTCTGAAGCTGGAAGTCTCCCGCGATTATCCGCAGGCTTCGCGCCTGTTCTGTATGGAGATGCTGGCAGGCGCGCCGCTGTTAATGGATGAACTGACGGGCGATTTGAAGGCATTAATTGATGAGAAATCGGCGCTGATTGCCGGTTGGGTCAAAAGCGGCAAACTCGCGCCGATTGATCCGCAGCATTTGATTTTTATGATTTGGGCTTCCACTCAACATTACGCCGATTTTGCCCCTCAGGTGGAGGCGGTGACAGGCGCGACGTTGCGCGATGAGGTATTTTTCAATCAAACGGTTGAAAACGTGCAGCGGATTATTATTGAGGGGATTCGACCACGTTAAAGATGCCGGAGGAGGTTGTAACATCCTCCGGCTACCTGTTTAACCGATCGTCATTAAACTGGCGTTACCGCCAGCGGCAGCGGTATTCACACTCAGCGAACGTTCGATATACAGCCGTTCCAGAAGGATATTGCTTTCGCCACGGGCAAAACCCTGCACCGAAACAATTGCGCCATCCCGCGCAGCAACGGCTTCAAACAATGCGCGAAGCTGATCCGAATCACCGTGGAAGATCACCGCATCAAAGGGTTGAGCGGTTATATTTTCCGCTTTCGCCAGTTGAATACGTTCGCTGACTGCCGATGGCAATGCCTTTACTAGCTGACGATGCAGCGCGTCATCCGGCCACAGTACCTGGCTGCCCACCGCCAGCACGGCGGCGAGCTGAGTCAGCGCATCCTGCTCATCATCGGCAATACACAACACGCGCTCACGCGGCAGCAGCGTCCAGGTGTTGCGTTCACCCGTCGGCCCCGGCAGCAATCGTTGTGTTCCTGCCTGCGCCAGCTCGCCATATTGCGTACATAACGCCTGCAATTCTGGACGATTTGCTGCCCATTCCCGCAGTGCATTTAGCGGCTGAGTCAATGCGGCTTTCAACTGTGCATCGACCGGATACTCTGCATCCTGACGCGCGAGCGTCACTGCCAGCGCACTTTCCGGGCGATTCGCCAGCAGACGGTAGAGATAGAGCGGACCGCCTGCTTTCGGCCCGGTACCGGACAACCCTTCGCCGCCGAATGGCTGCACACCCACCACTGCGCCCACCATATTACGGTTAACATACAGGTTACCAACATGGGCCGAGCCAGTGACCTGGGCGATGGTTTCATCAATACGCGTATGGACACCAAGCGTCAGACCATAGCCGGAAGCGTTAATCTGCTCGATCAGCTCTGGTAGCTGGTTACGGTTGTAACGCACCACATGCAGCACCGGACCAAAGACCTCTTTTTGCAATTCGGCAAAGTCATCCAGTTCGATCAGCGTCGGGGCGACAAAGGTGCCGCTTTGCCATTCACGGGCATCTTCGCTGTTTTCCCGCACCGCCTGGAACACCGGACGGCCTTTGCTACGCATGGTCTGAATATGGCGCTCAATATTGGCTTTCGCTTCGCTATCAATCACCGGACCGATATCGGTGGTCAGGCGACCCGGATTACCCATCCGGCATTCGGCCATTGCGCCGCGCAGCATTTTCAACGTGTGGTCGGCAATCTCATCTTGCAGGCACAGCACGCGCAGCGCCGAACAACGCTGACCCGCACTGTCGAACGCCGAGGCCAGTACATCCACGACGACCTGTTCGGTCAGTGCTGAAGAATCGACAATCATCGCGTTCATGCCGCCGGTTTCAGCGATGAGCGGAATAGGGCGACCCTGAGCGTCCAGGCGGCTGGCGATATTGCGCTGCAGTAACGTAGCGACTTCGGTTGAACCGGTAAACATCACCCCGCGTACGCGATCATCACCCGTCAGTTGCGCGCCCACGGTTTCCCCCTGACCTGGCAGCAACTGCACCACGCCTGGCGGTACACCCGCTTCCAGCAAAATGGCGATCCCTTGCGCGGCAATCAGCGGCGTTTGTTCTGCCGGTTTTGCCAGCACGCTGTTACCTGCCGCCAGTGCGGCAGCAATCTGCCCGGTGAAAATAGCCAGCGGGAAGTTCCACGGACTGATACACACCACAGGCCCTAATGGACGGTGGGTTTCGTTAGCGAAATCATCCCGCACCTGTCCGGCATAGTAGTGGAGAAAATCGACCGCTTCGCGCACTTCGGCAATGGCGTTACTGAAGGTTTTTCCGGCTTCACGCACCAGAATACCAATCAGTTGCTGCATCTGGCTTTCCATTAGCACGGCAGCGCGATGCAAAATCGCCGCGCGTTCAACCGGAGGAGTGGCAAACCAGATTGGCGCGTTATTAACCGCACTTTCCAGCGCCTGTTCTACCTCACGCGGCGTGGCTTCACGCACAAAGCCCACAATATCTTTCGGTTCCGCAGGGTTAATAACGGGCGACATCTCACCTGCCGCTACCGGTTGTTCCAGCATTGGCAAGGCCTGCCATTTTTGCAGTGCACTATTGAGCAGGGCAGAAGAGAGCGAGGCCAGCCGGTGTTCGTTAGCGAGATCCAGCCCTGCCGAGTTGTCGCGCCCGTGACCGTAAAGATCGCGCGGCAGGGGAATTTTCGGATGCGGTAATCCAGTTTGCCCTTCCTGTTGCGCCAGTTTTTCTACAGCAGTGACCGGATCGGCGACCAGTTCATCCAGTGGCAAAGAGGTGTCGGCAATACGGTTAACAAACGAGGTGTTAGCACCGTTTTCCAGCAGGCGACGCACCAGATACGCCAACAGCGTTTCATGGGTACCGACCGGAGCATAAATACGACACGGACGGTTAAGTTTGCCGTCGGCAACTTTCCCGGTGACCTGCTCATACAGTGGCTCGCCCATACCATGCAGGCACTGGAACTCGTACTGACCCGGATAGTAGTTCTGACCTGCCAGTTGATAAATCGCTGCCAGCGTATGGGCGTTGTGCGTCGCGAACTGCGGGTAGATTAGATTCGGCACCGCCAGCAGCTTTTTCGCACAGGCGAGATATGAAACGTCGGTATACACCTTGCGGGTATAAACCGGATAGCCTTCAAGGCCGTCCATCTGCGCACGCTTGATTTCACTATCCCAGTACGCGCCTTTCACCAGGCGAATCATCAGACGGCGACGGCTGCGGGTGGCGAGATCAATCAGGTAATCAATCACCAGTGGGCAGCGTTTTTGATAAGCCTGAATAACAAAACCGATACCGTTCCAGCCTGCCAGCTCAGGCTCGAAACAGAGTTTTTCCAGCAGATCGAGGGAGATCTCCAGACGATCGGCCTCTTCGGCGTCAATGTTGATACCAATATCGTACTGACGCGCCAGCAGGGTGAGTGATTTCAGACGTGGGTAAAGCTCTTCCATTACCCGGTCATACTGGGCGCGGCTGTAACGCGGATGCAGCGCCGACAGCTTGATTGAAATGCCCGGACCTTCATAGATGCCACGACCATTGGACGCTTTACCAATGGCGTGAATCGCCTGCTGATAGGAAACCATATACGCCTGTGCATCTGCGGCAGTCAGTGCAGCTTCGCCAAGCATATCGTAAGAGTAACGGAAACCTTTCTCTTCCAGCTTGCGGGCATTGGCTAACGCTTCTGCAATGGTTTCACCCGTGACGAACTGCTCGCCCATCAGGCGCATCGCCATATCCACACCTTTGCGGATCAGCGGTTCACCGCTCTTACCGATAATGCGGTTCAGCGAGCGGGAGAGGCTGGCTTCGTTATGGGTGGAAACCAGTTTGCCGGTAAACAGCAGCCCCCAGGTAGCGGCATTAACAAACAGGGACGGGCTACGACCAATGTGTGACTGCCAGTTACCGTTGCTGATTTTGTCGCGAATTAATGCATCCCGGGTGGCTTTGTCGGGAATACGCAACAACGCTTCTGCCAGACACATCAGCGCCACACCTTCCTGCGATGACAGCGAAAATTCCTGCAATAACCCCTGAACCATGCCTGCGCGACCACTGGCATTTTTTTGATTACGCAGTTTATCGGCCAGTTGATACGCCAGTTTGTGCGCCTGTTCAGCAACTGGCTGCGGCAGGCGGGCTTGTTCCAGCAGCATAGAAACCGCTTCGGTTTCCGGGCGGCGATAGGCCGCTGTGATCGCGGCGCGGGAAACCGACTGGGGCAATATTTGCTCGGCAAAGTCGAGGAATGGCTGGTGTGGTTCCTCTGCCGGAGTCGGTGCTTCATCGCTCTCATTGGCCGCGCCAGAAAGCAGCGCAGGTAGCTCCGGCAGAGTATCGCTGTTTTCCAGTTGTTCAAGATAAGAAAAAATCGCCTGCTTAATTAACCAGTGTGGTGTGCGATCGATACGTGTCGCGGCAGACTTAATACGCTCACGCGTCGCGTCGTCCAGCTTAACCCCCATGGTGGTGGTTCCCATGCCATTACTCCTGTTGTTCTGAAAGGTGCAACTTAACGTTATCGTGAAATATCCATGATGTTGCAACTTTGTGCAACCATGTTAAATGTGACCTGCGTAGCAAGCTTAAAAATGAATGAAATGTTAATAAAAGAAATCGATATGACAGGGATTAAAAAATAACTCAGACTTTTTCTCTGCGGCAGTTAACATTTTTGAAAGGTGCAACCGCAAAAAATGTGAGAGAGTGCAACCTGATGAAAAATAGTGTCGCTGAGCACTAAAATTTAATGTAAATGGTGTGTTAAATCGATTGTGAATAACCAGCGCTTCCGGCAGGATACGGTCGCCCTGGTAAAACATAAACTCTGTTACCCCGTTCCGGTGGCAGATATAACGGCAAGTTTCGACATTGCCGATAATAATTTTTTGGAGACTTTAGATGGCTATTAGCACACCGATGTTGGTGACATTTTGTGTCTATATCTTTGGCATGATATTGATTGGGTTTATCGCTTGGCGATCAACGAAAAACTTTGACGACTATATTCTGGGCGGTCGTAGTCTTGGGCCATTCGTGACGGCATTATCGGCGGGTGCGTCGGATATGAGCGGCTGGCTGTTAATGGGGTTGCCGGGCGCGGTTTTTCTTTCCGGGATTTCCGAAAGCTGGATCGCCATTGGCCTGACATTAGGCGCGTGGATCAACTGGAAGCTGGTGGCCGGGCGGTTGCGTGTGCATACCGAATACAACAATAACGCCTTAACATTGCCGGATTATTTCACCGGGCGCTTTGAAGATAAAAGCCGCATTTTGCGCATTATCTCTGCGCTGGTTATTTTGCTGTTCTTCACCATTTATTGCGCTTCGGGCATTGTGGCAGGCGCGCGTCTGTTTGAAAGTACCTTTGGCATGAGCTACGAAACGGCTCTGTGGGCGGGCGCTGCGGCGACGATCCTTTACACCTTTATTGGCGGTTTCCTCGCGGTGAGCTGGACTGACACTGTACAGGCCAGCCTGATGATTTTTGCCCTGATCCTGACGCCGGTTATCGTCATTATCAGTGTCGGTGGCTTTGGTGACTCGCTGGAAGTGATCAAACAAAAGAGCATCGAAAACGTGGATATGCTCAAAGGGCTGAACTTTGTTGCCATTATCTCATTGATGGGTTGGGGGCTGGGTTACTTCGGTCAGCCTCATATTCTGGCGCGTTTTATGGCGGCGGATTCTCACCACAGCATTGTCCATGCGCGTCGTATCAGTATGACCTGGATGATCCTCTGCCTGGCAGGGGCGGTGGCTGTCGGCTTCTTTGGGATTGCTTACTTTAATGAGCACCCGGCGGTAGCAGGTGCGGTAAACCAGAACGCTGAACGTGTGTTTATCGAACTGGCGCAAATTCTGTTTAACCCGTGGATTGCCGGGATTCTGCTGTCGGCAATTCTGGCGGCGGTAATGTCAACGTTAAGCTGCCAGCTGCTGGTGTGCTCCAGTGCGATTACCGAAGATTTATACAAAGCGTTTCTGCGTAAACATGCCAGCCAGAAAGAGCTGGTGTGGGTAGGGCGTGTGATGGTGCTGGTGGTGGCGCTGGTGGCGATTGCGCTGGCGGCAAACCCGGAAAACCGCGTGCTGGGCTTAGTGAGCTACGCGTGGGCAGGCTTTGGCGCGGCGTTTGGTCCGGTGGTGCTGTTCTCGGTGATGTGGTCACGCATGACGCGCAACGGTGCACTGGCGGGGATGATCATCGGTGCGCTGACGGTTATCGTCTGGAAGCAGTTCGGCTGGCTGGGACTCTACGAAATTATTCCGGGCTTTATCTTCGGCAGTATTGGGATTGTAGTGTTTAGTTTGCTGGGTAAAGCGCCGTCAGCGGCGATGCAAAAACGCTTTGCCGAGGCCGATGCGCACTATCATTCGGCTCCGCCGTCACGGTTGCAGGAAAGCTAAGGGACTTAGCCTGCGGCGGTTTTGTTTGGCTTCAGCAGCGGGTTGCGCTCCCTTAATGTGCCTCGCCATATAAATTGAATGGTGCAGGGAGCGCGCAGGGGGCGGCCAATCGCCGCCGCCCCCTGCTGTCCCGGCCTTCGGGGAACGCTTCAGCGATTTTGACGCCACCAACACCCGAGCTGTTATTATGTTCCGGGCAAAAAGTTAGATTTGATAATCGCGGATGGACGAAATTGCTTGATACACCCGCTTATCAGTTTTACATGGAAGCTCTGATGCATTGAGTCTGGACAGTTTTGTCGGCTGGATACGGCGTTTACGCGGCATCCGGCAAGAACACATGGTTCTTTGCAAACAATCCCATCTTTCTACCCTGGAATAATCGTTTATATCCCTTGGCATTACCTCTCTTTGTTTACATTCCAACATCATTTTATAAACATTCCGCTTGTATTTTTCTTTGCCGTAATGATAATCGCTATCACTGCGATTTACTTTTCTTTGCATAGATTGACTCAGAAAAACGTTTAAGGGTGGGTGGCATGTTTGTTCCGTTTCTCATTATGTTGCGCGAAGGACTTGAAGCCGCGCTGATTGTCAGTTTGATTGCCAGCTATCTTAAGCGTACCCAGCGAGGCCGATGGATTGGTGTGATGTGGATTGGCGTGTTGCTTGCCGCTGCGTTGTGCCTGGGCCTGGGTATCTTCATTAACGAAACCACCGGCGAATTTCCGCAAAAAGAACAGGAACTGTTTGAAGGTATCGTGGCGGTGATCGCCGTGGTGATCCTTACCTGGATGGTTTTCTGGATGCGCAAAGTGTCGCGCAACGTCAAAGTGCAACTGGAACAGGCAGTCGATAGCGCATTGCAGCGTGGAAATCATCATGGCTGGGCGCTGGTGATGATGGTCTTTTTTGCCGTTGCAAGGGAAGGGCTGGAGTCGGTCTTTTTCCTGCTGGCGGCATTTCAACAAGATGTCGGGATCTGGCCGCCGCTGGGTGCAATGCTCGGTCTTGCTACTGCCGTGGTGCTCGGCTTCCTGCTCTACTGGGGCGGTATTCGCCTCAATCTTGGTGCATTTTTTAAATGGACCAGCCTGTTTATTCTCTTCGTCGCCGCAGGGCTGGCGGCTGGTGCCATTCGCGCATTTCATGAAGCCGGATTGTGGAACCACTTTCAGGAAATCGCCTTCGATATGAGCGCGGTCCTCTCAACTCACTCGCTGTTTGGCACGCTGATGGAAGGGATTTTTGGCTATCAGGAAGCACCGAGCGTCAGCGAAGTCGCCGTCTGGTTTATTTATCTCATCCCGGCGCTGGTGGCATTTGCCCTGCCACCACGCGCAGGGGCGACAGCGTCTCGCTCCGCGTAGCAAATACGACGCAAACTCTTGCTTAGTTACAACATACTTTAAAGGGATAGTCTCGTCATGACCATTAACTTCCGCCGTAACGCATTGCAGTTGAGCGTGGCTGCGCTGTTCTCTTCTGCTTTTATGGCTAACGCCGCTAATGTGCCGCAGGTCAAGGTGACCGTGACCGATAAGCAGTGCGAACCGATGACCATTACGGTTAACGCCGGGAAAACACAGTTCATTATTCAGAACCACAGCCAGAAGGCGCTGGAGTGGGAGATCCTCAAAGGCGTGATGGTGGTGGAAGAGCGGGAAAATATCGCCCCTGGCTTTAGCCAGAAAATGACGGCGAATTTACAGCCTGGCGAATACGATATGACCTGCGGTCTGCTGACTAACCCGAAAGGGAAGTTGATCGTCAAAGGTGAGGCAACGGCGGATGCGGCGCAAAGTGATGCGCTGTTAAGTCTTGGTGGTGCAATTACTGCATATAAAGCGTATGTCATGGCGGAAACCACGCAGCTGGTGACCGACACGAAAGCCTTTACTGACGCTATTAAAGCAGGCGATATCGAAAAAGCGAAAGCACTGTATGCGCCGACGCGCCAGCACTATGAGCGCATCGAACCGATTGCTGAACTGTTCTCCGATCTGGATGGCAGCATTGACGCCCGTGAAGATGATTACGAGCAAAAAGCCGCCGATCCGAAATTCACCGGTTTCCACCGTCTGGAAAAAGCATTGTTTGGCGACAACACCACCAAAGGCATGGATCAGTACGCTGACCAGCTTTATACCGATGTGGTCGATTTGCAAAAACGCATCAGTGAACTGGCTTTCCCACCTTCAAAAGTGGTCGGCGGTGCAGCCGGACTGATTGAGGAAGTGGCAGCCAGCAAAATCAGCGGTGAAGAAGATCGCTACAGCCACACCGATCTGTGGGATTTCCAGGCTAACGTTGAAGGCTCGCAGAAAATTGTCGATCTGCTGCGTCCACAACTGCAAAAAGCCAACCCGGAACTGTTGGCAAAAGTCGATGCCAACTTTAAAAAGGTCGATACCATTCTGGCGAAATACCGTACTAAAGACGGTTTTGAAACCTACGACAAATTGACCGATGCCGACCGGAATGCACTGAAAGGACCGATTACTGCGCTGGCGGAAGATCTGGCGCAACTTCGCAGTGTGCTGGGATTGGATTAAGCATTATGCAGTATGAAGATAAAAACGGCGTGAATGAACCGTCACGCCGACGTTTACTGAAAGGCATTGGTGCGCTGGCGCTGGCGGGAAGTTGTCCGGTCGCTCATGCACAAAAAACGCAAAGTGCGCCGGGTACGCTTTCACCGGATGCACGCAATGAGAAACAGCCGTTTTATGGTGAGCATCAGGCAGGGATCCTGACGCCACAACAGGCCGCAATGATGCTGGTGGCGTTTGATGTGCTTGCCAGCGATAAACCCGATCTTGAACGGTTGTTTCGCTTGTTGACTCAGCGTTTTGCTTTTCTGACTCAGGGCGGAGCGGCACCAGAAACGCCAAATCCGCGCCTGCCACCACTCGATTCCGGCATTCTTGGCGGCTACATTGCGCCCGATAATCTCACCATCACGTTATCGGTGGGTCACTCATTGTTTGATGAGCGCTTTGGCCTTGCGCCACAGATGCCGAAAAAGTTGCAGAAGATGACGCGTTTTCCCAACGACTCGCTGGATGCGGCGTTATGTCATGGTGATGTGTTGCTACAAATTTGCGCCAACACCCAGGACACGGTGATCCATGCGCTGCGCGATATCATCAAACATACGCCAGATTTGCTCAGCGTGCGCTGGAAGCGGGAAGGGTTTATTTCCGATCACGCGGCGCGTAGTAAAGGCAAAGAGACGCCGATTAATTTGCTGGGTTTCAAAGACGGCACTGCCAATCCCGATAGCCAGAATGATAAGTTGATGCAAAAAGTGGTGTGGGTAACGGCAGATCAGCAGGAGCCAGCGTGGACAATCGGTGGCAGCTATCAGGCAGTACGCTTGATTCAGTTTCGAGTGGAATTTTGGGACAGAACTCCGCTGAAAGAACAGCAGACGATTTTTGGTCGTGATAAGCAAACCGGTGCGCCGCTGGGAATGCAGCATGAGCATGATGTTCCCGATTACGCCAGCGATCCGGAAGGGAAGGTGATTGCGCTGGACAGCCATATCCGGCTGGCGAATCCCCGCACGGCGGAGAGTGAGTCCAGCCTGATGCTGCGTCGTGGCTACAGTTATTCACTGGGCGTCACCAACTCCGGGCAACTGGATATGGGGCTACTGTTTGTCTGTTACCAACACGATCTGGAAAAAGGCTTCCTGACAGTACAAAAAAGGCTCAATGGCGAAGCGCTGGAGGAATACGTTAAACCTATCGGCGGCGGTTATTTTTTTGCGCTGCCGGGAGTGAAGGACGCGAACGATTATCTCGGAAGCGCGTTATTGCGGGTTTAATGTTTTTAGACGGATAAGGCGTTCTTGCGCAGATGCCTGATGCGATGCTTGCGCGTCTTCTTATGCCTACAATCGGTGCGGGTTCGGTAGGCGGATAAGGCGTTCACGCCGCATACGGCGATCGTGCACAGATGCCTGATGCAAATCCTGCTGAAAGCACACAGCTTTTTTCATCTCTGTCATCACTCTGTCATCTTTCCAGTAGAAACTAATGTCACTAAAATGGTGTTTTATAGTTAAATATAAGTGAATATATTGTTGCAATGAATGCGAGATCTGTTGTACTTATTAAGTAGCAGAGGAAGTTCCCGGCAGTGATAGTCAGTCACTATGGAGATCGCGGATGGTAACGTCCTGTACTGGACAATGTTTTGTTAAGCAACGCTCCACCACTCGCGGAGATTTCTCCTCCGGTAGCAACTTCGTCACTCTGTATTTTTCTCACTTCCTCTCTTTACTCGTGTTACCGACGCCGCAAACGGTGTGCGTAGCCGTTTTTCGGCATTTTATCCAAAAGCAAACTATGGCTTACAAGGAAGCCAACCCTCTGATGTTCGTGCGCATAATCGCGCTGCCAACGGCGCGTGTGATGAATACAAACAACTCAAGGTGCTCTCCATGGGAAGACAAAAAGCAGTGATCAAAGCTCGTCGTGAGGCAAAACGTGTGCTGAGACGGGATTCGCGCAGCCATAAGCAGCGTGAAGAAGAATCGGTCACCTCGCTTGTGCAGATGAGCGGCGTAGAAGCCATTGGTATGGCTCGCGACAGTCGCGATACCTCGCCCATCCTCGCGCGAAATGAAGCGCAATTGCACTATCTGAAGGCTATTGAGAGTAAGCAGCTGATATTCGCCACGGGCGAAGCCGGGTGCGGAAAAACCTGGATCAGTGCAGCAAAAGCGGCAGAGGCCCTGATACATAAGGATGTCGACAGGATTATCGTCACCCGTCCAGTTCTGCAAGCCGATGAAGATCTTGGCTTCTTACCTGGAGATATCGCAGAAAAGTTTGCTCCCTATTTTCGCCCGGTCTACGACGTGCTGGTCCGGCGCTTAGGGGCTTCCTTTATGCAGTACTGCCTGCGACCGGAAATAGGGAAGGTGGAAATCGCGCCGTTCGCCTATATGCGTGGACGTACCTTTGAAAATGCAGTCGTCATTCTTGACGAGGCGCAGAATGTGACTGCCGCGCAAATGAAAATGTTTTTAACCCGCCTCGGGGAGAACGTGACGGTTATCGTCAACGGTGATATCACACAATGCGATTTACCTCGCGGTGTGCGCTCCGGATTAAGTGACGCGCTGGAACGTTTCGAAGAAGATGAAATGGTCGGGATCATCCGATTCGGTAAAGAGGATTGCGTACGTTCGGCACTTTGCCAACGTACGCTGCATGCATACAGTTAAGTGTATTATCGGTGCAGAGCCCGGGCGAACCGGGCTTTGTTTTGGGTGTTTATGCCCGGACTAGCGCTTTTTCTGAAACAACCATTTTTATTTGCCCCTGGCTGGTGAAGTGTACGCTCATCCTGTGGCTTTTTTGTAGTTGCTGATAGAGCTCATCAGGTATTGCTAAGCTCTCTGCATATTCTTGTGGCGTATATTGGTAGGCTGCATGATGCTGCTGTTTTTGAAAACGCAGCTTATTGTACAGCGCCCAGACAATTAACACGACGGCATTCGCCACTGCCAGCAAAAAATAGAACTGAAGTCGGCTTCTGGCCTCGCTTTGCCAGTAATAACCCGTCAGCAGATCCATGGCGAATAAGAATATGAACAAAGCAAATAATGTCCACAAGATGGTTGTGGCAACATAATCAACCAGTAAACGTACTGGCGATTGTCGGGTCGTAATAATTAAATTGTTCATATTAACCTCTCAGAATCCCGCGATCGGGACTTACCCAACGGGCGCGTTGCTTTTTAGGCATCAACATGACTCGTGTAAATGATACCAATGTCGTTGCCAGGCTCAGCATCCAGAAAATAACCGGGAACCAAATAATCCAGAAAAGCGATGAAGTCAGATTATGCTCATAGCGATTCTCGATCATCAGGCTGACAATAAATTGCAGTAAACATAACGTACACAATAATATTCCGGCAGTATGTGTCGCAGCGATATGTGTCAATTCAATATTTAACGGTACACCGGCAAGTTGGACTGCGTAAATAATGAAACCGACCAGGCAGGTAAAGGCCCATATTGTCGTCAGACAGTATTCAAAAAACAGTGGCCACATTCGAAAGTTTTCTTTGCGCCATAGCCTTGTCATATTTTTGAGGAATACTTCTGCACCGCCCTGAGCCCAGCGCAGGCGCTGTTTCCACAGCCCTTTTAACGTTTCAGGCATTAATATCCAGCACAGCGCCCGTGGCTCGTAAAAAATCGTCCACTGATTCAACTGCAGCTTCCAGCTAATATCAATATCTTCGGTGATCATATCGTCACTCCAGTAACCCACTTCTGCCAGGGCGCTGCGACGAAATGCGGCAATAACACCGGAAACGGTAAATACGTTTCCATAGATACGCTGGGTTCGCTTGATCAAACCAATAATTGAGGAATACTCGCCAACCTGAATTTTACCCACCAGGGTAGAACGTGTTCGAATACGAGGATTACCGGTTACGGCACCCACACGCGGGTTGTACAACATCGGTTCCACAATATATGCCGCCGCATCGCGGTCTAATAACGCATCGCCATCAATGCACACCAGATATTCACTTTTCGCCGCGGCAGCTCCGGTTTTAAGCGCAATGGCTTTCCCCTGGTTTTGCGCCAGATGAATGACCCGCAAATGGGGAATTTGTGCAGCCATGCGATCCAGGATGGCACGGGTTCTATCTGTTGAACCGTCATTTACGGCAATAACTTCAATGTTCTCATAACGCTGTGCTAAAGCGGCGTGTATGGTTTCCTCTACGTTTTTCTCCTCATTAAAACAGGGAATGATAATGGAGATAGACGGATTATCTTTCAACTGGGGAGCTGGTGCGTTTTCTCCCCACGGCCAGTGGCGTTCACGATAGACCCAGAAATAGACGCCGCCAACAATCCACATAATGGACATAAAAAACGGCCAGAAGAAAACGAACCTCATCATCAGTTCACCAGAGTGAAAGTACGCTACGCATAGGGGGATGCATAGCACCAGACATAATATAAAGAACGATACGATGCGATTAATCATTTTTCGGATACCAGGCTGTTGAAAACTCAGGACGAATAACGTCTATTTCAGGTTGGTCATGCAGAAAATTGTCGGGATAATAACCATAGTTTTTCACTCCATTCAGTTGTAATAGGCTCATCCAGTGAGCGAGTTGTTGCGAAGAAATAGCCTGATGCTGACCATTTTTCTGCCAGTTTTGTGCCTGTAATTCTAAAATAGATTTGTCTTTAGCCTGAGGGATGTTTTTAATTTGATTGGTCAATTGTATTAACCATTGGTCAGCCGATTTTTCTGCGACACCTTCCATATAAGGCATAGCCATAATAGCGGTCCAGTCATAGCTTTTTAGGAAATCAGCATAATTCTGTGCAAACCAGGCTTCACTTTCAGGTTGTATTACCGGAAGTGCAAAAATATTTCGTGCAGTTTTAACATGTGGACCGCGAATGGCTTTTACGCGCGCACTAAGTTCTAAAGTGAAGTCAGTTAACGCACGACTTTTAAAGCGGGTCCACTGTTTAAATTGCTCCGGGTTTTGTCGAATTTCGCTCAGACTCCCGCTAAAGCCTGCTTGCTGATAGGCCGTGATAGCCGGTGCACTGGCATCTTCATAATCTGAAAGCAAAGCATCATCGTGGAACAATAGGCCATCAAAAGCAGCATGTCCGGCAAGATCTTCATATAACATGCCAACTTGTGCTCTGACCTTGTCATCAAAAGGAGAGAGACGGCGATATTGTTCTGGATGAATTTGTGCTTTTTTCTCCCCTGTTGGTAAATATTTTACTCGCGTTAATGTGGGATCTAAATCCCAGCTTAATACCGGCATCCACGCATAGATGTTTACACCTGAGCGGGTACGTAATTGCCAGGCAACCCGACTAAAAATATCTGCTTTCATTGGTAGCAAACGATTTGGAAACCAGACCTCTTTGACCAGCCCATCACCATCGGGATCAGCAAATGCCTGCAAATACACGGTTGATATTTGCATATCTTTCACCCGCTGAATTAGCACATCAATATTGCGATCCATTTGCTGGCGATTTTCGTCATAAACGTAATCAAGATCGATATGCATTATCCGTTGTGATGATTTTTCCTGTACGGTAATAATTTGCTGGGCAAACTCTTTTAATGAGGGATTATTGGCGATTAATACTCGCGGAATGGAATCCAATTGTGACGAATTTGCCAAACCTGATTCAAGGGTGAAGAACATGTCATAACCGAGTTTTTTTAATTCCTCTATCGCTATGCCATTCGCTTCGCCATAAGGCCAAACAAAAACGTGTGGATTTACCTTAGCCTTTGTACGCAGGTATTCTGTCATTTTTACAGCATCCAGACGAATTCTTTCCCGGTATTCTGCTGCGGTTTCATACCGTGCGTGGTCAGTAAAATATGCACGATTTACATATACAGGCAATAAGCTGCCGGTGGCATTAGCCTGAATACCGTAGTGAGAATTCCATGTATGAGAAGCGACCTCAACGAGCGGGGAACGCGCAACTTCTCGCACTTGTTGCCACGTGGCAAAATATTCTCGATCGACCATCTCATCGCCAAATTTTACTTGTTCATCCGCTGGCGTATCGACCCAACTGCCGACGGGGGCCCATACAGCAGGCCATTGGAAGGCCTGAAGAATTGGGAAGACGCGGGTATAAAAACTCTGGTAGCCGTCATCAAAAGTCAGCACTACTGCTTTTTCCGGTAGCGGTTTTCCTCCTCGATGTGCTTCACGAATTTGAGCAATACTGACAGGTTGATAACCGTTCTCGCGCAGCCAGGCAAATTGTTCACGCAGTGCTGATGTCCGCACTGACATAAAACGCTGGTCGGCAGCTTCGTCTTCAACGTTATGCCATGAAATCGCCACAAAACCATTATGCGGCCACGGTTGCTCGGCGAGTAAAGACTCGCGATCCTGTGGCGGTATAAATGATGTTTTTGACTGGCTAATGCACGCAGTGAGCATAATTATACTCACCAGCATCAGGAGATATTTATTTCCATTACGTAACATATTTATCCTTAAAATCTGAATGTCATATCGAATTCAACGTATAAGTTGTGTTCTCTGTCACCGTCATAAGGTCGTTTTTCCCAGCGTAGCGTTGCGCCAGCATCAATCACGTCATTCCAGCTAATGCGTTGCCCGTAGCCGAGTTGGGTGACGACATCCGTGCCATAATGTTTTTGCCAGGAGGCACCAACACCTGCGCTGAAGATTTGCTCCCAGCTATTTTCATAGCTTCGCCATAACAAATGACTTGCCTCAAATGCCGGAACAATATCGAACGTTTTTATAGGGTTGTAGTATGGGGTATCGTGTTCTGTATTTTGTTCGTAATACAGACTGGGTAGGAAATCGACAATCAAATATGGTGAAGACCAGATGCGTTCCTGACCATCAATTGAGACTTCATGACGCTGGTTACTGTCGGAAAAATCAGTGAAAGCCCAGGAGACACCGTACTTACGCCGCTCATTTTGATACCAGCGAACATAAGCCTGAGCACTGTTGCCTGTAACACCATTTTTCATTGCCCGTAATGGAACGCGGTGAGAGAGGCGTTCCAGTTGCGAACCAATACGCCAGTTATCATTAAAATCATACCAGCCAGACAGGCGCGCGCCGGGTTTATGCTCATGATTGAAAAAGCGTTCAGCGTACTCCGCCTCGAGCCAGATATTACGTGACCGCCACTCAACACCCGCCAGCCAGTCGCGAACAATCCCTTTTCCTTCGCTAAATTGTCCATCGGCATAACCGAATCCAGCAAAACCGCGCCAGTTATCCTTCAGCGGTGGTGAATAAACGATGGTGGTTAAGTCGACATCATGTTTACCACTATCCGGGCCTTCGGCATCAATTCCTGTTGAGCCAGCGATACGAAGCTCTGCAAGATTATGTACATCAACCGCACGTTTTAATCGTACAACGCCGGGATCTTGCGGTTCACGTTCGACAACATCGTGCGTTAAGACAGCTGCCTGCTGCCATTCTTGTAACGTTAATGCTGTCCAGGCTTGTTCAACCTCCAGATTAATATTACGTGGCTCGATCACTTCTGCTTTTTTTAATTCATTTTCTGCTGCACGAGGCCAACCGCGGGCTTGTAACACACTCGCGTAATCAATGCGCAGTCCCTGATTTCCTGGTGCGTTATAAGCAAGCTCTCTGGCTGTCATTTCAGCCTGAGGAAGATCATTACTATATTTTGCTACGGTTGAGAGAAACGAATGCCCCTGTAACCAGGTATCATTCGGGATGCTCGTAGGCGTGCCCATTAACCGAAGGAAAGGCGGCGAAGTATTAATGGTATGTTGGGTGACAGTTAGCGCGCCCGGATAATTTTCACTCTCCAGGTGGCTGTAAAAGAGATCCGCAAGTTCTTCATCGGATAAATCCGGGGCAATGGTCTCCTTGTGATAAAAGAGCTCGGTCATTATTGACTGTGCTTTTTTCGGCTGATGATCTTTGAGATAAGCCGATGCAACCCAATATTGCCCCCAGGGCGGAATAATTTGCCCCGTCTTTTTTAATCGCTGATAGTGAGAAATAACGTCTTTATAACGATCGCGAGTTAATAACGCGCCAAGATGATCAACCTGAATACGCTGGTACTGGGCAGTGCGGTCTGGGTTATCGTGCCACAGAATTTCTAATGCAGCGTATTGGGCGAGGGCGCGATCGGCAATGGCATAACGTTCACTTTCACTGCGCGTAGGCATAAACGACAGTCTGACCAGTTCGGCATGAATATCAGCGCGAATATCTGGCGTTAAATTGGCATCGTCAATCGCGGCAGCAAGTTGATTATTACGTAATGCCTGCACGTATTCTGTGGGATATTGTTGCGTAGATGCATTTTCAGGTAATGACTCTGTCATCGCCCGTAATTCATCCTGATGACGCCCCGCCAGTTTATAGATATAGGCTTCTGCGAGTAAATTGGCTTTGTCCGGTGCTCCAGAGTTAAGCTGCTTAAGTTTAACCAGCGCAGTATCATAGTGACCCGCATCTGCCAGGGTTAAAATTTGTCCCCGTTGATAATCCTTATTTTGCGGCTCCAGAGAGAGCGCCTTTTGCCACAGTGTAAGCGAGTTTTGCCATTGTTGCAGGTTACGATAAGCGACGGCGACAGCTGCATAACCACGCGCTGGTAATTGCTGATAACGGTAGCGGTTGTAAACGGTAATAACCTGTTTATCTTGCCCGGCCCATAATGCAATCTGTAACCAGTCAGCAATTTGGTTATTACTGAGTGCTGATTTTTGTGCAAACCATAACAAAGCTGGCTGAGTATTTCCCTTGCGAGCTTCAATAATCAATGCATCATAGGCGTTATTAACGGCACTCTTCGCCGCGGGACTCGCTGCTAAAAATGCGGCAGTAAGAATTTTCAAAGCCCATTTGGTTTTCGGGCACCTTTTTCTGCTACTTGAATACATCCTGTATTACTCCATGTATCGCCAAAATCTCTCTCTGTATCTAATTACAGGTAACTGAAAAGAAAGATATTTTTGCACCTCATAATCCGTTATTAAACGCGGAAGAGAGACGTGAATTGTTGATGATGAGAAGAAGAAATGATGAGCAGAGTGTCCATATAAAATCCTTTTCTCGCCCGAAAATCCATTCCAATGATGAGGATCTTCAGGAATACGGCATAAATCCCAATGCCTTTTTCAAAATAAATTAGGATTAAAATAATTAAATCAGTAAATTCCGATGCATGATTTCGGATTTTTCGAAAGTCCTGATGAAAGGCTGCGCTACGGCACTCACGGATTTAATTGTTATTCCTAATGTATCTATGAATTAATGTTTTATAAGGATTTTCTATAACCATTTATAAGTATTTTCAAGCCTGGCTTGTTGCAAACAATGTATAAAGCACTTAGGCAATAATAATTACATTCAGCAACTATCATCATCGGTATTGTTTGTGGGCGGAATTTCATATTGACAACAGTACAGTTCTTATATCTATTAATAATAGAAAGGGATCTACAACCTACAGATTGGTGTAGCTTTATGGAAAAAGACTATTTGAGAATTAGTAGTACTGTATTAGTGAGCTTATTGTTTGGGCTTGCTTTGGTTTTGGTGAATAGTTGGTTTAATCAGCCAGGCGTTGAGGAAGTTGTTCCACGATCAACCTATCTGATGGTAATGATTGCTTTATTTTTTATCGATACTGTTGCATTTATTTTTATGCAGTTGTATTTCATTTATGACCGTAGGCAATTTTCAAACTGTGTACTTAGTTTGGCTTTTCTGAGTTGTTTGATTTACTTTGTTAAAACCGTCATTATCATTCAGCAAATTATTGAGGAGCGTTTGACAAGCAGTGTTGTCCAAAATGACATTGCAATCTATTATTTGTTTCGTCAGATGAGTTTGTGCATATTAATATTTCTGGCATTGGTGAATAAAGTTAGTGAAAACACAAAACAGCGCAATTTATTTTCCAAAAAAATGACTTTGTGCATAAGTTTGTTTTTTGTTTTTGGGGGGGCGATAGTTGCTCACATACTTTCTAGTCATTATGAGAGCTACAATTTACACATTGCCGAGTTAACCAATGAAAATGGTCAGGTGGTTTGGAAAGCCTCATATGTTACCATAATGATTTTCATGTGGTTAACCTTGCTTTCGGTTAATCTATACTTTAATGGTTTACGCTATGATATCTGGAATGGAGTGACGGTGATTGCTTTTTGTGCCGTACTGTACAATATCTCTCTGTTATTTATGAGCAGGTATAGCGTGTCCACTTGGTATATTAGTCGCACTATTGAAGTAGTCAGTAAGTTAACCGTTATGGTAATATTTATGTGCCATATATTCAGTGCGCTACGAGTAACAAAGAACATTGCACATCGCGATCCCTTAACCAATATATTTAACAGAAATTATTTTTTTAATGAACTGACAGTTCAATCAGCATCAGCCCAAAAAACGCCTTATTGCGTCATGATTATGGATATCGACCACTTCAAAAAAGTCAACGACACCTGGGGGCATCCGGTTGGCGATCAGGTGATAAAAACAGTGGTGAATATCATTGGGAAAAGCATACGACCAGATGACCTTTTAGCGCGCGTCGGCGGCGAAGAGTTTGGCGTCTTGCTGACGGACATCGATACTGAACGTGCGAAAGCTTTAGCGGAAAGGATTCGGGAAAATGTTGAGCGTTTAACTGGCGATAATCCTGAATACGCTATACCACAAAAAGTGACGATTAGTATTGGCGCTGTTGTGACTCAGGAAAATGCGTTAAACCCAAATGAGATCTATCGACTGGCTGATAACGCACTTTACGAGGCGAAAGAGACCGGGCGTAATAAGGTGGTTGTGAGGGATGTGGTGAATTTTTGTGAGTCACCATAAAGCGGCATTTTGATCCTACCCACGTAATATGGACACAGGCCTAAGCGAGGTTCTTGTTTTCAAATTGTTCCGGACTGAGGCCGCCACACCAACTGTGCCGCCGCCACCGA